>JAAUYM010100443.1_pt1 | contig 13929 bp, 15 predicted proteins | sample 7278001 | NCBI WGS metagenome assembly JAAUYM01 (sample SAMN14350224, study PRJNA611818) | marine sediment metagenome | isolation source: surface marine sediment (1.8m) | place: French Polynesia: Moorea | collected 2018-08
CCCAGACTCTGGCCTATATTTTTTATTTTATGCGCCGGGCCGAAAAAGGCCCCCAATTAGGCCCCAGGGCCCATTTTCTAAACTGCTCAAAATTTGGTGGTACACCCGTTATTACGGTATCTATGAAAGAATTTGAACTGTTCCACATAATACGTCGCAAATTTATCAAATACTTTTCTGACAAGTCGGAACGGGGATGATAATAAATGGAAGACAGCGTGCTGCAGAAAGAGTGACGACACTAGGACAAAAGTGTTGCAATAAGCCAGCAGTAATAATTTCTTGCGCCCTGTTGCATGTATCTACAGCACTTCCAGAACGTGCCTGGGGGGAGGAGAGCCTACTCCATCCTTTTGCTGTCAGCATATACCAGCTGTGCCTGTGAAAGAGCACTGTCCACAGACAAAGACAAGCAACGTCCTCCGACACCGAAAAATGGTATAATTTGACGAAGCAAATGGAGCCCAAAGGAGCGGGTGTACTTGTTTCCTTCCTCCTGAACATGACATCCCAACCAATATTGGTATCGTTAGGTGCACGGTCTCGGTGGCGACAATAGTGGTAGTTTGCGCAGGGGTCGACATTTGAGTTGCAATAAAGTTTTTATATCACTTTTACAGCATTAGAACGCCAGCGCAGGTGTTAAAATAGTGAGAAAAAAAACTTATTGCAACTTATCACTAAATTCACGCTAGCGATATTGGTTGGGATGGCAAAAGTTTCTTGTCTTGTCTCTAAATGGGAATTTCTTTATCGGCCTCGTCATTCGTTTTCGTGTAACCGTATCCTGCCTGGTTGAGGCCGACGCAGAGGGACAGAAAGATGCAGAGGGGGAAGGCTATGAAAACGACCGCGAACCAGAGTCCCTTGACGACGAGGACGACGTAGGCGGCGATGAAGGGGACCGGGTGGCAGTAGTCCTCGTCGCCGCTCTCTTGCGGGGACGACCTCCACTGGGCGAGGGAGGGGAAAATGGTGAACCCCCCGTAGAAGAGCAGCCCGGAGTTGAAGGCGGCCTGGGCGAACGCGCCGACCACGCGGAAGACGACCCTGAGGCCGGTCAGGACCACGTTGGGCCACCCGAACAGCATGAGGAAGAGGGGCGCGCCAAAGTTGCACGAAGATTCGTCGACGTGGTAGGTGGTCCCGAGGGCGCCCAGGCCGGCGTACAGGAGCACCTCCGCGAGGCCCACCACGAGCTCCCTCTTGGTGACCTTCTCTTCGTTGGCGTCAGGGACGTGGAATGCGAAGAGAAAGCAGTTGTAGCTGCGGGGCAAGGTGCAGAGCGTGCGCATCTTGAAAAAGTTATTAAACACACCGTAATTTCCCATTAAAAAAAAACGCCAAAAAAAAAATCTGCTCATGACGCCAGTGGGAAAAATCAAAAGTCGGTGCCCTCATCTCAGTCTGGAAAGTACTACTGTACTATTAGTACATAGGATGCATGAGCAGTCACAGCATAGCATCAGGTATGGCAACTACCCAGGACGTGTGAGCCACTGTTTTCCGATGGGTCAACCAGACGTGAAGAGCCACTGATATCTGCACCTGAATGCATTGTAACACCGACATCTGTGTTATCATCCTCAGGCTGTGAAGAGAGCAGACTCTACATACATATTTTTATTATGCTTTTCAGGCTTAGGCTGTAGGATTTGGTTCTCACCTGTTTTGAAAACGCCTTTGGGTCCGACTTTATGGCCCAACTTAAAGAGTAATAGTGGAGGACTTTAATGACCATTATTTGATTTCGGGACAGGTGTGTGTTTAGGGAGCGATCAACGGTGATGGTCATATGTACAGTATTATCTACAACCATCCACGTGCGTCTCTACCAGCGACTTGGACTGGGTGAGAAGAATTGGCTGCCTTGATCTACCTGCCCTACTTGCACGTTAACGTTGTTTGCTAACATGAACGAGGCGAAAGTGCAGTTTTGTTGGGTTTCTTTTAATCTCTCGGTATATGAAGTCATTTTTATAGTATGTACACTGTTACATCGACAGGGTGCATGAAGCAGGCACTTCTTCTAGAGGGACCTTACGAATGCTGCTGCAGGTATTCTTGTAGTAACGTGGTGATTTTTTTTTTCATAATATAATGTCGAGAAATTGAGAATGCTCACGCATGATCATACACGAGCATCGACAAAGTATTCACAGCTCCTTAACTTTTTTTTCTTCTTCTTCGGTTAAAAATTACTCAGAAATAGTTTCGTCTCCCCTTGCCGGCCAAATCGTGGATATTAATCCTCTAACGCCCCTAAAACATTGCGTCAAAATCTAATGCGCCACCCAGGACAAAAGAGATGAAATAACTTCCTCATTGCATCTTGTCGCGTCTGCGGTACACGCCATCTGACAGCAGAAGGAAAAAAAAGAACACCAATTCATTCTTCCACGCCAATTGACCTCTCAGTCTATGACACTATAAGGAAGGACGTGAAGCAAGTCTCCTCCCACCGTCTCCTTGGTCAGCATCTCGTGCCATTCCCTGAACTCGCCCCGGTGGTCGAAGTTTCCGTTGAAGTTCTCCATGGGCGTGCAGTGGAGCTTAGACACCATCTCCTCCGTCACTTCGATCTCCGGTTTCTTGACAGGAATGAGGCCCTCCATCTCGACCTCGTCCTCGTCTTCCTCCTCGTCGGCACCCTCGGCGTCCGCCGCCACCGCCACCGCCTCCTCCCACTCCTCCATTACCTCGGAGGCACTTATCACTGGCAGGCTAGCCATTACGGCCTCCACCGGGTCGGGCACTGCAAAGCGGGGAGACTCTTCTACGGGTGGGGTGACCTCTCGCGATTCGGCCGGAGTCGGCGAAGGAGACTCCGACGGGGTGGGCACGTTGGAGAGGGCGGGAGAGACCGCCACACTGGAGGAGGAATGTGTCGAGCCGGGCAGGTTGGTATGCGACTCCAGGAGCCGGTTTATCAGCTCCGTCTTGCACTCCTCTCCATCCGAGGAGCCCGCCGCCGCCGTCGTCGCCGGGCACGCGCTCAGTCCGGGGGAGTGGGATCGCAGGGCCAGCTCTTGCACTATCTCCTGCGTCGTCCGCACCTTGCCGGCGCCCTTTCGCACCGACAGCATCTGCTGCTCCAGCACGTCCGGACCCCGATCCATGCTGCGCCGAGTTTTCCTCCGGGTCATCACCATCGCGGGGGCGACCGGAGGGGAAGTGGCAGGTGTGTGTTGGTGATTGTTATTGTTCCCGTGAGGAGACGTCGACTTTGGAGGAACTGCTGGGATATCACAGGTTGTCGCCCCCTGACTGCTGGCGACGCTGATGAAGGAGTCCCTGGTGTTCTCCCCGTCGGCAAGGAAGGCCGACAAGGGAGGGGAGACCTCCGCGCCGCTGGCAAACCCGTTGGAGAGGTGCGATCGCTTGCTGGGCGGCTCTCCTCCACCGCCTGTCACCTCAGGGTCAGGGTCGTACTTCCGCAACCGCTTGTTGGCGACGTTGGTCCTTGGGACGGCGGGGGCCGTCGTGTCGCCGCCGCTGTGGGGACTGACGGGTCTGCTGCTGCTGCTTCCTCCTCCTCCTCCTCCTCCTCCAGCCTGGACGGGCGTGGCGGGACGCGAGGAGGAGGACAGGCCCGGACTGGTGCTGGCACTGGACGGGAGGGAGGACGAGGTGTGGGCCTTGGCTGCCGCCGCCGTCGTCGTCCTGATGGTGGTAGGTGCGGTCGCCGTGGGGCCGCCACTGCTCGCGCTCAGAGCGGGAGAGACGAGAGGACTTGGGACGGACGAGAGCAGCTGCTGCTGTTGCTGCGCCTTGTGACCATTCACCCTCTCCATCCTGTCCCCTGCAGAGGATGACGACAATGGCGTGGGCGCGGTCGAAGGTGGGGTAGTTGCTGGCGTGGATGCCGCAGCCGCCGCAGCCGCAGCCGCTTCCGAGTTGACTAGCAGCTTGCGCCATTTTTTAACTAGATTCTTCGCTCTGCTGGCAAGATGCCGATCGTTGGCCTTGCGCCGGAGCTCGTTGATGTGTTTCCCTAGCCGGGTGACCTAAGGGATTGAATAAGCACCTTAGTTACAGTATACTAGGTCCTTGCATTAAACATGTAGTACGACAAGGGTCATCAATCTCTCAGCATCAACTAACCTCAAGGGCTTCTTTTGTGATGGGAGTGTTTTCCAGCTCTGACAAGACTTGCACCACGATCCCCACGTCTGTGACCTGAAATAGGAGCGACTACTTTAACACATATGCAACACAACTGTTTATGGAACGTTTGTAGCACCTGTCCACAGCACTATGAAATAACAAATGGCAAAAAAAACCTCTCTCTAAAAAATAAAACCTCATCAAACGCCACGAGGGAATGTGGTAAAAGAGTATGTCAGACAAATCTGCAAGTTATTCCAGGTACTGAATTCTACAGTACAGGAAATACCCAGGCTATCGCGAAGCACCAACGTTTTTTTTTTTTCTGCTGACCCAGGCTGCGGTGAGTCACCGTAAAATACATCCTTTATAGGTAATACGCGCTACCTCCAACGGCAGAAATATTCAACCACCACCCCTGAAAATTTTCTTCCAGGCATTGAGAAAGACGAACATTTTCATCAAGAATGTCAAGAGGGAGAGACGAGAGAGTGAGAACACAGCTCGGACCCCTCCTTCTTTCTCAATCCTCCGGCAGTCGACAAGCTGCCCCAGCAAGGGTAAAAGGGAGCAGCAATGGAGCTGCTCCTGCTCCCCTACCCTTGCTAGCATGTTCTACGATTTTCACCCTCCCCCTCTTCTCAACACACGCGAACTAAATTCGTCTTCACTACTCCGCAGTTGCGGCGGGGGGAAGCAGAAAGGCTGGTTGCCTTGCAGAGGAGGAAGGCTTTGCAACAGGGGAGGAAAAAGATATATATATATATATCACAAAGTATGTAATATTTTTTATGAGCAAAAAGCATACGAAGCTTTAATAAGCTTTGTAGGTATAGTTGCAGCAACGACCACTAGTACTTATATAAATATACTATTATGCTTAGATCTGAAAAAAACTGCTAAAAAAGGAATATGAAGTTAAATTCCAACTATATAATTCTTAAAGTTAAAGTTGTCAATATTTTTTTCTCAAAAGTATAGAAACACAAATACGCCATTATTTTCTGTTGCAAGGTCCGTTCTTCTCTCCCTCCTCCTCCTCCCCCTCCTTCGTTCTCTATAAACCTCCTCTCACGGGCGACGGAGAGGAAGTAGTACAGGACCGGGATTGAGTGGGGGGAGGGGGGGGACGGTGGAAGAGAGAGAAGAACGCCTCCTCGTCTTCCTCCTCCTCCTCCTTTACTCTTTCTCTCCTCTCCGTCGCGTAGAAGCTTTTTTGGTCGGCGCAGGGCGGACGATGGCGTCCTCCTACACCACCAACGTCGCCATGCCGGGCCAGAGAGAGAGAGAAGAGAGGAGGAGGAGAAAGACACCCCACCCCATCCTATCCACAGCGCGCAGGAGTCTCCTGCATCCAATGGGCGATCTCCCTCTCCTGGCCGACCCCCGTGCCGGTCCGCCCCCACTGTGCCTGGTTCCCCCCGGGCGGCGCCGCCCGCTCCTGTGGCCAAGCGCCCGCCCGGGCGAGCAGTCGAGAGGAGAGGCGCCAGAGGACGGGACCTCCGCGGACTTGGACACTTTTTCCGCCGCTAACACAGCACTTCCCTCGCACTCTCTGATCTTTTTTAACGACGGACACTAGTGGCTTCGCGTGCCTCTCTCAGGCCGACGGAGGTTGGCTCTCCGGGCCCTGCGGAGGGGACCGCGGCCTTTGCTGGCCTCGCGGACCTCCCCTGGGCGTCCTCGGCCTTGTTAGAGGCCTCCGGACGGCGGCCATTTCCCCCCACCCCACCCCCCATTCCCTCCTGGCTTCAATACCTCGCCCCCCCCCCCCACCCCGACCCCCCCCCCTCCTCCCGGAGGCTCACATTGTAATCTTTGTCGAGCCCGGTGAGCAGTTTGTCCCGTATCTTGATGGTGGGCTGCTGCATTGAGTCCGCCTCGCTGGCCCCGAGGTGGCCGGCCTTCGCAGCCAAGTCCGACCGACCGACTCTATGGTGGGGCCGCGGACGGACTAGGGCCAACCACCGATCGCTTCCAATGGCGGATGCGGACTGACTGAACACAACTGCTGCTCGGTTCCAGTCCTCTCTCTCTCTCTCTCTCTCTTTCTTCTCTTCTCCCTTCTCTCTTTGCAGGCGCGCGGGCGGGCGGAAGGCTGAGCTGAGCTAACAGCAGCAGACGAAAAAGGAGGAAGAAGGGGGGGAGGGGAAGGGAGGGTGTGACGTCACAGCCGTGTCACAGCACAGGGCAGAGAGGGGCCGCGGGCCGGCAGGATAGGGCCGACGGGCAGAAGGAAGGGGGAGGGGGAAGGGCCGAAAGCGAGGAGCGAAAATTCAAAATGCTCGAACCCGCAGACCTACCTGCAGTACCTACAGTAGGTGGACCAAACGCATAAGCGGATCAAAATTTGTTGGAGGAGTCAAATTGTATTTTATCTTCTCTACTGACAAGTGGAATCTTAGGTAGAATCAGTCCGCCAGGTCCACAAAGTGGACCCGTGTTCGACTGTAATAGGAGCTTAACTGAATATCTGTAGTGAGAGCCTGATTTGAAACATATAAGGTGTTGAATGCCATCGTATGGATGATCCAGAAGCCGTTCTTTCAAGGCAACCTGATGAGCAGTCTAGAAATAAATTAACAGAACTACAATGGCTAGAGTTAGAAAGGGCCTTAAGATGCGATGTAAAGTTTAAGTAAATAATTGAGTTCGGGATGTAGTACAGTTCTGTGATTAAGTCTAATTTATATATTTTAAAAAATCCAGGGACCCGTGGGGTTAATTTCATTAATCCCGAAAGAGGGAGGGGAAAGAGGAAGCTGAGCCATTCTTGTGGATCCACTTCCGACTGTAAGGGCTTTTGTGGTGGTTGCCTACTACGTCCCACTCGTGTCAAGCAGCATGTTGGTAGAATCATCATACGTTTACACACACACATGGGGGACGACTGCTGAGGTGCTAGCGCATAACACACCCAGCCCGTTCCCGCCACCAGAGAGAGAGAGGAAACCCGCAACAGAGCTTTAAAGTGGCGATAAGGACTAACTAACTGGGCGGGTGGGGGTACGGGCACGGCGAAGGGGATGGCGGGAGCGCCAATGCCCAGCACAGAGCCTTGGCCTCGTTGCTGCCCGCCTCCTCCTTCCCTTCCCTCCTTTCGCTCCGGTCTGGTCCGCAGCAACAGCAACAAGAGAGGGAGAGAGAGAGAGCTGCTACGGCGAGTTTGTCAGTCTCCCTCGCCGTTTCGGAGAGGGAGGAGGAGACAAAGAAAGGAGTAGCCGGTAGGAAGGAATGCGCCAGTCCCAGGTCCAGTCAGACCCCCACCTCCTAATCTTTTTTGGTGGTCGGGCAGGACGAATAGCAGTTCGGAGCTTCTGCTTCGCGAAATGTACAACCTTCCTCCTCTCCTTTTAAACGTCACAGCTTGTGTCGGGGAGGGGGGGGGGTAAAAAAAGTTCCTAGCCCCACACTCCACTCCAGCCCAGCCTGCCGCCTGTCTCTTTCTCCAACCGAGTTCTAAATAGGACAGAAGAAAAAAAAAATGCTTAAAACGGCCTGGAAGAGCAGAACAAAGACACACAAAGTTTTTCAGATAGACTCCTGGATGGAGAGAGACCAGAAATTAAAAGACTTGACGTCCCGCTAACAAGTCGACACATGAATAATGTAATTCTATCTTATAACATTTTCTTCGACAGCTCTAGGTAAATTCTGGTAGGAGGTTTTTAAAAAAATAATAATAAATTTGTAATACCCTCCCCCTCTTCGCAGGCACCTTTTTTTTTGTCTCTCTCTACTGCACCACCAGCAGGCTCTCCATGCCCTCTCCCTGTTCCCCTTCACCGTCGTCGGCGGCAGCCGCCTCCGCCGCCTCCTCCTGATCGCCTTCGTCCTCCTTCAAGTGGAAGAGCGGGAGGATGTTCTGCCTGGATATACCCCAGAACTTCTTGGGCCTGAGCTTGGGATCGCACGCGGTGAACTTCCACCCCATGTGGCTGTGACAGCCGCGGCACTGCGCAATCGTCCACGCGTATCTGAAAATTATAAAAAGAGAGAAAAAAAGCTCTTGTTTCTGTAGCTGAAGCACCTGTTGTTCCTAAACACTCTTGCTGTTGTTCTAAAATTGTTCTAAGACGGCCCAGTTTTTGTAGGGGGTTATAAACTGTAAAAAAAAATGAACGTATAATTTATGTTTTATTGTACAAGTGAGGTACTAACTTAGTGACACCGGTCTCAAGTGAAACTGTTTTGTTGTTCCGAGACATGAATTCCTGCACTTTTTCGGGCTTCAAGTGCAAGAGATGCTAGAGACGCTTACCCAGGAAACCAGCTGAACTCCGTGGATGGCGACCCGATCAGGTACAGTCTCTTGGCGCTGTACAGGGTCAGGGTTTCGTGGACGTGGCCACCGGGGTTTACGTATGCGCTCTGGGGACCCTCCTGGAATTAATACAGCATTTTCCTTTTTCTCTTCTTCTTCTTCTTCTTTGTCTTTACCCTTAACATAAACCGAAAATGAAGAAAAAGTCTAATACCTGAGACATGGAGAATATCTCGTCCTGGGTAGCGATCTCCTGTTTGCAGCGACGGCAACAGAACGTCTGATACTGGAAATTTTCAGAGAAGAAAACCATCAAGAACAGAAAAGTAACTTTTTGCCCCCTCCCCCCTCCTTCGTTTGTCATTTTTGGCACACCTTCTTCATGAGCGCGATCTCGTATCGCAGTCTCTGCACTGGGCAGTCCAGCTCCAGGATCTTGTATCGGTGGGTGTCGGTGGTAGGGAGGTTGCAGGCCACCCAGAAAGACAGCTCCTCCGGATCAGTGGGTATAGACACCTGCAAAGGAGAGAAATCTTAAGGAAGGCCTTCTTAGAGGGCTGAGAATGAGCGGACTCGCTCTCTCGTACCCGTGCATGCGTGAAAAGCCTAAACGAGCCGAGCAGCGCGTGCACCTGCTCCACCAGGATCCTGGCGTCGTACATCTCGTACACCCAGTTGGGGAAGGCGGAGAGGGGAGGTGCGTACACTCGCGTCCTGGCGTGTGTGGAGGAGAGGGAGGTCTCCATCATTGATTACGGACGGACTTTTAAGTGACACCTCACCTCAAGTTGTTGGCCCTGGACATCTTGTAGGGCGGCAAGTCCGGCTTAAGTTCGTCTCTGTTGTGCGGGAGGGGAGACCTCTTCCTCCGCAGGGAAGAAAGCAAGCTTCCGAGCGTTGCTCTGAGTGAATTTTTCCTGCAAGAAGTCAGTACTGCAGCTCTGTAACGAAGCCTTTAACGCTGTTTTAGTCATGCCTTGCGCACCTCTTTCTAGTGTTCACAACCTTGACGGTGGAGGGAGCTTCTTCAGCCGCCTCCCTCTCCCTCCCGTCGTCCTCCTCCTCTTCCTCCTCCTCTTTCTCTTCGTCATCCCTGGCCAGCGTCGCCCTCTCCGGGACTGGCGCAAACCGCATCCGATCCCGACTGCGCAGGCGCACCTGGAAGAACGGGTCCGGGAGCTTCACCTCACGCAGGATCTCCACTGTGGCCACGCGCGTGCTGGAAGGTGAGAGCGGAGACCAGGCATGAGATGAGATCAACCTAAGCAGGCAATTGACCCCACCCCACCGCACCCGTCAATCTGCGTCCGCGTGCTCAGGACCCTGAATCGCTGCCTCCCCTTGACCTTGATCTTGAAGCCGATCTCGTTGGTGTCCTCGGGAGGGTCGCGGTACTCGTAGATCTCGGCGGTGGTGCCGATCTTGGCGTCCTCGTACGGACCGTGGCGGGAGGGAAGCCTGCAAGACAACGACAACGAAGTTCCAGCAACTGTAGTGATCTATCAAGTACGAGAAACAATTATAAATTAAAAGTAATTGATCGCATAAAAACAATATTGATCTAATCTTTGGTAAGAACGCTGTTAAACCTAGCTAAGAAGGAGGAAAAAAGAGATCGAAAATAGGGTTAGTGATTGAGTGATGCGACATTTTGGACCCCGTCCCCCCAGGAACTACGTACATGCACATGCGCATGCGCATGCACCACCTACTTTGCGTAGAGCGATCCGAAGGTCTTGACGGTCTCTATGAGCCTCTTCATCATGCTGATGTGCTGGGGCCTGAAGATGGTGAGCGGCATCGTCTGTCCGGGCATCAGGATGACTCCCGGGTGGGAGAAGGTCACCAGCTCCTGGACCAGATCCTCCTCGAGGATGGTGCGGCCGCCGACCTCGAGAGCGTTGCCCAGGTACTGAAATAATTGGGGACACCGCCATTAACGACCATTGCTAGTGGTGCCACAGCTACATGGCAGGACAGCACCGAGTGTCTGGTGGGCAGGTCAGTGTCAAAGGCCTCCCTCTCCGTCCCGCCATCGTCAGAGGATTCCTCTTCTTCATCATCATCACCTTCCTCGTCTCCCGCGTCCTGTTCTCCGTTGGCTACCACGATCTCCATGAGGTCGTCCTCTTCCTCATCGTCGTCCTCTCCCAGCTCTTCATCGTCCGTGAGGTCTTCCTCTTCCTCCACATCTTCCGGCGGTGGATCCCCCTGTTGCTGTGGACCTCTCTCCTGCTCCTGCTCCTCTTCCTCCCCGCTCTCCTCTGACGACTCCGCCGCCAGCAGCGCCTCCTCGTCCTCGTCCATTGCGGGGCAAGGAGAAAGAGAGAGAGAGAGAGCAACTCTGTGGTGTCACTTGGAGGCTTTGACACTCACTGCACCTGCTCTTGCCAACGTTATGATCAATTGTCTTGGCCTCAGCTAGCAAGATCTTCCACGTCTTCGACTTGTCTTATAGATTTTCTGTGCTTTTGCCCTTTTACGCATTTTTTTTTGTAACAAGCAAGAAGCTACAGCAACCAAGGTTGCCATATCTTTAAAAAACTGAAATAGCCCACTCAATCTTTAAAATGTGTTCAGGTTCTAGAGTAGACACAAACCTTAATAGCTTTAAAAAGTGAGCTGTTAATGTTTTTATTAACAAATTTTATGGTCAAGAGGCCCCCAAAATAGCCATTTTTAGTAGACAAAATGTCTGTATATGAAACCTGGCCACCCTGATAGCAACTATAGCAATCAGCTCAGCTGTGATGTGGCCAAGCTTGGCTTATTTCCGTAAACCATGCAATTCTAAAATTATGTACCGTACCTTGTTAGAATAAAACGAAAGAAATTTTTTTGTCACATTTTAACAACCGCAGCATTAAAATTTACTCTTAATGCAAACCGACAATATTATAATATAATACAGTGGCTTCAATTTTGGGGCGGCAATTAAGTTGAAATTGCGACTTTTTAGTCTTTTTGAAACTTTTTTGCCTCCATTTGCCGGCAAAAGAGAAGCTGCTGATAGCTGACAGCACCCAGCACCAGCAAAGCAAGCAGAGCACAGCTGGCTGCTGGATAGAAGAAAAAAAGAAAGTATAGTAGTCCTGAAGAGTGAGTCTTCCTGTCTTGATATCGGACTCCTTGTAGCTGGAAAACGTGGGGCTTGGAGCAAGTTTAACTATACTTTTTCTGAGACTTTTTCTGAAGAATTTACTGCTGCTTCACCGGTTGTGGAAAAATGACCGAGCCCGAGCTTCGCCTGGATCCCGCCATCCGCATCTGGGTCTTCTTGCCCATTGTGGCCATCACATTTCTCGTGGGAATCATTCGACACTATGTCTCAGTGCTTCTCTCCTCACAGAAAAAGGTGGACCTGGCACAGTTAAAGGACAGCCAGGTGTTGATCCGGAGTCGGGTGCTTAGAGAGAATGGACGGATCCTGCCCAGACAGTCCTTCCTGATGAGGAGGCACTTCCTCAACAATGAGGACAATGGGATCCTTAAAACGCAACAGCGCAATGCAGCACCTCCCAACCCAATGACTGACCCTTCCATGATGACGGACATGCTCAAGGGAAACCTCACCAACGTCCTCCCCATGATAGTCATTGGAGGTTGGATCAACTGGCACTTCTCAGGATTTGTGACCACCAAAGTTCCATTCCCTCTGACCCTGCGGTTCAAGCCAATGCTTCAGCGTGGAATTGAGCTGATGTCCCTGGATGCTAGCTGGGTCTCATCTGCATCCTGGTACTTTCTCAACGTTTTCGGGCTGAGGAGTATCTATTCACTAGTCCTAGGCGAAAACAACGGTGAGACAGACTATTCAAGGAAAATATTTAGTGATTTATCCAACTTATACTAAATTGTATGTCAATTACAGCTGCCGACCAGTCGAGAGTGATGCAAGAACAAATGACTATGCAAGCAGGCGGGATGGGGCAGGTAAGTTCATTTTCACACAAAGGGTAGCCAGGACGACTTAACTTCCCTCCCTATTTCTATACCTACGTCCAGGATCCAAAGCAGGCTTTCAAAGCAGAATGGGAGGCTCTGGAGGTGACTGAGCACGTGTGGGCGCTGCGCAACGCCGAGGCAGAGATGATGGCGCTGCTTGGACCGACAGGACCGGACGACCTGTACCACCAGAACCAGAAGACGGCCTCTGTGCAGCAGCATTAGCAGCACGGATGAAGAGAATTGAGAAGCGGAAGTTTGAGTTCCCAAGAGTAGGGCGGTCGTAATGCAGTGTTTGTTGCCATTCGTTTTAGTTTAGGTTTTTGTTGGAAAATTACAGGTGGTCTCCAGAATTTTGGCGGTTTTTTTTTCGGTTGTGTAAAACTTACATTAACACGACGTTATTGACGAGAGGGCTGCACTTTTTGAACATGTTTATTATGATAAAATCTTCATTTTCTAAAATGAATCTCGAGTTTCTTAGTCTTTTTGACAGTATTACAGTATATGGACAATGTTAGCAAGAGCCGCAGCAGCGACAGTGTTGTTGGTCTATTATTTTTTTAAAGTTATACTGGTATGCTAATAATTGTTTTTCTTTTTATATAAAGAGCGCGGTACTAGTGTACACAGATATCTCGAAGTGAACGTATTTCCATCTCGTGCCACTATACAAGATGCTCCTCCATTCCTGCCCCATCTACTCTGGTCACAAGCTGCACCTGATGGCACTAAGGCGGCTCTCCTTGGAGACACCATACATGTATAGGGTGCTGGAGGACACTGCGGAAAAACTGAGAGAGGTCGCCATGGGGACTATCCTGGCAGAGTCAGTCGCAAAGAGCCAACAGAGGGAGAGGGAGCACATCACGTAAAATAGCCCTTTTTAAACTGCAAACACCTCGGTCTAATCACACTGTCATATTTTTCCTCTTTTTTCTTGTCGCCATTGTCAGTGAGTATGAGAAGTCCATTCGAGGGGAGATTGCATTGCTCAAGTCTGCGATCGGGGAAGCAAGGGAGAGGTCAGAGTTGGATGCCAACCAGAACAGCCTGTTGATGGCCAGGCTGTGGGATGCCCTGCTGAAGTCCCGGCAGCGCACCAAAGGCGAGGAAGACTTTGTGGTGTAGCTGCAGTCAGTCTGGGAGGAGAGGAGCAAGCAAATGGAGGACGAGGACTGAAACGTGACAGGGCAGTGTGAAGGGATGACCTCAAGAGGGAGGTGGAGCATGAGCAGAGGATCTCTCTGGAGATGGAGAGTTGGCTCAATGAGAGGAGAGCACAACTCAGGGCGTTGCACAGGCAAGCAAATGTTACAGTTGCTGCTACTCCACATGATGTGGCCGATGCTCTTGTTAGTACTACAGTAGAAATGCTGTTTGGATCTCGCAAGCAGGCACTGGACCGAGCAGCTCTTGACTAACGTCGGCGCTAAGGACCGGACCTCGAGGGAGACGGATGGGCAGAAAAAGACAGAGAAGATGGCCCAGTTGGTGGAGTCACGGGCGTTCGTGGCCACAGAGACGGAGGAGAGGGAGAGGGAGAGACTGAAGTGGCAGAGGGTGGAGCTGGAAATGCGTACGGCTATCAGGATACAATTGTGGTGGAGGAG
>JAAUYM010007927.1_pt1 | contig 13914 bp, 18 predicted proteins | sample 7278001 | NCBI WGS metagenome assembly JAAUYM01 (sample SAMN14350224, study PRJNA611818) | marine sediment metagenome | isolation source: surface marine sediment (1.8m) | place: French Polynesia: Moorea | collected 2018-08
CATACCCTCCTTCTTTCTAGGGAAGGACAAGATGTTCAAACTTGCAGGAGTTTACGTACGTAGTACATGAAGGGCTCCTGGTTGAGCTCCCTGACCAGGAACTTGAGCTGCTCTGACATGATGGACGGATCAAACTCAAAGAAGTTCTCCACCAAGTTTAGTAAGAGGCCGAACATGGGTAAACCCTGAGAGAGGCTCTTTCCTACTAGTACAGTACATTTTCGATTGTTACGGATCTGTGTAACGTACATGTACAGTACCTAAAGTACTATAGAATGATATTGAATGTGCTTGATGATAACAATCTCTTTTTTTACCCACAACTCCAATGATGGTTATATATTATGTTGTATGTACCTACAAGTATGTAGGAGACAAAAGAATTTTCTTGCCCACTTTCACATGAGTACCAAGCGGTACGACCGACAACAAGCGGAAAGATTATTAGTTTCTGATAATGTTTTTAGATCGTTGACTTTCCTGCACAATGATTGAGTTCTTGTCTGCGCAGGCCAAGAAAAAGACGATAGTCGTTAGCAGACACAAACTTTATTTTATTCTTTTTCCCTTTTGCTTTTTACACCTTATGAGGGTACAGAGAGTGCGACAAAGTAAAAATGTGCCGAGCAAATTAGGGTTGTGTAACGTCCTCTTAGTAAACTCTGAAAACACCAAGTGAAACTACTTTTTCGTCCGCACACAATTGTTTCTCGACAAATGCGTCTCCACTTTCACAGCCGCTCTGAGTATTTCTCGTCACGTCATACACTGAGGTCACTGGCCAGTTCACTCCCCTCTACCACTATGCCAGAGGTTCGCAACCTGTGGATCTCCACCGAAACACTCTGAGGGATGGGAAATGGTGGGTCACAAAGTGGGTCGCGTCCCAAAAGGTTGAGAACCTCTGGTCTAGTATGGTCACTGAGAGAGAGTCACTCCGTCACCACCGCTTGTTGGCGTCCTCCTCCAAGAACTTGCAGAAGAGGTCGATGTCCACCAACTCCCTTCCCCCTTCTCGGCTGCCGCCGCTGCCGCCACCGCCGCCGCGGGCGACCGTGGCCCCCCTGGCAAACCCGGCCAGCTTGTCCTCCGCCAGCTGTAGCGAAAAGACGGCGTCGTAGGCGCTGCACACGTGCAGCAGGTCGTCGGGGGACAAGTAGCCTGTCGAAAATACAAAATTAAACGGGAAGCTCGGATAATTGCGAAATTGGGCTGTCTCCCGACCTGCCACACCCGATTATCCGAGTTTGACTGCAGTAGGTAGTAGTAATGTCGTATGTGAATGTCATTTTTAGAACATGATCCACTTTTACGTTAAATAAGGGTAGAGGGAGTGGGCTCATGTCACAGAGATAAACTTTTCTGTGGTGGGATGTGATTCATACGCGTATAATACTGTATAAAAAAAGCTCACAACACCTTATTGTGCGACATGCTGCACCCCACCGCTTGCTGGAACATTACACTCTTCTCGGATCGTTCGAACCGCGAAGTACCCAGTCTCTTCTTACAGTACATGCAACTTTATCTCAGCCAAGCATCCACAAATTTGGACTAAAGATTGTTCCAGAAGTTGAAGCCACGTCATTTGCCAAAAGACGCTAGAAGGGAAAGAAAGGAGGACATGGAGGCGAAAATTCTGCGACTAATTCTCCTTCTTGGCACAGGATTGTCTTCAGGTTCCTCCGTCTGACTGAATTATTTGCTTTCCACTTTCACGTCTCTCAATGCCCAGTAAGCACAGGACCAGGACACGCAGCCTTCACGCAGGCGCTGGACCTGCACATTGTACAGTTAAATCCGCTGAAGTGAGAATCGGAAAGGCTTAAATGAGAGCACGGAGAATGTACTGTAGTATATACAAATATATACTACGGTACTACCGTAATAATAATTTTGCTCGGGTAAGTAGAAAAACTTACTGCTCCTAACCATTGCCACTTAAACGGGTTTGACTGTAACTACTTACTACGGTGTCAATTGTGCCTTGTCTCGCAGCCTGTACTCTGCAACTCCGAACTACATCGGCAAGATCCACAAAGAGTGCTGCGAGACCCCGGTGCTGAGCAGCTTCTGGGAGAACGACTGGTCTTCCGGAGGTCACCAGATCTGGACAGGGAAGGGAGGATGGTTGGGCGACTGTGCCGTCCACCCTTTTGAGGTGAGACTTGATCGGACCCCCAAAATTGCGTGTTCCAGCTTTGCATAAGAAAACTGTCGTCGCGGGCAGCACGAGAAAGGTCTGATCGTGACCCTGATCAAGTACGGCAACGACGACCTGTTGGTGTCCTCCATAGACGTGGTCATGAATAAGAACGGCGAGGATGTCATCTTTGAGTGCCCGGAGTTCTACCTGAACGAGAGAACCGTGCGAATAGCAAGGAGCTGCTACAAAAGAATGAATAAAACAGCTTTTTCCGAAACTCGAATTACATGCACTTACGCACGTAGCATGTTGCTTGTCTTAGAAAAAAATAGGAAAAAAAGAAAATGAGTGTGCTTAATAAGACATGGCTTGATTACAATCCCGACCAGACATTACCGTTACACCTTGTCTCGTCGGTACATATCTGACATAATTTAAGCATAATAATTTAATACTTTATGACAACTTTACATTTTTTCTCACCCATGAGGCATTCTTTACACACCACAACCATCAGGCTGGATTCTAAAAACATAAACGTATGTACGTACTTGTACTCGTACCCGGTGTTTTGAGATGTGTTGAGATTTGAGGGTGTGTGTTTCTCCCCCCACCTTCCATTTTCATGTCAGTACATAATCAGCAAAGAAGCACTAGTCAAGTCCAACTATCCCAACGTACCCCACCCAAAAAAAGCATAGAACCGACAGCACGACACAGCATTCCATCCGGGGAACTCAACATGGACGAGAAAGTGACGTGGCGTATTCTACTACTGCTACTGGCCATTGACTTGGCGCCAGGTAAAAAAATAAAGTGCAGCTTTTTCCCGTTCTTGTTACGAGTAGTACATAACTACATATTATACGCGAAAACCGAATGGTCTCAACAGGCGGAGCAGAATTGGACCCAGTCTTTCCAGACAGGCTGGACGTGTTCATGGGCAAGGAAGGCACCAACGACGGAGTCAAAGCGATGTAAGTACAGCGGAATTATGGATCTATTTCTACCAAGATAATTATAAGCTTATCACCGGGGCCAGACTCTCTATTGCAAGCCAAGAAATTCACTGTATCGAAGTTTACTGTATCAGATTTACAGTGTACTCTCGTAGTAGGTAGTATGCATACTCTTAGCACGTAGTAGTACTGTACTAGGCATTTCAGTTTGAACTGCGTTATTGTCAGGACCAAATATTCCAATTGCAGCCTGTGCCCCAGGACTGCCCCGAATTACTACTACTCCGCTGGCGGCAAGGTCGGGGAGGACTGCTGCCAGACCCCGGAGCTGAGCAGCTTCTGGCGCAACGATTGGTCCTCTGGCGGACACCAGACCTGGACCGGAAAGGAGTGGCTGGGGAACTGCGTAGACAAGGCATTCCACGTGGGTCTAAAACAGGGTTTTCAATCCATGGATCGCGACCCAAAATTGAATTGCAAACCTTTTCCAAATGGGTCGCAAGAGGGTCAGGGGAAAAGCGTGTGATGCTTAATTGGTCTAGTACAATGTAGCGTGGGTTAGGTAATGCTCTGGAAGACATAAAGGGGGGTTGTTGCAGTCCGAAAAGATTTGAGAACCATTGGTTTGGAAAGCTTAAAATAAAGGATCGATTAGAGAGTGGCCACCTATGTTGTTCAGGACATGAACGGCCTGGTGCTGACGCTCGTCAAGGACGGCAGCGACGACCTCAGCGTCGCCTCCGTCGAGGTGGTCATGGGCAACGAAAAGGACCAGGAAGTTGTCTACCAGTGCCCCTCCTTTTACGTGGAGGGCGAATCGAATTACCAATCTGAAAGATGCTCTCTGGTGGGCATCGTAGAATAATTAAACGTTCAGAGATGGACTGCAGCGAAAAAAAACTACTCGTACTTTTCGGAAGAAACACTACTACATACAACAATTGGACAAGAAGTAAGGAATTGTAAAATAAAGCCAGTCGACGCAAAATTAAGTTTTTTTTACCCTGAATTTCCTGGTGAGCTTCCCTGAGCGCCTTTTCCAGCTCGCGTAGACCCTCCAGGTGGTGTCGCCTGGCGAGGGCGACAGCAATGGCGGACGGGGAGTCCAGGGCCGTTTGGGACGAGGACATCGACATTCGCGAAAGACGCTGAAATCGGAGTTGATGAAATGGCAGACCCTTCCTCTTAAAATAGGCCAAAACAAATAGTTCAGTTTAAGAAACGCTAAATACAGTGGCATAAAAGGTGGACAATCAATGCATTGTTAAAAATCATCTTTCTATAGACCATAAGTAGCCAAAATTAGCACACCTGGCAACACTGGCTGATATCGCCACCATTTTGCCAAACTTTTGCACACACAGCATTTCCTCAGTCGCGTGTACGTACAGATGCATCAGCCTGCACTTACTTGCAGCGGCTGCCTGGCCTCCCACGCGGGGACGGTGTGAACGTTCCTCTCGGCCTGCGGAGGCGCGGGCAGCGACCGAGAAGTGCGGAAGTGGGAGTTCAGCATCCACACTGGACGTATTAAGCAAAGGATTTAGCACTACGGTAATCCTAACGCAGCATACATGTAGTACATACGTCGTACATTCTCCCATATCTCTCATGGAAAAATTACACACACGCAGAAAAAAAAATTGGATAGTCAAGAAGAAGAAGTAAAGTTCCTCTCCATGCTTCACCGCCATCCACACACGCAGTAACTTACGTGTAGTTCGTGTATTGTATGTAGTACTAGCAGTACACGAAGAAAGCTTTTTTTTTGTCTTGTAGTAGTACAGGGAGAGTGCTGCAACGAGAGTGCCAATCTCAAGAAAAGGGGAAAGCCAAACGACGAACGTGTTTGTCAACCTCTGATCAAGTAAGAAAAAAAAAAAAAAGAAAAAGAAACAACCAACCAAGAAAGAGTGTAGAAGATCTCGACTGCTTGAGGCACCTGAATCTGTTTTTGTTTCTGTTCTCTTTGCTTTCTTTTTTTTTGCTTCGTCGTCATCGTCATCATCGTCGTTTTGGTAGGGTTTTTCTCCCTCCCTCCGCGTTGCACGTGATGGGGAAGGAAGGATGTTCACGTACGTTTGGAGCCCGCGCTCCTCATCTCCAGCAGCCGCGGGTCGCTTCTCTCCAGGTAGTTGCACAGCAGGCTGATGTGGTAGATGCCCTTCTTGGTCGGGTCGCTCGCGTGGAGCAGCATGTTCAGCGTACTCTTGCTGTCACACAAGAGTGGGGCAGAAAAAAAAGGTGGTTTTTTTCTGTTTTTTTTTTAAGTCGATTATTCCGGGTTTATTCGGGCTCCGAACCTGATGTTGAGGTTTGCGCCCTGTGCGGCCATGACGACGTGCTGCCTGGACACCTGGTCGTTGCCGTAGGCGTCCTTGGCCTCCAGGGAGGAGCGGAACCTCTCGAGTTCGAATCCTGGCGACTCTGCCAGCGCCTTCTCCAGCTCCAGGATGAGGCGGGCGTCGTTGCGGTCGCCGAACGCCGGCTGGTGGTGCGGAGGGACGGGAGGAGGAGGAGGGGGAGGGGCAGCAGCATGGAGGGACCGGTCGTCATCTTGGTGATCACTGCGAGGGGGAGCGGGGAGGAAAAAAATAGATGATTAAATTTAGGATGAAAAACACTTTTTTTTTTTTAGAAGTGGAGAAACAGGAGTGTGCTTAGAAATCCCTTGAACGACGTCGCGGCCGTAACTGATTGCAGTTCCAAAAGTCGCCGTGCAGAAGAGTCTCCCAGGCATCACAATCCGCACGCAGCGCAGGGCAATTCGCCATGAGGCAAAGAGCGACCAGGGAGGAGAGAGGGAGAGGGAGCCACCCACCCGTCCCCGGCCCCCCCCCCCTCGAACGCGATGTTCACTGGCTCTTCCGGGCGCGACTGTACTTTGTCATCCAGAAGTAGACGGCGGCCCCGACCCCTCCGAACAGGGCCACCGAGATGAGCACGCGCAGGGTCGCCCGAACAACCTTCATCGCCACCAGCGCACCCGCGATTATAATTCCCACCTTCAGCCACTCCTCCATTTTGTCGAGAATTTGGGACCGAACTGGCTTCCCCGTACAACATTTTGAAAAAAAAAAGTTTGATTGTTTGGCGGGCGTGTGGATTAATCTTTGAAACTCACCCGTTCGGATCCCTCTTGGCTAGGTTCTTCCTCCTGTTGAGCCTCTTCTCGAAGTCGCTGATCTGCTGCTCCATGTCCTCTTCGTCCCTGCGCTCCGCCGCCGCCGCCTCCTTCGCCTGCATCAGGTAGCGCATGAAGTCCTCGTAGTTGATCTGGCCGTCAAAGTCCTTGTCGGAGAACTTCTTCTCCAGCGGCTCCAAGACCTCCCCGACCGGGATCTTGTACCTGTCTAGCACGGCCTCCAGCTGCGCCGGCCCGACCACCCGGTCCCTGTCCCTGTCGCCGCGGCGCATCTCGATCAGGGCGTTGTCGAAGGCGCGGTCGGGCACCTCGGCCACCAGCTGTCCTGCGCGGCGATCCAGAGACTTGGGGTCCAGTGGCCGGCGGCCGCCGCCGCCGCCGCCCCCGCTGGAGCCAACGGGAGGAAGCACCGGATACTGAGAAGACAAATCACGTTCACATTTTACGGGGAGAGCATAATTTTCATCAAGTTTTCAGGCCAATTTTTTTAATACAGAAATGTAATAATGAGCTAACTACTGCACTGTACATAGTTTTTCCCCTTTTCTGGCACGGTTTTTTGTTTGCCTCGTATTTTGCCATTTTCAGAACCTAAAACGCTAGAATTTAGTACCTATACCGGTATATGTAAATATGACATATCGCATACAAATATAACATATTTTCCTGTCAAAAGGTGCAACAAATATCGAACCTCTGATGACGTGTGATTGCACTTTTTCCGGACTGTGCCGTGGTCACCTACAAGTCTAACCCGCGCAGTGCAAACACGGCGGGAAAGATAGGTAGGAATTTTGATACATGCAAATTACGTCTGCATGACTAATAACGAGCAGAAAAGGACGTCTTGGCCACACTGAGATAAGAAAATTAGATCCCTCTTTCTCCCCCCCCCCATCTCATGCCTCAGCTGCTCCGAGACTGTTGGACCGGGCAGGTCCGCAGCATGGTGAGTACGTATTAAATCTCGCCCTCTTTTTCTCGAGGGACAAATTAGTTTTAAGAACATCTTGTCTCTTTTGCATAGGAATCAAACACACCTGAGAGCAACCAAGAACTGCTGACAGGTGGGAATCCTGCTTAAATGGCACAATTTTTTTGTGAACAGTTGGAGAAACTCCTCGAGTAATTTTGTTCAGATAAGTGGGAATCCCGCATGAGTGTGAAATTATTGCCTACCCCCCCACCTTAAGTGCGTTTGACTGTACGCAGGCGGACGCGAATGCGCCAGCCCAAACCCCGACGACATCTGGGGCAACCTGGGCCTGGAACCACCGGACAAGGAAAGAGTTGCTCCGCCTGTTGCCTCGACATTCCACGACCTGTGGGATCGTCTGGTGACAGCAGGTGATCCTGCCGCAGGAAAAGGGGAGGAGTCGGCAGCACCCGGCTAAGGAGAGAGGGGGGCGGTGGCAGGTTTTCAGTGACCAAAAGAAGATCAAGCATTCAATGTACAGGTACCTGATGAAAGAAGACTTGCATTTTTGCTCAATGCTGCGTTACCAAAAAAAGCTGATTACCCCCAAAGAAAGAAAGATTGGTGTAAATTTTTGTATTACAATTACAGAATTTCATTGCAAAGATTTTTACTAAACTCAATTAACACCGAGCATTCGTATTAGGCAGAAGTTTGACATCAGCGTAATAAAGGATCAAGCACCTACCGCATTTCTTCCCTCTGTTTTCTGTATAGCCAGGCTTTCATTTTCGCGGGCGGTAATCTGTAGGTACAGGTCCTACTTACTGTCCCTCTCTTCCTCCCTTCTCCCTGGCGAAACTTGCCACGTCGACGACTGCAACTTTTGCAAAGGCCCGGATTGGCTGCGGAGCGAAAACTTCTGCACACTGGAGTGCCATTTCTGCGACTGCGTATCGATTGAAACAAACATGTTTCTTCTTCATGATCCGATGCAGAATTTCTCAAAGAGGATGGGTACGTGGGAATTTATAATCAATCATGTACGACATACCATGCAGTACAGATTGTAATAACAGTATTGTTGTAGGGTACTGTATGTGCGTACGTGAGTTGTGCACGTAAGCATTCCTAACTGCTCATATTACTGGTTATAAATGTGTTGGATATGGTAGTAAACCTAAACTGCTAACTAGATTGCTTCTACTAAATCACTGTCTGAGTAAGAGCGCTAGCAAGAACATCAACTTTCCTACTGCCAGACCGCGATTCTCGAGATCAAAATTCGCCTGCTTCCTCCCAGGAATGACGGAGAGAAGAACGTCAGATGGCACCTGAGGCGGCGCAGAACGAGGCAGCAAATAAAAAAGATCTCCAACATAAAAACAAATATGCTGAAGTACGTAACATCTTAAAGTTCTGAAATCGCCATACAACCTTCAATGATTCCTGCGACTCGAAAACGTTTCTGAAACAGACACACATATCGATTCCTTCCCTAGAAAGAGAAGTGCTAGACATTAAAAGGTAGCTTGGGCCCACTGCTTGCACCTGTCGTGTTGGCAAGGTGATCTACGAAGAGCTACGATTGGCTGTGTCGATCGGCACCGGGAGGCGCTCTCAGTCGCCACCCGGCCGCCGAACACACAACAAGGAAGCAAAAGCTATCTGTAAGCTCGCGACTTCCAGCAACTTAATTGGGCTATATGACTGCAGTCCAACGTTAAATTTAGGCAATTCGTTCGATTCTGCAACTTGACAGATTCTCATTGTAGTATGTACTACATTGTGTACGAGTAGTCGCAGTATAAAGATGACTTCTGCATTTTATTCTTGCCAGTTGCCGCAAGATCTCGACAACATCTTGGAGATCCCTCGCCGGAGTTGCCCAAAGGCGAGGAAATGGTAGTACAGGGTGGCGTACTTAAGGGTGAGCATCCAATGTGTGATATCCGTCGTACAATACAGCATGTCTCCTTATATTTTCTAATACTAGTACATGTTGAAGGAGCAAAAGCAACCTGTGTACGTCAGTTCTTTTTCTCTCTCTTTTTGGAACACCCTGTATTTTTGTTTGTGGCGGAAATAAGTACTTGGACTGTTTTCATGACCAGGGCTGGCGCCGGAGGACGGTGCCAAGCCTGGCAACGGCGACCTGGGGGACAAGATCTGGAGCCACCAGGAGTTGCTTCGTCCAAACGAAGAGGAGACGGGGGAGGACACCGGGACGGACTTTCGAGAGCTCTTCACGGAGATGGCGATGGGGAGGGGACACACCCAGTTGAGCAATTAAGGAAGTGGGAGCAGGGGAAAAAGTCCGGAGCATGGGAGGGGAGGGGAAAAAAAAGAAAAGGACTTTTCTCCTCTCAAGGCCACGGACTAATTCCTACTGTAAAACCCAACAGAACCAAACCGCAAACCCAACCCAATGCCCAACTACAAATCTCACCCAACTCAACCAATGTGCTGTAAAACCCAGGCTGTGATGCAATAAAGTAATTTTAGAACACAAAAAAATTCAACTTCCTACTTTATTTCGCGATATTTCTCTACCAGTGTTGCGACTGTGGGCTATGCCATAGCCATTTTTAACTAAAAGTTGATATGGTATTGAGTTCTTGTGGGCTACATTTTCTATTATTGCAAAATGCATAGTGTAACAGCCCACTTTGAAAAGCCTACTGTTAATTGAGGCTACTTTTACAGGGTTGAGTAGGCTTGTAACTACACGTTACTCAACCCTGCTCTCTACGTACTCTATGTACACGCTGACCTTGTTTGCCGACTGCTCCTCCTCCTCCGCCGGCGTGGGCGTCCTCCACCTGTCCGGGCTCCTTGGTGGCGTCTGCGGCGACCGCGCGGACGGCGGCGGCGACGGCGGCGGTGGCGAGGACGGCCTCCTGCTAGTCCTCCTCTCGCCACCGTCCTCCTCGAAGTCCAGGCGGCGGCGGTGGTAGATGTTGTGGGTAGACTTGGACTTCAGGTTTCGGGAAAAGAAAAGGGAGCAGCGGACATCGTCTCATTTATCAATCTTATCCTGTTGCTGCCGACTCCTATTTGGGAACTATACAGTTTGGTATCAAGGTTTTCCCCGAAACCACGTTCTCAAATCTGGAAGTTTAGCATTTGGCACACCGTTTGTCTAGACGGATGGTTTGTTATAATTTGTCTCACCCTCCTTATCTCCGGCGTCCACCCTCTCCGCCCCTCGTCGTCGTCATCTCTCAGCCCAAACCACTGCTTGTTGACTCCGCCCTTTCCCCTGCTGAACTTGTCGATGGCGTCGTCGTAGCGGGTACCGTAGTTCACGTAGCCGTCGTTGCCCTCATTGTTCTCTCCGTTGCCGGGGCCACGGCCGTGACCATCATGGCCGCGCTCGTAACCGCCGTGGCCGCCGCCACGGCCGCCGCCATGGCCGCCGTCATGGCCGCCGCCGTGGCCACCGCCTTCGTAGCCGCCGTCTTCCTCCCCGATGTCGTCACCGCCGTCCTCCTCGTTGCCGTCGCCGTAGTTCCCGCCGACGTTATACAGCTTTCGAAAGTCCACCTTCTTGTAGGGGCTGAAGATGTTGTTGCTGCCGCCGCCGCTGTTGCTACTGGCCTTTCCGTTGGAGCCGAAGCCGGTGGTGTAGCTCCTCCTAATGCCGCCGGCACCGCCGTTGCTGTTGCCGTTTCTGGCGTATTCAAAGTTCTCAATTGGTTTGAAATTCTTGCTTATGTACGGTTTCGACCTGTGGGGGCAAGAAAAGCCAGAGGACTTTAGTACGAAGTAACCTCTGCAGGAAAGCACTGGAAGCAGAATCTGGCAAGGTAGTGGGGAGTCCTAGCCACGTTCAGACTAGCTGCCTCGCTCTCTTTCTTTTATCTCTGCTGGGCATCAAACGGGGTCAATGCCGACTATGCCGGATAGGCCAAATGTAAGTACGTAAAGGGTCTGCTAAGCCAAGAAAGCGACTTTTCCCCAAAGGTGGACGTGTTTAACAAAAAATTTCTTTGGGAGTCGTCGAAATACAATTAGACAGGAACCGCTTTTCGTAAAAAATTTAACATTGAAACCTCACTTAATCTTGTCTTGCTCCTGTCTCTGCCTCTGCTGCTCCTGCTTCTGCCTCTGCTGCTCCTCCCGCTGCCTCTCTTCCTCCTCCTTCTTCTTCTGGTCGTGGTAGATGACGACCCTCTTGCCGGCCACGATCTTCACGTCGTAGGAGGGCGGCGGATCGTGGCGGCGGCGCGGCTGCTGCTGCCGCGGAGACGCCACATGGGCCATGCTTGACTGCTGCTACGCGTACAGAGAGAGATCTGAAAAAACAAAGTGAGTAAAAACATTAAAAGACTGGCTTAAAATGAAACACCTACTGTATACCTATGTTTAAACTGCAGCTGGTTCGCCAAAAGGCTTGATGTGTGCAAGAACCATCCCCCCCTTTCATGACTCGTACGATTACGTTACCGTGTGTGTGTGTGTGTGTGTGTGTGGTCACATGAGACCCTCCTCTTCACTTCCTTCTTTTTTCCTCCTCCCTCGTCGTCTGAAACGGCCTTTCTTCCTCACACACGCGACGTAATTTCCTTTAAGGTAGAAACGGCGACACCGCACACAGTCAGTATACCGGTACAGTGCTGCCAACTGCTCAAGCCGGCCAGAAGCAAATGGGTATTACTTGCTGAGACAGAAGAAACCTTTGCATGACAAGCATTAAAAAAGTTCTATTTTTTTTAATGCCGAACGGAATTCAAATGTGCCAGACATGTTTAGTTTTTTTTTACTACAGAATATGCCAGTTGGCAACACTGGCACACCGCACACACACACACACACACACATGAAGGAAAGTAAAGGCCTTGAATATAAAGGTTCCCATTGAGGGGGATGAAGGAAGGAAAGGTCCGTTTTCTTTGGTTGGTCATTGAAAGCGTGCACGCACGCGTATGAGAATTGACATTGGAGGACTGCTTGTTAAAGTAAGCGCACTTTTCGATTGTGATTGAATTTGGCATATCTCACACACACAGAGTTTTCGAATTACATACATTTATAAAGCTTTTCCAAAGGAAGTGCTCCAATGTTCTGACTTTTTGGGTGCCTTGCCCTCACCAATCGCTGCTTTTTTCCAAACTTGATTTAACGTCTCCCTTCTGCTTCTGGCTTGCAGGATTTCTCTTTTTTCCACGCCATTGACTTCACGACTAACGAGAAAAGAGGAAGTGGCATTCCAACCGGTCTTTGCGTGCGTGCACTTTTCCATATACACTGTACAGCACGCCTATAAAAAAAATAGTTGTACTAGTGGTGCAACCACCACTTATTGCTCATTCCCACATAATTTAATTATTTTAGTATGTGTTTGCTGTGTCCTCTTTTTTTCTGGGACATGCTGTAGTACGTAGGTACATTGTATGTACCTATGATGGGAGCTCTCTCCTCACATGAACTCCAGTGCCCTCTTTCCAGCAAGTGAAGAGAGAGAGCAGCTGAATATCGGAGGAAAGAATCTCCCATATCGACGTCCCACGAGGAGAGGCAACGGCATCATAGTACCTGCGTCGCAATTTTAAAAATTAAGTTCCTTTCGATTTGCGGCTTCTGTGCCCGACGGGATTTTCACTGCAAAGAATTAAGGAGCACTTCCTTCAGACACAAATAAGTACTCATCCTCGGGAAAATTGCTACGCGTTCCTCAACTTTGAAACGTCTCTTTGAGACCGCTTGTCCCGTAGGGTTGGTTCGCTTTGTTGTAGTGGCCTAGAAAGCCAAATTGACCTCCTTCCCTCCTTTCTTCCTCGCATATTCAACTCCATGATATTCCAGAGAGACACAATGGAAAAAGGGGAAAAAGGACGAGACCCAGATTCTATGAAGCCATTAGTCAAAGTCAGATCTTGAATGGGAGGAGAGATAGTAGTACGTACGTACTACGGTAGAGGAGAAGGAGGCGACTTTTCTCAACCCTTAGCAGTTGCAAATGCGCTCGTAGTTCTATTGCTTTCATCAGTTAAACGGTAGGTTTTAACTTATGGTACATACAGTAGAACTCCTATACATATAACAGGTGACTGTGGTTACAAATTTTATATCTTCCGCTTTATATCTCCGCTATAGCAAAGACTCTGCTATGAAGTAGAGAAAGTAGCAAACTTTTTGCTGTGTAGGTATATATCGGAGTTCTACTGTACTATACGTATACCACGTACGTAGTAGACAGAGTGGACATGGAAAGGATGTATACTAAACAGAGATGAGTGCCATGAAACCTCCACGAATACATATTGCTGTAAGGAATGCTACAAATTCCCCAAATTTTTAAACTTTCTTTCTGATCTTTCTGGGATGTAAGTAAAAAACCCTACAATAGTAATACTAAAAAGGACCAGTTCTCTTACCTGCAGTTCGATCAGAGCTCCAAAACTTGTTGAATGTTCCTTCCTTCTGGCTACGAGCGGCGGCAGCGGCGGCGGCGGCGGCGGCGGCGCTGATGCTGCTGTTGCCTTTTCTGGATCAATCCACCATCCGACTTGGAAGCGCGCTCTCTTTCTAGAAAGCGTGTCTACTGCTAGTGCTACACGTATACAGCACGTAATTTGTTCTATGTGAGGAGAAGGAAGAGACATTACCCGCAAAAGAGAGAGAGAGAGAGAGAGAGAGAGAGAGAGAGAGAGAGAGAGAGGGGGCTGTCCACACAGAGGTACTAGTACTGTACTAGCACATAGTCACGGGTACTACTAGAGCTGTCTGTCTGCGAGGGAGGTAG
>JAAUYM010093916.1_pt1 | contig 13912 bp, 6 predicted proteins | sample 7278001 | NCBI WGS metagenome assembly JAAUYM01 (sample SAMN14350224, study PRJNA611818) | marine sediment metagenome | isolation source: surface marine sediment (1.8m) | place: French Polynesia: Moorea | collected 2018-08
CACCCCCTCTCACCCCCACCGACCCACCCACTCAACCCGCACCCAAAAAAAGAAAATTGGCAACTTTGACTTTTGCCGAAAAAAAAAAGAGGGAAAAAAATCCTCAAATGAAGACAGAAAAGATCAACACTTCAAACAACATTTTTCTTTAAAAAAAAATGTCCCCAGCACCATAGTCAAGCACAGTTTTGCTCCACGCAATAGTAAAGTATAGTAGAAGTTAAAAAAATCACAGTAAAGTTCATCATCACCTGCTGCAGTACACCTAGCATACAACAACAACAACAGCAACAACGCGCTTGTTTTCACACTTTAAAAAATATGCAACTTTTGCTTTTTTTTCTTTTTGCTTGTAATTCCCACTTAGGTTTTTAATTACTGATTTTTTTTGTCTGCAAAAAAGCTTTTCTTTCTTGTTTTTTTGCGGGTGTGAGAACTGGATTGAGTGGTTGGTTGGTTGGGTGGGGTTGTTGGTCTGGTCAGGTCTGACACACGTACACACAAGTGGCAATAGCAATGCAGGATGTTCTACATCCCCCCCCACAAAAGAAGCAATTTGCAAAATGACCATTTTCTTCAAATGCTTTGTCTTTTCCTACTACAACGCGCGTGATACCAATACTGGGTGTCCCAGAAAAAAAAACCCACAAGTTGTTAAAGACAACATGACACAAAATTCAGGTGTTGTAGTTGTGTTTTTTTCTTGGGACACCCTGTCAAATCTTCCCCCTCTATCTGTCTGTCGTAACCGCCTCCTTTTCCTTCTTCTTTCTTTTACGTCCAACCCTCCCCCGACCCCTTCCATTCTTTGCCCCCCGCTCTACTATTTAAAAAAAAACACACACAACCCCCCACAAAAAATGCTGCACTGAAGAAGGAGACTCTGAAGACAGAGCTGCTGCTGCTGTTGCTGCAAAGAAGATGGAGGAGGAGGAGGAGGACACCCGCAAGAAGGTCGTGACAACCACCACGACCGTGGGGTTCGTGCAGTTGGAGTCCGAGGAGGACGTGGCAGCGACGGCCAGGCTGGCCAGGCACAAGGCCCTGATGGCCCTGCAGGAGGAGGAGTCCTGCATGGGGGGGTCGCTGGCTTCCCCGGCAGAGAGCCCGCTGACTGAGAGTGCCGGAGGGCAGTGGACCACCGAGTCCGGGATATCCTCCGGGTCACCCCGGGTCGCTGGCGCCGCAGGGGACGGGGCGGCGAAGCCCAGCAGGCTGGAGCTGAGGCAGTCGGCCACCTCAGTGGACACAGACAACTCCATCTCTGACATCAGCCCCATGAGGGAGGAGGAGGAGGAGGGGGAGAGCCGCAGCTCAGAGTCACCCAAGCTGTCCACCATCTGCAGTGAGGTCGGGGATGCGGCTGTCGTGGAGGGGGCGGCAACTGCGGCGGTGGCAGTGGCAACTGCGACGACCAAGGACGTGCAGCTGAGCCCAATACTGTTCACCCAGTCAATGGCCACCAGCCCGATGGAGGTGGCAGGAGCGCCACCTGCACCACCCCAGATGGTGGACGCCGGCGTCAGCCCACCGCCGAGGAGGGCCGTGCTACACAGCGCCGCCACCTCCCCGCCCAAGAAGGGGGACCTGGAGAGCTTGAAGGAGTCCTCCACCTCCTCCGCGGCGTCGTCATCCAAGGTGTCGCCGGTGACGGGCACGGCGGCTGCAGCACAGGTGGCCTCCTTTGAGTTTGAGATGGAGATGGATGCCTCGAGGTCCTCTGAGGTCAGGGAGACCATCGAGGAGGAGGAGGAGGTGGGCCAAGTTGTGGAGAAAGTGGAGGAGTTGGCAAAGGAGGCCGAGCTGGAGGCCGGAGCGAGAGAGATTAAGGTGACCACTGCTGTGGAGCAGGAGGTGAGGATGGAGCTTGAGCAGGCTGAGGAGAGGGACAGCTTCCACCACGTTGAGGCCAAGCATGAGGTGGCGGTGGAGGAAGTGCCCGGAGCTGAGAGAGTCGAGGTTGGACGATTTGAACATGTCGAGGAGACTATGGTAGAGGTCGTGAGCTTAGAGACCAGAGTTGAGATGGCCAAGGAAGAGGTCAGCAGTGAAGAAGTCATTGGGGAGGAGTTGGTCAAAGCGATTGATATCTCTGAGGCATGGGGAGCCTCAGAGAAGTCGTCCTCACCCCAGTTTGTCGTCACTCCAAGGGAAGTGGTGGAGAGGCTGGTGGAGAGGAGGGAGTCCCTCAGATCTGAAGAGGAGGAGGAGGTGCTCACCTCGCTGGGGGTGATTGAGGTTACAACCTCTGCACCACAGAAGGTCCTGTCCAAGCCGATTGAGCAGCTGGACTCGGACGAGGAGCCAGCAGTATTGGAGCAGTTGGGCGTGGAGAAGGTCACGGCCAAGAGGAAGGTAGAGGAAGTGCCGAGGGAGATGTCGGTGGAGTCCCTGGGCGAGATCAGGACAGAGGGGATCGACGATGAGATGTTTCTGGTGGTGATGCCGCCAGGGTCTCAGGAGGAGGGCTTTGAACCAGAAGAGCTCGGTGGAGACCACACTCGCAAGCTTGAGGAGGAGCAGGAGATGGGGGAACCTCTTGACGTGGTGAAGGAGGAAGAGGAAGAGGAGGTGGAGCCTGTCCAGGCAGTCTTGGAAAAGGAAGAGGGGGCCTCTGCAACCACAGAGGTTGTCCAGGAATATGTCCCAACCTTGACCGCACTGGCATCACTCCTGGCCAGCCAGGAGCCCGTGGAAAAAATGAAGATTGAACTGGAGGATGCACCCAGTCTGACCAAGATGGAGGAGGGGCCAGTGGAGGTGCAGACAGTCATAATGGGAGACAAACACGAGGTACCAGCTGGCCAGGTCTTGTCCGAATCTCAGGTGGTAGAGGTGGAGATCTCCTCGGCAGAACTCCTGGATAAGGGAAATGGGAAGGAAGTCCAGGCAGTGGAGAAGAAGGTTGAGGAGGAAGAGGGTGGCATTGTCATTGATGAAGAAGTTGCTGCCAAGGAAGCCCTGGATGAGGAGGGTGAGAGTGGACTGGAGATCATCTCTGCCACAGAGGAGGGCAGAACCACAGAGGAGCTGCTGACCACAGAGCAGGACCAGCTGACCAGTGACCGGACCGACTCCCTGCTGAGAAGCTCCCTGCATGAGTCCTTTGCCTCCGACAGGACGCTGTCTGAGCCCACCCTGGAACCCGAGTTGGAGACGGACCTCGATGTCACTGTCCAGGGTGAGGAAGAGAAACAGATCGAGCAGACTTCTGAAGTCTCCAAAGAGTCTGACGATCGTCAGGAGGCTGAAGAGGAGAGCATCTTGGAAGCTGGAAAGGGGGCAGAGGCCATAAAGCTGACACAAATTGAAAAAGAAGAGATCATGGCAACAGAGGATGTGACTGTGCAGATTGCACCGATGCTGTCCTGGAGCGAGCACACCACCCAGGCAGCACCAGAGAGGCGCGACGCACCAAAGAGTGCCACTAAAGATGAGGAGGAGGAGGAGAGGCAGTTTCACTGGTTGGCAGAGATTCCGGGCGGGTCCAGCACCAGTCCTTCCTCTGAGGACTCCAAGGCTGCTTCAGGTGGGGCAGCACAGATCAAAGACGCCAGCTCCAAGTCGAGGACAGCGACAGGACAGCGACAGGACAGCAGCGCCGGCTCCTCCTACGACCGGAGCGGCACCCAGTCCTCCATTGAGTCGTCCAAGTCGGTGCACACTTCATCCTCTGTGGCGTCAGCATCACACAAGAGCTCGGAGAGCTCCTCAGGAGCGGGGCCAATGATCTTGGGCACCTCCCCATCAGCCTCGCACACCACAGAGAGTTCTGAGCCCGCCAGCAGCGAGGGAAGCAGGGATGAGGGGGCAGAATCACCAGCTTCCGCGGGCTCCTCCACAGGAGCCACGCGCAAGAAGCTGAGGTCACCCACTTCCTTCCTGAGGGAGACCTCCTCCTCAGAGTCCTCTCCCCACTCCTTGCCATCCAGTCCAAGGAGGGGCGGAGCAGAGGCAGAGGAGGAGGTGGAGGAGAGGAGGAGGAGGAAGAAGGTGACGACTACAGAGCTGTTTTCAGCAGAGTCTGACATCTCCAAGAGCCTGGAGATTGTCTACAAGGAGCCAGAGGGAGACACCCGGAGGAAACTGTCGGAGAGGTACTCATCTGGTTCCGGCAGTGAGGAGTCGTCGCCACCATCCACCGTCAGGCTGGAGAAGCGCAAGGCCTCTGTCACCCAGCTGAGGAAGTCCGAGTGTGAGTCTGAGTCCTCCTCTGCCGCCTATGAGCTGGAGCACGCCGCAGCCAATGTAGCCAGTCAGCCCAGGCCGGCCCTGCCAGTCAGTCCGCCAGTGGGCAAGAAGACCCCCTCACCCACCAGGCTGAGGTCGCCACCACCGATGGCCTCAACGGTGGCAACAGAGGTCACCGAGGTCATCTCTCCAGTGCTTGAGGTGGATGTGCAGACCCCAGAACAGCAGCAGCAGCAGCAACAGCAGCAACAGCAGCAACATGCTTACCAAGCCAGAAGAGTTTCATCAGCTGGTGGTGCAGAGGAGGAGGAGGAGGAGGCGGAGGGAGGTAAGGCGCTCCATCCGCCTGAAGAAGCAGCTACTACTACTACTACTACTACTCACAGTGTGTCCCAATAATCAGGAGGCAAGCAGAGCTTTTCTTTTCATTGTTTTTGTTTCCTATATACCGTAGTTTTTTTTTTTGTTATGAAGTCTGTGTAAATATGGATTCTAGGTAGGAGGTGCACCAACTACTGTTTCAACCTGTTGGCATTTGTATATTTTCTTTAGGTGCATATTGTCGTCATGAGAGACAGAGACAGATCATCTATCTTCCTTCTATCAAAAAACTTTAGTCTTGAGTTTTTTCTTCCCCTCTGGTATGCTAGAAGAAATATGTTATTAGTTGTATGCTTAAGAACGCAGCATTCAGGTCATGTTATAAGAGGATCACTGTAGCATTTGCATCAATTACCTATAATTGCATTCTGTTGTCATAATCATTAATGGGAATGGCACAAGCAGCTCCACACATTAGTGCTAAAATAATAATGAGAAACTGGGTTTGGAACCTGGTGGTTCCAAACCTTGGTGCAGATTAAGGAGGATGCAGATGAGGAAGGTGCAACTTGATGCATGTTATTTTTTTTTCTTCTCTCTCTTATTCCAGAAGAATCCAGAGACGAGGTCGACGTCCGAACTCAGACGCCGGAGGAGACGGAATCAGGTGAGCCCAGTAGGTAGCATCCTCCCCCCTCTTCTTGATCTCTTCCACACAAGTAACTGTGCCAGTATTAGTGAGTGTTTGTGACTCAACATGATCTTGAGCAATCTCTTTTTCACAATTATCCTCTGATGATCACATCAAAGCACATTCATTACCATAATAATAACTTAACATTAAAAAGTGATAGTGAGATGCTAACTCATACTACAAGTCTATTAATTTTTTTTGACATGTGCCGCTGCTGTATTTTTGGTGTCTCACAGTGTGTGTGTTTCGGTTGGTTTGAAGAGAGTGCAGAAGAAGAAGAAGCAGAAGAAAACACTAACAACCAGTGTGGATTTGTGTTTGACTGACCCAGATGAGGATCTCCAGTGAAACTAACAACCACTACCACTGCTTTCAAGCTTGGAAGGCTGGGAGATGTGCCACCACCATTTTGTTTTGTTTTTTTGGGCACCAGGAGAGCTGCCTGAACTCCGTGCCAACTTCGAGGTGGCGCTCTCCAAGTTCCAGCAGCTGAAGGACAGGAAAGGGGATGAGGACTTCGAGGACGATGCTGCCGACCTTCTGCAGACCATCGATGATGCCATGCTGGCCCTGCAGGCGGTAGGTGACAGCCGTGGCGGCGGCAGCCGTGGGGAGAGGGAGGAGGAGGCCCTCTTCCTGCGGCATGACCTGCACAACCTGTCGTATGACATCGAGACCATCCTGGTGGAGTTCCGGAGGGCGAGGGAGTCATCATTGTCGGCACAGCAGCTGCTGCAGCCTGGCCAAGTGGTTGTGGACTTCCCAGTTTCCCCTGATGCCACCGCTGCGCCGATCCCGGTGTCGTCGGACCCGTGGAAGGACCACGTCCAGATCCTGGAGCTGGCAGACAGTGCTGAGTACACGGAGGAGCTGGTTGACAGGCCAGCGGGCTGTGAAATCGAGGAGGACAGGACGATCCATTCCTTTGGAGCCGGGAGCACCAACATTGATGACGACGATGAAGGTGCTAATATCAACATAATATCAAGCACTCCGGAGGCCCAGAAGTATTTTGATGGGGCCACAAGGGATCTGGAAGTGAGAGAGAAGGCCACCACAGTGGACATTGGGGAAGCAGTTCCTCCCAACGCCACTGACCTCCGGGTGAAGCCAGTTAAAGACGTCGAAAGCCATATCCAGATCGACAGTCTGGACAGACTGCCGGTGCTAGAGGTCAAGTCTGTTGAGATTGGGCACCCAGCGATACAGCTGCCGTTCTCCAGCTATGAGGCCCTCTATGACTCATCAAGGATGGAACACGTCCTGGCAGACCCGGGGATGAGGGCGGAGGAGCTCACCTTCCAGGACAGGGACCACAGGGAGGTGCCACCTCCAGGAGGCACCAGCAGCTTCGAGAACATCTACGTTGCTCCTCCACCCGTTGATGCCAGTGCCGCCCCTGCAGATGGCCCCGGTCACCAGGCTGGGAGGGCCGTCCTCCCTGACATCCGGTGGTCAGCGCCGGTGGATGACGTCCTTGTGGGCCCCTTTGGGGTCGAGGAGACGAGGAGAAGGCTGAGTGACCAGCTCACCTTCAGCGCTGATCTGAAGGAAGGAGGAGAGGACGAAGACTTTTCCGTGCCAGCCACAGGTCAGGAGATGAGTTTCTGCCTTGTCTCGGTGAGGTGCCCTGTAACAACGCGTGCGTTGAATTTTCAAATAAATGACCTGACATCTACCTGTGCTAACAGATCCACCCGCCTTGTGAATATGTTGTTCTTTCTTCTTTACATTTTTTTGTCTTTCTCTTTTCCACCCCTGACTCATTCAACAGCACCACACTCCTCCTCGTCCCCTGCTCCAATCCAACAGGAGCACCACCATGACCCACACTTAGACCCGACCCCACCAGAAAGCCCCATTCCAGATCAACCAGTTCCTGCCGAGAGCAGCAAGTCCTCCCTGGAGTCCTCTCGTTCAAGCTCCAGAGCAGAGTGTCACCATGCCGACGCTGTCGATGAAGATCTAGACAATGAGATGGTAATCAAGGATGTCACAGATCAAGACGTCAGCAGCCAGGACCAAGCACATGGAGAAGAGATGGAGAGCATCCAGGAGGAGAGTGACCAAAGTTCAGACCACGACAGTTGTCAGGGAGATGGAGATAAACCAGGACAGCAGCAGCAACAGCAACAGGAGGAGGCAGGCCTGCCACCAGACAATGACAATTTAGCCCCACAGAACTTGCTACCACCTCACCTCTCTGGCCACCTGCCTTCCACAGCATCGATGCAGGTGAATGTGCCCTCTGAGGCCGAATTTGTCACCATGGAGGACACCCTGGACGACAAGACAGAGGAGTTCTCAATGGACACCTCACACCACCACCAGGAAACCCAGGAGGAGAGCGATGAAAGTTCTGACCAGGACAATCCCCAGGAAGATGGAGATGAACCAGTACAGCAGCAGCAACAGCAGCAGGAGAAGGCAGGGCTGCCACCAGACACCACTGAAGAGGGAAGCCCACAGAACTTGCTTCCTCCACACCTCTCTGGCCACCTGCCTTCCACTGTCTCAATGCAGGTCAACGTGCCTTCCGAGGCCGAGTTTGTTACCATGGAAGACACCCTGGAGGACAAGGCAGAAGAGTTCTCTGTGGATACCTCCCACCACCACCAGGGGATCGAGTTTGTGGTTACGGATGAAGCCGCCGCTGCTGCTGCCCCTGGAGTCCCCGACAAGGACGGTGAAGACATCAAGGAGCTTGAAGGAGGTGATGATGGTGAGGACTCCAAAGATCCCATCCTGACCCCCCATCCTGACCTCCCCAAACCCCGAGGCTCCAGAAGTGACAGCACCTCCTCTTCGAAAAGTAGCTTGACATCAGAACCCAAAGATCAGCAGGAGATTCTAGTACCCGCAGGTACCCCCAAAGACTTTATTTTTGGGCATACTAGCTTACTACTTCTTGGGTGAAAGCTGTCCGAACTCTTCTTGGACCTGGGTGTGCTAAATCTTCTTCCACAGGCCGTTCTTCTGCTCTCTGTTCTGAATTTTCTTTGGGTTCTGGCGTACTAACAATGCATGTGCATGTTTTTTTCTGTATCTATACTAGAGTGTTCAACTTGACTTACATGAGTGGTGGCATGCTACTCAGTTCTAATTTTGTTGATGAAAAAAAAATCTAAATTCTTTTAAAGGCATAATGCTGAGGTAAGAAAAAATAATATAAAACAATTTCTGCAATGCTAAGAATTTAGACTGTGTTTTCACAAACAATGCCCTAAGGCAATCAGAACCTTTTGTTTTGCCACCTAAGCATACAGTATATTTTAAGTGCCTTGGAAGACCACATAAAATGATGATAATGCCGTTCAAACAAGGAGAAAAAGAATCGCCTTCTTCAGGTTGTCCTGCCTTTCCACCCTCGCCCCAATTGCTTGCACATTGTGTGTAATCATTACCTTTCAACTTTCTTGCCTCTCTCTCTCCTCTCTTCTTCTCCCATGCTGTGTCAATAGAAGAAAAGGATTCTGCTGAACTCATCCAAAGAGAGGCTCAGCAGGCAGCATTTGTAGCAGTAGCAGCAGCAGTACCAGAAGCACCAGCAGCAGCAGCACAAGAGGAGTCAGGTCTGCCCCTCCCGGAGAGGCTCTGCTTCTCCAGTGACCCTACCAGACAGGAGTCTGCCACCAAGGAGCCAGAGGAGCAGTCATACGATGAGAAGAAGAGGTTCTGGGAGCGGATGTCGTCCTCAGAGTCGGGGTCATCGCTCCCGGCGACACCAGATCAGGACGTGAAGAAGCCTCCTCCTCCTCTGCAGCCAGTCCCCACCATGTCGGGGATTCCAGAGGAGAGGGCAAAGGTAGGCTCAGAGCAGCTGGTCCTACAGTCGGCGGTGCCACAGGAGCTCTCTGATGAGGAGATCCTACAGCAGATCTCCCCAGAGAAGAAGGGCCACTTTGACACATTTGTGGCCCCAAGCCTGGAGGCTGATGATGATGCAGATCTGGAGAAGAAGCAGATTCCACTGAGCAAGGAGGAAAAGGTGCCAGTGGACAAGGAAAGGATGATGACCATGCAGATCAAGGAGGAGATCCTGGACACTGAGCTGAAGCACCACGAGGAGAGTGTGATGACCAGCGAGAGCCTCCTACAGGAGTCACAGGAGATCCAGCCAGTACCATGCGAGCAGGCCTCCTTCTCCAGGGTGGTCTACGTGACAGCACCTTCAGTGGAGGAGGAGAGCAAGAGTCAGTCGCCATCGGACCTTGCGGAAGCAGCTCCTCTGGTGCAAGAGAATGGTGCTGTGATGAAAGAAGAGACACCTAGGAAGAACTCCCTTCTGACAAGTGACCCCGTGGCAGGAGAGGTGGAGATTGAGGAGTTTACACAGACCAGGAGACTGTCGAGGGAGGAGGCCACCGAGCTTGCCCAGGGACTGCTCACTGAGCTGGAGTCCAAGGCAATGGAGCAGGTGAAAGTGCTGAGGCTGTCCCAGGAGCAGCTGGTCGACCAGCCAGAAGCTGATGTCAGAGCCACCGGCGACATCCATGGAAACCTGACACACGCAGCACAGAGCTTTGTGGAGGATCTGGAGAAGAAGGCTGTTGAGATTGTTGAGAGAATATCTCATTCTGGGAGTTCTAGGGAGGACCTCTTGCAGGAAGACACATATGACAGGGTTGAAAAACAGGTGCCCATCCAGTTCTCGACAGAGATATCTGACTCTGATCTCAAGCTGACCGACATCAGTGCCTTAAAGGATGAATACGACCAGGTCAGGGAGTCAACATCATCAGGTTCACCTTCCACAGTCACAGCCGTCCATCCTGAGGAAATATCAGATGGTGACCTGAAAGCAGAGGTGGACACCTCTCACCTCGAACTGCACCAGCAACTCTCAGACATGATGGAGGAGAGCAAGCACAGGACAACCTTCCATGAGATGAAGTACATGAGCCCCACAGCAATGGGTGCAGTGCCAGCGCACTTCCGATACAGGTCTTCCTTCAGGTGCCACTTTGTGAGCTGGTTTGTCCATGGTGAGAACCACTTGGCTGATGGATCGCTGGCACCTGGACAAAGACGCACTGCTGGGACATCACAAGGCAGTGAAACTGTAACAGGACCTGACCAGGTAGATGGTAGACCAACTCATCATCACACAGGTGCTGAGGAATTTAGTGCAGGTGGAGGTGGGAAGAGAGATTCAGCTTCAGAGGACATCTGGGCTGAAGAGGCAAGGTTGGTCCGGAAGGACCTGAGTTTTATGCGGGAAAAAAAGTCAGATAATGAGTCTTCATCTTCGACCTCTAGAGCAAGAACTGCAGATCATCAGAGGAGGTCTGGAACGGATTTTGAAGTCAGTGGCTGGAGTAGCTCAGGAGAAAACTATGTCACTGCTGGAGAAGCGACAGGGACGAGCAGGCCAAGTTCCTCTGATGTTGAGGCGATGTACTCAGCAAAGAGTGGAAGGAGTTCAACCCTGACAACAACGACAACTGCAGAATATGAAACTGCACAGAGCTCAAGAGATGTCTCCACCCATTCCAACGTCACCCTGACATCGGGAGAATACCACACTGCGGTGAGTTCTTTGACCTCAAAAGAGTCTCTGAAATCTCTTGACACTTCTGAAAGCTCTGGACACCTTGGCAGCATAGAGATATCTGAAGGTCACACCGAATGTGATGACTCACTTCTTGATGCTGCCTTGGTTGACAGGGACATGATTACTCCTACGGGACCCCTGTCTGAAGAGAGATGCCCAGACCAGATTTCGCCACATATCCCGGGGGCGTTGCTGTTGCAGGAGACCTCTGACACAGATGACCACACTGTGTCCCCAGAGATCACGCCTCACATGAAAAGGAGCCATGAAATGATGTTCCAGCAGGAAAATACAGCTCCAGAGGAACCACTAAATCCCCTGAGTGGGAGTGTCCTCACCATCTCCAGTGCATCAGAGTCGACAGTGGTTGTCCCTTCAGTAAGGACAGATCCAGCAGAGGGTCAGGCCAAGACAGATGACCAGAATAACAGAGGGCAGCTCCCAAGGGTTGTAAGCTTTGAAACAACTGTGTCCTATGATACGAGGGAACTGTCGGACCTCAGGGACCAGAGGTCCTTTGATTCTGAATTTGGCTCCAGGCCTGAGTCAGAGCTGAAGATCTTGGAGAGCCGACCACAGTCTCTCAGTGAGGCCATGCTCAGCCGGTCTTCTTCAGAGGATGGCCGTCCAGCATCCAAGGAAGACCTGTCAGATTCTGAAGTGCCACACCTGCTGAAGACTTGTCATGATGAGCCCTTTGAGAGGCCTGTTTCACCTGAGCCACCCAGAGAGAGCAGGACCAGCACCCTGTCTGAAAACTTGGAAGTCACCAAGCAATTTGCTGAAGTATCTGAGGAAGCATTTGACAGCCAAGAGTGTGAGATCCTCCCAGATGTCGAAATACTCCATGCAACCAACAAAAAGGACATTCAGGGAGCAGCAGGAACTGACGACATGACTACAGAAGAGCCTGCCATAGTAACCTCACCACCGCTCATATCCAAGCAGATTGGGGTTCAGTTCTGGCCACCGAAAGACCAGTCCCAGTCCCAGGACAGCCAGGAAGCAGAGGCTGCCAAAACTGCAGCAGCAGCAGGAGCAGAAAAGGAAATTGAGGAAAAGAAACAGTGGCTGGAGAGTCAGTTTGATGGTTCACAGGCAGTTGTCCAGGAGCATTCGGAGGAGTTTTTCTACACCCAACCACTTGGCCAGATAGTTGAGGAAGATGAAGGGGGAGACAATGAGCGGGAGCTGCAGAAGCTCAAGCAGTCACTGTCACAAGCAGGAGAGTTCTCAAGCAAGAAACTCTGGCTGAGAAATGAGAAGGACGACATCAGCATGTCCTCTCTCCAGGAGTTTGAGAAGCTGGAGAAGGAGCTGGCAGGAAGGCGGAGCAGAGGTTCCACAGGGTCTCAGGACTCACTGGAGGCAGGTCCGATCAAGCCACAGAAGAAGGTCATCTCAAAAGGAGGCGACGACATGTCTGTAGACTCTTCTGTCTCGCTAGTGGAGTTTGAGAGGCTGGAGCATGCCTGCAAGGAGGCCGTCCACATTGAGAAGCTGGCCAAGGAGCAGGAGGAGGTGCTAAGTGAGATTGAGGAGGGGCACGAATCTCAGATCTCAGAGGCGACCGACAGTGGGGAGACCCTCTCAGAGACTGGGGGCGCTGCCTCCGATGAGGATGACAACTCAGATGACTTTGAGGAGAGGATGTTCCAGATCGACGAGATCATCAAGCAGGCCCAGTCGAATGTGGAGCAGTTCCACCAGGCAGAGGAGTTGAAGCCAGTCAGGGGTGGGAAGGCGGAGATGCTGCCACTGGGTGAGATCCTGGCAGGCGGAAAACCCGAGTCTGGGACAGAGAGCAGCAGGGTGGACCACACCGAGAGTCCAGTTTCCCCGGACAGTGACTCTCTTGAGGCTCCTCCCCCGCAGCAGATGGTGGGAGATCTTATGGAGACGAGTGCGGACAGCCTGGACCTTAATCAGAAGGTGCGGAAGAACAATAATGGGGTCATGCAGACCTCGGTGGACTCACTGGAGGGGGGAAACCATGCAGAGCAGGCAAACCTCATGGAGGAGTCCACGGACAGCCTGGAGGGCAAGAGGCATAACGGCAAGGTAAAGAAGGTGCAGTCACAGACAGAGATGATGACCAGCACGGACTCCCTAGAAGACTCCTCCAACAGGGACAGGGTGGACGTGACCCACTCGCAGGTGTCTGTCGGGCACAGCGTGACCGAGGTGCTCCGCGGGGACCAGGAGGAGGACGGCCTCGGCCGTGTGGTCCAGCGGACTGTCCAGCTGCCAGCCAGTCTATCAAGGGTCAAGTTCAGTGGCCCGAATGCTGACCGCAAGATGAAGGAGTACCTGGAGCAGTTTCGCGACACGGGGCGGCAGGTGCAGGAGACCGAGTATGTGGACGGTAGGGGAAACCTGATCAGCAAGAAGGTCATCGAGACGGAGCCGCGCCTGTCCAGCACCATCGAGGTCATCGCTGAGAGGAGAAAGGAGAAGGGGGTGGGAGACCCCACCCTGGAAGAGATGTTCAGGGCTGGAAGAGGAGGAGGAGAAAGGGAGGCCGTCACTGACTCCAGCTGTGCTGCTGCTGCTGTCGCTGCCTCTGCCTCTGCTGCTGCTGCTGCTGCTGCTGCTGCCGGCAGGACTGCTCTCGCCTCTGACACTGCCACAGTCAACAGAAGAGTAACAGGTATTTCTTGGATGTAACCCTCGGAAAAACAAGATTTTTTTTACTTTTTTTTCATTCTTTTGCAAATCCAGGAAAGTGTCCTCTTTCTTTGGCTTCTTTATAGCTTTCCTTTTTTCATCATTTGATTTCCCACAAAGTTCAATGTCGTAAATTCTGCTACCTTCACATTCCCCCCCCCCCCATATTTTCCCCCTTTCCCTCTCCTGGGATAAGAGCCGTCACCACCCACCCACCACACCAGGCAGTTTCTTTCAGTTATTATGTTGTTTTTTTCTTTTCAGTTGGCGGTGTCCAGTTGGGTTGCAGTACTAGAGTTGTTATGTTTCGATGTTGGTCGGGTTCTGTGTTCCAACAGTTCAGTAGTAAGACACTTTAAAAAAAATCTGTTGCATGCCACACAAATTCACTTTTTTGTTGTTGGGGAGGGTAGGTTGCCTTCCTCCTTAACCGTTGGGTGTTCGATGCTCTCTCTTTTTTTGGTAACTCTCATCTGTACCGGAAG
>JAAUYM010028428.1_pt1 | contig 13902 bp, 22 predicted proteins | sample 7278001 | NCBI WGS metagenome assembly JAAUYM01 (sample SAMN14350224, study PRJNA611818) | marine sediment metagenome | isolation source: surface marine sediment (1.8m) | place: French Polynesia: Moorea | collected 2018-08
CCCCTGCGCTAACTACCACTATTGTCGCCACCGAGACCGTGCCCCTAACGATACCAATATTGGTTGGGATGTCGCCTGCGTGCATTTAGTGATGGATTGTCCTAACACCAGAGCAAGTGTTACAATAGTGAAAAAATGAACCTTTAGAGCAACCTAGAGAAACCCAAATTCGACCCCATATAACTAATTACCACTAGTGGCGTAGCCGTTGGTGTGGATCTAGTGATGTGGATCAACATTGGTTGGGTTACTACGTCCTAGCACAACAATAGAAGTAGTCTCAACAATAACAGTAAAGGACAAGAGCGTGACCCTGACCTCCGTGGCCGGTGTTGATCTGCACCAGCGAGACGTTGAGCGCGTAGTTCGCGATGCGGATCCTCCCGGTGAGGTCCCTGGTGGTGGCGTCGGACACGTCCACGGGGCTCTGCTGCCGTCCGGACAAGAGAGAGGAGGAGCAGGCAGGGAAGAAGGAGGACCAGGCTAGGAGCAAAACTTAGCAATTAATACCGTCAATTTTTTGTGTATATTCTTGTACGTACAACATACCATCCTGATCCTCGTAGTTCCAGTCACTGCAGAATAAAGTCAAATGTTTTGTCCAAGGATGACAATTATTTTTTTTTACCCTGTCTCTTTTTCTCACCCGCCGCCGTCCACCGCCTGCCCCTCCTCCCCCTCCCCCTCCTTGCAGTAGCACTCGTTGTCCACGCAGGCGGCCTGGCCGTACCCGAAGTGGTTCCGGCAGCTCTGCAGGCAGACCTTCACGTCGCAGATGGGCACGAAGGGGACGCCGCCGTTGGCGCCACCGAAGCCGCCGTCAAAGCCGCCGTTGAAGCCGCCGTCAAAGCCGCCACTGAAGCCGCCACCGAAGCCGCCGCCGCCGCCGCCGCCGCCACAGGGATCCGCCACGCCCCTGCCGAAGCCGCTATCGTCGATCCAAGGCTGTTGTTGCTGTATCGGGGCGACGCCACCTCCACAGGGCGGCGGATCCTGTAGAGAAAAAGTTAATGTACTTGCTTGGCTCTTGTTGCATATACAGTACCTACGTACTCTATCGTAACTGTGTGCAAACTACTGTTAAAACCAACAAAAAAATATTTTCGAATAATATTTATTTTCTTTGTTGCATGACACAAGTATCTATGCCGAGTTAATTAGAAAACAAGCAAGGATGAAACAATTTGTGTAGTACTATACTACTACATAGTAGTACTAGAATTTCTTGGCACTCCTGCTTTTGGAGGTCGTCATCATCAGCTTTAAGGCCTTGGCCAGCGACTCTGTCAGGACATGGAGAACCGACAGGGCCGACATGCCCAGGATGAGGCCGACAGCACCTCCGACACCGACGATGCAGTCCAAGAAGCTCATGAGGCGGAACTCCGTCCACACCTCCAGGCTCGGAGAGCCAAAGTAGAGGTAAAAGTCTGCAAACTCCAGCTCTTCGTCGGCTGCCGAGACCGGCTCTTCCACCAGAGTGTAGGTGAACAGGTCACACCTGTGGAGGCAGCTGGTGGTGTTCACGAACACGCCGATGGGAGGCTTTGTCAATTTAAGAGGGAACCTGAAAAATTTAAAGGCATCTACCTAACCAATATTGGTACCACAAGAGCCACACCAACGGCTACGCCAATAGAAGTAATTAGTGATGGGGTCAAAATTTGAGTTACTATAAAGGTGTTTTTTTTTCACTATACTGCTTTGGCGTTAGGACAACCCATCACTAAATTCACTCTAGCGATATTGGTTGGGTAGCCGATGTTGCTTGACGACGACACTTACTTCTCGTCAACGTATGCGTCCAGGACAAGGTCTTTCAGGCCAAGAGTCCCGTTGTTTCCAGTATCTGCTTCGTAGTGACTGCATATTGGGATGCCTCTGCTCGCACGGGTCCATATGCCAGGTATCCGGCAAGCAAATTTGTCCCCGTACTGTTGCTCCATCCGCCTGAGTTTCTCCTGCCATCCCCACTGGATCTTGCACCAGTTTTCGCTGTAGCTTTCCTCGCTTCCGCAAGGGAGGACGTCACTGGGAGCAGGGTGCCTGGTCAGCCTTGGCAGGACCATAACTTTCTTCTTCAGCTTCATGTGGCTGTCATCTTGTAAGTTTGAGATCGTAATGGTTGGAGTAGTCTTGATGGCGTAGGAGTTCAAAAGAACATTTTCCCGCCTGTCATGAACATACACCTTCCAAAAGTAAGTCTTGTTGACATAGTTGTTCTTCCACATCAAGGCAATGGAGTTTCCTAGTGGATCTTCAAAGTTGATGGTAACATTGGGAATCAAGGTGTGACACAAGTAGTTGGCGCCGACATAAGAGTCTGCCAGGAACCTGGATACCCATTTTCCAGCAGGCACCTCAACCTCAACAACTTCCTCATCTTCCTCTCCGACTAACCTATCTCCTTCCAGGTAACCACACCCTACTGATCCCATCCTGCATCTGTGGTCTTTCCTCTGCATCCAGTCGTCTCTCTCAGTGATGATTTTGTCGAGGGTGAAGTAGTACTTCCACAGGTGGGGCATCACTGCCAGGTCAAAAGTTGTCAGCCTGTCATAAAAGTTCAAGGGATGGAAGGCGACCTCTGGCGGTGGCTTGCCAAAGATGTTCCTCGGGAACCCGAGGTCACTGTAGGCCTTGCCGTACTCATAGTGGTAGTCGCAGATTGTGATAGCTGGGAAGGGCATGTCGGCAAGAGAGACGCTCGACAGGGACGACCCCGTGGGCTCCTCTCTGAACGTGTCGTACTGCTGCTTTGCCATCAGGAGGAAGACGGTGACGCAGGCGAGGGAGATGAGTACTTGCAGGCTCCTGAGGACTCCAATCATGTTCCTCACTTGAAGAACATCAACAAGTGACTGGGGGGAGGGAGGAGAGAAGTCAACATGCAAGAGATGATGTGACGCTCCCCCAATGCTAATGCACGTTTGTTACAACCCCTCTAGGACGGAAAAAAATCGGTTGTGCTAAAGAGGTTGTGCCAGTAGACTACTTAGAGACTCCAAATGTTTCGTTGGGTAGTACGCGTCCATTGTTCACTTGATAACACTCATGCATTAGCATTGGCATTTCGTTTGGTAGCATTTCGTTGGGTAGCCCAGTTTGTAGAGTCCTTGTCTCGTGCCATGTGAAGTGTGAAAGCATAAAGAAAAAAACCCTCCAATTCTAATTAGGGACCTAACGCTAATTTGGGTCTTTACCCCGGAAGACAAAAAGAAGAGGGAGTGAAGCCTTTTCACACCTTTTCGTTGTCCGTCTGAAAGTCCAATTATTCCTGTACTACTACGCAATTAGAGGGAATTTCTGCGCAGTAAAAGAATAATTCAAGAAGCTTTTATCTAGTTTATGCCTCATATGTTTATTTCAATTTCTTATACGTACAAGATGTATTAAAGGCAAGGACCATAACATACGTACATGTAAAAGAAAAAAAGAAAAAAGAAGAAGAAAAAGAAAATGTTTTAGTGGCGTCTGGACTTCACTATTCCCAATTCGTGTTCATTTGCAAACCAGTGTGCGAGGACGTCGAGGATGGACAGTGCGGACATGCCGAGGATGAGCCCAACGGCTCCACCGACACCGACGACAAAGTCCAAGAAGCTCATGAGGCGATACTCGGTCCAGACCTCCAGGCTGGGCGAGCCAAAGTAGACGTAGAGGTCGGCAAGGTCGAGGTCTCTGCTGTAAACTGGTATCGGCTCTTCCACGAGCGAGTACGTGAAGAGCTCACACCTCTTGAGGCACTCAGACGTGTTTATGTAGATGCCTATTGGAGGTCTGGTCAGCTTAACAACTTCTCTGAAAAGAACAGAAGGTGGCCAAGAGCACATCACTGGACAATAATAGGTAACCAGGTTTACTTAATCTTCATGAAACTCTCATCAGCAATGAGGCTTTCAAAGCCGAGAGCGCCATCGGGCTCAGAAGTGTGGTAGTGGTTGCACACCGGGACCTCCTTGCTCGAGTTGCACCAGATGCCTGGTATGCGGCATTTGAATCGGTCCCCATGGCGTTTCCACATCTGGCTCATCCTATCCTCCCAGCCCTGCTGGATGTCACACCAGTTCTGGCTGTACCCATCCACACTTTCACAGGGATGGGCATCACTTGGCCGGGGATTTTTGGTGAGCCTGGGGCGCAGCAGAATTTTTTTCTTAAGACCTGGGGCACCATACTTTGCCTTCATGATTGAGACAGATGATATAGGCTTGATGGCATAGGAGCTAAGCAGGACATGCTCCTCTCTGTCATGAACGTACACTGTCCAGAAGGAGGAGCTGTCAGCGTAGCTGCTGTTCCACTTTATGGCAATAGAGGTGCCAAGAGGATCCTCAAAGTCTATCGTTCCATTGGGGATCAGGGTGTGGCAGAGGTAGTTGGCTCCATCAAAGGAGTCTGCCAGGAACCGCGAGACTCACTTTCCGGCAGGCACTGCCAACTCGACACTTTCCTCGTTGCCACGTCCAAGCAGTCTGTCCCCATCCGAGTAACCGCACGAGTCAGATCCGACCCTGCACGTCAGGTCGACCTCAAACAGTGGGTTTCTTTGGACAATGACCTTGTCCAAAGTGAAGTGGTACTTCCAAAGCTGATCTACCACGGAGACGTTGAGAGAGGCCAGGGCAGCATAAAAGTCCAGAGGGTAGTGCTCAACATCGGGAGGAGGGGCAATGACAGGGGGAGAAGCAGCAGCTCCTGGAACGACATCATCATCATCAGGAGGAGGACCCACAACTTCGGAAGGCTCTTGACCAGCCCCAGACAGCGGGAAGTCCAGCTCAGCACTGGCCCTGGCATACTCAAAGTGGGAGTCGCAGATGGTGATGGCAGGGAAGGGCATGTCAGTGACAGACTGGCTCGACAAGGCCGACCCAGTGGGCTCCAGCACGTAGGAGTCATAGTGCTGCTTGGCCATCAGGAGGAAGACGGTGGCACAGACAGCGAAGATAACCACTTGTGTCCCCTTGAGGGTTTTGTTAGAAGCCATCCTTTGGTCATCACTCATCAGTAGGGATTTCAAAATAATGCATAAAAATAGAGGTAAAAACATAAATAAAAATGCAGAGAAATGGGCTGAAAATGCAAATAAAAATGCAAATAAACCTTAAGAATTTTTACATTTTAGTTGGTTTCATAAGCCAGATACAGCAGCTTCCATCAAAAGAAGACTTGATTTCACTGAATCAGCATCTGGTCCTTCAAGTTGGCTTCCGTGGGGCTTCTCTTGCTCGAGAGGAGATCCTTGAAGGTGCTGAAGGCCTCCTTACAGTCCATGGACATCATAGGAGCACAGCTGAAGTTGGCAATGACATTGGAGTCCTCCTTCAGACCTTGCACCTTTTCTCAACTGAGCACTGATCCAAACTGACACATTTTCTCGAAGTCAGGGTTCTTCTTCAAGATCTTGTTCTCATTTTTGACAGCAGTGTTGACAAAGCTGAGTGTGGTCAGTGTCAGGGCCACATTTTTGTTAATTTTGGCCACATTTTTATGCCAAATTTTTTGCTAAAGGAAAAGTAAAGGGAATGCAAATCATGTAAAAAGAGACCCAAAATACATAAGAATGCAAATAAAGGCCCAAAATGCAAAAAAAATTATTTGCATTATTTTGAGATCACTACAGTACTCATCAGTTATCTACTTTGGGGGACAGGACAGGACTTGCACAGACTTTGCGGATGACTGCATTAACCATTCGATACCGTCCTACCCAACCCAACTCACGTTGCCCGACGAGACTTCCGATCGGAAGCATGTAATAGAGCATGTCATTGGACTACCATACATTAACATCACTTGTTTTGTTCTGGCAAATGACCAAAAGTCCGGTCGGAGCACGTTCAATATGTCACAATAGGTCCATTTATCTTCATGCGGTGGGACATTACTGCAGTGTGCAAAATATGGCTGCAGCATATCAAATTAAGACCAGCACGCCCCTCTCCCCCAATCACCATCCCCCACCCACGCACCCAAAAAAAAGTTGAATAACAGAGTCCCTATCAATATTGTTGATGTAGAAATCACGAAATGTCCAGAAATCTGACCTCTAACCTGCTTGTCCACCAAAAAAATTGATGTAAGGATTTCCACCTCAAAAATATTTCAAATGACCCTCAATTTTATCTCCCTGCACGCCACCCTCCTGTGTGTAAAATTAAGGCAAAAGCTGTTGAGTCTAATGTTAAATATACTTCAAATTTTACCTCTAAAATTTGATGTATTTTTGACGCAGTCAATATTGGTCGGGCCCCTGGGAAAAAAATTGTCCCGGCTCCGTTGTCCCGGCTAATAATTTGACTCCCCGTCACCGCAGGTAATGATGGCTCGTGCACGTTACACAGCTGTCATCATCATCGCAAATTGTGCCATACCCAACCCCCCAACCAAATTTTCAGGATCAGAAAATGCTAATTTCCCGTGTCACCACAGCAACAGTCATGATTCATCATCACCTGGTGGTACCACTGCTGCCCAGGGTAGTCCGAGTTGAACCATGGCTGTTGTTGCTGTTGCTGCTGCTGCTGTTGCTGTTGCTGCCGGTCGTGGATGGGAACCATCTCCTGCTGCTGCGGCATCTCAAAGCCTCCCAGCGGGGGTGGTGGCGGCAGATAAATGCCGTCTTGCTGTTCCAGAAAACAAAGATCGGATTAATTTTTTTCCAGTGTGGGAAATAAGAGAAAAAAAAATTGCGGTCCAAAATTTCAGTTTTACCGGAAAGGGCGCGTTGTTCCCGTCGAACCACTGCGCGTCCGCCATCATGGGTTCCACTCCTCCTCCCCCTCCTCCGTAATAAGAGGCGGCGCCGTCACCCATCAAGGGAGACTGAGGAGGAAGAGGAGGAGGAGGAAGGTAGAAGTATGGTCCTCCTCCTCTTCCTCCTCCCCACTGCTGTTGGTGGGCCAAGGGTTCCTCGTAGACGGGGCCTTGCCCGTAGGGAAAGCCGTAGTCCACTGGGGCCCCGTCCAAGGCGCCGTTGTAGTAGTAGGAGGGCCCCTCCTCGTAGACGGCGCTGGGGTTGTAGCCGCCGTCGAACGAACCCTCCTGGGCTGAGGTGACTGGGGGCGACATGGAAAGTGTACCAAAGTTGGCGTCAGTGTTGCCACAGGGTCATCACTCATCAGAGTCAGGTGAATTTCGCAAGAAAGCTCTTGAAAATTCGCCGGTTCTCAGTTCACAAATGTTAAAAAAAAAATTCTGAATAAATGCTTCACGACTGGAGAAAACCCCCCAAAAAGCTGAAAAGTTTATGCTTCTCAAAAATGGTAGATTTTGCGACATTTCGAACGCGAACAGTCTTAAATGAAATTTTAATAAGCACGTCTTTTTCCAGAAATAATGTAGTACTGTAAAACAACACGAAAGTTGTACTAAACAGGGCATACCAACGAAAAGAACGGTGAGCGTTGCCAGCCGCGCCATTTTTTTGGCTCCAACTTTCTTCTGCTGCAGTAGTGAATTGCAATTCCAGTGTACAGTAGTAGTACGTTAGTAACTTCTTCTTCCGACTTTAGAAACAACAAACTTACTTGAGCACCCTCCTCCTCCTCCTCCTCCTCCGCGGAAGGGAGCTTGAGATAGGTAGGTAGTAGAGAAAAACTAAGATAAGGAAGCAGATCAAGAGTGCGGGGTCGATCGCCTTGCAATTTGCCACTCCACGGCCACATTTTGGCAAAATGGAGAGGAATTTCATTGCAAGCAAGCAAGATTTTCATCTTAGACTTGCGTAAATGGTACAAGTGCCTGGAAGAGGATTTTGAAACTTTAGTACAACATTTTTGAGTCGTTTCTTAAAACTTGAAACACAACATTAACATTAAGTAATTCGTGATTGTTAGGTGTGGGCTTTGGGCCGTTTGGCTTCTTTTAAGTTCGGCCCCCAGGGTCGCCAGACTTCGACGGGACCTCGGGGTCGAAGAGCTTCTGTTTGCACGCGCTAAACCGGGCTTTTGAAATCGTCGGCCGGCGTTGACTTTTCTTGCAGGGAAATACTTAGGGTGGGTCGGTGGGTAGCTGGGTAGGAAGGAAGAAAGAGGAGAGGAAAGAAGCAACAACATCTTTAACTCTCTCTCTCTCTCTCTCTGCCCCTTCACGTTTCCTGCTTCCTTTGTCAGACAATTTTGCTTAGGGGAGGTGGTGAACAGTGCAATACAAGTTGTTTCCTTTTGACTGCTTTTAATGACGTTGATTTTACTTTTACCCGAGGTGTGCACCATATTACAAATTCTAGTACTTGAAGATCGATGCAGAAAAAAAGTTTTTTATACGTATATGCGAAAATAAGTGCTTCAGTTTCTTTCTTGTCCGTCTGATTGATTGGTTGGTTGGTCGGGGGTCACGTGCTCTTGGTCTTCTGCACGACGTGTATGTAGAATGCTGGCTCCGGCTCCGTCTCCACCGGCCTGAAGTCCGCGTACAGCTGGTGCTCGGCGTCCTCGCCGAACGAGTCCTGGAGAAAAAAAAGAGAAAGAAATAGTGACATTTTTCCATAACTGAAACTGTCAGCACTTTCAATTGCTCTTTTTTTTTCATTCTCTCACCAACAACAACTGAGTGAAGTCGTTCACTCTGTGCGGATAGTAGGAGAGGCGGAACTGGCTGCAATGACAAATAAATTTCATTTTAGTTTTTGCTGTAATGGTACTTTGAAAAAAAAAAAGATATACTAGGTAATTTGAAAACCCACCCGTGTTCCTCCTGGTTGTCCTGGAAGATGCTTGAGACGTCCATGGTGTAGTCGAGGGTGACCATGTGGGGGCGGTTGTTGACGAACAGCACCGAGGTCTTGATGTCCAGGATGTGATGGCTCTGAAGTGTGTGTGCGTGTAGCACGTAGCAACTATGTCAACTAACTTACGTAGAAAAACAACGTAGAAAAAAAACTACGTAAAAAAACTTTTTTCTACGTAGCGTTGAGAAATGGAAATCTGAGTATTTTTTTTCAGGGAGGCTGTAAGGCCGGCCAAGTTAAAAAATAAAGATTTTATATTATAGCACATTAGAAACCGTTATTTTTTTTCCTTGATGAAAAACTTCGGTTAATAAGAAATCTGAGTTAATTTTTCATCTACTACCTACCACTGTACCTAAATGTTGCACCCACTCACGTTGTAGTATATGTTCTTCTTGGGTGCGTGTCCCTTGTCCAGGATGTAGTCGTAGTTGCGGTGGTCGATGATGAGCACCCCCCCGGGCGCCAGCAGCTCCCTGAAGTTGTCCACGGCCCTCCGGTGGTCCCTCCTGTCCCCGTGGGCGTCGGGCAGGTGGGCGAAAGAGTTGCCCATGCAGATGATGGCGTCGAAGCCGGCGCTGCCCTCCGGCGCAGAGATGGTCTCCTCCAGGTTCAGCCAGTTCGCCTCCTCGATCACTGGGGGAGGAGTGGGATGATGGACGGGTGTCTGGCCGTGCTTCTCCTTGCTCGCTTCTACCTAGACTCACCCCACTTGTCGAAGGCCTCCTCCTTCCTCCTGTCCCACCTGGTCTTGTAGGCCTTCTTCAGCATCTTGTCGGACGCGTCCGCCGAGGTCATCTCGAAGCCCTCGCCCAGCAGCAGCACGGAATCCACGCTGAAAAACGAGAATTCATGTATTAAAACTCGCATGCTTTGATTTTCCTCATTTTTTTTCACTTTGGTGCTAACTGACTAAAAAAAAGTGGTTTTTCATTCAGTAAGACCATGATGAAAAAAATACGATTTTTTTATGTTATACCTACCCTGTCCCGCACGCCACGTCAAGCACCCTCCTGCACCCCTTCTCCCTGAGCAGCTCCACCAGGAAGGACTTGTACTTGTCCGTCCGCGCCGTCGACTCGCCGATGTACAGCTCCCACACGCGGGCAGCCTTGCCGTCCGCGTACTGGTCGGTCAGGCCTGGAAAAAGCGGGTTTCTTTACAAAGTCCTTGTTCGTGTTCTCTCTCTCTCACTCTTTTTGGCTAAACTGTCATTAAAATATAAACCACATTAAGTAGGATTTTAATGTATGTAGTACATACTGTAAATGCAAAAGTTGCCCAACCACCAACGGCGGTATGCAAAATGGAAGCTCAGTCAGAATGTATATGCACACATTGCATACACATTTTTGCATGTTTGGCGCCAATTTGCAAGCTCAGTTGGTACTTATTAAAAAAAATTCTGCATCGGAGCTCAGTCGGAAGTTTATTAAGAGTGAGTTGTTGGGTGGGTGGGTGCTCAAGCTTAATATGTGACTTCATTTTTTTTAAGAAGTGGCCACAGATAATCTTCCACACTCACCTGAGGCTGCTGTCCCGAGGGATCTGGTCCTGAACACCCCGTCAACCTTGCTCGACAGAGGCATCTTGGCAAAGATTTTTTTTTTTGATCTGGAGATGGTGAGAGGGAGAGAGAGTGTGTGGTGTGTGTGTGTGTTCTCCCTCCGGTTTTCTTCGATAAAGTGTGAGAAATTAATTTGGAAGTTGGGGGGAAAAAGAAGATGGGGTGGGGAAAGGAGAGGAGAAGAGTACGACGGAAAGACGTATTTGGGGAAGTCGTAGCACGCACGTACGTTTTCCAAGATGTTGTGAAAAACAGACTTTTTTTTTTCAGAGATAGCAAAGAATTGTTGCTACTGTTTCGAAATGTTACACCCCACCCCCTCCTCCTCCCCGCTATCTGTGCAGATGATGCAAAACAGATTGCGGGTTCCGAAAGTTGCAGGCAACCTTTCTCTGTTCCAGCGAGGGAAGCAGAGTTTCCTTGAAGTAGGTATAACTGTGACTGTTTTTTCTTAATGTCTGAAACCTTAGAATTAACCCTGATAATTAAGAATACTTGTTTATTGTTTTGGAGACAAAGAAAACTGTAATCCTTTACTACACAACATGAATGGCCTACGTACTTGAAAACTTCGTGTGGGCGCTTGTTAATACTATACGAGTACGTACACTATTAAGTCGATACTGGAACTGTCCGGTGATGTCCAACAAGGAGGGGAAAAAAATGTAAACACTGCGACAGCACCCGTCAAATTTAATTATTATCGTTAGCAGCAGCTTTTGGAAGAAAGAAAGAAAGAAAGAAAGAAAGAAAAACTGGAGATGTCTCGATTTTGATCGCATGCATTTGGGAAACTAACGTGAGCATATGTGCGTATATTACGAAACTCGTCGGACTGTCTGGAAATCTGAAGAAGCACAAAACAGCACCGCCCCCACAAAAGCGGCAACAACACAAACTGTCTCTCTACAAAATGTCCTCCTCAACGTTAAACCACCATTGATTTTCTGGAAACAGATAAAGTGGATAGGTTAAGGCACACAGCAACAAGAGAGAGAGGAGCTTTTCTACATAGCTTTGAAGAAAGGTCTTCTTCCTGCTACCGTGACGTCATTATTACTCACCTGGGAGGGAAGACAACGAACTTGAGCTGTCATGGGGAGGGCGCCTAAAACTTCCTCTTACCTTGCCCCCACCCCCCCGCCATCCTCAATAAATAATTCAACAGGATATAGGGGAAGGATGAGAGCTGGGTGCGTCACGTCAGAGGGTACAACTTGGCTTTGTTATAACTCCCTTTCGGAGGAAGGAAGGTTCTGGGCTGTGGCTTCTGGTTAGGGGGGGGGCAGGAAGGGCAAACAATGCAACTTGGCACAAATGGAAAGGAAAGGGGGGAAAGCCCTGAGTATACTTTCAAAGCAAGCAAGCAGGTGGTGGTGGTGGGGTAAAAAATGGTACAGGCGATGTTCGATTTTAGCCGCAACTTATTGTTCCATTCTGGCAACTTCTTGGACTTGGCACTTCCACTTTTACATAAATTTACGGCCAACTTTTTTTTTTCTTGACTGGCAAAAAAAAATCCGACACCGACTGTACTGCTATGTTTTTACTTTCCAGGTACGTAGTTTTTTGGGGTGGGGTGGGGTGGGGGTGGGGGAGGGGAAAGGGTGGCACGCAGGATAATAATTGGGCGTGCCCATCGCGCCACCACCCATCGTAGTGTCAGTCGGCAGAGCGCGGTTCAAGCAGAAAGGTTGAGGACAAGGGGGGGAGGCAAAAAAAAAGAAGAAGAGTCCCACCATCGTCACCATCATGCCGTCCTACGAGGGAGTCTTCAAGTTCGCCTTTATCCCCTCCGCCGTCGTCGTAGTCGTGAGTAAAGCAGTATAGTGGTACAGTCGAACCTGCTCAGGTGGGTGAAGTCGGAATCAACACCTGAGTGAGTTCGACTGTGACAGCAGGTGGATGACTTTGACATCAAAATTTGTCGTATCAGCTTCTCGGCGTGACCCTGTGCGGCCTGGGCATCGCAAAGGTGGTGGAGTACAACAACAACCTGGACGAGGCCCTGAAGGAGGAGGAGGAGGGGGAGGACGCCAACACCGACGACGACGATGACGACGACGAAGACGACGACCTGAGGAATGAGGTGTACGTGCACATCCCGGCCATCATCGTCGCGTCCGGAGGCCTCATCGCCATCATCGTCGTCGCCATCGGGTGCTGCGCTGGGCTCAAGGTTGCTTTTTCTTTTAAGGGAAATGGCCATGCGTTTGACAATATATTTTTATTCGAGCACTTTTACCCGGGATTTTCAGGAGAACAAGTGCCTGCTGATCACGTACATCTCCCTGCTGATGGTTCTGCTGCTACTGGCCATCGTGTGCGCCCTGGTGCTGTTCGTGGCCAAGGGGGAGAAGTTCAAGGAGAAGCTGAAGGAGAAGATCGAGAGGTACGACCCGGACTCGGACGACAAGAAGGACGAGAGGGCCACCAAGATCTGGGACGGATTCCAGAAGACGGTCAGTCAAAGGATTTTTTTTTGTATAATTGTTCGAATTATCAACGTAGAAAATGATTATACAGTACATGATGTGCAACACATAAAGTCGAACTCGGTTAATTGGGAAATCTCGGTTAATTGGAAAAATGTAGTTGCACAGTACATGTACCGGTACAGTGGTGTCCACACTTCAGTTCCTGTGCTGCGGGGTGGAGTCCTACACGGAGTGGGCGGACAACGCCTACCTGAAGGGGGAGGGCCTGAAGGTGCCTGAGAGCTGCTGCTCCCACGGCCCCATGAAGGAGGACAAGGACGGGTGCACCGCAGACCCGGACGAGTACAGGGACGACCTCAAGCCGTGCACCGGATTCACCAACCCGTTTGGGAACAGCGTCGCCATTCTCGCGCTCATTTTGGCCATCTTCATGGTGAGTAATAATATGATAGATTTAATTTTTTAAAAAACCTTTGCAACACCTTTGAATTTTTTTATTTTCTCCATTTCCAGGCGCTCAACCTCGCAGCATCTTGCGTCATGTGCACCAGGTGCAACTTGAATTGACCACACTCCGTCTCAGGCCAAAGAAAAAATGTGTATGACAGTATGTACATTTTTTTTCTATGTAAGTGTTATTTTTATTGCTGTGTGTTCAAGAAGTCTCTTTTTCCTGCCTGAATATATCTAACTTGCCGTGATAACAAGTGCTTTCTTCATTTGTTTTAAAAAAATCAGGTTTTTTCAGCTTTTGCTTTCTCAGCCACCAAAAAGTAATGGTGCCAGCCTGCCAGACGCCGTAATGTTTGAAGGGCAGCTTTCATCCTTTTCCCCCATGACGAAATTGGCAAATAAAACTCTAATGGTGGGGGGCTTCTAAAAAAATTGAAAAGAAGGGCGCCGTGCTTTCCCATATTATAAGCGGCCGGAGTAAATTGTTTGATCGATGGGATCGTGGTAGGCTCTATCAGAGGCACTACCACCTACTAGACCACGTCGTACAGTACTGGCAGCAAAAAATGACCCTACCAATGTGCACCAACGCTCTTTCTTCACCATAGGGCGTGGAAACGCCACCCGCTGTCACATGCATTCCCGACCAGACATATGTATACTCTTGCTCACATGCATTCCCGACCAGACATATGTATACTCTTGCTCAC
>JAAUYM010077525.1_pt1 | contig 13899 bp, 14 predicted proteins | sample 7278001 | NCBI WGS metagenome assembly JAAUYM01 (sample SAMN14350224, study PRJNA611818) | marine sediment metagenome | isolation source: surface marine sediment (1.8m) | place: French Polynesia: Moorea | collected 2018-08
AGAGCAGCCTGCCGTTATAGGCCTTATACGATATAAGCGAATTTTTCACATTACTGAATTGCTCAAGATTTCGCACAGAGCAGAGGGTATTTTTTTTTCTTTCTAAACACGCACAAATGGTCTTGCTCGACAAGGATAAGAACAGCCATCAGTCAGCGTGTGGACCTCGATGCTCGGAAGCTTGGAGGGATTTGGACGAAGGGGGAAAAAATAGTCGTCTGCTGCGGCGACGGCGCCATCGCCACAACAACGCATTTCCACGTCTCTGGGCCCTTGGATAGATGCTGAATCGAAATCAAGAGGGGGGAGGAGGAGATTCATCTCGTCTCCTTCCTTTTTCTCCTTCGTTCCCGGTCGGCCGAACATCCAGACAGGCGGAAATCCACGAAAATAAATGTGTTTTCTCTCCCTCCCTCCTCTCACTTCTTTTCCCAGATTTCACGCTCAATTCTCCATCCTCATCCCTCCTCCGCTCCTTTCCAAACAAGAGAAAGGGAGAGGAGACGGGTTCGCTTCAAATTTCTCACCCTTGTCGAAGAGGAGGAGGGGGAAAAGAAAATACTTTCCAAATCTGTTAGAAAAAAAAGTCTGATTTTCTTCCCTTCCTCCTTCTTAAATTTTGGCTTTTGGGGGCTGATATTTGTTCAAGATAGATCGAGAGGAGAGAAGAAGACTAACGGCCACAATTTGATATCTGGCAGCAGCAAAGAAGGGAGACTTTTGGTTGACCAATCAGATCGGTGGTGCAATAACCATCTATAAGGTGTCATTTATTGGAAGGGGAGAGAGGAAAAAAATATGCAGAGAGAGAGAGAGAAGGATGAATATCATCCCACCATTACCATGATGATCGTGATTTAGATAAGCATAGGGAGGAATCAGACGCCACCATAATAGATGGTATTTTTGATGCTGGAAGCAGCTCGGGATAATGCTATTATTGGAAGGATGGAAGGAAGACGGAGGAAAAAGAATTTCCATATCAATCGGTGGTCTGAAAAGGACCGCCCATCCTACTCCCCTGCCGTCATCTCCCCTTTTAAACTGTAGCAGGAAGTTCCCCTCTTTTTAAAAAGTGGAAGGTCAGATCACTAAAGTATTCAATCGTCCGGGGCCAGACTCTGGCTTAATGAGCTGAGCTAGACCACCACCGGATAGAAGCAAGAAAGAGAGAAAAAAGAGCTCCTTTGGTGCCGACAATGGGGTAATAAAAAAACCTCCTCTAATCTTGATCTTGTTACTCCTTTTTTTCCCTCTGTAACGAAATCGCCTCCGCCTCCCAGCACAAATGTTCTGGAAAAAGGGGAGAAATCAGGAGTAGTAAACAAGCCCCTAAAACACTGACTTGCCGGTTTGTGTCGGTGCCAATACAATGGCTCTGTTTGATACTCGCGGGAAAGAATTTCTTGCGTCGTTTTTTTCTTGGTTTGACCCAGTTTTACTTCTTCCAAAGCTGTAAAGGACAAGAGCCCGACGGAACAAATACATGTGTACATGCATGTGTACATGTAGTACGGTACAGTATGTAGTATATTTGTTTTGCACTCACTATAAATGAGGTCTAATCTTGAGAAATTCAACATCCCGGGATGCTAACTCGCCCATACCTCGGCAATATTGGTCGGGTATGTAGGTAGTATACCGTACGTAACATACGGTAGGTGTGCGTGCAAAATAGTGCGACTGCGAAGCGGAGATTGCAATCAGGTACTAGGTGGGTGTGCGATATAAAAAGACTAGAGGCGAGAGAAGAACAGACAAGGCTTTATACTGTTCCATTGCACACACAATCACACGTAGTAGTATGAAATAATTGGCGCGTACGCCAAAAAATGGCTCTTACTTCCTCAGAGTTCTCTCTCTCTCCTTGTCAGTGAGTTAGTGGAATCGCGCGTGACTGGCCTTAAACTCTCCCAACTGCAGCGAGCGGGGGAGCCGTGATTCCCAGCATCTTTTTCCTTTCTTGGCTGCAAGCCACATGCGAAATGAAATGGGGAAGAGATTGAAAAGTAGTGGTCATTTCTGCGTCCAAATTATTTTCCCCTTCCCACATGTTTTCGCCTTTTTGGCTACCCCACATTTTTTTCTTAGTTTCTGGCCTCCCTCTCTTGGGCCCCTCATTACGGGCCCTGGAACAAAAAATATCCGGAGGATGGATGCACGGGAGGTGGAAGGAGGAGGAACATGCAACTTCTCAAAGGATTTATTAGTCCTATCAAGATTGGAGGAGGAGAAGGGGGAGAAAAGAAAAAAGGAAAATTGCAGAGAAGTTGCAAAACCTAGATGCGGAGAGGAAGGAAGGGATGATTCGGCCAAAAAAAGGGGAGAGAAGGGAAATGATGACCTTTTGCACACAGCAGACCCATCTGAATATTCATTCCCAGAGGAAGGAGAGAGAGGCAGCAAAAAAGGAAACAAGGACCAGGAATGCGCGCCTATAAGCAGCGAGAGAGAGGGAGGGAGGAGGCCTTCAATCTCTCTCTCTTTTCTTGGAACAACCGGTTACAACTTTGGTATGCCCTCCTCTTCCTCCTCCGTCCACAAAACTTTTCTCTCTCGGTCCAATCTGACCATTTAAGAAACCTGTCGGGGGGATGGATTTTTCCTTCTCAGTTCAGGGGTCCCTTCTGTCTGTCTGTGTGTCCTTCTCTCCCTCCCTCTCCTCCTCCGTCACCGCCGCCGCGGCCGCAGACCATTTTTTACTCCTGCCCTCAGTTTGTAATTACAAACTTGTTACCTCTCTCTTTTCTCTGCCTCCATTCCTTCTTCTGTCCGTCACTCAAATCCATCGCCTGTTCTCCTATTTTCTCTCCCTTTCTTCCTCGGAGGCTTAAAAGCCTGCCCATTTCGAGAGTCTCGTGCCCAAAATATCATTTTCCCCCTCTCCCCTCCTCAATAATGCGTCAAAACCTTGTCCAATGTCGTCCATTGCACTGTCGTTCCTCAAAACCTCAACTACGCTTGACTGTGTTTTTGCTACGAGATGTGTTTAAACAACTCCTAAAATTTCACTTTGCAACAACAACAACAACAAAATCGGGTTGATTTATCGTACCACTGCCACTACAAGTCATTCTGATCAAGGTTCAAGGATTAATCAGACACCCCTAACCAACAAAAAGAGAGATGGAGATTTTAACGCGCTGGGAAGCAAAGACTTTTTTCGCCACGAGGAAATTGGCCCCATTCGAGACGGCTTCGAGAGGTGGCGGCGGAGAGTGAGAGAGAAAGAGATAATGGTCGCTCCGGGCCAGCCACCATCTTACACACACACACACACACGTTTGGAAGGAGGAGGGTGAGGCCCACTGGACATTGCCCACCAGTAACTCAGGGGGAAAAAATCTTTCTTTCTTTCCCCCACACCGTGAAATGAGATACGCTCAGACATCCGAGGGTGGTAGGAGGGGGAATATCGCGAGAAAAAAAATGAGGTGGGGGCAAAAATTTATCGCCAGGAGCAAATCTTTTCACCTCCGGTTTACTACTATATTTGGACAAATTTTCAGGCATTGTGGTAAATGTTTCAGGGTAATGTCGACGCTGAAATTCCGCGTCTTTTTATCTCCCCATTTGATCCGTCCTTTTCAGCATCTTTCGTCTGCTTATAAGGGGCTGCTGAAAGGGCTCCTCCTCCTTTCTCTTCGTTAAAGACGGAAATTTGAAAAAAATTCCCTTCCTCCTGTCTGTGTACAGTGTGCACATAGTAGTCAACTAGTCAACTTCCAATAATGTAAAGTCGGCTCAGCTTACAAAATACTTGACTATATCGAAAGTGTAAAGAATTTTGTCGTCAGAGAAATCTTTACCATATTGAAAGTTTTTACCATCATGCTGAACATCACTACATTCCTAAAGATGACTGTACGTACACCACTAAGCACACGAAAGCGAAATGGGAGGACGAGAAGGAAGGAGAGAGAGGGTTTGAGCTGAGCCGAGCAAGGCAAGGCAAGGCAAGGCCAACGTCACTCACGTTTCACGCGTGTAATTATGATCTTGCAGATGTTTGGGAAGGTGAAGTGAGGGGAGGGAGAGAGGGAGGGGGAGGGGGAGGGAGAGTCGGCGGCGGCCGCGCCCTCGTAATGGGGACTGTTTTTGCATTAAACTGCAGTTTCTGGAAGGATGCCTCGCAAGGGGAAAAAATCAGTGCTGTGTGCGCGCTATTAGTGCAGTCGGCGTTCGACTTAGGCACGCTCAATTTAGGTTATTTTTCAGTCGATGTCTGGGTAAGTTATTAGACTTGACAGTTCCTGAGTGTGGTACAAAAATCTGTTTAGGGTTTACTGCAGGGAAAAAATACTCTGTACATTTATTGATGGGCCGGGAGGGAGGAGGAGCTGAGTCGAAACTTGTACTTCATTCGGAAATATGGGAGACGGAATTACTCGTAGTACGTCGCCGGATTAATGGCATCTTCCTCCTCCTCTTCCCCAACAAAAAGAGAATCACCGCGTGCAATTCCCCCGCAGTCATGTTCGTATCAAACTGCGCTCCGCGACCCTCAAACTCTATCCACATTCTCCCCCTTCTCCTTCTCAGCTGGAGGGGAGTGGAGGGGAAATATTTGCAACTTAAGCGCGAGTGAAGTCAAAGGTGGATGGAAGGCGCAATTTCGTCGTCGTCGTAGCGTCCTCCTCCTCCTGCTCCTCCTTCGATGCAGACATTCACGATGACGCACGAAGGGAGAAGGGTACTGCGTGATGGATGACGGCAAGAAATATGAAATATTGGCAGCCAAAAAGGATTGCGCCGCTGCCGCAGCCGCTGCTTATGTGCAAGAAGAGGAGGAGGAGGAGCCTTTAATTAAGATCCTTTCTTCTTCCTCCTCTTTCCCGAACTCATCTCACGAGGCTCTTTTTTGTCTCGAGCCTCCTTGCAGAGAGTGACAACTTGGCCCTGGGCCCCAGTCGAGCATTCGTTCCAAGATTCCTTTTTTGTGTACGTGTGTGTACGTGTGTGAGCTTCCTCCTCCCTCTCCTCTTGTGATTTATACGCTTGCGTTTATACGCCAGGCTTCAATTATTCCGAGATGGAAGGGTAGGAAGCAAGCAAAGGATGGATGGTGGTTCGCGTGACGCCGGTGCTTTTTCTGTGCCATGTAGTACTACAGTAGTAGGAGTACTTACCGACAGGACAGTAGGTCACTTTATGGAACAAATATGTCCTACATTCGTTTGCGTTATAGTGCCAACCTTAAGAAACTACAGTACAGCTTTTGTCTCCCCATATAGTAAGACTTCATATGGTAGAAGTACGTATATTATATGGCACATTCTTAGCTAGAAGAGAATCAGGATGCATGATGATCTCTTGAAGAAAGAGGAGGAAGCAAATTTGTCTTTTTCTTCTTTTTATTTTACCTTGCTGCGGTTTCCTCCTACTCAATCATTTTCTTGAGGGGTTTGCTGTAAGCAAACAATTTAGTTTTTTTTTTCAAGGGTTTGCGTGCAAATCTGCAATCGAGCGAGAAGTATAGGTACATAGTGCATAAAAAAATGTTCATTCTGTTATTGATGTTGGACAGTTGAGCTGTCAAAACATCTTCGTTAAGAGACGTTCCGTTGAGTTTTTCTTTAATCCGTATCAAGAATGCCTCCGGTGGTGCCATCGCTTCCTTCCAACTACTCCTTTCTTGATATCTGCCTCCCCTCCCTCTCTCTTTTTCCTTCTCTCTCCAGCTGATGCTGCCTGGACATCAGTCATCTCACTCAACATTTTCCTCGCCCCCTCTCAACCCAACCCAGGCCCTGGAGGCAGGTGGCAGCGATTGATTCTTGGCTGTCAGGTGCCAATTGGCGACCGGAGGAGGGAGGGGGAGAGAGAGAGAAAGAACGCCTTCTCAAAACTCCGTATCTGGAACAGGACTGCCAGGTTTTGAAAAGCAGATATAACCCAAAATATAGACCAACAGCACATAAGCCCCAAGTTTAAACATAGCCCAAAACCGTAATAACTTTGAAAAAGTGGGCCATGACTGCATTTTAATCAACGAAATTTATAGCGCACAAAGCACAAATAGCCATTCGTAGCCAAATGGATATGAAATAGCCCACTGGGCAACCCTTATCTGAGAAGCCGCCCTCTTTCCTTTTATTTGTTCACTCGCTGCTGCTACTGACGTGATGGGCCAATTTGCAGGGTTTGCGGGACTAACAAGCGGAGCTGTAGCTAACCCAAATAAACAGATTTTTGTTGTTTCTAGTCAAAAATTATGTTTGCAATGGTGAGTTAGATCTCACAAGTATAATCTTAAGATAAAGGAAAGGTTTATCTTCCGCGCTTAATTGATTAATTTTGTTTAATGTTAAATAAGCAGAAAAGTTTAGTTTTGGCGGAGTAATGGACTGAATTGCCAGAATAGTGTTATAGTAAATGCATAGTATAATACGCATTATACGCGGTAAAGTATTTTTTTGGAAATACCTGGCTAAAGTTCATTTGAGAGAATGGCCATGGCGGCCCCCTTATCTTCCGACCTCCCAAATTTTTCATTTAACGGATTGATACCCCCCTCCCAGACCGCAAAGATTGATAGACCACCCCGGAGACCGTAATGCAAAGGGCATTTATAGGGCGCTTTGGAGAGGCCCCATTAGGGGGGAGATCCCTACCAAATGACCTTGCGTCCATAGGATCGAGGAGGAAGAAGATTGGAAGACTGACTGATTTATGCTTTGGGTCAAACGGTGGACCATGGCGGCGGCTGCCTAGTTAGATAAGTATCAATTGGCCATTGCGGAATGATGCTAAAGCAGCGAACCTCAACCTTCTCAGAGCACGACTCACTTTAAGCCCTCCAGAGCATCCCGCGTCACCCTCTATGTACATGTGTACACGTACCATGTATGTAGTACAGTGATAGTTGTCTAGTGGAATAATAGCAGTATGTGTGGGCAGGTATTGTTTTCGCCATGATCCTCTCGCGACCCACTTGGAGAGGCTTTGCGACCCACTTTTGGGTCGCAACCCATAGGTTGAGAAACTCTGTGCTAAAAAAAAAGGTATCTCTGCATATCCTGAACAGCCTCCGGAATGATATTTTTTGGAGGGGCGAAGGTGGCATTTTTAAGTTGGGAAAAAATCCTGGTGTCTACACCCTACCCAAGGTTTCCAGACTGCCTCTTCCTCCCTCCATCCCTTATTCGTTTCCTCTTGCAGCTATAATGATCTCGATAATTGGAGGGGAGGAGGAGAGAATGTTTCTTGGTAGTAGTAGTAGTATACCCGTGCAGGCTCCTTTGGAATTATCGGATTTAATTTCCTGTGGAAATGGAACCTGGATGATGATCCAAGAGGATCCTTCTTCCCTTTCCTTCCTCCCATCCCTCCCGCGCACATGCACCAATTTCGTCACTCGTACTCGCAGACAGTGTTGCCAAATGGCATGTTCTATTTATATAGTCAAAGACGACAAAATCATATGAAATTACGTTTAATATGAAAAAAATTGGGAATATATTTATTCTGTTTGGCACTAGGAGTTAGGAGATAGGAGTTTTTATCTACTACCTAATTTGCATTATTTTGTCCCACAGTACTTGGTAGATAAAAACTACAAATCTGGCATATTTTGCTGAAAGAATTGGCAAGTAGTTATTCTGGCTGGGAGCTGGCAACACTGATTACAGACACCAAGGAAAAAAAGTAGACCATATCCGAAAAGTCTCCATTTACAAACAAAGAAAAATTGAACCTTCCTCCTTCCTCTCCCTTCCTCTCCCCGCAGATGGATTACTAGAACTGATGGGGGTGCCCACGCCAGTCCCACAATTGCCACCCTTCAGGTTCCTCCCTCCGTCTCTCCTCCCTCTCGCAGTCGCCATCATTTAGGCGATAATGATCTTGTGAGGAGGATTCATTCTGGAGGAGGCTTCCTTATCGATAAAGAGAAGAGACAAAAAAATACAGCGCCTTTTTTTTAGAGTCGAGCGTCTTTAAAACTTTAGGCGTTTGTTCTTCTTGGTCTTCTAGAAGGTTTTAAACGATGCGGAACATGGGCAGTTCTTTCTGTGTCATGTTTCCTCTCTTTCTTTCTCTGTCTCTGTGTGTCCCACCTCCTTATTCTTCAACGTTCGGTCCGCCCAGATGTAAATGACCAAAGAATATTTTTTGGAGTCGTTTTTCTTCAGACCATGTGTGTGTGTGTGTGTGCGCAAGAGTTGTAAAGTCAGCCAGACTGAAAAATGAGCACAATTTTCCACCCAAAAAAAGAAAACTTTTCTTCCCGCCTCCATTATTTTAGTCTTCCAACTTGACCTGGGAAAAGCATGCATTGATGATGATGCCCCACTTCCTCCTCCTCCTCCTCCTCCTCCTCCGCCTTCTCCTCCTCCTCCACAGGGAGTAATAATAATACCTCCGTGGCAAAAGTTGCCCCCTCCTACTTTATTTTCTTTCTCCTCCTTGTGATGCCCCCGGGAAGGACAAAGCCGTGTGGATAAGAAAAAAAAATATTGGTCGAAGAAGTCTTCTCCTAAAATTCGAATTGAAAGCTCGCGTGCACGGAGAGAAGGAGAGATGAAGCAGTGAGAGAAGAAGAGAACAAGATAATATATATTTTTTCTTTTTCACATTTAGAAGCTAACCTGGATGACAGACGACAGACAATTTAAGACGCATTTTGAAGAACGCTGAGAGGGTTTGCGCGCCTTTTTGGGTCTGTACAGTACATTAATTTCAATAATGGGAGGGTTGATCCCTCAAGCAAGCAAAATTTGAGAAAAAGTAAAAGTGAGTTTGCCAATCTCACTTTTTCGTCTGATCTAAAAACAGACGAATTATTGTTCTTAATTGTGACGTATACTGTACAGTTGTTACATAATGTAACTTATGTGAAAATACTGTAAGTTATTGTTGACAAATTTCAAATAATACTATTTTAAAGCACAAAAAGTGAGATATCTGCTGGGCCTCCACAGCCAAAACTAAAGAAATAAGGGTGCAAGATATTCTTGAATTCCTTGGGCATTAGTAAGCATGTTACTCTTATATGTCAAATATGAATTTTCGCCACCTGGTATTTGGTTCAGACAAAAAATATGTGAAGGATCCTTAAAATTCAGCAACGGTTTGAATTCTCCCATTGCCTACGTAAAACTGCCTTTGTCGCATTTAATCAAATTTTGCTTTTAGGAAAGGGCACAATGACGGAAACGCGTGAGGAGAGGAGGAGGAGAGAAAGAAAAAAAAGATAGAGAAAAAACACGAGCGCACGGAAAGGGAAGAAAAAAATAGCCCATTTTTGGTCTCTGAAAGGAGTTTGTTTGAAGACGCTCCTTTTTCGGAGATTCTTCCAACAGATCTTCCATGATCTCCCCAAACCCTCTTTCCCTCTCAGGCTAATGGTGTCACCGATTGTACGTACAGCAAGCAAGACTGATGGATGCTTCGCCTGCACCTGGCACGTAAACAGCCCTTCTCCTTGCTTGGCAGAGTTGCCAGAGCTTGAAAAGCTGATATAGCCCACCAAAACCCAAAATATATCCCAACACTAAATTAGGTCAATTTCAAACATAGCCCCAAACCTTGATAACTTTCAAAAAGTGGCTAAATTTTATTAACAAATGTTATACCCCACAACGACCTCATATAGCAAAAAATGGCTATAGCATAGCCCACCTGACAACCTGCTGTAAACACTGTCCGTGCGTATATTAGAATAATTCTTGCATATCCTTGGTACATACCTTGTTGGATTCGCACTACATACCTTGGAAATTGGATAAGTGAGAATTCCACTTAAATGGGACTTTTCTAGAGATACATGTATTTAAGAAACTGTTTTATAGGTTTTGTTTGGATAAATGGTAGTTCCAGATAATTGCCTGCTCCCGACCATTCCCACTTAAGTGGGTTCGACTATATGTACAGTACAGTAGATGTACAATATTTGCAGAAACTGCTACTTTTCGCAAGTACACCATACAGTACATGTATGTAATATTTTTGGTGGCGTGGATACATGTATGGTTGTGTGCATTTTTTTAGGAATAGTATGAACTGTTCTGAATCTCGGAGATATGCCAACTTGAGGGAAATGATGTGTTGCCGTCCCACTAACATCAAATGTGTTCATGAATAATATTTTTTGGTGTGTGTGTGAGAAGGAAGGTGCTACATGAAAAAAACTACGCAGTTGTTGTTAATCTGCATGCTGTACCTCACAGGAACAGCTGTGCACATACGTACAGATAGGTAGGGTACACAAAATCTTCCTGTACTACCGGTAGTAGGCTACACATGAGTTTAGTTTTCCTCTTTCAACTCTGCAAATTGTGCAATCGAAGAAAAAGCTGATGCCGCCACAGCAGCAAGACTTGTCTGCATTTTTTTTTGCTCTGCTCTGCCTAAACCCGCCAATTACTTCTTCCAGTGAGATTTGGAAGCGATTATCAACTTCCTCTATGTCTCATCTGACACACAAACACCAGTGAAGGAGGAGAGAGAGAGAGAGAGAGAAACAAGCGTCAAAAGAATGCTAAAAGCATTCCTTACCCACTCGCACGTGGTTGCTTGACTTTTTCTTGCCTTCGTTCGTAGTACATACACGTCACAGGGTGTCCCAAATGTGATGGTTAAAAGTATCCTACAGAAACTTTGTTTAAAGGGATGAAATATTTAGCTGTACAATTGACCACTGCCTACATTTGTGATACATATATGCCAAAAAGAAGGTCATGTGTTATCCCATTTAATTCGCAATGTAAGAATTAGAGTCGCCACTATTCAGTTAGGTACTCAACTCAAACTTATCAAAAAGTGGCAACCTTTTTTGGCGTATAATGATGTTTTATAAGAAGGGAATACCTAAGCGTTGAGGAGTTGGCAAAAAAAGTCTCGACAAGACAACGGCAACAACGGTAAGACCGCGATGCTCGTAGTGAAGAAGAAAAAGTGACTTCTCCTCTCGTGTGCCAAAGATTTTTTGCTCTGTAAATATTTTTTTTCTCATTTTTTTCTGGGAAATGGAGAGAAGGATAAAAGGTCACGGCCGCGAAAAAGCACTCAACCATACTAAAAAAAGGGGACCGTACACGGTATTAATTGGAGGAGGGGAGAAAGGGAGGGGGAGGGGAAGGAGCCGTGGGCGGGCAATTAAAACTTTTTTTTGTTTGGAGAGGGAGGAGGCAGGGTTCCGATTTGTGTTGGCTCATTTTCTTGCGGACTTTCGTGCCGGCCAAGGAGCCACATATTGGCACAGCTAATGAACTAATCATTTTCTTTTGTTTCGCGCGAGAGCTGCGGACATCAAAGAAGCCAAATTTTTTTTCCCTCACTGGCTGATTGAAATTCTGAAAGTCTTTTTTTCATTTTTCGATTTGAAAACTAATTTTCTTTTCCCCATCTCTTTCTTTGTACCCGCTTGCGTAACAAGTGCAACGCTTTTAGTGCACTAGTATACTAATTTTGGGGCCCCCCGGGACGAAATCATTGCAGGGGTCGTGAGGACGCTCCACAAAAAAAGAGAGAAAGAGAACCGCTCCCGATTTTTTTCCCCTTGACGAAGATCGATGGGGCCGAAGGAGGGTTCGACGCATCAACAATTTGTTCTCTTCCTCCTCCTTCTTTTCGTCCTCCCCCCCCTCCATTCCCTCGAGTCACGAAAAAAAAAAAACTAACAAACTAGGAGGGAGGGATCGGCGTGTCGTATAAAAAGTAATGGGGGGGAGGGAGGGGGGAAAGAGAGGGGGATCAGGCAAGGCGGAAGTGGAAATCTCGAATTTGTTACCCTCGTTCCATTTCCCATCTTTTTTTTTTCTTTTTCTTTTTCGACCTCGCTTCAACCCAGCATTCTTGATATGCCCTCCTCCACCTCCCCCCTTAATCTCGTGTGAGCATCCAGGACAAACCCCTCCTCCTCCTTCTCTTTTCCCTTTCCTCCCTCATGCGAATCGTTAATTAGAAGTCCTCCGCTAAATAATGGAAAACCGTTCCAAAAAGATTTTTCTTTATTCTCCTCTTTTCCAGGTGATGAGAACTTCTTCGTAGGGCGCCATCCTTGGTGGTGCTGATAAGCGACGTCGCCATGGCCTCCATGTACAAGCTCGTCCAGACCATCAACTCCACCAAGTTCCGCACGGAGCCCTTCGAGGAGTACTATGAGGTCTTCGAGGAGATCGGAAGGTGAGGATATGTTGTAACTACAGCCTACTAACTCTATATGCAATGGCTGCTTTGATCGCTCCTTGTGGGAATCTCCGTCTTGCCTAATATCAGTGCTGCCAGATGGTTCTAAAATCGGTTCCTTTTGAATGTTGAGGCCAGGAAACTTTGTTAACAAAATGAAATAAGCAATAGGTGCATGATTTGGTTCCTCTTTGGGCAAAGTTTATTTTTTGCTACTTTCGTATTGAAGGAGCCTGGGTTCCTTTTCATTTTAGAAACATTTGGCAGCACTGCCTAGTATTACGTACTAAAACATGGTTCCTACTCGTTTTGCCCCTCCCCTCCCCTCAGCGGACAGTTTGCCGTGGTGCACCGGGTGGTGGAGAAGTCGACCCGAACGGAGTATGCGGCCAAGTTCATCAAGAAGAAGCGGCTGCAGACGTCGCGGAGGGGGGTGGCCAGGGAGGACATCCGAAAGGAGATCCACATCCTGGCCGAGATGGAGCACCGGAACGTCATCTACCTGCACCAGGTGTACGACACCTCCACCCACGTCGTGCTCATCCTGGAGCTGTGAGTACTACTACTACTAACTACTACGTGTGCTGTAGTGGCGCCATCCACTTCCAGATGGTGGCGAGGTCGGGACGTGATATCAACCCCGGGGTTGATATCAAACAGTGTTTTTTGATGTGCCTTTTGTTTCCTCTTGTGCAGCCTTCGCGGGGGAGAGCTGTTCGACTTCATCTCGGAGAAGGAGCGCCTGTCGGAGGAGGAGGCGTCCGACTTCATCCAGCAGATCCTCCTCGGGGTCAAGCACATGCACACCAAGCACATCGCCCATTTGGATCTCAAGGCAAGTGGAGAAAAAGGCGATCTAAAGAAAAACAAGTACATTTTTCTTAATTTCTTTTCTCTCTGTCCCCTCCCGCTGTGCAGCCGGAAAACATCATGTTGAAGCACGAGAAGGGCCCGCTGCTCAAGTTGATCGACTTCGGCCTCAGCCGCAAGATTCTTCCGGGAGAGGAGGTAAGTTATAAAAAAAAAAGAAGGAGGGAAAAACTTTCGAAAAGTGCGGTTTCCTTTCCTGAACGAAAAAAAAAATCTTTAATTAATTACGCGCCCCTTCGGTCCCCATACTTTTTTTTTTCACTCCGACACGAAGGTCCGCGAGATGTTGGGTACCCCGGAGTTCGTCAGCCCGGAGGTGGTCAACTTCGAGCCGCTCTCACTCAACACGGACATGTGGAGCATCGGCGTCATCACCTACATCCTGTGAGGCTCTCATTTTGGGGTCGAATTATTTGCCCCACCCTGTGTATATGCTATTGTAAAATATAGTATACACCCTGTTTGCTATGTTCTATTTTATTTATTAACTGTGAAATCCCCGCAGTCTGTCCGGCGCCTCCCCCTTCCTGGGCGAGACCCAGCAGGAGACGTACGCCAACATCGTGGCCTGCGACTACGAGTTCGACGACGAGTTCTTCTCCCAGACCTCCGAGCTGGCCAAGGACTTCATCAGGAAGCTGTTCGTCTACGAGCAGAGGTGAAAGAGGAAGAATTTTTGTCAAGCCACAACGTTGTAGTGCCACAACACATACTGTAGGGTTGGAGAAGCCAGCATCAACCTTTATGGTTTCGAGCACCAAGTACGGAAAAGATCAATGCGTCTACCCGACCAGACATAGTACTCTTTATCACCTATCTAGGCAGGACTTGGACCTATAATATTTTCTTTATTATTAATGTAGCTTTGCGAGTATCTATAAACTTGCAAGGGTCACTTGA
>JAAUYM010018355.1_pt1 | contig 13895 bp, 9 predicted proteins | sample 7278001 | NCBI WGS metagenome assembly JAAUYM01 (sample SAMN14350224, study PRJNA611818) | marine sediment metagenome | isolation source: surface marine sediment (1.8m) | place: French Polynesia: Moorea | collected 2018-08
ATCTGCTTGGTAAGATGCTTAGACAGCAGTGATCCACACATCTAGGAAGGGTGCCAAACTTGTAGAAATCTGGGCTTGATTTTTGCAGTGGTTCCTTATCTATCCAATCCAGTAATTGCCAGACTGATACAGGGCAGAATCCACAGACTTTTGCTTTTTTTCTTCTGGCATTGTCAGAGCTGATTCTTTTTTTCTGCTAATTTCACAACATGCAATTTCCCACTCAAATCAGCAATTTAAATGAGAAAATTTACGGGAAATTCCAGCATTCGTAATCGCAAATAGGTAGGTAGTAGGCCACGCACTAAATAAAAAAAGAGAGAAAGAAAAAAATGGCTCAGTCCGAGTCCGTGCAGACGGAAGACGAAGGAACCCCAAGCCTCAAAAAGACGAAGCGGGATCAGGTCGAGCAGGCGGCGAAGCGGAAAAAGAAGATGCAGAAGGCGAAGCGGAGGGCCGGGCTGGGAAAGAGGTCGCTGCTGATGCCCGGTGAGGAGGCCAGCTCCGGCATGGAGACGACCCACGACCACCTGGCCGCCGCGCTCATGTTCCTCATGCTCTTCCTCGCCGCTCCCATCACCGCCATGTTCCCCTTCGTGGCCACCACCTGGCTGCGGAGGGACATCAACGCCAACGGCCCGCAGTGGGCCTTCCTCGCCGTCTTCCTCGTGTCCGTCCTGGCCTACCGCCTGGTGGAGGTCGGCGACCGGGGCCGCTGGGCCCTCGGCTCCCTGGCGGTCTGCAGCGCCACCTTCGCCTTCGTGTTCCTCGACTACGCGGCCTACGAGGAGGAGGGCGGCGACGACCTCTACCCGTACCTGGCCGTCTTCCTCGGGCTGGCCAACTCCGAGCTCGTCTTCGCCCTCGTCTCCCTCCTCTGCCTGCAGAGGCGCGTCTACGTCTTCTCCCTGCCGGGGCTGGCGGCGGCGGCCGCGGCCTTCTTCCTGGCCCAGGGTGCCGTGGCCGCCCTCCTCCTGGCCCCGGACTACGAGGACGTGGAGGACAGCCGGACGGTGCTCGGCGTCGTCTACATCTACTGCGCGCTGATGTCCGCCGCGTCCGCCATGCTGGCCCTCTTCCTCTGCTCGTGGGTGCTGCGCGTGTCCGCCTCCGAGACGCCCATCAGGGACGGGTTCACCTGCTTCGCCTACCTGGCCGGGATGCAGCTGTTCGCCGCCTCCGGGGTGTACCTGCACCAGGCCGTATTCTGCTACGACGAGAACACGCGGAGGTCCGAGTGCATCATTTAAACGTGACGCTTTTTAGGTTTCACTAATTGATACTGGTACGTATAGTATAGTTGGTAGGTATAGCAACTAACAACGTCCAGTCAAACTTTTGCATGTGACAATTATATATATAAAAAAGACTTTTCCACACGGTGTAAATGGGAAGTGCATTTTCTCACTATTACACTATTATATTCTAACTTTCGTTTGTGGAAATAAAAAGTGAAACAGCAAAGAGCCGTTCTACTACGATGTTCCAAAAAAATTTCCATATTATAGTTTCTTTTTTTTTAAAGTATTTCTCAAATTGGAAAGACGTCGATCACTGCTTCGTCGTCAATGTCCAGTTCCTGGGGAGTTTCTCCTCCTTGGAGATCTTCCCCGTCCAACTGGAATCGTACGGATCGGACGGGCACCCCCTTGCACTCTGCGTACCTCTGCATCGCCTTCAGCAGGGGATCAAACTTTCCTATCTGGATCGCTTCAGAGCACCTCCCGTCGTCCCTCGTCTGAAATCTGATACCGATGCCTTGGCTTGCTGTCTGGCTCTGTAGAAAGGAAAAAAAAAAGTCCCTAAGATAACAAACAACGTTGCACTTTCCACAGTGCCTTCCTTACCTGCGCAGACAATTTTCGCACGTTGACGACGGTGGTGACGCTCAGAGAACGCCTCCGCGCCGTCGCCATCTCGTCCAGGATCCTGCTGGATTGCTCCTCGCCCAGGACGCGGAACTCCAGGTCCGCGACCTCCTCGCCCAGGCGAGCCGCCACCCTCTGGAACACCCTGCCCAGGTATTCGCCCTGGTTGACGTTTCAGATTTTTGTCACAGTGTTATAATTTTTTTTTAAAGGGAAAGGGAAGTCACACTCACACACTCACCTCTGCAACAGTCTCCCGCACGATGTCGGACGAGAACTCGAACTTGAGCTCAAACTTCCGCCCCTCCTCCCCTTTCTGCTCGTCCAGGTCGTCGTCCTCGTCGTCCGAAAGTGCCCCGGAGCTGCTCTGCCTGGACTCTCGGACGCGCTTCTGGATCCTCTCCAGCTTCTTGAGCGCGAGGCTGGTCTTCCTGTTCCCCGCAGTGGAGGACGTCGCTCCTCTCCTCCCTCCTCCTCCTCCTCCTCCTCCTCGAGCAGATGATCTTGTCACCTTCCTTGGTGGAGGTGTCGCCGTGTCGCCTTCTTCTGCTGCTGCTGCTCCATCCGACCGAGGAGGGGTCACAGTCAGGTCGGAGACCGGCTCATCTGGGACCGGCTTCTCCGACGTCTCCTTGGCGCTGGAGGAGACCTTCTTGCTCGGACTGATGGAGAAAAGGTCGTCGTCGCTTGCGGCCTCTAGACGGACATGTTCCTCTGTATGCAGACGGTGGTGATCAAAATGACAATTTGTTTTAATCGTGACCAAAGCGATATTTAATATACCTTTTCCTTTCTTCAGAGCATGCGAAATAAAGTCCACGCCAAACTCGTCCTCGTCGGATGAGGACATGCTGGCGCTGGAGGGGGGGGACGACTTCCTCTGTTACTTGCAGTTGCACTTAAAAAGTTTAAAATCCGTTGTTTAATTTTCCCTCTCCGTCCTCTACTACTTTTTCTGTCTTCTTCGCTGGCAGCTGGCACTGCAGTGGCGAAAAACAAGAAAGTTTGTTACTGCGCATGCGCAGTCGTGGAAAAACAGTCTTGTCTCGAGGAGTCGAGCGAGGGAAGCGGCAGCGAGGGCGACGGAGGGAGGGAGGGGGGCTGCACTTAAGCTACCTCTCTTTCTTTTCATAGTGGCTGCGAAAGGAAGCGGAGAGAGCAGCTGCGCATGCGCAGTAAGAGAGAAGTGGAGCTGCGCATGCGCAGTGAGAGCGAGAAGTGAAGCTGTGCGGCTTAACCACAGAGCACAGCAGCCTCCAGCTCCAGCAGCCACCCTGGACGAACGAATAGAGCAAAAAGGGCAGAGCAGAGCAGAGCAGAGCAGAGCAGAGCAGTGCACAACAAGGCAGAAGAAGAAGAACAGGAATGGGAAATGGGCTGAACTCGAATCCGGCGACTGACTGACTAATTGATCGCGCCAGGACCCGGTTCCAGTCCAAGCTACCGGACTCTGCTCTGCTTCCTCGCCCGGCCATGGGGACGAAAGGGAACCGACCAGGGCGCGAGAGGCAGAGAACCGATCTTGCCTGAGCAACATCCGGAGAGAGTCCATGCTGCTGTGACCTTGGGTGCTGCTGCTTGACCATGGACGGCTCCGACGGCGCCACCTCCTACGGGCGGAAGCTGCGCCAGATGCGCGCCTACCTGCCCTTCCTGGAGAGGATGATCGCCAAGCTGGAGAGGTCGAGCGACCGGAGCAGGGATCCCCAGCTGGGCAAGATGAGGAGTCTGAGGCAGGTGCTGACGGACGAGGACAAGAAGCTGAGGATGGACACGCTGGTCAAGTGCGAGGACGTCCTCAAGAAGCTGTACGAGAAGGTGGAGGGGCCCACGGCGCCAAAGCCGGGAAGTCCCGATCGATCGCACAGGCAAACCCAGGGCCCACAGGGCTCGCAGGGCTCCCACAGGTCGCGGGTGATCTCGTCCACCCCGAGGAGCCCCGACTCGCCTCCGACGAGGAGGGCCTCGCGGGTTCCCTCCACCCCGAGGAGCCCCTCTCCGGAGACGAGGACAGGGAGGTCGGCGGAGAGGGAGCAGCAGGAGGACGCGGTCAGGAATAGCTTGCAGCAAATGGCCTTTGGAGGAGGAGGAGACGACCACCAGGGGCGGGAAGGGGGCTTCGGGAGAGGAAGAGGAGGCAGGGGAAGAGGGAGGGGATTCGAGAGCAGGTTCGGCCAGAGGGCATCTCCCTGGATGGATGGCAGCAGGATGGGAGGCCCCGGAGGAGAGGGCCACGCCGCCCCCGCCCCCTGGATGCACGGCCGAGGAGGAGTCGGGGTCCCTCGACGGCCGAAGGTCGGCGGCGGCGGCGGTCCGCGGCCGCTGTTCGACGGCAGCCCCTGGTTGAGCGAGCCCGGCCTGCGGCCGAGGATGCCCTTCGCCGACGACAGGATAGCCAGGTTCCCCGGGCCGCCGCCGCAGGGGGACGGACTCCTGCCGCTCCCCTTCGAGGCCCTCCGTCCGCCAGCGGCGCCCTTCGGAGAGCAGGGGCACCCGGAGGGCTACCGCCCTCCTCCGGGGCCTGGAATGCAAGGGAGAGAGTTCTTCGGTGGCCCGCCGCACCACCATCACCACCTAGCCGGGCCCTTTGGAGACTTTGGAGAGAGCCCCGACGCGGACCTCCCGGGAGGAGGGGGCGGGCCTGACGAGCGCTTTGGGGACGTCCGGGGCGGCGGGAGCGACTTTGGCTCCTCCCGCGACGAGAGAGACGAGGAGGAGAGACCGTTTGGAGGATTCCCGAACCGGTTCGGGAGAGGAGACGAGCGGCGACAACAGCAGCAGCAACAGCAATTCGGAGACCGGGATAAGAAGGGCCGGTTTGAGCGCCGGCCCGGTCACGAGGAGGGCGGCGGCTTCTCTGGTCCTCACCGCGGGGACGGCCCGTCCCGCGGCAGCCGACGGGGTGGCAGCAGGTCCCCCTGCCGGGACGGTCCCCCTCCTCGGTCGCCTCCCAGGAGTCCTGCGCCGTCGGGGAGCTTCGGGACGCCCCGGTCTCCAGTCGCCGCCGCCGATGACGGCACCCCCGCTTCTCCGCCGGCGTCGCCGCCCGGCGAGGAGGAGCTCCCTCCGCTGCAGTCGCAGGGGCCAAAGACGATTCCCCTGGAGAAGACCAAGGTCATTCCTCTGGAGAGACAGCGACCTCGCAACAAGAGCGGCGGCGGCGAAGGTCATCCTTTCCCCTCTCAGGCAAGCAAGCCAGAGGACAAGTCTACTGCGGAGTCCAGCAGGAGGGACCAAGACCTTTTCTGTGGGCGTCGGCACGACCAGCCTTCGCCTGTGATACCCAACGATCTGCAGCAGCCTGACCTGCAACCGGAGAGCCCTCCCAATCCGGCCCCCTCTCTGGCGCCGTTCCTTCCTCCGCCGCCGGAGGGCCACCCGCGACATCCACGGCAGCCACAACCTCAGTCACGCTTCAGAGACGGCGGCGAGGTCGGCGACGGCCTCCTGCCCATGCCCCGGGTCCCACCGATGGATCCCTTTTGGCCTCAGCAACAGGGTCCTCCTCCTCCTCCTCCTCCTCCACCTCATGCTCTCATCGAGCGACGAAATGCGCCTCCGTTCCTTCATCGTCACCGTCAGGATCGCCAATCCCACCGGCCCGAGCGCCCGTCCACCTACGGGGAGTACCGCAAGATGAAGGAGGAGCGCGACAGGAAGATGAGGGAGCACCGCGAAAAGATGGAAGGGATGAGGCAGAGGGCGGAGGAGGAGGAGGAGGTGGAGAAGCCGAGAGACAGGACTAGGGAGTCCTCCGACCCCCGAGGAGCTCGAGGTGAGGCCGAGCTCCGCAGCCCCAACGTGGAGGCCCTGGCCAAGTTCAAGATTCCCAAGAAGAGGCAGCGACCGTCTACTGAGGACAGAGCGGCGACGGGCAAGGAAGACAGCGGCGAGAAGACCTCCGAAAACACCTGTAGGAAAACCTCTCTCTCCGGACGGAAAGAGAGCGAGTCCGACTCCGAGTCGGAGCAGCTCAAGATTGTTGTGGACCATGAGTCGCAGAGCGACAGTGACGACGTACCAGGCACGCAGAAGGATGCAGCAGTGGAGGAGAGAGTCCCAGTGGAAAGTGATCCGGCCAAGGGCGCCGCGGACGGTAGCGACAGGCAGGTGGAAAACTCTGCACCTTTCAGAGCTGCCAACAGCATTCTGCAAAGCCTGGCTGCTAGTCTTGAGCCGAAGGAGGCCGAAAAGCTGCTGAGGAAGGCGGCAAAGATGAAGAACGCCGAAAAGCTCAGTCTGAAGCAACTGAAGTTCCTCCTGCTCGACGATAGCGACTCTGAAGGTGACGACGGCAAAGTTGTCGTGAAGGAGGAGATCGAGAAGGAAGAGATTGTGGACAAGAAGGACATGAAAAAGTGCAAGAACAGCAGACAGGTCAAGAAGTCGCCCTCTGCTAGAGCTCAAAAGCCAGCTCCCATTCCTGGCACTAGAAGGTCAAAGAGACTGAACCAGCCGGACGACGACAAAATGGACATCATTTTTCAGGTACTGTACCTAGTACTACCATGCATTACCTATATTATAGGTACAATTTCTTAGCCGATGTACAGTGCGTTTCTTTCGAACTGTGATAAGTTTTTTTTGCCTATTTTAAGAGGGTAGCATTGTCTCATATAAAATGTTTTGACATGATCAGGTCCAAGAGGGTTTAGTATTTCGTTTTTTAGTATTCATCCTGTAGTTTTTTTCTCTTTCTTTTCCTCAATAGCAGCAACAGCAGTAGCTACATTACACCATGCCTCAATTTTTGGTTTGGTCATAGTGCTAGGCTGAGGTGGCAAGGCAAAAGTTTGCTACGCTGGATATCCTGAAAGGCCTCATTAGTAATTTTATTTTTGCAATTGCTTCAGACATGATTGCACAGAGCTGGAAAAAAGTTTTTTAGGAAGTAAGAATGTGGTTCAGATAGCAAGAGGGTGTTTTTTAAACATTTTATGTAATGCTCCACAGTTGCTATTAAAATTAATGTATTTATTTCTTTTATAGCAGCATGAGACAAAATACTAGACATATCTGGAATAGATCTTGCAAAGGAAAAACATTCTTGTACCTCTTCATCCTCTCAAAGTAAGCCAGAAAACTGATCACAGCTCGATAGAAGCACACTGTAGTTTATACCAGCATATTCATTAAAAAACTGAATATCTTATTTGAGTATGTTTAATAAAGCACTTGTAATACTGTATTACTTTTTAAAGTGTGCAATAAATTACGGAAAACTTCGAATAATTTAACAGTATTTAAAAACAAAAAAAGCATTTTACATTGACCAAAAAATTCAGCTACAAACAGTACATTCATGTTTGAGTGGGAAATAAAATAAGTATTCAGTTTTTTTAATGGACACTGTGATGCTTTCCAGGATGAGGACCCAACCGGTTCACTGGAGGACGATGACGAAGACCAACTGGTCATCGACGAGGACCTCCATCAGTCTGCGTTAGACAAGGTCGACAGTGCAGCAGCAGACGACGACAGTAGTAGTCGAGAGAGGGATGAGGTCATCACCTCTCCCAGGGGGAGAGGAAGAGGGAGGGGGCGGGGGAGGCGGGGAAGGGGAGGGCGACAGGCTGTGGCCTCGTCCAGGGGACGACGAGATGCGGATGTTAGCATCCAGGACGACAGCGTCAGCAGCTCCACCCAGAGAGACGAAGAGGAGGAGGAGGGCGAGGAGGACGAGGCGCCGGTCAAGACGGAAGGACAAGAGTCCGCCTCCGTCGTCAAGGAGGAGGAAGAGGTGGAGAAGGAGGAGGAGGAAGCGCCGCAGCAACACAAGAGTGGGAGGACGGCGACTCGGGGCAGGAGGGCGGGGGCCAAGAAGCCGCAGGGCCCGAAGAAGAAGAGCAAGACCTGGTTCCCCGAGTCTAGGTACAGCAACTTCGGCGGGAAGGCGGCGGTGGACAGGGGGGGCGACGTCCCGCTCCTCGGACTGAAGTCGGCCCCGGCGGTGGCAGTGGCGGTCCCGAAGAGGGAGCCCAAGGATGTCGACCAGAAGGTGTTCCTGGGATCCGAAGAGGTGGTGGCCTTAGACGAGGAGGTCAGGCCCAGGAGGGAGGCGTCCTTCTCGCACAAGTCGGAGCTCCAAGCCAAGCTGGCTGCCATGGACGTTTCGGGCCTGCTCAAGAAGTTGAAAAAGTTGGACAAGGAGGAAGACGGGGGAGAGGAGAAGCAGGAGGCCGTGAACAGCAAGGAGCAAAAAGGAGGCGAGGACGAGAGTGTTGTTGCAGTCCCACCTGTCGTAGCGGAGAAAGATCTGGGCCCGTTCGTGGTCACCGAGAAGGCGTCGCGGTACTCCGGCAAGATGGCCGACCTGGTCGCGGAGCTGAAGGGCCAGGTGGGACACGTGGCCGACGAGAGTCTCGACCTGAGGATCAACCACACTGACAGGGTCAACCTGCTGGGTCTCGTTCGCGAGTGGAACCACTGCCACGAGAGGAAGAAAGAGGGTGAGGAGGAGGGAGGCCCCGGCAAGGTGGGGCAGGAGTCCTGCGTCGGCCCCGCCCCCGTCCGCCTCGACATGTACACGAGGCACAAGCTGTCGAGGAACCCTAGCGCTCCGTCGTCGTTCAAGGACCCCGCTGCGTTCTCCCGCCAGATGTCGTCCGACCGTGTCGGGCTCCTGTTCAAGTGCTTCGCCCTCGGCTGCGACTTCGCGTCCGACGACGCCGGCACCTTCGTCTCCCACCTGCGCCTGCGGCACGAGGGCCGGGCCGAGGCCGCGCTGCCGGCCAGCGCGGGGTGGCGGTGCTGCGTCTACTGCAACCTGGCCTACCGGACCCCGGAAAAGCTGGCCTCCCACGTGGTGGCCATCCACGGCTCGTGCCGCTACCAGTGCCCACACTGCTACTACCGCGCCGGCTCGCAGGTGGCGCTCCTGGTGCACCAGCACGCGCTGCACCCGGACCGCGAGCGAGGATTCGTCCGCTGCCGCGCCGCGGTCGCCGGCGACCTCCTCCTCCTCCTCGGCCCGGCGGCCAAGCTGCCCCCGCTCCACTGCCGGGCCTCCCCGTCCTGCCGCTTCGTCTGCGGGTCGGCCTCGGAGCTCTCCGCCCACCTCCGCGCGCGCCACGGGGACCCCTTCGCCGAGCACACCGAGATCCTGTGCTGTCACTGCGGCGGCGCTTTCAACCGGGTCTCCCTGCTCGTCCTGCACTGCGTGCTCATGCACGCCAGCGAGGCCGTCGTCTGCGGGGTCAGGCACATCGACCTCAGACAGGTATAGTGAGATACAACATGGTTTACGTTTCACCTGTTGGGTGGTGTGTGTGTGTGTGTGTACCTATCATTATGCTGTTTGCATTTTTTTTTTAGGAATTGATAGACGATCTGGCAGAGGAAGAAGATCTTCTGGCAGGAGAGGAAACATACGATTGCAACTCCAGTTCCGGAGATGACGAAGACGGGCAAGGGCGTCCGGACGGGGACGAGCTCTTGGGTGAGGAGAGCGTGGAGGCGGATAGCCTGGAGGGGGAGGCGCTCTTTCGCTGTGGGAACGTTCACTGCCAGTTCAGGGCCGCCGGCGCCTCCGCCTTCCGCCACCACCTCACCGTGTGTGACTTGTCCAACAGCGTCCACCTCTCCTGCTGGCACTGCGGCAAGCAGCTGAAGCACGCCCCCACCCTTGTGGAGCACCTGGTGAAGGCCCACGGGCCCAGGCGGTACTCCTGTAGCCTGTGCGGCGAAGCCAGGGCCTCCACGGCCCAGGCGCTGAGGGGACACATGAGGACGGCCCACAGGGTGAGCTACGCCAAGACGGTGCCGCTGGACCCCGCCCGAAATGATCCCGAAGCCGATCGCTTCCTCCTCGTGCCAAAGAACGCCACGCCGAGACAGCCCGCTCACCTTCCCTCCTCGTCGAGGTCCGGAGGTGGCGGCAGCAGCGGCAACGGCAACAGCAACAGCAACAGCAGCAGCAAGGGCAAGGACACCTTCTCCCCTCTCGAGGTGGACTCCCTCCCTCACCCGTCCATGTCCAGGAACCTGCTGAGGTGCACGGAGTGCGACTTCTCCACCCGCGTGCGAAGGAACCTGGAGAAGCACCTGAGACTCCACCTGCGACGGAAGAAGGCAGTCGAAGAGAGGAGGAAGAAAAAGTTGCCGGCAGCGTCCGGATCGCCCTGCCACGATGACGACGAGGAGAAGGGGGGAGAGGGCGAGCAGCAGCAGCAGCAGTCCGTGGCCTGCGTTCCCGCCATCACCCCGATCAACGCGCCCACCGTGGTGGACCCTCGCTCCGAGAAGGCCACCAAGATGTCCAATCTGCTGGACTGCGACAGCGAGGAGTACACCCGGCCCATGAGCAACCAGGACCTGGCGGCGATGCCGGCTTTTGTCCCGGAGAGCGCGAGGTGCAGATACGCACAGTGAAATATCGATATATGACGACCCAACCAATATCGCTAGTGTGCATTTAGTGATGGGTTGTCCTAACGCCAGAGCAGGCTTTAAAATAGTAAAAAAAAGAAAAAAAAGAACACTTAGAACAACCTAATACAACCGAATTTTGACCCCATCACTAATTAGCACTAGTGTCGTAGCCGTTGGTGTGGCTCTACATGTAGTGAAACCAATATTGGTTGGGGAATCTCGGTGCAATGGCAAATCTCGGTACTACGATACTTGGCACGCTTACCAAAACGCTACTGTACTAGATTACAATAGCATCTCTCGCATTGACGATAAACCTCAATATTTTTCCTGCAGACGTTATATCGAGATTCCACTGTACTTTAATACTAATCATTTAGAGAAACTGTCATTTTTTTTTCTAATTCTCTACTACGTACTAGTGTACGTGCTACTACGTACATATACTAGTATGTAATATTTTGTGCATGTCCTTTCAGATTTGCCTGCTGCGAAGATGACTGTCAATACTACACCATCGACGCGGTCATGCTCCTCTACCACATCCAAGCTCTGCACCCGACCCTGGAAGCCTACAACTGTCCTCACTGTCGCCCAGGCGCCGAGAGGGAGGAGGAGGAGGAGTACGGCGTGGACGTCGATTTCGACGACCTGGAATTCCACCTGCGGTGCCACGGAGACCTGCTGTTCAAGTGCGGCCACTGCCGGTACTACCACTGGCAGAAGCGGACTGCGGAGGCGCACGTGGCCGACGTCCACCCGGAGAGGAAGCAGTTTGTCCGCAACGTCAGGATGGAGGCGGAGGAAAAGGCCAGGATCAAGAGGGACCGGGAGAAGAGGGCCCCGGCGACGAGGGACTCCAGGCCGAGCGTGGTGTCCCGGCAGCAGCAGCCGCATGTCTACCTGCCGTTCAAGTGCGGGCTGTGCGACGCCGCCACCGAGACGGAGGAGGCCGTGAGGAGGCACAGCTCGGAGGTCCACGGCTTCCGGGCGCGCTTCAAGTGCGTGCACTGCGCAGAGACCGGGGAGGATAAGGCCCAGTTGGAAGCCCACACGAGGAGGGAGCACGGGGGACTGCTGGTGGGGGACGCCGCCGTGGCGAGGGTCTTCTACATCGACCAGTACAGCTCGGACGGTTGCTCCGCGGAGGAGCGCCACTTGCCCCTGTGGAGCAGGGACATGCCCGGGGTCAAGCACATCAGGGGCATCCTGTACGAAGACGACGAAGGGCCGGAGACACGTCCCGTGCCCTCCACCATCGTCTCCGCCAGGAAGAAATCCAAGTTTCAGCACCACGCGCCCCTGCAGGCGCCCACCAAAGACGGGGGGGAGGACGGGAAGGGAGACGGGGACGAGGCAGACAACTTTCCCATGAAGTGCAAAGAGTGCGGCATCTACAAGAAAACCATCAGGGCCCTGAAGATGCACATCAAACTCCTCCATCTCAGGACGGGAAAGTTTAGGTAGTATACTGTACTACACTTTTTCTTTTATTAGTACAGCAAAACATCATGTGGCAACACCAAGATCAATTTTTCATCGCCCGTCGTAGAATTAATAGCCTTTGTAGCAATGGGGGATGAAGGAGGCGCTATTCCATATGTAGTATAGCAAGGTTCAAGGCATACCAATTACTACTTTTTTCCTCGATAGGTGCAAGATGTGTCAGTACTCCGCCAACGTCCTGGTCTCCATCCACACCCACTACAAGATCAAGCACGCCGACGCGGCGGAGAATCCCGACTTCGAGGAGAGGCCGGACGAGCAGCAGGTGTTGTTCAACCACGACTTCTGGAAAGCAGAGTGGGGGATCCCGACGCTGGCAGAGAGGAGGGCCATGGTGATCGGGACGAAGCAGTCCACGTCGTCGTCTTCTCCTCCTCCTCAGGCGGCAGAAAGGGAGGGAGCCCAAGTTCCAATGCCTCGCCAGACCAAGAGGAAGAAAGGAGGTGCCTTGAAGGCCGCGCCAGTCGCCAAGAAAGGAAAGAGGAAAGCTGTGAAGAGGAAGGCAAAGGCCGATGATGGAGACGACTGCGCGAATCCCCCCACTCAGTCCAAGTCCGGTCCACCCACGTCGTCGTGTTTGCCGGCCCCGACGACTTCCTCCGCCGCCGTCTCCGTCTCCGACGTGCCCACCATCTCGCAGGGACAGGCGGAGGCGCAGTCCTCCCTCCCATCCTCTTCCGCGTCCGCGGTGGCGGACAAGAAGGCGATGGAGCGCATTATGGAGATCTCGCCGTTCGAGACGACGCCGACCTTCAAGTGCCTGTCCTGTCCGAAGCGGTCGCAGAGCGTGGAGAGGATGCGACGACACCTGGAGGCTGAGCACCCGGACAAGTCCGGGGAGGACGAAGGCACCGCGCCGCACTACAAGACCATGACGAGGGACCAGGTGGTGGACCTGCTTACCCTGAGACAGGAGGGGGCCGGCCAGGACGACTTCCAGTGCTTCTACTGCGACGACGTGGTGGGCGGCATCCTGGACCTGCAGGCCCACTTCGGGTCCGCCCACCGCGGGGACGCCCTCAAGGTGAAGAGCGGGCAGGGGAAGGGCGTCAACGGGTACCTGGAGTGCCAGCTGTGCGGACACCTGACGCCCGGCTTCGAGCGCTCCAAGCAGAAGGTGCACTTCCACGAGGAGCACCCGCTGGAGTCCGCAGTCAACGCCAGCAAGTATGTCTCCAAGCCGTCAGGGACGTCGCGCTCCTCCTCAACATCGTCCCTCGCCTCCGCGGCCTCCTCCACGACAGCCTCAACCTCCAGGTCTGACCTGAGCCGCTTCAACGGGACCCCGATGGCCTGTCCGCGGGAGGGCTGCGACTTCCGGGCCACCGCGCTGTCGGCGGTCAACTCGCACCTGCGGAGGCACACGCAGACGTTCAAGTGCGGCCACTGCGGCAAGACGCACGCCAGCTCCAGCGAGTTCCACCGGCACTCGGCAATGATGCACGGGGACAAGATCCCGGACCAGGTCAAGGACCCTGAGGCGGAGGCCGAGCTGGATGCCCTCAAGGCGCTCTTCGAGGCGGAGCTGCTGCGCGGGGAACGGCACCTGTCCTCGGAGGAGAGAGGGGAGGACAAGCCTGGAGAGGTGCCTCCCGCCGCCAAGAAGCAGCCCACGGCCAGGAAGTCCACAACAGGAAAGGCGACTCCTCCGCGGCCGGCCAAGTTGCAGACTGCCCGCAAGTCCACAGGAGGAGGGGGCTCTAGTGCCGGCAGGAGGAGGAGACACCAGTGGGGGTGCTCGGTGTACGGTGTGCCGTTCGAGGCGCCCGACCTGGCGTCCGTCACCACGCGGATGGCGCTCGGTGGGATGGTGGAGATGACCGTGTCCGCCGACAAGATGGCCGAACTCGTCAACCTCGCCCCGAAGGTCCTCGTCAGGGACATCAAATCGAAACTGCCCTCGTGAAGTCCAATCTTTTTTTTTTCAAGATTTTTTTAAAATATTAGCTTAACGACATGAACACGAACAGCCTGATTTTTTTTATCTCTTCTGTTTTGCGTTCATCCTTATTGTTTTCAACTGCACTTTGAAGAGGAAGATTTAGTGGACGAAAATCATACCCACCTGTGAGCACACTGCTATTTTCTTGCCCCCCCCCCTCTCTCCCCTCCCCTCCCTCTCCCAAAGACCACACTTTACTTTGCTTGGCC
>JAAUYM010041542.1_pt1 | contig 13893 bp, 14 predicted proteins | sample 7278001 | NCBI WGS metagenome assembly JAAUYM01 (sample SAMN14350224, study PRJNA611818) | marine sediment metagenome | isolation source: surface marine sediment (1.8m) | place: French Polynesia: Moorea | collected 2018-08
AACCAGAATCCAATGAGCTCGTCCTTGGATTGGACAAAATTATTGATATTCTTAAAAACTCTATCCGACGGGCAGAAGAATTGGCAACAGACCTTCAGCGAACTAGTAGAAAAGCACAAACAGCAGGAAGAGATAATTCAGAACTTAATCGAGCAACAGAAAACCCTGGAAACAACATGGAGGAGTCTAATCGAGCAGCAGAAGAACTCACAAGAGAACTTCAAGAGCTTGAGCAACGTGCTGTCGGCTCTGATCTCAAGAATCGAAAGACTAGAAAACCAATCCGAACAAGCCACAGCCAACACATCGAAAAAAATCAACAATCTGCAAAAGACATCGGAACAGATTCACAGAACAATCTCCCACGACAGATACGCAGTGAACAACATTTGGTCAGAAGCAACTACAATCAACCCTCTAGAACTGCTCAAGGAGAAAGGGATTATGCTGCTGATTATCATACTAGGGATTTGGGGACTCAACCGTATAAGTCCTCCCAACAGCAAGACACTGCAAGAAATCAAGGGCAGAGTCAACAACAACGAAATTCGTCTCAAACGCATCGAGAAGAAATTTTAGAACTAGTACAATCCTTATCATCAGTTTCACCATCTCAACCATTGAGCAAAGATGAAGTTAACCAAATTTTGCTCACAGCCCTATCAGCTATTAATAGATATGGAAAAGAGTGGGATAAAAAGACAACCTTCAAAAATAACCACTATAAGATTGAGAAGTTCTCAGTTTGGGAAACCTACGGTTATCGCAGCTATCTAACCATAGATGCGAAAGATGGACGAGGAAGGCTTTTAACTATGAAAGGGGAAAACTTTTATCCTGCCAATCTCAAAATCCAAGAAAACCATCTAACTAAGGAGGATGTATTGACTTTCGAGAAAATCCAATCTGCCTTAGACTATCTTCAACAAATGCGTCAATTCAAAGAGAATGCTCAAACAATCCTATTTAAGTATGGAAAAAGAGACCAACAGCAATCCCTCAAAGGTAATGGAATAATTTTTGAAGGAGAAAACTATCGCATTGAAAGAGATGACCAAGCGTTTAGAATCATAGCAAAAGATGGAAGGGGAGAAATTCTCAACTATCCAAGCTACCCTAACACTCGTTATCCAGAAACCCAAGCGAGGGCGAAGTTTAATCAAGAGGATGTAGAGTTGTTTTCTACCATAGTCCAAAAGATTGAACAGAAGCGACGGGAAGCTGAACGAACTAGGCTGTTAGAGCAGTCGCAGAAAAGACAGCGAGGCAGGGGTCTTAGTCGTTAATTTCTTCCAGATGAGGGGGTAGTGTAGTGAAGGTGTTGACAAAGTAAGAAGATTAAAGGGATGATTAATTATTGATGTTAATTGATGTCCGTAGTAGTTTTGAGTATGCCATGTTTCATGGTCCGAATGCTTTCAATCTGAGTCTTCCTTGCATTTTGATGGGGAGCAATTCCTAGCTGCGTCTTTGGATTTTACCTCCTTTTTTTGTTCTAGATTCTATAGACGATCTCGCTGATTATTGGCATAATCATCTATTCATCATTTTGTGATTTGGGAGTAGTTTGAGAAAATTAAGTAATCATGCTTTCTATCTGGGTAATTCAGATGCGGTGAAAGCATTTTCAAGAGAGCGCAAAACCCTGAGGCATAACTAATGAATAGAAGAAAGATCTTGAGCGGAGTGGTGGCGATCGCGGTTGCGTTAGGTGCCTATGGAATCTACTATCTAAGCCGATCCAAGACTGTTGAAGGTCCTATCGAGGTGAAAATCGGATATCAGGCTCTAGCTAGCAGTTGGGCGTTTTACGTTGCCAACGAGAAATTACCTGGCAGAGACAAAAGCTTTTTTGAGGAAGAAGGATTACAAGTGGAAGCCATCCAGTTCGATTCTTCAAATAGGGCTGCCGAAGCAATGCTTCGAGGGGATATTGCTACCGATAGTGCCATCACAATGACAGTATTACTTAACATAGAAGAAAGTTCCCCTGGCACTCTTAAATGTTTCGGTTTTCAGATGCATACGGAATCGGAGTTTCTTGAGTCATTCATTGCGAGTAAGGGTTCGGGGATTCAAGGCTATGGGGATCTTAAGGGCAAAAAGATTGGTGTCTTCCCTGGTTCCCTCAATCAAGCAATTACAAAACTCCTGCTTAGAGACTATCTAGATCCAGAAAAAGATGTAGAAATTGTTCAGATGGCACCTCCGATTCAGTTACAGGCTATTACTTCAGGTCAGGTAGATGCCCTGATCTCCTACGAACCGACTACTTCTCTTGCCTTGAAGCAGGGAGTTGCAGAGCTAGTCGAGGATTCACCCTGGGCTCGGCATATCTTCGAGCCATTCCCCGTCGCTACTTATTGCTTCACAGCAGAATTTATTCGCGAGCAGCCCGAAACAGCCAAGAAAATCGTTCGCGCTTGGTGGAAAGCGATCGATTACATCCGCTCTAACCGTTCTCAAGCATCAGCAACTATTCCCGTCTATACTAAAATTGACCCTGCTTTAGCTGGGGAACTCAACCAGCCAGCGCAACAAACATCAACAGAAGTAGATCGGCAAGCAATCCAGAAATTGGCGGATTTGTATTACAGCTTTGGTCTTGTCTCTAAGAAGATTGACACGAGTGACATCTACTATATCCCGGAATAGGGGTGCTATCCTTTGGAACTGGCAAATTTAAAAATACTCGTTTCTGAATCTTCGCAGCACATGATCCAAGCAGAATCTCTCCTAGTTGAGGGCATAACTAAGTCTTTTCCCCAGAAGAATGGACGTTCGGGTAAGCTCAAACGGTATAAAGTCCTAGATCGAGTTACATTTCCCATTCCTAAGGATAAATTTGTGGTTCTGTACGGACCAAACGGTAGTGGTAAGACAACACTGTTAAAAATCATTGCGGGCTTGGATCTACCGGATGCAGGGAGAATTAGAGGCTGGCATTCTTCAATGAAAGTAGATCTGATCTTCCAGAACTACCGCGAGTCCCTTTATCCCTGGCAGAATGTGTTGGACAATATTGCGTTTCCTTTAGAGCTGCAAGGCATAGCTAAACAAAAACGGCGCACAATGGCAGCAGAACTTCTGAATAAAATCGGCGCAGATATTCTAACCGAGATGGATTATGACAAATATCCCTATCAACTTAGTGGCGGACAACAGCAGTTAGTTGCTTTCGCTCGCGCGCTGATTGTGCAGCCAGATTTACTGTTGCTGGATGAGTCTTTTGCAGCACTAGACCACGATACTCGTTATCTCATGCAGGATGTGCTGATCGGTGCTTGGGAGGAGATGAAGTTTCTGGTGGTTTTCATTTCTCACAGTGTTTGGGAAGCGGTTTATATGGGAGATCTGGTCGTTCTGCTGAGCAAGAAACCCGCCCGCGTGCTCGATCTTGTCGATATTCCGCTGCCACGACCTCGAAATCGACAGGTGGAGTATTCTCAAGATTTCTTCGATTTGAGAAGTAAAATTCTGCGGGTATTCGAGAGCGAATTATATGGTGATGAGTCGTAGTTTTCTTAATATGTTGGGCGTAATTCTGGCGCTACTCGTTTGGCATTTGATTGCTAAGTCAGGGCTGGTTAATCCCCTGCTTTTGCCTTCACCAAGGGCGGTGTTAGCAGTCTACTTAGATCCAGATAGTTTTGTAACTCTTCTGAAGGAAGGATTTCTAACTTTTACCAGAGCCATGCTCGGCTTTGGCGGTGGCGCAATCATAGGTATTGTTTTCGGCATTCTTCTGGGCTGGTCGCAGCGTTTATATGCCCTTTTCGAGTTTTTGATTGATTTCTTTCGCTCTCTTCCGGCTGCTGCTCTACTGCCACCCTTTATGTTGTTCTTTGGCATCGGCGACCTATCGAAGGTGCTATTAGTGGCCTTTTCCGTTGCTTTGGTTGTGATTGTGAATACGGCAACGGGTGTCAAAAACAGAAATCAGACTCGGGCGATGGTGGCGCAAATTCAAGGCGCAACAAAATTTCAAATTTTTCTGAAAGTGATTCTGCCGGAAGTGTTACCTGCTGTGGCAACGGGATTGCGGATCAGTATTTCCACTGCCCTGATTGTGACAGTGGTAGCAGAAATGTTAGTAAGTACCGATCCAGGACTAGGACGTAGAATATTAGACGCCCAATTGCTGTTCCAAACCGCAGATATGTACGCCACAATTTTGCTTGCAGGGGCACTGGGCTATTTCGTTAACAAAGTTATCAGTAGTGCTGCAGAGAAATGGATACATTGGGAAGGAAAATAAGTTCTGTTTTGAGAATTTTTCTATAGAAACATTGCATTGCTTTATATTACAACCTGCTGTAGCTTATAGAATTGAATTAGGGAAAACCCTCTTCAATCATGCTGTTTTGCTAAATCCTCATATGAGTCAGCAGCATTGCAGCATACTAAATATTGTTTAGGAACAGTCTCTAAGACTCTAATTTATCAACATAATCAACGCATAAAATCTTGCAGAGGGCGGTGAAAAGATAGTGAATCAAGAAAATCAGGAAAGCTTCATCAACTATAAATCAGCAGATATCTATTTTATCTTTTCTTTTGTATTTGATTTCTTGAAGGAAAAATCCTATCAGGATATTGTTATGCGTCTTAAAAAGATAAACAAAACTCTAGAGCAAGTTGGAGAAGAAATATGGCATATAGAGGGAGAGGGGACTCCACCTGATAGGGAAGGTAGACCACCAATGTTGGTCATCAAGCGAAAGTATGACGAGAAATTAGAAGGCGAAGATATCAAAACTGAAGGTGGACAAGAAGGCAGGAGAAAGGAGAAATACGTGCCTGTAGCGGTATATAAAAAGCTCATCTCTGATGAGAAAGTAAACTTAACCTACAAGGAATTAAAATTAAAAGAATATCAGCGTCCAGAACCTTTTAAAGCAAAGTTATCAGCTTATATTCGTCTTGGTGATAATGGCGCAGGTTGTATCACGTTTAAGGTAAGTATTTCAGAGAATGATAAACAAACGGTTACCTTAAGAAAGATCGATCATATTTTATCTCTGAGTCAACGACAGTATCAACAGGGACAGGGGATCTCAACACTGCGATTTACAAAGGAATCGAAGTTTGTTAACTATATCAGTGAATTCGAAGATCGAGAAAAAAAAGGGATTTGTGAGAAATATTCAATTTCTAGCGATGATCCCCATCCCCAGCCACTTCTTTTTCAGGTATTCGCAGCAGGTCTGGAAAGCATTGAGCAAGAAATAAATCATCCCAATGGCGCAACTGACCCAGAGGAAATCGTGGAGATTCAGGACAAAATTCTGATGGACTTTGAGGATAAAAACCTGGTAGCCCAGAATCCATATGTTCTCAGTGTCATCGAAGTGAAAGAGGATAAAGATAGACCTATGTTTTGGGAGGATGGGGACGAGCGCAGAAATAAAGTACCAGCTCAACAATCTATATTAGAAAGAATCCCCAACTGGATTGGTAGATTAATAAACCGCAAGTCCCATGCTTCTCAACAGGAGCAGAATGCTTCTCAGCAGGAAATGAAAAGAAATGCATATAAAGAAGTGAGTTCCATATTGCTCAGAATGTTTTATCCTGATAGGCGACTTCGGCACCAGTTGAGGGAAACTATCAAGGATATACGTATCCCATATGAATTGCGCAGCTCTGGTGGTGCTTTACTGAAAAATTACGCCTGGGATTCCAATATACTCATGTGCTTTTCTCGGGTATCGAGCTTATTCGCGTGCAGAGCTGGAACTTAAGATCAAATACCAGCAAGTTTCCTCCGACAAACTTTGCTTGATAGCCTAGAAATATTACGCGCGCGATGGCATATGAGCATCTTGATCAATGCTCTCTTAGATCAGGAGATAACAATGATGAAGCCGACGCAGCCTTCTAGTAACAATCTTAAGCTACTGAGAAAACTGATCGACCGCAGAAGACAATTCGCCTATTTTCTCGATGATCCACTGCCTTACCATTACGAAGGCAGTTCAGTAACCCAGATCATTGCGAAAGCTGAAGAAGAGATGTGGTTATCAAAGCTTCGGAGTATGACCTTTGAGAAACTTGAGGTTCTGGATAAACTCTATCAGGATCAAATGGAGTACATTCGAATTTCTAGGGCACCTGATTTCTTGAAAAGAGTAGAAGAACTGACAAAGGAACTGAAATCATAAATTATCCGAAGAGCATGTGAAATATAAATAGAATCAATACTGAAAAAGCAAGACTTCTTCTGCAAAAGAAAAAACTAGGGGGTTTATGGAAGAAAGTGTGATGGAAAAAAGTGTATTTGAAACATATCTAGGCGAGATTGAGATAGAAATCAGAGAATCTCTGACTAGTTGTTATACCAACGACCAGATAGATCTCTTTTTTACTCATCTTGATTTTGGTCAATTTCCTCTAACCAACTTAAAGCCACAAAGGGATTACAAGAATATAGTGGTTCTCATAAAGGATTTTTTAAACGAATGTAAAAGTAGAGGCTTGATAGAATTGCGTATGGTTTTTTATGAGCTTTATAGAAATAATAGAGGTCAATATTCTTTGGAGGAAGCCAATAATAAACTTCGCATTCGACAATTTGAAGTATTTGATTTGTGTTTTAATATAGAAGCAAGATTAAATAAGTTGCAAGCTCAACTCAAGGCATTTAGGGATATTGGATCTATACCCAAAAATTATGATCTATTCCAATTAGAAATTGTTAAATATTCAGAAGACTTAACAAAATTAAAGATATACAAAAACAAATCGGATTCAGAGCTAATGCAGGACTATGATAATGTAGTACATATATATATAAATGCTCTGAAATACTATAAAGGAGATTTGAGAGAATGGGTAACAAAAGGTCGTCAGGAAGCGAACAGGGCCGCTCCATTTTATGGAACACCTATTTAGAAAATGTTATTTGTAAAAGATATAAAGGAAACTAGATTTATGAAAGGTGCATTTGAACAATATCTTGTAGATATTGAGAATGAAATCAGAGAATCTCTAAATAGTTGTTATACCAACGACCAGATAGATCTCTTTTTTACTCATCTTGAATTGGCTCAGTTTCCTCTAAGTTCCTTAAAAGAACAAAGGCAATACGAATTTCTAGAGCCTCTTGTAGCGGACTTTTTGGATGTATGCAAGAGATTAGACTTGATAGAATTGCGTATGGTTTTTTATGAGCTTTATAGGCAAAATCAAGGGCAATATTCGTTGGATAAGGTCAATAATAAACTTCGCATTCGACAATTTGAAGTATTTGATTTGTGTTTTAATATAGAAGTAAGATTAAATAAGTTGAAAGCTCAACTTAAGGGATTTAAGGATATTGGATATATCCCAAAAAATTACGATCAATTCGAGCATGAAATTTCTCAGTATACAAGTTACTTAAAAAAGTTGGGATCCTACGCAAATAAATCGGATTCAGAGCTGCTACAGGACTATGATGATATATTACACATATATACGAATGCCCTTAAATACTATGAAGAAGATCTTGAAGAATGGGTAAAAAAGGTCACTCAAGAAGATCAGAGGATGACGCTATTCACGGATTAATAATGTGGTGCTGACAAGCTATTAGATAACGATCTTTAAGAATGCTTAGATGAACGGAGATTCTGATAGAGTAGGGATTTTAGCTCCTTCTGTTATTTTCTTCCACAGGACACTAATTTAGACAACACTATTTGTAACAAAACTAAAGGAGAATAGCTTAATGGCAAGTGTATTTGAAACATATCTAGGCGAGATTGAGAATGAAATAAGAGAAGAGCTGACGACAGTTTATACCAGTAAGATAGATCTCTTTTTTGCCCATCTTGGAATTGCTCACTTCCCCCTAGGCTCCTTAAGACCACAAGTGAGTTACACGTTTATAGAGGTTCTTATAAATGATTTTTTGAATGTATGCAAAAATCAAGACCTTCAAGCTTTACGTCACATTTTTGACACACTGTACCAGAAAAATCCAGGGCGTTCATCGTTACAGCAAGCTAAGGAAAGACTGGTGAAGCCAATTCCTCCTAAACAGCAAGCTAAGGAAAGACTGGTGAAGCCAATTCCTCCTAAGGTTTCACCAATTGACTTTTTAATAATCACCCCCCTTGAAGAAGAGCGAGATGCAATTCTTTCTAAGCTTCCTGTACGTAGCCCACTGCCGCCTCATCCTAACTTTATCCATATCTGCTACTCGTCAGATTTACCCGTAACTTTCTCAGATAATTCAACAGGAACTTACCATAATATTGTAATGCCTCTTCTTAACATGGGAAGAGCTGAAGCTACAGCCGCTACAGTCGAAGCCATCTACCGATGGCATCCTCGCTATATCATTCTAGTAGGAATTGCTGGGGGGAATGCTGACCAAGGTGTAGGACTTGGCGACATTCTTGCTCCTAGAGAGATTGTAGACTATGAATTACAAAAATGGACGCCTGAAGGTCCACAAGTACGTTGGCAAGTTTACCCTACGGATAGAAGATTGCTTGGAGCAGTACAGAGCTTTACCAATGACGCTGCGTGGCAGCAGCTAATCTCAACACCAAGACCTGATGGTGGCTTGCCTAAACGACATCATAAAGGGTCTGTTGCCTCTGGAGATAAAGTAGATGCTACTGGTAAAATATTTGCCAAATATCGATCGCAATGGCCCCAACTTCTTGGTATAGAGATGGAAGCAGGTGGTGTTGCATTGGCATCAATTCTGGCTGCTCATCCTCCGGGCTATTTTATGATTCGCGGTGTATCCGATCTTGCCGATCCAAACAAGGATTCGGAGGAAGTTAAGAAGTGGCGGCAGTATGCGTGTGATGTTGCGGCATCCTACACTATTGCTTTACTTCAAAGCGGTCCAGTTCCACTGACTTAGCAAATCTCGCTTACCATTCTCCACGAGCAAAACTAAAAATCTCCCACCCTAAAACTAACAAAAGGAGCCCCTCTATCACGATAAGGGCAATAATGAGTGGTGATGGAGGACAGATGAACTTCCAAAAAGCTATCAAGGCAACTAAGCCAGAGATTACGAAAGTAATCTCATCAATAACCAACTGCTTTATTTTACGTTGTTGTCGCTGAGGATTGTTTCTATTCTGTATTTCCCAGTAAAAAGTAGACTCTTCAGCAGTTTCTTTACCAATCTCTGGGTTAATTTTTGGACGAAGATCTTCACGAATATATTTGCCAAGTGCCGAAATTTTTTGATCGTTGACGAGATAAGCCCAGCCCAGGATAAGGCATACCCAGGGGATGACCAGTAGAGCATAGTAATTCGTGTTATTGGCTACATCACCGACTGCTTTGCTAGCTACTTCAGTCTTTTGAGAAAGTGCAAAAGAAAGGATTGCTCCAAAAGCTACTAACGTTACATAAAGCAAATTATCGCGGAACCCAATTCGCTGTGTTTGCTCGTCCTTTAGCTTGCTGTATTCATGAAGGTAAACTTCAAGTCTTTTTGGTTGCTTATCATTCTCATTATTCATGCTATCTACCTCGTAGCCTTAGCCCCATAACCCCCTCCAGCATGACTAACTGAAGGGGAATACATCAAAGTTTCAAGGATGGGTCAAATTATAGGCTTTAGAATCCACCCCATCCAGGTGGCGGTTCAGGTGGCTCTGGCGGTTCAAATAGCTCTGGTGGTTCAACCGAAGTTGGTGGCTCGTAACGCCCGCTACCCTGCCGCACTATTTCATTAATCGACTCAAATTGAGGTTTAGGAATAGGATTACTCCCTTTCACTTCAGGTGGTTTAACTGAAATTGTTGGTTCGTAAAGTATTACGGGCTTAAATGGTTCTGGGATGCTGATCGGCTGCCTCAGTTGTTCCATCAGCCTCTGCCGTCGTTGCTGCGCCTCCGCTTCTCTCATCCGAATACCTTCCTCCATCCAATCCATCTGTTGTTTTCGTTGCAACTCGCGCTGCTGTCTCATTGAATCCAACAAGCTTTGGGTTAGTTGTCTTTGTTGTTCAAGGTTTCGGAAGCGTTGTTGAGTCTGCATAGCTTGTGTCCGAAACTGTAAAGCAGACTTTTGCTGTTGCTGCAACATCTTCATTGAATAACCTAGTGGATTCAGTTTTCTGCCTCCCTTTGGTCTGCTTCTGATACCCTTTAAATTTAAGTTTGCTAGAGATGATTGACGCGGGAATGCGGAGAACTGAAGATTCAGAGATCGAGGTGTAGCAGTAATTTTGGGAATTAGTGTTAGATTATGTTTTCTAACCATCTTACAACCTCCTTGCATCTTTGAACTGGCTTCAGTCTAAACCTTGCCAGATAGATGCTTACTAAGTTGCTTGAGTGTAGCGTTATACTAAGAGACTCAATAATATTGTCTCTTACTTATATTGTAAGATCCATATTGCTCGGTCTAGCCCGAAAGGTTTGCTTATTTTCATCCCATTTATTTTTTATTGATGAACAACTCAGTGAGTTGAACCTCGGTTGGGCACTGGCGAAAATTTGCAAGAAGTGGTGCGGGTTGCCCACGACAACAAGGTTGTCACCTCCTTTGACGATCATGACCAGGTTCGTAAGGGCGATCGCAAAGCTCGTTTCTGAGCCTAATAATCTCCTACCACAGATTATTAGATAAATGCTGACTACTCCCCTGGTCGGGACGAGCATGAAGATATTTCTGCGTAGTCCCCAAATCGGCGTGTCCTAGAGATTGTTGTAGCAAATGTAGGTCACACCCTCCTTCTAGAGCATGGGTAGCATGGCTATGTCTCAACCAATGAGATGATGCTGCTGGATTGACACCAGCTAGAAGCGCAGCCTTTTTCAGCAACTTGTGTATCCAGGTTCTATCTAATGGTTTGTGACGATAACTATAGAATACGGCATCAGTCTTCTCACTACGGGGTAATTGGTTCAACCTCTGCCATAAACCAACAGGAATCAACACAATCCTACTCTTTTGTCCTTTACCGTAAATCAGAGCCTGACCGCCATCTCCACGAGAGGTCAGATCATCCCAAGTTAAAGCACAAATCTCACTCACTCTTAACCCACAAGCATAAATCAGCGAAAACAGCAAGCGATCGCGCCCTGGGGCGGTAGCTAAGATCAGTTTCTCCACCTCATGATTATCTAAGATGCGTTGACTCAAACCCTGTTTGGGATTGGGGGGTTTAACCCGCTTGCCCACATTAATCGGTAAATAACCAACTTCATAACAATAGGTCAGAAGACTTTTGATAGTGCAGACTTTAACTTTGATGGTGTAGGGAGAATAGTTCCTCAACTCAAACGACCTGACCCACTGCTGGATATCCTCTACCCGCACATCAACCAAAGTTTTACCCGTAAAGGTTAAAAACTGCTTCACTGCTGAAGCATAAGTAACACGAGAACTCTTGGACTTATCCGACAACCAAGAAATTACAATCTCTGAATCTTCATGGGCGTTGGTTTGACGAATAATCTTGAGGTTCATGAAGCAACAAAAGACGAGTTTTGTTGACTCACACTATATCATCAATTAATAAGACTCTCAATTCGATAAATAGAGATGAACGCGCTCGCTTGTCCAGGTTGCTTATACTGCTGACGAACGTTACAAAATAAGAGTCTATATGGGAATCCATCGGCTCTGCCGATGGGAGGTTCAAACTTGGCGAATATCTTGCTCTTCTAAAAGAATAGTCGTTTCTGCGCCTACTCTCCCGAAATCAGGTTCTACACCCATACTCATCTCCACATGATAAGTCCAGCAAATAGCTTGCTTCTGGATACTTTTAATTTTGCCTGTTCCACCAAAAAAACGAACTGTTTGATGGCAATAAAATTGGGGATTTCTCGACCTTTTTACTAGTTTTTGTGGGCAAGAATCAAGCAAATTTTTTTCAGGCGAAGACATTTTTTTCCTTCCGTAATTCATTTATATCTTCAAGTTAGAGAGCAAAAATGAAGAAATAATGAAGAAATGAATTAGGGGCAGGGTTTAACTATGAGATTGGTCAATTTAAATCCTCAAGATAGAAATATGACGTATAACAGTACTTATGTTCGCTCTCTAGAGTCCTTAAATTGCAAAGATTTCAGAGAAACCTTCCAAGTCGTGTGATCTATTTGATTGCGCTAAATCCAAATTTTCTCTTCTCTAATTTCTAAATGAATCACACAATTATAAATACGTTGATGTTGATTCCAGCCCAAATCAATTAATAAAAAACGCTCTCTTTTCTCATCAAAAACCAGTTCTGTTTCAATTTCCCCTCCTACAACTTTTCCTTGAGCTTGTTCGTTTAAAAAATTCTGAATATATTATCGTGGGGCTTCTGCGAGATTAGCTAAATAATTACACTTGTAAGCGCAGCGTTGTTTTCTGTTCGTTTACTATCTGATCGCCAAATAGAAATTTAGCTGAAGTTTTGGAAAACGGATAACTGGAATCAAAGTCAATTGTATTGTGCTCAAAAACAAATTCGCTATAGTCTGCTAAATTATCTATTCCGAGACAATTAAGTATAATCTCGGCAGCTAACCATACTGTTACTCTATATAAGGATTGTTTCCAGATTCGCTTCATTTTTTGCCACTTCTTGAGAAAACAAACAAAATTCTTTTTACTAACTGCATGATTATTTTTTTTGGGGAGCAATAAATTATTAAAAACTGACCGAGAATAAGCGAAGTTTTAAATCCTATTAATCAAAATGTCGAAAAATTTAGCTACAAATTGCAGCACAGGTAGTTTTTTTTATCTGGTCTTTTATTTCTTCTAGATCGACATAAGCATCAGCAACATTAATTAGACTATCGCTAGTCATTGAACGTAAACTAACTACTTCTATACGAACTCCTCGGTAACTAACTGCATTAACTGCATAAGCTAGATCCCCATCTCCGCTGACCAACACCGCAGTATCATAACAACCAATTAAAGTCATCATATCTACAGCAATTTCTACGTCTAAATTTCCTTTTTTAGAACCATCGGCAAACTCAATTAATTCTTTAGCAATTACTCGATAACCATTACGACGCATCCAGAGTAAAAAATTATTTTGTTTATCATTATTAGAATCAACTCCGGTGTAGAAAAAGGAACGTAATAATTTAGAGTCAGCAGTTAAGCATTGTAGTAATTTTGTATAGTTAATTTCAATACCTAACTCCATAGCCGAATAAAATAAATTAGCACCATCAATAAAAATAGCAATTCTGCCGCGATTTAAGGGATTGAAAAGAGAAGTATTGCGGTTTTTAGTTGTTTTTTTGCGTTTTATTGGCTCTAAATTTTTATTGGTTTTTCTAGGGGGTTCTAGATGGCGAATTTGCCACGAGATAAAAGATTCTGAGTTGAGAGAGTTCGCTCTTCGCTCTTCGCCTGAATGCACTTTGGTATTCCTACCAGTCCTATCTCGATAAGATTGAAGATTAATAGTCATTTTTTGGCTCGCTCAAATAATAGAATCGAAAACTTACATGGATTGACCTTTAATTTGTAAGTTAGAGTGCAAAAATGAAGAACTAATGAAGAAAAAACAATTAATCTTCCCAGCCGAGAATTTCTGCGACTCGATCAGCTAAAAGCATGGTTTTAAAAGGTTTGGCAATGATTCCGACTATCTCTAATCGAGCAAAATGATCTCGATCGCCCGACTGCACTTTCGCCGTAAGTAAAATGACCGGAATTAGCTGTGTTACGGGATTAGCTTTTAATTGTTCGAGGGTAGCGATCCCATCAAGATCGGGCATCATGACATCTAACAGAATCGCATCGGGTTGTTCGCTAGCTGCCAAGGATAAACCTTCGCTACCAGAACTAGCAATTATCACCTCCCAGCCTCCTACTACCTCTAGGGCAACTCGGGCAACATCTTGGATATCTTCATCATCATCAATAACGAGAATGCATTTATTAGTCATTACTTTTCTGTAATATCGGTTG
>JAAUYM010041548.1_pt1 | contig 13893 bp, 6 predicted proteins | sample 7278001 | NCBI WGS metagenome assembly JAAUYM01 (sample SAMN14350224, study PRJNA611818) | marine sediment metagenome | isolation source: surface marine sediment (1.8m) | place: French Polynesia: Moorea | collected 2018-08
CCAAGTCAAACTGCTCCAGCTTGGAATTCGACAATTCCCTTCTAAGTTGGAAAAAAAGACAGTCATGCAGTAAGAGTGCGTTAATGAAGAAGAAGTTCACAATCTCAAAATCTCCATTGCCTCTGATTTTGGACAAATATTAATATTACTTAATGTTTTAACTAATTTAAACATTTTATATTTTTAGCACATTTTTGAAAAATTAAGTATTGTATTATAATTTTTCCAATTTTAAGATTTAGTTCTTCCCCTCCGTTACTTTTTATGATGAAATACATCCCGACCAATATTGGCGCTCGGTATTCAACCCGAAATCGATCTCAACTTTTGACATCCGATTCAGATCATATTGGCGAAATATGGGTATTTTTCCTCAAATCTACTTGAATCCTACTTCAACCCTTTACTCCCGGGGGGAGTACCCTTTACCCCCCCGGGGGTAAACTGCAAAAATGTAGCCAAAAAAAGAGGGGGTCAAAGGCTTCGGTAATCGACTCCGATTCGACTCTAACTCTACCAGGCCAATATTGCTCGGGATACTATGTTGATTGTCTTCTTTGATGCATATGGGTTGGTGTATTAGCACTTTGTTCCAGTGGGCCAGAAGATTTTCCTCCTCCTCCTCCTCCCGCCTCTGCCTCCCCCTCCAGACTAATACCTAGAAGCAGGAGCGCCTCGCGTTTAAAAGCAACTCACGCTATTATAATGGTATGCCTACAGCATTTATTAATACGTTGTTTTTTTGGTACTGTAGCAACGAATCAAATTAACTTAAAAGATCAACAGCTCTTGTGCATTAAACTGCTTTATAACGGGATCAATTAAAAAATAGCCTTTTCTTCATATTTCGTCATGACTAGCAAAATCGTTCTGTTGTATGAGAGACTCCCTCTCCTGACGATCAAAGACGTAAGAGCGGCCGCCCACTGCTCCACCGCCGCCTCTTCTGAACAGCAGCATTCTGACTCTGGATCCAATCGCCTTAAGCACGTCCAGGACCGGATCCCAATCTTCGTAGTGGGTCAGCATGGCCACAACGAAAAACGAAAAGAACATGGGCACCGCCCCCGCCAAGAAGGTAGGCCCATAAGAGCGGCCCTTCCACAGAATGTCCGCCAGGATGCTTATGGGCACTGTCAGGCTGAGCGACAGCGTGGCAATGAGGCTGGAGGTGTAGAAGCAGCCCCAGAGCCACAGCAGCTCAGACAGCACGGTCCCCACGAAGCCGTTGATCAGGAGGAACTGCAGCTGCTGGCTCGTCGGCAACTCGAAGTCCTCCCTGTGTATGAGGTCCAGCAGGATGAGACCTGGCCAGAGGAACGCCGCATTGAAGAGGCCCACAAAGCCGAAGAACATGGGACTGTCCATGTTGTCTTCGTGGTTGACCTTTCTCCGGAGCAGCACGATGTAGACGGAGTAAAAGAAGGACCCCACCAGCGTCCAGATTGCACCCGACGGGATGCCTCCTTCGATGTTCAGGTCTGAGTAGCTGACCAGCACCACCCCCATCAGGCAGAAGCAGACGGCGAAGAACTTGGACAGGGTGATCCTGTCGCTGCTCTCGGACGGGAAGATGGCCGCAAGCACCATGGTAAAGAGGCAGGAGGAGGAGGACAGCACGTTGACCACGGCGGCCTCGGTGTCGGACAGGGCCGACTGGTAGCAGTAGTTTCCCATGAACCATGGAAGGCAGAAGAGGAAGGCGAGCTGGAAGACCTCCCCAACGGTGAGTCTCGACGCCGCCCTCTGCAGCGCAGCCTGCGCCCTCAGGCTGGCGTTGTACGACAGCCTGGACAGGTTGGCGTAGAGGGCGTCTGCCGGGTTCATCTCCACCACCTGCGCCACGTTCATGAACCGCACCCTCCTCATCCTCCTGCCGGCCGCCCCCTCGCCCTCGCTCTCAGTCCCGGAGCTCTTCCCGCTCTCGGGGATGTTGGCAGGGATCCACACGGGGCTGCTCAGAGATCGGCTCAGGCCGGCATGCCGCACGCCGTCTCCAGACGCAGGGTCCTCCGCAACCTCCACCTCCACAGCCTCCTCAGCCTCCTCAGCCTCCTCTGCCGCCTCCGCCGCCTCCTCCGCAGCGTCCTCCTCAGACTCGTTGATCCTCTGGTATCTCTGCCTGAGCATCCTCCTGACGGCGCCCTCCTCACCTCCCCTGAGGAATCCTGCGCACTCCTGTCGCCAGGGCCTGTACAGGGCGAACCCCAGCAGGTAGGTCATAAACAGGGCGGTCTTGAAGTAGGTGCTGAAGAAGGGCTTGTCGTAGGACAGGTCGTGGAAGATGTACTGGGTGAACTCAGACGACGCCACCCAGATGACATCGACCCCCACGAGGATGACGATGCCGGACAAGATCCGCTGAGGTCGGGTCAGGACGGAGGGCGACGAGGACGACGGCATCGTGGATCAAAGGGGCGACAGTCACCTTTCACATCAGGCGAGGCTGGCCGCCATGACTACACTTCGCCATTTTTTTTGTCAAGAGCCCTAAGATTCCAAGGAAGACCTTGAAGTGAAGGTGAGGGCTTCATGTGTGCTACGATCAACGCATGGTGGTCCTCTTTGGGCTTTTTTTTGTTATTACTTCTTGCTATGCTGTCTCCTTTTTTTTCTTATTGTGGCGCTTGTGCTTCCTTTTCTCCCAATCCCTACGACCAGGGCCTACGACGCCTACGACGCCTACGACCACACTTTCTTTAAGTCAGTGTTGCCAACTCTAGGCCAGAAGCATAGCCCAATTTTTAGCGGACAAAAAGATGGCAGAATCGTGATTTTATTTTACTGTGGCACCAAATTCTGCACGTGAAAGATTAAATCCTCTTAAAAGAAAATATCCCAAATTTTTGCATGTGAAAAAAATTCAAAATATACCGGTTGGCAACGCTGGCAAATTCTTTTCTTCATTTTGCTTTTGTTGCTTTATCTGCCCAGTGCTGGAGTTGGAGAGCAGAGAGAAAAGCTTACAGCTGTTGATGAGAGATTTGTTTTCTTTTTCTCCCCTCTCAGTCACTGATGCCAAAGGTGAAGATCGACAACAAACAGAATTTTAAGGAAGACGGCTTCTCCGGGCGATTTTGCCAGTTATTTTTCTGGTCACAGCAGATCATCAGCTGTAGCACCAGGCCCAGCCCAGGCCAGAGAGCAAAGGGAGCACGGTCACTCAAGGAGGGCCACCCAGCCACGTAGGCCAGGCTGTTTCCGCTCTGCTCTTCTTCGCCTCCCCCTCGCCTCGTTGTCGTTGGACGAGGTCGACGCCACGAGGGAGGTCACCAACAAGTAGCCCGGAGACAGCTCGAGACATCTGCGGAAGAGTAAGTGGGGGAGAGAGGGTGGGGGAGGGGGCACAAACAATTGTTTGAGTTGAGCCAACTTGTTCCGGTGTGACAGGGTTTATCTGGCGTGCGGCCGCTGCCGTCAGCGCCAGGCCAGATGTCGATGCTCAGCGAGCCCCGCAGGAGACAGAAGTGGACGCTCAACCCGAGGGGGAACCTCTGGAGCCAAGGTACGGACCGATGCGGACTTCATCACGCGTTCACAAGACTTTGTTGAGAGCAGCACTTGAAAGAGAGAGACACAAAAGAAAAAAAAAAAAAAAAGAAAAGACAGTTCTTAACGCAGCCCCCTTCGAGTTTGACCCGAAACTTTTGATCCCACACACTGATTACAGTGATCCTTAAAACGAGGGAAAAATCCCTTTAGCAAGTTGGAAAGATCATGGCGGCCAACAACTTCTTTGGCTACCCCGCCCCGCACGCCGCCCCGCACGCCGCCCCGGCCGCGCCGCAGCCCGCGGCGGCCGCGACCCCAGCCGCGGCTTACACCCCGGCGGCCCCTCCCCCGCCCGCGGTGCCGTCCCCAGCGGCCGCACCAGCCGCGGTGGCCGCCTATCCCGCGCCGCCTGCCCCCGCCCCTCCTGCCGCGGTGGCGGTCGCTCCGGCCGCCGTCCAGCCCGCAGCCGCGGCACCAGCGGCGGTCGCCTACGCCAGCCAGCCGCCGGCGGTCTCGTCCGCCTACAGGCAGGCTCCGCAGCAGGCAGCCGTCGTCTACTCCGCCTACCAGCCGCCCCAGAATTCCGCCGCTACATATGTGGCCCCCGCAGGAGCCGCTCCCGCCGCCGCTGCCGCGGCGGCTGCGGCTCCCGCTGTGGCCGCCTCCGCCACTTACCCGACGGCTACTTACGCCACCCAGTACCCGCCGCAGCAGCAGGCCACCGCCGCGGCCGCGCAGCTCTACGATCCCAGCAAGACCACCTACTATCCTACGCCGCAGCCTGCGGCCATTCCCGTCACCGCAAATTACTCCTCCATGTCGGACCCGCACTACCAAGCGCGCCCGGTCTACAGCGCCAACTCAAACGTTAGCATCGTGGCCAGGCCAGCCACCATCATCTCCGCTCAGCCAAGGCCCAGCTACACTACCTACGCGCAGAGCAGTTCAACCACCTCCTACAGCTACGGCGCCCCTCCCGTCACCATCTCCGCCGTGGCCACCGTGGCTGCGCCAAAGCATACCTATGCGCCAAGCCAGCCACCGGCCCCAGTGTCCTCCAACATGGCCCCCGTCCCAGCTGTGGCGACCGCGCCTGGACCTGCGGCAGCTGCGGCAGCCGCAGCAGGGCCGCCTGCGCCCGGAGTGGGGAAGCCTCTGGGCCCAGGAATGTGGAGCAGGGGAAAAGGCCCACCGGGACAGCTGGGGAGCGGCGGCCCACCGAATTCAAGCGCTCCCAGAGCATTCAAGACTCGTATGCCCCCGAAGCCCCAGCAGCTCCACTACTGTGAGGTGTGCAAGATCTCGTGCGCAGGTCCCCAGACGTACAAGGAGCACCTGGAGGGACAGAAGCACAAGAAAAAGGAGGCTGCCATGAAGACCGGCTCCAGCGGGCCGACTACCAGGGGCGGGAACGCACTCCGTTGCGAGCTGTGCGACGTCACCTGCACGGGATCAGACGCCTACGCCGCCCACATCAGGGGCTCAAAGCACCAGAAGGTGGTCAAGCTGCACACGAAGCTGGGAAAGCCCATCCCCTCCATCGACCCCGTGCTCGTGTCGAAGAGTGTCGGCACCCCTGGAGGTGGAGGTGGAGGAGGGAGCGAGGAGCCTACGCCCGTGCCCAAGACATATCCGGCGCAGTCAGCTGTCCAGAAACAAGCCGCGCCCTTCGCGTCCGCGGCGAAGCCGCAGCCTTCGTTTCCCAAGATTAACTTTGTTCACGCGGGAAGGCAGGACCCGACTGTAAAGGCGGAACCGAAGGTTGCGACCGCAACACCGGCGCCGGCAGGTTCGACAACGGCGACGGCGACGACCACCCCGGGAGAAAACAACACCCAGAAGATCCTGGTTTCCTCGGCCAACTCGGCCACCCCGACTGAGGTGACGATACCGAGGTTGCCAGAAGAGAAGGACGTGCAGCCAGTGGGTCACGACTACATCGAGGAGATCAAGCAGGACGGAAAGGTGGTCAGCTTCAACTGCAAACTCTGCGAGTGCCGCTTCAACGACCCGAACGCCAAGGAGATGCACATGAAGGGGAGGCGCCACCGACTCCAGTACAAGAAGAAGGTAAACCCCGACCTGGTCGTGGACGTGAAACCTTCGCTCAGGCAGAGGAAGCTGGCGGAGGAGAGAGCAAAGCGGACCCAGGCCAAGGAAGACTTCTGGAAGAGGAGGGAGGAAGAGTTCAGGATGGTGGAGGAGGAGGAGAAGGCCTATTGGGAAGAGAGGAGGAAGTTCGAAGAGGAGCATGCTGAACTCTTTGACTACTCGGGAGGATTTAGGGGCCGCTTTCTCGGGCCAGGATGCATGCGCCCGCCAATGATGCATCCCGGAGGACATCCAAGGTTCGGCCCCCCTCCGCACGGGATGCCTCCCCATCCCGGGGGACTTCCAGGAGCGCCGCCCTTCATGTTTGGCTTCCCACCGGGCCCTCCGGGGCCCCCGGGCATGATGATGCGGCGTCCTGACTCCATCGACGACCGACACATTCTGGCCAAGCACGCAGAGGTCTACCCGGCCGAGGAGGAGCTGGACGAGATCCAGAGGGCAGTGGCTACCACGGAGAGAGCCCTCAAGCTCGTCAGTGACAAGTTGGCGGAGGCAGAAGAGGAGGAATCTCTGGAGAAGAAGCCAAAGGTTGTCAAGGTGGAGGCTGCAGCGGAGGAGGAGCCAAAGAACAAAGAGGATCAGAGCCAGGCCAGCAGGGTGCTGAAGGGAGTCATGAGGGTGGGTGTGCTGGCCAAGGGACTCGTCCTGAAGGGAGACAGGGAGTTCAGGCTCGTGGTGCTTTGCGGTGAGAAGCCCACCGTGAGACTCCTCGATAGGATCGCCGCCTTGCTTCCGGGGAGTCTGGCCGCTGCGCACGCAAACATCAAGACCGAGGGAGAGGGAGAGAATGGTGGTGGCGGTGGAGGTAATGGTGGAAACGTCAGGTTCTCTGTGGCAAAAGCGTTGGAGTCGGGAGGGCTCCTGGTCACTTACTCAAGAGAGCGGGGAGCAGTCGAGTCCCTGATCGTGGAGGTGTCGCTGACGTCCCCGCTGATGCGAGACGAGACCTCCGGGCCGCACCCGGAAGACACCCTGGACCCGGACAGGTGCCTGGAGGCCCTCGCAGCCCTGAGGCATACCAAGTGGTTCCAGGCCCGCGCTCAGGGTCGTCAGTCCTGCGTGCTGATCCTGCGTGTGCTCAGGGACTTTTGCCGACGAGTGCCAACGTGGACCCCACTCCGCCTCTTCTCCCTGGAGCTGCTGGTTGAGAAGGTCCTGGCGTCCGCCGGGATGCCCCTGTCGCCTGGGGACGCCCTGCGGCGGGTATTCGAGGCCGCGGCAGGCGGGATCCTTCTGCCGGACGGGCCGGGCCTGCTGGACCCGTGCGAGAAGGAGCCACAGGACGCGGCCGACTCCCTCACCTCGCAGCAGCGCGGCGACGTCACCTCCAGCGCACAGCACGCGCTCAGGCTCATCGCCTTCAGGCAGGTGCACAAGGTTCTGGGGATCGAGCCACTGCCGCCGCCCAAGTTTGCAGCTGCCGCGGCAGCGGCGGCGGCGGCGACCGCGGGAGGCGGAGGTGGAGGTCGCTTTGCCAGGAAGAGACGGCGGGACGAGTCAGTTGGCGAAGGCGACGTCAGCGCGGAACCAGGAGAGCAGGACGAGAAGAAGGATAAGAGGGGAGGGGAAGAAGAAGGAGAAGCTGCAGGGGATGACGACGGAGGCGGGGGAAGCGGGGCTGGGGAGAAGGTGGAGGCCATTAAGAAATAGGGCGACAGGTAAGGGGGCTGCTTTCATCTGGAAGACAAGTTGTGTGAAACGCGCTTTGCTCTCTAAAGTGATGAAACAAAAGGAAAAGCTACCATCTGAGCTGTCAGCAAGCTGGAATGTATCTTTTCCCTCCCCCAAACATTAATGGCTCTCTAGTATGATAGTTTTTGGTCAAGTATATATACACAAAAAAATCCCAAAAAAATTAGTACATGTATCGTGTTGCCGTTTGGTTTGTCTTGTGCCACATACGGTACGTACTACGTACAGTACTACAAGTAAACAAACCTTTTCGATAATGATTCAGTCGTCATTGAATCTGTAAATACAAGGTATTCCCTTTTTGTGCAAGGCTGTTTTTTATTATTATTACTCGTATTTCTTCCCCAAAAGACAAACCACTGGCTCTGAATCAAGTCTGATATTTTTTTCATATTTTTTCCCATCTATCTAGCGTTTTCTTTATTGCGAGTGATGAGGATGATAATATCCCAAGTGCGAGTCAAGATCAGTTTTCCAACAGGATTGCAAAACTGGTCTTCGTACAAATGAGTCAAGCCATGGAGGTTAGCGAGTCATGGTTTGCCTCATTTGTGCAACATAGATGCCTTGTCAATGAAGTGATGCTAACGTCGATAAAAGAAGAAAAAAAATCTTATCACAAGTTAACAGGGCTACGATGTAATAGAAAAATGCCATGTGTACGTACACAGTATGTAGGTAGTAGATATCGAACTTGTAACTTGTCCCACTTTGACCAAAGTTTCTCACACCAGCACAAGTGAGCATTGATGGCGGTTTTTTTTTTACTTCAGAGTTATTCTCTTTTCTTCATGACAGACGATATCTACAAGTAATAATTTTTAAAGTGCCGGTCCCATCTTCTCCGGCTCTTAAAAGAGAAAGAGAACCACAAAGAAGCTTGTGCCAGAGGATGAGGTGCGGAATGCAAGAGAATTCGCTGAGAAAGAAAGCCCAGTCCGCCTAGACCTTTTCCCAAATACGAAATCCTTGCATTCTACTAAATTCCTGCCACAACAGTTATAGAGTTGCGCTAAAGCATCACCGTTGCATGTACTGTACTGTACCTACTGTACTACGTATATCTACTGTCGGTTCTGCAGCAGCGAGATGATGCTTTATCGCAGCTGCTCAGCCCTAAAATCGCTCTCCCGCCGATCGAGGAGGAAGAGAGGGGTCTCTCCATCCACCATGCTAGTATGTGTGTGTTCGTCCTGCTGGTAAGAAAGAAGGAACAATTCTTTTTCACGGCGTCTTTTCACTTTGTTTATTTTGTTCAACGCAACTTTTGGTGAAGAAAAATTATTTGACTTTTTTTTTAACTCCGACATGGCAAAGGATTCATTTCGTACAGAAAAGAGGAAACTTCCTTCTTCTTTAATAGCAGGAAGATGATACAAGGCGAAGATGAGAGGGTAAGAGAAAAAAAAAAGAAAATACTTCTACTGTAACTCTTAATTCTGATCGTTTCTTAAGTGTTGCATACCTACGTTCACAACTTCTCGTTTTTAATCTTCCCTTCTTCTGTCCTACACCAGTGCAGATGCTCCATTGCATCGCATACAAGCATGCTCGTTTCCTATTCAGAATGCTTGGTTGCAACTATCGCGTAATGAAAACGTAGCAGGGTAAAAAAAAAAAGCCTTCAGCAGTTCGCACAAGCACTCTGGATTGCCTCGTGTCCGTCTTTCTCTTAACTCGTACTGGTTTCACAGTAGCTAGCCATCATCACCGCTGTTTTTCAAGCAGCTGCCAAATGCTAAACACTGTTTTTCTCCCTTCCAGATGACGGCAAGTTTGGACAGAAGCTCATGGAGAAGATGGGATGGGAGAAGGGTCGCGGCCTGGGCGCCAGGGGACAGGGAGGGGTCGAACCAATCAGCGTCAGGATGAAAGAAGACAACAAGGGAATCGGGTTCAAGGTAAGTTCATACCTAGGACACGTAACGTAACTGCTGCGAGCCGCCCTTCTTTGCTTCCTCTCCAGGGTCATGACGACACGTGGATCGCCCACCAGGATGACTTCACGGCCACCTTGGACGAGCTCAACCAGATCCACGGTAAAGGGAAGGAAAAGGAGAAGTCTGAGAGCGCGAACGTCCCCGCCTTCGCTTCCACAGCGTCATCCTCATTGGAAGCGTCTTCCAAAGCTGCAAAAAAGAGAGTGCAGTACGTAATTATAGAAAAAAACAAAGCTTAACATAATTTTGATCAGTGTTCTTAGGAAGGGTTATCTTTATACTTTCAGCTATCACAAATTCACTCGCGGCAAGGACCTCTCGCGCTACTCCTCCACCGACCTGGACTGCATCCTGGGGTCGCAGGCGGTGACCAGGAAGAGAAGGCAGAAGTCGAAGAATGCTCAAACGACCTCTTTGTCGGAGCCGGCGTCGCCCTCAGCGGGGACAACCGCAGCGACATCGGACGTTGGTGTTCGCTCCGCTTCCGAGGCCAACTCCGAGGACGACGGAGGAGAGGACGCTGAGAAGGAGGATGAGAAGACTGCCGTACCTGGACTGGTCACCATCAACAGGGGAAGCGTCAACGACTACTTCGCCAAGAAGCTTGCGGCGCTTCAGGAGACTAGGCAAAAAGGAGCACCTGGAAGGGAAAAAATTGAGGAGGAGGTACTAGAAGGAGGCGATATTCTTGCAGACAAGTCTAAGAGGAAGAAGAAGAAGCAAACGGAGGAAAGGGAATCTGTGTCAAGGGAGGAGGATGTGGAAGAAGCTGAAAAGGTGCCAAAGAAGCGCAAGAAGGGCTCCAAAGATTTGAAAGTTGGGTCGGCAGGCTGCGAGAAGAAGGCCAGACGGTGCAAGGAAGGAAATGACGAGAAAGGTGCTGTGACCCAGAGTGATAAATCAGAAAAGCCAGCGGTTGAAGAACAGGATAGCCGTCTGCTTGCAGAAAAGATACCTAGGGTCAAGAAGAGGAAAGGAGTGAAGGAGATCAAGGTGGCGAAGGAGGTCGAAAGTAAGGACAAGGAGGACAAGAAGGCCGTCAAGTCCAAGAAGAAGAAGAGGAGGAGCAAGGAGAAGGAACGCCCGGACTTAAAACGTGCGGAGATTCCCGGGTTCAAAGGAGCCAACTTGTTGCAGGTGCTCGGATACACCAATCATGCGTCACAGTCCCGCCTGCAGAGGCCAAAGTGATTACTTGCGCATGCCTTGTTCATGTTGACGACGTGGGTGAAACGGACAGGCTCAATAATAGTACACATCTTTTGACACTGGTCCCGCATGTCTTACATGTATTTATTTAATGTTATGCAGTTTTAAGGTGGTACATACTGTAGTAGGACTACAGTGTAAGGCTATTTAGTACGTAACTGTGATGGAATGACACCCAAGAAGGGAAGGAGGACGGTTCGGCAACAGTGAAACGAAGACCGACCACCTGCAACATTTTTCTCCCTATTATGACTACTATCATCACACGTGGCGTGGGTGACTTGAGTGCCGCGGCAGCCTCCTTCAAACTTCTTCAGAGGGGAAAGTACAAGCTGCATGTAGTTAGTAGTACGGTAGTAATCGTAGTTTCTTCCCTCCTTCCCAAAGCAGCATGAAAGCTTTGCTTGCCAAGAAAGAAATACTTGCCAAGAAAGATCTTACTCCTGGTCACCCACAAGGAGAGGAGGAAAGGAAAGAAAGTAGTCACTGCTACCCGGCGAACTCCTTCCCGACATCCAACGCTATACGTGCAATCGTGCATAAGTACTACTACAACTGCTTTCCCTTTCTTTCATTCGCCCAAAGGAGCTGACGATATCTTTCTAGGGATCGTTTAAAGAGGAGGAAGAGCATATTGGTGAATCTGTCGTGGATGGTGGACGATGGAGGAAGGGTCAGAGGGGTGCTTCTACTGCGGCCGGAGCGAGACGGAGGCGAGTCTGGAGACGTGCGGCGAATGCGGGGTGGTGCGGTTCTGCGGGGAGTCGCACAGGGCCATTCACTCCAAGAGGAGGAGGAGGAGGACGGGAAAGGAGGAAAGGAGAAGCAAGAGCGGAGAGAATACGGGAGGAGAAAATCAGGAGGAAGAAGAGGAGCGTTTTTGCAACAAGTTCGTCGTCAAAAGGACCAAGGTCGTATGCCCACAGTACTGACCGTACTGACTAGCAAAGTACACTAAATGGTAGGTTTGTACGAGTATCTACATACATGTGCTACCGGTATTGTAATAAAGGATTCGAGAGGACGGTACTTGGTGGCAGCCGCTGATATCTCCGCTGGCGATACAGTCCTCGAGGAGGACGACGGGCCCTTCGTGGCCTGCCCCAACCTCATGGGCTCCGTCGCCGTCTGCGTCGAGTGCTTCGCGGTGACGGAGGCCTCGCCGAAGGAGGAGGAGAAAAGGGACGAGCACCGATGCTCCAGGTGCAGGTACCCGCTCTGCAAGACCTGCCAGAAGGGTGGCAGTCTGAGGTACCACGACGAGGAGGAGTGCGCCATCCTGTCCGCCTGCGTGGAGAGGGCCTCGGAAGAAAACAGGCGCAAGTTCTTCCTGGCCACGGGGAAGAGGAAAGGGGCCAAAGGGACGGTCGAAGAGGACGAGTTTGGGGCAACCTACGGGAACAGCAGCAGCAACAACAGCGCCTCGCGGAGTGCGCCCGACACCACCTGCGAGGCCATCTACTCCAGCCTTGGTCCGCTCCGGCTGCTGCTATCTTCTGAGCGTCGCCCGGAGCGCTACCGAGAAGAGATCTCCGGGCTGCTTGACCACTCTGAGGAGCGGCGCCGCAGGGACCCTCGAGGGTGGGCGCTGGCGCACGCCATCCCGGCGGGGTTTCTCCGCGGCGCCTGCAAGTTGGCGGACCGCTTCGAGGCTGAGGACGTTCACAGGGCCGTCGGGATCCTGAGGACCAACGGGGTCCGCCTGGATCCGCTGTCCGGATCCGGGGGCCCCGGCGGCCTGGGTCTGTTCACGGCCTATGCGCTGGTCAACCACAGCTGCGTGCCCAACGTGAGGACTCTGAAAGACGGCCGGCGGTCCCTCAGGGTGGTGGCCACGGTCAACATCGGAAAGGGGGAGGAAATTCGGACCAGGTACATCACGCCGCAGTTCGACACGGCCAGGCGTCAGTCGATGCTCCAGGGCCACTGGCACTTCCGGTGCCGGTGCCGGCGCTGTGAGGACCCCACCGAGTGCGGAAGCATGCTGGGTGCCATCAGGTGCCGACGGCGGCTGCGGCAGGGATCAGATTCCGCGTCCATCGCCCCGTCCTCCTGCCCGGGGTACCTCCTCCCGGACTGTCCCCACGATCCGACCTCCGCAGACTGGACGTGTAAGGAGTGCGGGGCCAGCGTCCGGGCCAGGGAGGCGGAGGTGGTCGTCAGGGTAGCGGAGGAGAGAATCAGGTATACGTACGTACGAGTAGAAGACATGAGGAGTATCTTTTTTGCTGCAGTCTACGAATTGTTCCCGAGTTGATGTTGGAGTTCAGTCTTTCACTCGAAGCATATTGCAAAGAAATTGTAGCAACGTTAGAAAGATTCTCAGATACATCTTATTTGTCTCGTTTATATGTCTTTTCCACTGCTGCCATGACCTTTTTTATGTACATGTATATGAGCTACACATTGTGCCACCTTTCTTTCGTTTCGTTGCAGGGCCGTGTGGAGAAAGCATTCCTCCTCCGAGAACGGGACCAAGTCGTCGACTATGTCGGCTGACGACGAGTGGTCCGAGCTGGCCGACAGGCTAATGAGAGAGCAGCTGCACCCGAACCACTTCCTGCTGGTGCGCCTGGCTGAGAGGAGGGTGCGGACTATCAGGAGGAGCCTCAGGAAGGGGGGACACTCCCGGGAGGAGGAGAGGCGAATGTTGGAGAGGCAGGCGGCGCTGTTTGCCGGACTGAAGGAGGCCATGAAGGCGGCCGACCCGCCGGGAGATCTATGGGAGGCGGCGGCGGCCAAGGCTGAGGCGGCGGCGACCAAGATGAGGATGCCAGGGGAGGAGGAGGAAGGAGAAGGATAATCGTTCGAGAAAAAAAAATAAGATGTTCAGCCCAGTTTCAGATATTGAGGAATATAAAGTAGGAAGCAACCAACTTCTCTTGCCATGTTGGTCATGTGCTGATGTCGGCGCAACTGTCCGTGACTATCTTGACAGAGATTTGGGGAATTACACACACACGTACTGTACGGAGTTCGCAAACAAAAGACAAAAGTGGGGAAAGACAGACGATGCAACTGTCTTCCACCCAGAGCAACTTTAATCAAGCCTGCATTCAGCATCCAGGCCTCGTGTTTTTTGTACTGTGCTACTTTATTTATACCGAGGAGCCCAGCGCACCTTATCTTCTCTCTTTTGGGGCTTTGTTCCTACCATTCCATCCAGTTGTTCACTGCTCCCGTCGTCCCGTTTCCAGTTATACACAGAAGATCGGACAGATTTAGCAGCCTTCTCTCCCCCTCTCTCCTCTGCTGTTTTTCTTCTTTTTCTAGGATGGATGCTTTGGCATTTTGTGGACGGATTGGGAGGGAGATTGTAGGCAGGATCTACTACACTACTAGGTAGTCGCTTCCTCCCTTCCTCCCCTCCTGCTGTATGTAGGTACTAAACACCATTCTTCTTCCACAAACCAGAACACCAATTAGATGAGGGGGGGAGAGGAAGGGA
>JAAUYM010043734.1_pt1 | contig 13893 bp, 18 predicted proteins | sample 7278001 | NCBI WGS metagenome assembly JAAUYM01 (sample SAMN14350224, study PRJNA611818) | marine sediment metagenome | isolation source: surface marine sediment (1.8m) | place: French Polynesia: Moorea | collected 2018-08
CGTAAAATCGAGATCCGTAAAATCGAGTTTCGACTGTACTTTATCTCATCGGTACAAAGTTGACATTTCGGACATGACAACTTGTTTAATACTTTATAGTAACTTTACATTTCTTCTCTCTCATGTATGAGACAATAAGTAAACATACAACTGCCATTCATGTGGGGAAAAATGCAAAGTTGAACTTGACTGCTGTCTGTCCATTTTCTTCATGTGTAAAGTATTAAACAAGTTATGGTTGAAATATGTCAGATTTGTACTGATTAGATAAAGGGTGTGTCTGGTCGGGTAAATAGTGTATATCTGCACACTGTATGTGTAAATTGTTTGTGTGTACTGTATATGTTGGGTCCGGACATTTTTCGACAGAGTGCAGAGATAATTTCAGAGACACACCATGTGCATTTTTTCGGACATATGCCATGTGAACATTTTTTTCGGAGATATGCACTGTTCTCAATTTCGAAGATGTGCCAACTTGAGATTCTTTTTTATACTTTGGAGTTGTGGTGTCGGTCGCCTCTCCCACCCTGGGGTAACGATTAAGCAGCAAAAAACAGGTTAGTTGATCCTTCCAATTCCTTCTTTCCACGTTGTTACGTAAGAATTGACAAAAGAAGCTCCAAGATGGCATCAGTAAAAAAGAAAAAAACCTAAATCGCTTGATTTTTTTTAAATAGTTTGTGTGGGATGTGTCACTTAAATATAATTTGTCCTAACCGAGCCAAGCAAATTAAATCATAAATATACTTAGGTAGTGATACAGTTGATATTCAATATATGGTAAAGTGTCCGTCATGAGCAATGAGTTGCTTAAATCAAATACTTGCCATAATTGAACAATTTTATTTGATGCAGTAGTACGTACACGAAGGGTCAAGTCCCAAAACTTGCCAGAATTGAATATCTTTCCATAACTGAACTTGTCAATAATGGAGTATCGACTGTACCGTACATAGCCAGAACAAGTCAGTCATAGATTTCTGTCCCTGAGGTACTCCTCTATGGCTCCGTTGACGGCGTCGGGGGCGTCCACTGGAGTCCAGTGAGAGATGCCGCCGAGGAGCCGCTCGGTGTAGTCCTCCACATAGTTGGCAGACAGGCGACAGGTCTCCACGTTCATGTAGCGGTCGTCGGTACCACACAGGCTCAGGACAGGAACCTGAGGAATTGAAAAACACAACGGCAACATCCAAAGTGAGAATTTGGGGTATTGTTACAGTAGAACTCCAATGCACAGGCTTATATCAGCCTGATAAAAGTTTGTTACACTATTAGTTGAGTGTTTTGCTAGTGCTTTAGCATGGGGCAAGTTAGAAGGGACAGACAATTTTGGTAACTGTAGCAATTCACCAATTAATAAACTTTTTTACTTTGTAGTACAGTTTAGCATACTAGTGGAGGTCTAATTAGGGTACTCTGCCTTGCGTGTACCTTTATTTTACCAGCCCTGAACTCCGACAGAGCCTGGGCGCGATAGTAGTTGATTGGGCCATTGAAAGCGTCTGAAAAAAAAAGTTTATATTTATTAAGAGTGTCGGCGGAGTGAAAACCAAATAAGACGAAAATATTACTTTTGTCTCGATACGTGAATTTGTATGCTTCTATGACTTCCTCTGTCACCCTCTCCTTGTTCTTGATTGCGCTGTGGGTGTTCTCCAATGTTTTGAGGTCATTGATCCTCATGATCAGCTCGGGGACCGTTGGACACTGAAATGTCGTCCAGCAAAGTAACACACATAAACATCTTCAAATTATATTACTTAATACTTAATATTACTACATATTTTCTGGCAAAGTTATCAAGGAGAGAAAAAAGCATTGAAAGGCCATACATACCTGGAAGAAGATTGCGTACCAGAACTTAATTTTTTGCGACCAGGACTCCTGCTGGGCTTTGATCCATGCGTCCCAGTGGGTGCAGCCACAGGCTACGTAAGCACTGACAAGGTCCGGGTAGAGACTGCAGACCGCATAGCCAATGCGGCCACCCCAGTCATGACCGACCAGGATGCACTGCTTGCGACCCAGTGCTGGAACAATGTTATTACCATTTCAAAGAGAATAAGTGTTGTTTCCCCCCCCTCCCCCCCCCACCTTCCTTAGCTCATCTTGCGGACCCGACCAATATTGGCGTTCGGTATTTGACCCGAAATCGATCTCAACTTTTGACATCCGATTCAGATCATATTGGCAAAATATGGGTACTTTTCCTCAAATCTACTTGAATCCTAATTCAACCCTTTACCCCCGGGGGGGAGTACCCTTTACCCCCGTGGGTAAACCGCAATAATGCAGGCAAGAAAAGAGGGGGTTAAGGGCTTCAGTAATATAGACTCGGATTCGACTCTAACTCTACCGGGCCAATATTGTTCGGGGATATTTTTGTTGTTGTGACTTGTGACGCTTTACATGATGCTGCAGATTTTCACTTACCTTTGACAAGGTTATTTACATCGCCAGCTAGATTCTCAATAGAGTACTCCTCCACCCCGGAGGGCTTTTCTGTGTCTCCGTAGCCTCTGAGATCTGGTGCTACACACCTGCAAAAGTGTAAATCTTTAGGTAACGTGAACAAACTTCCCGAGTGGCAGACAACTGTACCAGTATTTCCGGGAGAAATGCTCAAGCTGGTTTCTCCAGGCAAACCAAAAGTCTGGGAATCCATGGAGAAATAGCATCAAAGGTTTGCTTCGATCTCCCTTCTCCACGTAGTGTACTCTCAAGTTTGGAATGTGGATGTACCTAGGCAGCAAGTGTGGGCATTTAAAAAACAATATATGACTGAAATTTTGTAACAACCCTACTTACTTGTGCTCGCCCCATCTTGAATCCTCCACAATCTTGGGCGGAAGGGGCCTCTCCTTCGGCACCATGGTCTTCCTCCAGCCCCTCACCAGCACCGAGATAGCCACCATGAGGAGCGGCGCCAACGCCAGTGCCACGCCTACCATCTTCTGCACCACGGAATTGGCCATTGTGGTGAATTTAAAGGTTGTTTCTTCTTTTTTGGCAGAATTTCACACTTGTCACTAGGTAGTATTACCTACTTGCACATTTTGCACTTCTGTGCGCAATGAATGATCGATTAGACTACTTCTTATCTCTGCACACACAATGTTCCACAATGTTCTTTGCTCCCGGGCAAGCAGGCATTCCATTATCTGTACGTAGATCACCTTTGGACCTCGTGTTCTACTCTCTCTGCTTTGTTGCTACGCACAGCTCTACGGTATACTTACAGGGTGTTTTAACAAACATTTCCTTGACATTGGAGTCATGTACAACCATTGAGCATATGTAGATACTTATCGTACGGAACATTCTAATTATTACTCTCTAATTAGCATGTGAGAAGACGGCCTCTGGTAGACAGACTTGAGAAAAGGCAAATGCGGGTGATTTCACGGAAAAACAAGGCTTTATTTCCGCGCGTCTCTTTCTTGTAGTAGTAGTTGTCTGATAATTTGTTTCGGGTGACTAGTACGGTGTAATAATGGTGATTATACTTAGAAAGGGAAACATGGGGTTTCGCATATATATATATAGCGCGTAATAACGTCGTCATACTGTATTCAGCGGTGGTGCACAGTAGTACAGTACAAGTAGCAATGGTGGTAATAGTGTGGTATAGTAATTAATATGCATCATTTCTCTCGTAATGGTAACAGAGTGGCTGGGGGGAGGGAGGAGAGAGGGAACTAGAATAATGATATATATTTTATCGTAGCTGCTATGAAATCTTTCTCCTGATCCTCCTTTATCTTTCTTGAAACAGATAAGGTCTTCTTCAACGCACAACAGTATCCCCCCCTACAAAAAACATACTAGTATTTATGACATTATTCATTCTGCTGCGAGATTGAGAGGGGGGTGGGAATAGTAAAGATATTGATATAAATAACATCTAAAACGGTAAAATTCTCTTCTTGCAGGCTGCTGCTACTGGGTGGGCAAAAATTATTTTTCCTTCTTACCGTTATTATTACTATACGGGGGGAGAGTATCAATACAGGGTGTGTGTCCTATGAGGCAAAGAGAATGAGAAGAGGCTGCTGTTACAGTAGTACAGTAGTGCCTTCCTTTTTTTAAAACTGGGAACAATTAAGTAGTGTCGGCCAACTTATGGAACACACCTCTCTTTCTTACAATGAAGATTTTGGCACATTTCTAGATATGTCTGTCGTGTTTGTTCCTTTTTTCACATCCTCCGCAGCATCCGCCTCCTCCCAAGATCACAGCAGATGGGTGCTGATATGCCTTCGGTTTCCCTACCACTTCAGTATAGTAGTAGTGTGTAACTAGATATTGACGATTCCTTTGCTAGACTGGAGACTCCCTGTCCTGCTTCTTGGCGGCGACCTTGGCCGGGCTCTTGCCGGCCTTGGAGGCTGCCGCGGCCTTTCCCGCACTGGCCTTGGCCTTGGCGGCAAGGTTCTGCCTCCGCTCCTCCGCCTCCTCCTGGTCCATCAGCGTGATCAGGTTCTTCAGCTCCTTACCGACGTCGCCTAGGGAAAAACAAAAACAAAAATACAGTGAACTCCAGTCAAGCACTCACTTAACAACACATCCCGTATATCAAAGTTCCCCTTTTTTACGTAAATATTTTCTAATAGACTTGCCTTTCCCCCCCCCCCCCGTTTCTTACCGGCCGCCTCCTTGAGCTCGGAGGACACCATGTCGTGGGTGTTGATGTCGTCGCCGGCGTCGTCGCCGGCGCCTCCTCCGTCGCCCCGGACGCCGAACTCCTCCGAGCTCCGTGCGCGCAGCAGGCCCTGCCTCGGCGGCAACGGCGCCGGCGGCTTGCCGGACGCGCCGATCGCCACGCCGCCGCCGCCGCCGCCGCCGCCGCCGCGCGAGTTGAGGAAGGCGGCGGCCAGCGGGTGCGGCGGGCCCGACGCTGAATCCGTGATGTACAAGTTCCCCGTGGAACTCCTCTTGTCTGTTAAAAAAAAAGGTTTCAGACAATATGGAATTTCTCTTTTAACATCAAGTGAGAAAGTGAGCGCGGCGAACTAGTATGGATAATGTCTCTCCTTCTTTTTCTTCTTCTTTAAAAATATTTCTGACTTGAAACATGCTTCTTGAAGTCTGACCTTTGGACATGAACGAGTCTATGGAGAACCCCCTCTGCTGCTGCTGTTGCTGGTCTCTGCCCAGCGATCCGTCCCTCCTGTTCCCGGCGGCAGCCAGCATGGACATCATCATCATCCGGTTTCCCCCTCCGGGTGCACCTCCTCCGGGTCCCCCTCCTCCGGCGCTCCCGTTGAGCAGGACGGAGGGCGGGACGATCATCCCGCCGGAACCGGAAGGCGGCACGGGAGGACCCAAGCCCAGTCCCAGACCGGCCTTGTCCCTGCAGGTGGGGTAGATGGAATATGTAAGCTTGGGTAACTCCAAAACTACTTACTAGGATGGTTTCTATATTGTTGACATGAAAATTTGAAGTTTTTCCTCGACCAACAAAGTCATAAGGCCAATTTTAAAAAAATGAAGATTTTCATGTCGAGCACTCCCTGGAAAGCATCCTTTTAAATTCACATGTCTAGTAGAATTTTCCAATTGTCAATTTTTTCACCATCGGTGTAAGCAGACCTGGAACAGACACTACCGTACTACTAGTTAGTAGACACCCTCTCACCTCCTCGGCAGCGATCCGGTGGAACCGACGGACCCGATACTGTAGAAGTCCCTCCTCGGCAGGGAGTCCGTCCAACAGGCCGAGCCGGTAACGGAACCCGGGTTGGACGAGCCCGGGCCGCCCGACGAGACCCCGGGGGGACCCGAGGACGTCGACATGTGGGAGGTGGAGAAGAAGGCCGAGCCGGGTTGGCTCATGAGCTGACCCGGCTGTCCGGGCCCGCCCATCCTGGAGAGAGAGAAGTCCCGGAGGAAGCGGGGGTTGTTGCCGCTGTGGCCCCCGCCGGCGCCGCCAGGGCCTCCGACGCCGCCCCCGACCCTGATGTCCCGCCGGGGCAAAGAGTTGGTGCGACTCTGTGGATTAACAGAGTATGAAGAAGATTCTTAATATCGCAAAATCCCAAATATTTTTTTTAACGAAGTGACTGTATCATACAGCAGAAATCCAATAAAAGATGAATACTTATAGTACTCATTTCTAAACAATGTAAACTTTTTGCAAATTCCCACATGACTTTTAATAAGTTAAAAAAAAAATTACCGACGAGTCGAAAAGTGCGAGATCACTCCTGGTGAGGCTGCTCCTCTTGGGGGGCACAGCCGGTGGGGTCGGCTTCTGCGCCGAACCGGAGGGGCCGCCTTCCACGCCGCCGCCGCCGGGTCTGGGGACGCCGCGGGGAGGGAGGGCCGGAGGCTCCCGGAGGGAGGAGTTGGATTCGGAGTAACTGCACAGAAAAAATTGAAACATTGCAACGACACGAGATTTCCCATAAACGGTTAAGCAAAAACAATCCAATGCACGGCACAACGTTGTCACAAGAAAGCTTCCAACTTCCTCACCCTCCTCCTCCGCCGCCTCCTCCTCCTCCTCCTCCGCCGACCATCCTGTGCGTCATGACCGGCGAGTTCGTGGCCAGCTGCGAGGCCGTGACCGACTTGGTGTTTAGAGTGCCGGTCTTGTTGGTGGTGATCATGGCCGACGCCTGCGAGCTGAGGCCGCCGGTCAGCATGGCCGAGCCATTGCTGGTCGGACTGGGCTGTGGGGGGAGAAATTGGCGGGTGGAGAACAAGATCGTTTTCAAAAAGAACATTCTGAGCCACTAGCAACAACAATATAATGTGTACTTGTAGTGACTTGTAGTGCTCATGACTAGCAAAAAAGCACAACTCTCATCTCACCTCCATGAACATCTTGAGCTTCCCGAGCTGCGAGACGAGCTGCTGGTTGTGCTCCTCCAGGATGCGCATCCTCGACTCCAGCCTCTCCTTGTGCTCCCGGAGCAGCTTGGCCTCGGTCAGGATTTCGGCGTCTGAAGACAGCGGAGGAGGACCTACAAAAAGTTATACGTATATATAAAAAAAAAAGACAACGAAATAAAGACAACATGCGTTTTGGATATTTTATTCAAAAATGCTATACTATACTGTAGACATTACCAAGAAAAAGCACATTTTGAGTTTTTTATACTCATCATTTTTTAGGACATGGCACATTTTCGGCATTTTTTTTTACCTCCGGGTGCGCCGGACGATGATGACGATGACCCGTTGCTGTGCACCCCAGACGACCCGGCCGACGTCCCGGAGTTGGACCCGGAGGACGCCGACGCCTTCAGGTGCTGGTACTCCTCTTGCAGGGTGGCGTTCTCGGACTCGAGCTCCCTGATCATGAGTTCCAGCTCCTGCGTCTGCTCCCGATTGATCTCCTCCATGACCTGGAAAATTAACCAGGAATTAATGTACGTAGTACAGTAACAATATTCCAAAAGCAGTGTTCCCACGGTACATAAAAATTCATCAAAAATCTGCGCCAATTTCCTTTCCACAAATGCCTGACCTGCATGGGGCTGTCCGGGACGACGGTGGTGAAGTCGCCGTTGTGCAGCTTGGCGCAGTACTGGGCGATCAGGGAGTGCTCGTCGCTAAAAGGTCGAAGAAACAAAAACAAATTTGTCAAAACAATGTCCCTTTTTACCTGCCATTATAGCGCAATAAATCAAAAAAGCAGATATGTCAAAACGACGTCCTTTTTTTATCTCTCTTTTTTTTTCCTCCATTTGAAGAATTCCGTTTCCGTGAACTCACGCGAATGACGCTCCGCTGGCGTTCGCGTTCTTCTTCGGCTCGGAGTGCTGCTGCGGGGTGATCCTGGTGGAGCTGCTCTCGTCGGAGGCGGAGTGCGTCTCCAGCTCGGACAGACGTTCGGCCAACCTGCGGCGCAACATAAGATTTCCCCGTATTTTTATTTAAACAAACATCTTCTACAAAGGTGAATTTCTTTCCCCCCCCCCCTCTCCCACCTCTCGCTGACGTCCTGCTTGGAGGCGCTCCTCTGCGGGCTGAGGGAGGGAGAGGCGCCGGCGCTGGAGACGCCGACTCCCGCACCCACGCCACTCAGGGCGTTGGCGTAGTCCTGACCGGAGGAGGAGGAGGCCGGGATGTCCAGGGAGCCTCCCAGAGGGTTGCCTATGCAAAGTGGAGATCAAAGTCTCAAAATAGGTGGCACAATTGTCGCGTGCGTTTTCCCAGGAAACAATTTCCATTTATGAATTTTAAAACGCTGCATTTTTCCCTCGTGTTTTTTTTTTTTTTTTTTTTTACTATTCAAAATTCTAATTTTTGAGTTTACAAACTTTGTGCATGCATCTCTCCACGGTTTTTATTTTTAATCTTACTTGATGCTTGTTCGACGGGGAGGTATCCCAGTCTGGTCTTCTTGAAGTACTTCTTGCTCTTGAACTTGTTCTTCAGCAGCTTGGTAAAGTCCCTCATGTCCTCGCCAGAGGTTGTCTGCAACAATGTAAACTATGAATATAGTAGAACTCCAATATGTGTAGCAAAGTTTACTCAAACTTTGCTACATGTAAAGTGTGTGTTTACTCAAAACACGTTTGGCAACCCTAGCAATGCAAAAACAACACATTTGGCAATTGAAAAACAAAACACTTGGCAACTCTAGCAATTTTTACTGCACTAGTAGTTGGGTCTGCTGCGTAGGCATATAGCGGAGATCTACTGTGGCGAATATGTGAAGCCCACTCTTCTTCCTCCCTTTTGCACCTCCGCAACCCTCTCGTCCTCCCGCTGAATCACATCCCCATTAAACATGAATGACACGCACTCACGCTCCATTCCCAAAAAAACATCTGGCATAAATCCCTTCTCCCTTCCCCCCCCCACCCTCTCCTCGTTCCATTTCCTCCTCCTCCCCTCTCCGCCTAATGGACTTGGCCCATTCAGGTAATGAATTGATCCATCCCCCACGCCACTGTTGTACGTACATTCCACATTTTTTTTTCTTTGGAGGGGTGAGGTGGGGGTGGAGGGAGGTATATGCTGCTGTTGCAATTTACTCCATCCACCATTGTAATCCTGATATTGCACGGGGGACAGAGCAACAAAGAGATGTTTTTCTCTATTTGTTGATGTAGCAAACCTGTTTTACAAAAAAAGTTTCATAAATGACAAAAGTAGCCCTTCTTTGCTGAGTAGTAGAACAGTGATGTGAGAACACTGTAGTATAAGAGTAATTTTTGCTCTGAGGGAAATAAATGGCGTTTCTTTTAAGAGGAAGCCACCGAGTTTTCCCGTATTATACTAGAACAAAAATAAATAAAAAATTGCTTCTCACCGTTGTGCAGTACTCCTGCATTGGATGTGCCATCTTGTGGTTCTTGTACTTGCCCCCCTTGCCGGCGAAGAAGCAGTCCTGGCACATGTCGAAGCTGAAGCACTTGAGGCAACGGTATCTGGGAAAAAAACCGCAGTGTACTAGGTATACACAGTATAGAACTCGGATACACACTAATGTAGCCAAGTAGGTGGGGTCTGAAGTCAAAAGTTTTGTGTAGCAGTTACTCTTCAGTCAAGGTACACTAGTAGTACATATTTACCTGAACCCATGTATGGGCGACTGCCTGCAGATGCTGCACCTGGCCTGGTGCTTGGCGGACTCGGCAGCCACGAACCTGTTGGCAGAAAGGACGAAAATACCTTGTGTGTGACGTGTCACAAAAGGATGTGTCAGATTGTGAGGACAATTTACCTGTGGAGCACAGGCAGCCAGACCATGCTCTGTGGCTCCTGCTTCATCCAGCTCAGGAAGTGGAGGGCCTAGTAGGCGTAAAAAGAAGTTAGGGATGTCACATCATATTGGGCAGGAAAAAAAAATACAGTAAGACCAGAGGGACCAGAGCAAACGATTCTTTGTGTCCCCCCACCTCGATGTGTCCCTTGTTTCCGGCCTTGTCGAAGCACGACTTGACCGAGGGGTCCACGTTGTTGCCGCCGAACGCCGCCACCTCTCCCAACACCCTGAAGTTTTCACGGGACGGAAAGAAATGCAAGATTTAGGGAATAAAAATAGCGCGTCCTACTGTTGGCGTAGTTATTACATTTTTTTTAGCATACTATGTTTTACTTAATTCACCTTGGTATCTGGATGCAGTCGTGCAGTAGCAGCCCGAGCTTCCTCTCGGAGGCGCGGCGGTTCTGGTCGGCGATCAGCCGGAACATGTCTGAAAAAAAGGTAAGTTTATTAGTCTGTATGTAGTGTACAATCTGGGAAAGCAAGGTGAGTGTAATTTACATAGCTTACTAGTGCATTACAGCATGTCTCAACAAAAAACACTGCGATCTAGATTTGGTACTGACTTACTTGATTTTGCCTAATATTTTTCTGCTAGTACTATGAACTGCAGTGCATGTTACCAGTAGCATATTAAAGGAGAGAAGGGACATCCTGTACGTACGTAGGTACGTAGGTACATACCGTATGTACCACAAAAATGTTGTATTCGAATTTTTTCAAGATATCTTACGTGTACGTATATTTTACAAAGGCAAAGACAAAAAAGTTTTGTCACCGTTTTTCTGGAACATGCTGTATCTGCATCATAAGCTAACAAATAAGAAGAACTTTTAGTTCAGGGGCACAAAAAAAGTTAACATATACATTTTTTCCTAAAACTTTCCTTTTCTCGAGCTGGCTGAAAATTAACTCCCAATTCTCCTCTCAAAGAAAAACCGCTGAACCGCAATGCAAAAAGGGCATCTCAAACTCCTCCTCCTCCTCCAAAGTCTCACCAAAACGCTACTCAGGAAAACTTTTCGGCAGGAGAGGAGAGAGAGGAGGCTTCTTATAATATCAAGGAGGAAGAAGAGGAGGAGGAGGGGAAGGGAAGAAGAAGCTTTTGGTGGGTTGCGGACGAGACTTAAGTCCTTCCCGTTCCCATTTCTGGCACCATAGACAAACACTGCTTGCTGCTTTATCATCAAATGATGAGATTAACCATCCTGGCTAAAATCCTAGTTTTGCAACCTATTTACAAATCTGCGCCAACAGGGAGAGGAGGGAGAAGACATCATAAAGTACCGGTACAACAACTTAACAGACAATTGGGCGCCTCTGAAACCCTGGCAAATCCCACTTACTCTAAAAGCACACAAATGATGGATTAAGCCAAACTTGAATGAAGAGAAAGAAGATCTCCAAACCAGCTTTCACTCCAGCCTTCCCCAAGGGTGATTCTTGACCAAAGAGAAGAGAAAGTTTTCCGGCAACAGCAGCAGCAGCAATAACAAAAGCCTTTGTTAACCCACCCCTAGGTAGCAGCAGAATAGGGAGGAAGGAGGGAAGAAGAAAAGGCAATTTCCTAATTTTCCGCGAAATTTAATCCTCACTTTCTTGCGGGAAACAGGAGGGTGGAGGGGAGGGGAGAAACTTTTTCTTTCTCCTGTTGGTTTATTGTAGTACAGTACAATTCAGATATACTAGTGGTCAGCAACTAAAAGTTTACTACTAGTGCCTATAGCAGAGTTTTTTTTCCAGAAACAAAAATACAAATTTAGTAGTATTCACTAAAGTGGTACATGTATCGGGGTTCTACTGTACTAGCGGTGTATCTCTTTGCATTCTTCTTCTTCCTTTCAGACAAATGAAATGGAAGGAACGTACGGAAGGGGGGAAGCTGTTTGAAAAAGGGACAAACATAAAACTTTTTTCTGCAAAAAAAAAAAAAAAAATTGAGACTGTCTTCCATGCCTGCATCACTGAAGACTGCAAAAGTTTTCCCTCTCGTTTTAATTCGCGGTTGTGTTTGGAAAACTGCTGGTAGCAGGCAGCATGGTGGTGGTGGCGGTGGTGGATAGGAAGGAGGGGGCGTGGTACTGTAGGTACACTAGTCCAACCTGCACTTCATTCATTAAGGATTTTTTTCTCCTCATTTTAAGTTTATGTACGTTTTACGGTACAGTTGAAACTGCTTAAGTAGAAAAGGTCTGGAACAGGCAATTTTCCACGTTATCCCAACCAGAGTAAACAATATCCAACTGTTCCTGAAAATGATGTTTTCACTTGAAGAGAATTCTCACTTACGTGATTCCTACTTCAGCGGGTTCGACTGTACTCCACTACGTCTGTGCTAATTATATAATTCATGGTACAGTACTTCCATGGTACTATGGTAGACCTATGCTATGTAGAAGCAATAATATGCTTGTACTCACATCTGTACTTCTCCTCCAGGGGTCCTTGGCAGAGAACGGCTATGGCGATCTTGAACGACAGCACGCGGACGTGGCCGGTTCTTTGACTGCCAAGAAAAAAACAAGAGCATGATTTCAAAGAAAAAGGAGGCGACAAGTCGACGATAAACGACAGTAAAACGCCAGGTCGCACATAAAAAAGACAAGTCGTCCAATTAATGACGTCATCCAAAGACGACAAGTCGTTCAAAAAAAAATCATCACTTTTATCTCACCAATCGTAAACGTTGAGCAGCCAGTTGAGCGCCAGATCGAGGCAGAGAGGGACGTTCACTCTCTCCTGTTGCTTCTGCTGATGACCAGGCTGACCCGGCTGACCCGGCTGACCCGGCTGACCCGGCTGACCCGGCTGACCGCCGCCGCCGCCGCCGCCGCCGCTTGCCACGGCCTCGTAGAGCGAGAAGAGCACGGTGACCATGTCCGAGACGTCCAGCAGTCGGTCGTTCTGCCCTCGGAGGCCGTGCGCGTCGAAGGCCTCCATGGCAACGTTCAGGTGGAGCAGGTGGACTATGGGAAAAATTATTGGTTGGGTCGTACTTAGTAGCAGAACGCAAAATCGGCTCAACTTAAGTGTAAAAAAATGCCATGTTATTTGTTGCATCACTATACTAATAAACATGTACTGCAAAATTATACTATAATTAATTATACAATAAAATTGTACTATAGTTGCTTCATAAAGATTTTGCAAAATTGAATTTTACTCAAAAGGTAGTTTTGGTTGGGTCACCGCAATAAACTACTAAGTTGCAGCACTATAAAAATGAGGATAGAAGAAGAAAAGCTTTTTTTTTTCTAATCCAATTACAGGGGCGACAGAAGAGCCAAGGACTATTGGAGAAAGGATTACAACAGCTTTCTCCTTTTTTTTGGCCTCTTCTTCCACACTGCAGATGGAAAACTTTTAGGTTTACCTGCTCAGTTCTCAAGACACACCCAGTACGGTTTCGACGCCAGCGTTGCCAACCGGCAGTTTTTAATGCCAAATGCTATATCAGATGTGTCTTTAATAGTCGACTGTTTCATTTTGAGACTATTAAAAAAATCTCCAAGATACTAGCATCACTTAGAATCGCCAGTTTTCCTCGCCCTCTGCGGGAAGACTTGGCAGCCCTGCCTGGTGATACTCACGTGCCAGCTTCTTCTGGACCTGCCTCAGCTTCATGGCGGTCCGGTAAGCGGAGAATCGGACTGGGTTGAACTCGGCCAACCCCTTGAACAGCTGGACCATGTCCGGATGGTCCCAGTGGGTCGTCTCCGTCTGGTGACTAAAGGGTGGGAGAGAAAGGAGCAAAAAAAAACAAGTCTTAATCTTTTGCAATCTTGAACATGTCATCTAGTGTGAGTAATAAAAACAATACGCACGATAAGAACAACAACTGACATTCTTAGACCGCGGTGACTCACTTGATGTAGTAAGGCACTTTGTTCTGCGAGATGGCCCTGGCCCACGGGTAGTGCACGGCCACAGACAAGAAGTCCTGGTTGCTGCCGCCGCCGCCGCCGGTCCTCGCGCTGTCCTCTCCGGCGTTGGAGGCCGGCGTGACCGAGGCCGACCTGAGGCCGGTCGAGGCCGAGGCCGAGGCCGCGCGCTTGAACTCGTTCAGCTTCTTGTACTGCTCGTCCAGCCCGAGCTGGACCAGCTTCCACCTGGAGGAGGAAGGAACAGAAATCAATTTTTTGAGGTTTTTTTTATCTTTGCGCAAC
>JAAUYM010096847.1_pt1 | contig 13881 bp, 14 predicted proteins | sample 7278001 | NCBI WGS metagenome assembly JAAUYM01 (sample SAMN14350224, study PRJNA611818) | marine sediment metagenome | isolation source: surface marine sediment (1.8m) | place: French Polynesia: Moorea | collected 2018-08
ATTACCGTTTTCGCCACGGCGCTGATCTATATCGTTTTCACCCTGCTGGTGACCGAGTGGCGGATGCATTTTCGCCACGAGATGAACGCGCTGGATTCCTCGGCCAATGGCAAGGCGATGGATAGCCTGATGAATTATGAAACGGTGAAGTATTTCAATAACGAGGAACATGAGATCGTTCGCTACAAGAACACCATGCGTGGCTGGGAGGATGCCGCGGTCAAGAGCCAGACCACGATGTCGATGCTGAATTTCGGCCAAGGGGCGATTATCGCGATCGGAGTCACCCTGGTGATGTTCTATGCGGCGAATGGGGTGGTCGAGCAAAGCCTGACCCTGGGTGACCTGGTGTTGATCAATACCATGATGCTGCAATTATTCCTGCCGTTGAATTTCCTCGGCATCATTTATCGCTCATTGAAATATGCGCTGGCCGATATGGATATGGTGTTGAAACTCCTGAAGCGGCCATTGGAAATCGTGGATAGCGCGGATGCCACGGAGTTGACGATTGAAAGCCCGACCATCGAATTCGACCAGGTCGGCTTTCATTATCAACCGGATCGACCTATCCTGCATAATGTCAGTTTCAAGATCGAGGCCGGCAAAAAGCTGGCCGTGGTTGGACCCTCCGGTGCGGGCAAATCAACCCTTGCCAGGCTGATATTTCGTTTCTACGACACTACCTCCGGCCAGATCAAGATCAGCGATCATCCGCTGCAATCGGTAACCCAACACAGCCTGCGGCGCTATATTGGGATGGTGCCGCAGGACACCGTCCTGTTTAACGACAGTATTTTTTACAATATCCACTATGCTCGACCGGAAGCCACCGCGGAAGAGGTGGTGGAGGCGGCGAAACTGGCCGATATCCACGACTTCATCAGCGGTTTACCGGATGGTTATGACACAGTCGTCGGTGAGCGCGGTCTGAAGCTCTCCGGTGGTGAGTAACAACGGGTTTCGATAGCCCGTGTATTGCTGAAAAATCCGCCCATCCTGGTATTCGATGAAGCTACCTCGAGCCTGGACAGCAAGTCTGAAAAGAATATCCTGGCCGCGTTGAACTCGATTTCCCAGAATAAAACCACCCTGGTCATTGCCCACCGCCTGTCGACGATCATCGATGCCGACGAAATCCTGGTGCTTGAACATGGTGAAATCAAGGAGCAGGGCAGTCATGAGCAGTTACTGGAGCACAAGGGTGTTTATGCATCGGTATGGGACATTCAACAAAAGAAACAAAAGACCCGGGAGCTAGAGCGGACATTGGAGGAATGATTGCAGTATACTCTCGGCCTAGATTCCTGAAGTGCTGAGCGCAGCGCTAAACCAGAACCGCGGACCGGTAAAATATATGAGTAGTATCGAGATTCAATTTGATGCGGAGTTATCCAGTTGTGGCGCGAGTGAGCCGTTTGCCCTACGTGTCATCGGCGACGATATGCTGCCGGAATTCAAAGATGGCCATATTATTGTTATCGACCCGGGTGGGCATGTTAAAAATGGCTGCTATGTAGTGGCGAACCCCAACGATGAGTTTATCTTCCGCCAGTTATTTATCGAGGGTGATCGCTATATCCTGCGGGCAACCCAGCCCGGTTTCGCAGAGATTGAACTGACCAGGGGTACCCAGGAGATTGTTGGCGTGGTCAGCCAACGTTCCGGACGTCGTCGCAGTGAGCACAAGCGTTACGACGTGGATTAGGTTTCTCAACGATCAGGGTTCATCTGATCTTCGCGCACCTTGTTAGCCAGATATTCCTCGGCCTCATCGATATCCACTGCATTACCCGCCTTGTCCACCAGTGGTTGTTCATAGTCATTCCAGCCACGCACTCCGGTCTTTAACGAGGAGACATTGGCATAACCCATCAAGTGCATGGTGAACGCTGCCATAACGCTACGGGTTCCAGACCGACAAACCACTATAACCTCCTTATCACGAGCCTTTACCAGCTCTGGCACGGTTTCATCGTAATCCCATTCACAGGCCTGCTCCAGGATACCCCGTGGTACAAACATCGAACCTTCGATATGCATTGCGTCATATTCATCGGCTTCGCGGATATCCAGCACCAGGGGTTTCTCTTGTTGTTCCAGTTTTTCCTCCAGGTCCCAGGGAAATACTTCCTTGATGTAGGGCAGGGCGTCATTGATCAGGTCGTTGAATGTTTTCATGCAATAACAGGGTCGGTAAAAAGCTGGGATTCTACCCGCAACGGAGGACTGAAAAAAGTGTGACAGTCACACCCGTTGAACCGGGGTAGGCAATGAGCAATCACAAATCGCGGACGAAAAAAAACAGCCCGTGAAACGGGCTGTCTTGGGTACTAAGTAATTTAACTTACTGAGCAGGTGGTGCCATTGGCGGCGCTGAAGGAGCTCCCTGAGGTGCGGGTCCGCCTTGTGGCATTGGTGCTCCCTGTGGCGGTGGTCCACCGTAAGGCCTCGGTCCGTAACCGTAACCGCGTGGCGGGTAACTCCGCTTCTTGTTGCCAAACATTGGGAAGTCTCTATCACCCATATTGAAGCCAGGTCCGGTACGTCCCCAGCGTGGGCCGTTATCCCAACGGGGACCGCTACTGCCACTGAAGGGGCCGTCATCCCAGCTGGATCCACCCCAGCGCGGTCCGCTGCTACCAAAGCCTGGTCCGCCTCTGCCCATGCTTGGGCCCCAGCTGTTGCGCGGAGGAGGATAACCGTAACCAGGTCCATATCCACCGTAACCCCGGTCCCAACCGGATCTGCTGCCCCAGCTGTCCCCAAAGCCTTCATTAAAATCGAAATCCCCGAATGATAACGCCTGGGCGCTTTGGGGAATCGCTATATTACTACTGACCACAAGAGCCGCAGCAATGGTTAATGTTGAAAGTGATTTCATTGTTTTACCTGTTTTAAGTTGACGGTTGTAAACCGTGTGTTTAACAACGTATCGATAATAGCCAAACTGAAATAGAATTAATAGTCTTTTTTTGAAAGCTTTTATAAAAATAAAAAATCACAGTAAAAATTAACTCAAAACAGTCAATTTATGTGGAAATAAAAAAACAAGAAAAATAATTTAAACAACAAGATAGATTAAATAACTTAAAAAATATCGTTAATTTATCATTTCATTATTAGATGAGTCGGTGGCATATAGTTATTGTTGTTTATCTGGAGCCGGATAATCCAATTTTACTGATATATGGACAAAAAAAAGCCCTGTCTGAACAGGGCTTTTTCTGGTTATGACCTGTAACTAACTTAGCCCCAGGAATCGGCCTTGATATTTTCAAACCAGGAGTAGGCATACTGCTGTTCGCGTGCCCGTGCCTTGGCATTGAACTCCTTAGGTGTTAAACCACCTGAGCCTTTGACCTTGCCGATCTTACCGTCCACGAAGTTGTAAACCATGGCTACTGAGATTCCATCGTTTGGCGCGATGATACTGTAGCAGGTATTTACATAGGTCGGATGGGGTGCTTCCTTACCATTCAGCAAGGCAACCACGGCAGCCGCACAGACCTTACCTTCAGAGTTCGCCGCATAACCCGACTTGGGCAGAGGCGAGGCAATAGCCGCATCACCAATCACGTGGATGTTCTTGTGCTGGGTAGACTCGAAAGTATTACCTTTGACCGGGCACCAACCCTTGGCATTGGTCAGACCTGCAGCACTGGCGATAGTACCAGCCTTCTGCGCGGGGATGATGTTGACCACGTCACCCTTGATCTTGTTGCCGGACTGAGTGGTTACAGTCTTGCTGGCCGCGTCGTAGGCTACAACGCCATCTTTCAGGGTGTAGTCGATCAGACCACCGCTCATGCTGCCCGCATCGAAACCGTAATGACGTGCCCAGCCGTCTACGAACAGGCCCTTCTTGGAGAAGCCTTTCTTAGGGTCGAAAGCCAGGATCTTGGACTTCGGCTTGTTGTTCTTCAGGTAATGGGCGATCTGCGAGATACGCTCACCAGGACCAGGAGGACAACGGAACGGGTTGGGTGGCGGGGCGATGATGACGGTACCGCCGTCACGCATGGACTCCAGTTGTTTACGCAGGGTTACGGTCTGGGGACCGGCTTTCCACGCATGTGGGGTGTTCTCAGCGACTGAAGCATCATAGCCGTCGATCATTTCCCACTTGAAGTCAACACCTGGAGAGACGATACAACGGTCATATTTGAAAGAGCTGCCGCCCTTGGTCTTGACCATCTGCTTACCGCTGTCGATACCGGTCACGATATCGTTAACCACCTTGACGCCATGACCTTTCAAACCAGAATAGCTGATCTTCAAAGTGTTCATCTGGCGATCACCACCCAGTACTTCATTACTCAGGAAGCAGGTGTAGTAATCCTTATTGGCTTCGATCAGGGTGACATCGATGGAAGAGTCCATCATCTTGATGTACTTGGCTGCGGTTGCACCGCCAACACCACCGCCGACGACGACCACTTTCTTGGAACCGTGAGCACCACCGATCGCGAAAGGAGAGAAGCCGGCAGCTAACGAGGCTGCACCAACGGCTGCACCAGCCTTGACGAAATTACGTCGTGATAATTTATTACTCATTTCTTATACCCTCTCTTATTTCTTGCTGGCGTAGTAATCAAGCAGTGCCTGGATGCCGGCATCACCTTCTTTCTTGTGCATCTTCTTCAGTGCCTTGGTCATCTTCTTGCCAGGATCACGCGAACCGTCCATTACATCTTCTAACTGGTACTTAGTGTAGGCAGTCCATTGACCACCCAGTTGACCGGCTTCGTCTTCAGGATCCATACCGCTCTCGGCATGACACTTGTCACAATACTTGTCGTGCAGTTTCTCACCTTTGCTGGCCATACCGCCGCTGGACTGCATCGCAGAATGCATTTTCTGCTTCTCAAAGAATGCACCCATCTTGTCGAAGTCATCGTCACTATAACCCTTGGCGATACGCATCATGATGGTGGATTCACGATCACCGGATTTGAAGGCTCTCATGGAATCTGCCAGATAAACGGCAGACATTCCGGCCAGGCTTGGAGAGGCAGGACCCGTGCTGGCACCGTTGGTACCGTGACAACCTGCGCAGGTATAAGACAGGGCTTCACCGCTTGCACCAGCAGCGAAACTTGAGCCGGTAAAGGCCAAGCTGCCGACGATCAGGGCAGCACCCAGAGTTTTTACATGTTTCATATAACCTCCTAAAAGGAATGAAGGAATTGTTTTATTGAGTTATTTGATAAATTTTTTATTATCAGGCCAATACTAGCAGAATAGATATTTTCAACAAATTAACCTATGTCAAGTTGGTGAAGCATATTTATGCAGCTAGACTGAACCATGCATCATACACATCTGAAAAAAAATTTCATGTCTAAATCACTGATTTGGTTATAAAATTTTTTTTAAGTGGATTAAAAAAAAGTTTACCTAGGCGAAACTTTGACAAATAAATTATCTATTCATAAAAAAACTGGACAGAAACAACATAACCGCTCATAAAAATCATATTTTTTCAATTCCCTGTCGTATTCATACTTGACCAGGGTCAAGAAAACTTTGATTTTGTCAGAGGAAAATAACTTGGGATATAGCGAGACCATGGCGATATAAAGTAATATCAACTTGCCTCCAATATGGTTAATAGATGGCACATTTAGCCACCTGCGTACCCTGTACCCAGGTGGTTTTTTATTTGGGCCATGATTGACCAGGATCATTATAAATTCTCCCAACAAATTTTAGTGTTATCAGTGAGACTTTGTCTGGAGAGATGAATGAATAATCTGTCTGGAAACCAGCCTGGCCACAAAGGCTATCAGGCACTATTACTTATCATGGTCAGTCTGCTGTTGAACGGTTGTGGCACCATGATGAAGGAATTGGGTGAGGGACTCAGCGACGAATACGTCGACTTCGATAATAACTACACCCTCGACTTCGATCCACGCGGTCAGCAGGCCAGCCCGGTAACCACATCTACTCAAAAGCTCGATGACGATGATTACGTCAACCTGGGTCAATTATCAGTCAAGTATGTTTCCAAGCGCTGTTTTCCCGGTGAGGAATGTTCGACTGAAACCCATCAGGACAACCCTACCCAGCGGTTACTGGACGAGGCCGGTGAACGCGGTGGCGATGTGGTCAAACTGAGTGCCAATAATGTTGATGGCAGTGGCGAGGCGGTTAAAAACGGTGCCTGTATCAGCACCACGACCCAGCAGGTGCCTTATTCGGTCTGTGATTATGAGACCGTGTGTCAGGGTGCCAGCTGCTACACCCGCCAGACTATCTGCCGCACCGAGTATCGCTCGCAAACCGTGTGTACCGAATGGGTGAAGATTTACGGAACCGAATATTTCCAGCGTAGTTCTGCCAGCGTTTGGCGTCTCGATCCACAGTTAAAGGTCCAGGTCCGGTTCGGTGATGAGTTTCATGAGGCCCTGAAACAGGGCGACAGCGAGGCCACCCGGCGCTATCTACAGCAAGGCATGCGTGCCGATATCCAGGATCTTCGTGGACGCTATCCGATTCTGGTCGCCGTTAAGGCCAATAAAAATGCCACCGAAATTAGCCGAATATTACTCCAGCAGGAGGCGGATCCAACGGTCGAGAATAATGAAGCTCTGGCCATAGCCACCGACAGCGACGATACAGCGCTGGTCAGGGTCCTGCTGGAATATGGTGCCAATCCAAACGATAAGGTCGGTATCTGGGGGGTCCTGCTCGGCGGCGAGAAGGACATGATTAAAAAAGGCGGGCCCATTATCAATGCCAGTAACAACAACAATACAGAGATGGTTCAGGTATTGCTGGAGCACGACGCAGATCCTAATGTGGATAATGGACATCCATTGCGCAATGCGATCAAGCACGAAAACAAAGCCATGCTGCAATTGCTGCTTGATGCCGGGGCCAGCGTCCGCGAGGATGGTGTATTAACCACCGCGGTCGACAGAGGCGATATCGCGCTGGTAAGCAGTTTTCTTGAACGCGGAGCGTTCCCAGACAATCGTTCGTGGTCCGGTGAGACGCCGCTGCAGTCCGCTAGCGGATCGGGTCGGGTTGCGATCATGCGGTTACTGCTGGAGAACGGAGCAAGTGTCAATAAACGTGGGGTAGGGGGTGAGAATACCCCGCTGATGCTTGCGGCCAAAGCCGGTCATGTTGAAGCGGTACGCCTGCTGATCGAGTACAAAGCCGCTGTCAACATCGATGATGTGCCGACCGGCGTTGGTTGGATAGCCGGGCTGGCCGGAATAAAGGGTAAAACCGCTCTGTCGATGGCCAGGGAACGTTTGGGCTATGCCAGTTCCGACCAGCGTAAAGCGGACTACCAGCAGATTATCGACCTGTTAATCGAGGCCGGAGCCAAGGACAAGCCCTGATCGGTGATCAGGATGCTACCTGATTTTCAAAGGCCAAGGAGACGAACTAACTAGCCAGGCTTTTATTGGAATCCTTCAGCCCATGCTCGACCGCGAGTACCGCGGCTTCAACCCGGGAGTGAACATTCAGTTTGCGCAGGATGGCTTTCACATGGAGTTTGACTGTACCATCGGAAATACCCAGGTTTCGCGCGATGACCTTGTTGCTCTGGCCCTCGGCCAGTAAGGCCAGAATCTCGGTTTCTCTCGGCGTCAGGTCTTCGAATGGAGACTCTTCGTCATTGGCGGTGGGTACATCACCCTGTACCACCTTGGCCAGGATCGGGGCCAGGGTAGGCGCCACCACGGTCTTGCCACTGACGATATCGCGTAACGCGACGACCAGGGAATCAGGTTCCATATCCTTGAGCAGGTAACCCTTGGCCCCGTTACGCAACGCCTCGACCAGGTCACGTTCCTCGGTACTGGTGGTTAACATGGCGATCGGCATGTCCAGATCGGTTTCCTTTAATCGAGCCAGCACGCCGAGTCCATTGATCTCCGGCATCCGCATATCCAGTAGAATGATATCGGGTCGCAACTCTATCGCGAGTTCTATGCCTTTCTCGCCTTCACCGACGGAGGCAACTACCTCGATGTCGCGACGGGTCAACAGGCCTTCCAGTCCCTCGCGAAACAGGGTGTGATCATCGATGACAATAACGCGTAAATTCATGGCTTTATGAGGTTAGATTGAAACTGGTTTCGATTTTAACCGAGGGATGATTTTCCTCGACCTTTTCCTCGGCAAATTCGAGGATAATCCGGGTGCCTTCACCTGGCTCGCTCTCCAGGGTGAAATCGGCCTTGATCCGGGAGGCGCGTTCTTTCATGCTGTTGAGCCCAATCTGCTCACCGGGTTTGGCCTCATCATTGTTTTGCTGGAGGCCGATGCCATCATCCTCGACAAGGATATGCAGGCGGCCGTTGTCCCGGCGCCGGACCATGATGCGCGCCACATTGGCTTCGCTGTGTTTGCGAATGTTGTTCAGGGCTTCCTGGATGATACGTACCACTTCCAGGTGATATTTGTCCGTCAGATTGATCGGCTCCCTGGTGGTATGCTGGAAAAAGATATGGATGTCCGATTCGGTGCGAAAGCGCTTGACGATATCCTGGATTGCCGGGACCAGTGCCTGCTGGCGGATCGGGGCCTGGAAATGATGAATCAGGCTGCGCAATTCGGTATTCGCTTCATCCACCGTGTTTTCGATGCGTTCCATTTGCGACCAGGTGGTGGCCTCATCATCCTGGTGCAGGATCTCGTCCAGTACCCGCACCTGGTAGCGAATACTGGTCAGGGTTTGCGCCAGTGAGTCGTGTAATTCATAAGCCAGGCGGTTACGTTCCTGGATGATGGAAAGCTTGGTGGACTCCTCATCCAGTTGCGCCTTGGCGATGGCCATCCCCAGGTGACGGCCGATACTGGTAAACAATTCCCGGTAATCTTCATTGTTTTTGCTTTCGTAGATATCCTTTTGCACGAACAGGTTGTAGACGCCAAGGGTATTGCCCTGGTATTGCAAAGGTACCGCTATCAAGCCTAGCTCCTTGCCAAAAAACTGGTGATGGACCTTGCGTTCACAGGGCAGTACGCTGTCCTGATAAACCAGTTCGTTGCAGTTTTCGATACGCCCGCAGACACAGTTATCGGCCGGTAACAAACGCTCTTTTTCGATCAGATCATCATCGAAGCCGATGCTGGCAACCAGTTCCATGTCACCGTTCTCATTGACCAGGCGTACCGCACCCGCATTGGCATGGATCACCTCGGTCAGGGTCTTGAGAAAGCGTTTCAACAGGTCTTCCAGGCTACTGGAAATGTTGATGCTGGCGGCGACATCGTAGAGGATGCTCAGTGACTGGGTTTTCTGTTCCGTGTGCAGGGTATGTTGATGTAACTGTTCCTCGGTATCGCGTGCCAGGTGGTACATCATGGTGCCGAGATCATTGAGATCATCCGACAATTTCGACAGTTCACCGTGAGTGGGAACATCGATCTTGTAATCCAGTTGCCCGCTACGCATGGTCTGTGACCACTGCTCGATATCCAACACCGGTTTCAATAAATCGCTCCAGATCAGATACAGGCTGATTATAAGTAGAGCAAAAGATATAAATATCAATGAGTTGAAGAGAATACTTCCAGTAATACTTTCAGTAGGTGGCAGCAGGGTTGCGGTCAGAAACAGGCCCAGCAGACTGCCCCCCATCAGCACCAGAAAACCAATAGCACGGCAATGAAAAATACAGCTTATCGCTCGCTTCAGGGCGCTGATTTCAGTCAGGAAACCCAGGGATAGCTGGTAGCCATTTTCCAGGTCCTGATTAGAAGTGGAACGCATGCTAGTAACTATTCCTCGGCGGGAACGAAATTCTTGTCGTTGGGATTGATGAAAATAAAATTTCTCTCCCCATCATCCAGTTCCACGTAATCAATGGTCATACCATCTGCGAGTGGTTGGGATTTTTCCGCAATCACCAGTTGCACCCCTGCGGATTCGAGGCGTAAATCGTTGTCAGCTATGGCGTCATCGAATCCCATCGCATAATGCAGGCTGTCATCGGCCATTTTTTTTATCGCGATGCGCAGAATAGCGCCATCGATACCGGTTTCCTTGGCTGAATAAAGGATTTGTTGTGCAGCGTTGGGCGTTACCGTAATCATAATCTACTTTGACTCTTGCAGGTTTTTACAAATGAAACAAAATCATCCACCCAGAAACATTGGTCAGTCTGTCTCAAGTGGGTGTAACTGGCAACCAAATTATAGATGATTATACCATCATTCATTCCGTCAATACCCGTTCCACGCTTGATGGAATAAGCATAATCGCTGTTTTGCTTAAATCCGCTGAGCGCCGAATGGTGGAATTCATGTGCATTGACGGTTTTCGGGGGGACGCTCTGGTTACGGTACCAGGGGTGGGAAGGATTGATTTGCAGTTGGACGTAACCACGGCCCTGTGGTTTTTTATGCATCTCAACGCTGGCCGCAATGACATCACATAATGGATAGGTTTGCTGATCGATACTGAGATCCTGACATAAATACATCAGACCACCGCATTCGGCATAGCAGGGTAAACCCTGGTCTATCGCCTGTTTGATCTGTTGGCGCAAACCTGAATTGGCAGAGAGCTTGGCGAGTTGGGTCTCGGGGAAACCACCGCCGATAAACAGTCCATCGATGGCGTCAGGCAAATCCGGGTCGATAAGGGTACTGAATGGCACTAATTCGACCCCGAGTGCGCGGAAACGCTCTAGATCCCCCGGATAGTAAAAACCGAAGGCCTCGTCCATCGCCAGCGCGATGCGCAGGCCGGAACCCAGGACTGGTGTAATCTCGGGGCTTGTCGTATTGGAATGAGCTGGTTCGGCGGCGTCGATCGCGATGATCCGGTCGACGTCGATATGTTCTTCGATCTGTTGCGCCAGTAACTGGATTACGCCAGCTGACTGGTCAGCGATTTCATTGCTGGGTATCAAGCCCAGGTGCCGTTCGGTCATCGAGATGTCTGCATTGCGCGGCATGGCGCCGAGGATGGTGAAATCGGTATAGGCTTCTATTACGCTTTGTAATTTACCCAGGTGGCGTTCACCAGCGACCTTGTTCAGAATAACCCCGGCAAATTCGACCTCTGCATCGAACTGTTGATAGCCGTTAAGCAAGGGTGCGATGCCACGACTGGTGCCGGAGCAATCGACCACCAGTAACACCGGCAGTCCCAGCATTTTCGCCATCGCCGCATTGCTGTCACTGCCATCCAGCGAGATACCGTCATACAGGCCCATGTTGCCTTCGACCAGTACCACGTCCTGATCATGTGCGTAACGGTTAAAACAATCGGTTATGTATTGATGGCTGGAAGTATAAAAGTCCAGGTTATAACAGGCTGAGCCACTGGCTTCCTGCAGCCACATCGGATCGATGTAATCGGGGCCTTTCTTGAAAGTCTGCAGGGATAAACCGCGTTGACGAATGGCCGCACTGAGACCGATCGATAGCGTGGTCTTACCGGAAGATTTGTGCGCGGCTGAGATATAAAAACTGGCCATGACCGGATAGCAAATAAAAAACCGGCGCGGATTGTAACAGAAATCCGCGCCGGCGTTTAAATGCTAACAGCAGCTGAGTTACTTTAGACCTGTGGCCACTTCGTCTGACAGGCTGACCGGTAACAGGCGAAACAGCTTGAGGGCAAGAAAGACTATGGCCAGGGCCAGGGCTACGCCGCCAAGACCCAGCATCAATTCCCAAATGCTGGGGGCATAACTGGCAACTTCACCATCGAGAAAGCTGGAGGTGGCTTCATAGCCGGGCACTAGGGTCATCGGGTAGGTCTGGCCGCCGATGACGATGACATACAACATCGCCAGACCACCAGCGATGACCAGTGCTGAAGCCACGCCAGCGCGCAGATGAATGGAACCGGCATTCGGCCAGTAAATCAGCAATAGCGGGATGATTGAACCGACCAGGACCTGACCGACCCAGAACATCAGGGTGTAAACCCCGCCGTGCAACAGGATGTAGGACTGGATGCCATGATGCTCGGTGGCATACAGGTTTGTCAGGTGATAGGCCAGGGAGAAATACAGGGTCGCGGCTACGAATACGCCGAGCAGGTTTTTCAGGCGTTTTATCACGACGTCGCCCAACTCGCGCTGGGTCCATTTGAAGCTGGCCATCAATACCAGCAGATACATGGCCAGGCCGAAGGAAAACGACATGATGATAAACATCGGTGCCATGATCGCGGCGTCATAGGCCTGGCGTGCGACCAGGAAACCGAAGATGGATCCGGTACCGGTGGTCAGGATCAGGCGCCAGATGAACGCGGTGGTGCCGGCAATCCGGCTAAATTTCTCGACCTGCCAGTCCAACATGGTCCACAGGTAGATACCGACGATCAGGAAGAAGCCGTTGTAGAGGATGATATTCCAGGCGAAGATCGACTTGAAATTGTAATAGGTCATGGCCACGATCAGGCGATCGGGACGTCCCAGATCGAGCACCAGGATCACCAGGCCTCCGGCCAGCAGGGCCAGGGCCAATATCGCCGACAGTCGTGACAGGGGCTTATACATTTTCTGATTGAATACCGACGCGATCGAGGCCACGTTCAATGCTCCCGATGCGGCCACGATCAGAAAGATCGCGAATACATGCGGCAGCCCCCAGATTACCTGGTTGTCCATGCCAGTAATGTGATGGCCCTCATGTTCCATGGTGACGAAGGAAATGAAACCCAGCAGGATGAAGAATCCCAGCAGCCCGAGCAACATCAGCGAGCCAGTTGAGTAACCATGGATGGATGAATAATGTATCTTTTTCATATCAGTTTATAAACCTTGATAGCGAACGCCCGGGTTCAGGCCAAGTTCTGCCCGCAGCTGGCGCCCACCCGCGGTGGCCAGGCGACGCGAGATTTCACTACTACGGTCGTTCAGATCGCCAAATACGATAGCGCCATGACTACAGGCCTCGACACAGGCCGTCGTGCCCTCACCAGCGTCAACCTTGTGTACGCAAAGGGTGCAGGATTCGACGGTACCCTTACCGCGTGGCGCGTGAGGTAGCTGGTCGGTTAGGGTTTCATGGATGAAATTACGTGCCTTGTAAGGGCAGGCCATCATGCAGTAACGGCAACCGATACAGATATGCTTGTCTACCAGCACGATACCGTCATCGCGGCGGAAAGAAGCGCCGGTTGGGCAGACATCCACGCAGGGTGGTTTTTCACAATGCTGACACATCATCGGCAGGTTGACCGTATGGCCGGTGGACTTATTTTTCAGGGTGACCTTGCGGATCCACTGGGCATCGGTTTTCGGACCGTGAATCTCGCGCAGACCATGCTCCTTGTTGCAGGCCGAAACACAGTCGGAACAGCCGTTGGCGCATTTGGTGGTATCGATCAACAGGCCCCAACGATTTTTGGCGGTGACCTCCTGATCGGCCGGTTTGGCATTTACCGTCTGCAGGAATACACCGGGTGCGATCGCCAGTCCGGCAACGGCTGCTGCTGAGCCGCCGAGAAAACGGCGACGATACTGATCGATCTTGTTGGTCGAAGACGATTGGGCAGTATTTTTCATGTCGGTTTCTTGATCTAGCTGGCGCATGATTATTGAACCTTCCTGTTCATGACGGCATGCGGCTTGGCGGAATGGGCCAGGGCCTGATCCAGGGCCTGCACCGGGTCCTTGTTGGCGTCACTAAAAGCTTCCACCGGTCGATCGGCATGGCATTCAAAACAATCTAGTTTGACGCTGGTCACGGCGTGGCAACTGGCACAAAAATGCTCGTTACTGTCATCATGAATACGCACGATTTTGCCATCCTCGTTGGGTGTAGCATGACAATTGATACAGGCGACGATGCTATGCTGTTTGGTGCGAATACCGTCGTACATGGTCAGGTCTCGCTTGTGCAACAGGTACTTCATATGGTTGGCCCGCATGTCCGCGGTCGGTTCCA
>JAAUYM010038192.1_pt1 | contig 13870 bp, 16 predicted proteins | sample 7278001 | NCBI WGS metagenome assembly JAAUYM01 (sample SAMN14350224, study PRJNA611818) | marine sediment metagenome | isolation source: surface marine sediment (1.8m) | place: French Polynesia: Moorea | collected 2018-08
GGGGAGAGAGAGAGAGAGAGAGAGAGAGAGAGAGAGAGGACTCGTGATGATCAGGTGTGGCCCTGGTGCGGCCTCCCATGCAAGCTAGCCAAAAGCAAAGCAAAGCACCCACACCCACAGAATGTATCAGACCGAGATCAGGAGGAGGAGGGGGGGAGGGCTCTCTCGATCGTCCTAGCAGTGCTCTTGTGAACGTACGGGAGATTGGGGGAGGGGGGCGGGGGGAAAAGTCTTCCCCCCCCCCCCAAAAATGTGGTTTTTTTTTCGGTTGCGTCGGGACGAATTCATTCACATTCAAAATGGTCATAGTACTTTAAGAAAAATTAAATTAAGTGGGGGATGGTGAAAATAACCTAAAAATATCTTAACAAAATCTTTTGAGGCGCGGGCCGTATTCGGCCCTGGGAGGTCCCCCCCCCCCAAAAAAAAACCCCTTGTCGTCTCCAGCGATTGTTCTGATGAGGCGCAGACGCGTGGGCGTCACTTTTCAGAGGAGGAGGAGGAGGAATGGAAGAGAGAGAGAGAGAGAGATTCTCTTATAACAACAACACGCTTATATAAGAGAGGGAAAAGGTAGAAATGAACGCGTCGCTCTCCCCCCCCTCCCACCTGGTACAGGGTGAGGCAAACAAACCGTCTCCTTATTGCGGTCTTGCCAAAGACGTCCTGCGCAATTATCAGACAACACTCGTGCGGGACACCCTGTGACACGGTGACGCCTCTCCTCCATTGGGGCCTTCTCATACCGGGTGACGACGAATAGGTAACCCCCCCAAAATGGCATCGTAATTGGGCAAACCACCTCCAGTTTTTTTCCCCGCTACACCCTGTGCTACGGCAGGTACACATCTCCCGATTGGCGACGTTTGTCTGCCTTCCACCTTCACCTCAGCCTCCCAGCATCGCAATGGAGCACACTCACAAAAAAAAAGCTCTTCTTGGGGAGTGGGGAGGGAAGGCTGGTGTGGGTTGTACTACTAAGTGTAGAAGAAGTAGAAGCCCCCGCTCTCTCTCTCTCTCTGACACTGGATTGCATTTTCTTCTCTCCTTTTTCCATGCACACCTGTTGCCTAATTGCTTTTTTTCTCCTCTGCTCCGAGTTAAAAAGTGGTCGCGTATGGACACCCCCTCCCTAAAAACAAGCTTGTGCGTCCGCACCTTGGTTTCCCGAATTTTCTACTGCCGAAAAAGGTCATGTTTGTTTGGAGGTATCAATGGCAAAAAAAAAAAAAAAAAAAAAGATTCGCGCGTCAACGCCGCCGGTTTTGTCGCCGACCTTGAAAAGGAGGAGGAGAAGGAGACTTCATTAAAGACGGGAAAGGAGGCGTTGGAGGAGGATGGGGGTAAAAATGAGTCACTCTCCCATTTTGGGGCTGTCCCCGTCCACGTAACCGAAAGCGGCGGCGATCTGATGCGGTTGATGATGAAAAATTTACTGTCATGGCCCGGAGACGCACCACGCGGATTCCCAGAAAATGGTCAGAAAAAAAAGAGATGCTCATTAAGATGACATCTGAGCTAGAAGATGTACAACATAAACTAAACTGAGTGTGTGTGTGTGTGTGTGTAAGGTACAGACAGTATCACAAGATTCTCTTCAAATAGAGGTGTCTTCCGTCACCAATCCAAGTTCTTGGCCCCTGTCTTGCGGGAAACCGCCTTGTGTCCTTCCTCCCTCCTCTCTGCCTCCTCCCCCTCTTGGACCACCGCCTTGGCGCTCTTTCCGACCCCGAGAAGCGGCCGCCCTCGATTCAGTCCTTCCTGGAGTGTCGCCAGATCAAACTTCTTTTTTTATTATTTTTTTTCCTATAACTTTAAATTTGCCAGGAATTGCCCCGTTCTCACCAGCATGACGCAGGCCTTGCAGACCTCCATGGAGCTGACGTAGCCGCACCTTGCGCAGGCCCTCTTGGCCGGCATCCTGGCGCGCGCCGACGCCGACACGGACAGCGTCTCCCCGGAGTGGATCAGGTCCAGGATGGAGGACGGGCGTATCTTCTCCAGGTCCTTGATGTAGGCCCTGGACAACGTCGACATCATCAACAAGTGCATCTTGAGAAACACACTGATCTTCCGTCACAATGTCGACTTCCCAACCGACGTCGCCAACGTGCATTTAATGATGGGACAACGCCAGAGGAGGTGAAAAAAAAAAAAGAACCCTTACAGCAACCCAAATCTCGATCCCATCACTTACTACCACTAGTGGCGTATCCATTGGTGTGGCTCTAGTGGTACCAATATTGGTTGGGTTCTCTTCATCTACCCACCTTGCGTGCCCCCTGTAGGCGTAGGGCGAGTAGACGCACTCGGTGGAGAAGTAGTCCAGCTTCTTGAAGTGCGCGTACATGACGATCTCCTTCTCGTAGGCGTACTTGAAGGGCTTGCAGCGCGGAACCGTCCCAAAGTCCTCTTCTTCTTTGTCGTCGTCGTCGCCATCGTCGTCGCCTCCTCCCTGAAAAATCGCAAAAAAAACCACAATGGATTTAAAAGTCGCAATTTCGTCTCTGCTACTTTTTTTTTTAAATATACATACCATATAGCATGGCAATTTCAGAGTCTTTTTCTATAGTCGCAAAACAAGTTTTGCAATTTTTTGCGCATTTTGCTCTCTCCTCCCTCCCTCCCTCCTTCCCTCTCTTTGCACTTGCCGTGGTGATTTCGGTGCACCTCTTTAGCCTGGCGACGTCCCCGCGCAGCACGTTCATCACCACCGTCTCGGCCACGTCGTCCGCGTTGTGGCCCGTAGCGATCCTGGGGGAATCAGAACAGAAACATATATTTTCACCGCCTGCCCAATACATGTTCCGGCAAAGACAGCCAGTCAATCCTTCTCTCCCCCCTCCCCACCTGTCGGCGTTGACGATCCTGGCGCCCCTGTCGAGCGCCTGCCGCCTGAACACCCCGCAGAAGGTACAGTTGGACCTTCTGCCCACCCGCTCAACGATGCGGTCCATGGTCCACCCGTACAGGTCCTCGTAGGAGAGGATCTGGGAAAAAAAAAGAGGAAAACGACGTGTCATGAGATGAGGCGCGGTTAAGCTTAAGGAACAAGTGTCGGGGAAAATCTCGGTCAACTTGGAGAAAAATTAAAAAAAAAAAAAAAAAAAACCACACCAGATTGTACTATAATGTTGCCACGTAAGCAAATCAAGTTAAACAGGGAGGCTCGAATGCTTAACAATCTGTTGCGCCTCCCGAGCCGTCCCCGATTGTTCGAGTTCGACTGTACCAGGGACAGGTGTCAGTCATCCCAGGCCACTTGAGGAAAAAAAAATTGGGAGAGATTGCAGCATCAGCATCGGGGACAAGTTGCCGTGTGATCATGGGAAGAAGGTGCCTGGAGCTCTCCCGACTGCTGGCCACCAGCCTGGTGGCCTCCTGCTGCTCCATCATCAGCTGCTCCTGGTACCTGGATCGCCACGGACTCTGGAGGTCGGACGTTGGCGGACAGTGAGCGTCAAAGAAATTCGTACTTTTTTGTGTGTGTGTGCGTGTGTGGATGAATGAATCCCTCCTCCTCTCTTATTGGGTTACCCATCTTAGACATCACCCCGGACGGCTGGCCAGGGGCGACAACGACACCGGGACCGGCAGCCACCTCATCCCGGTGACGCACCCCGCTTTTCGTCACCTGAACCTGACCATGGATGACAGCCTGAACCCGGAGGGATGTGGGGAGCCGAAGACCAAGCTGGCCTTTGCCAAGACGCACAAGACCGGATCCAGGTTGTTGCTTTGGATGGTGCTGGTGCTCTCTGTTGCACTGGCAATGTTGATGAGGTGTGGACGTTGTTGCTACTGCTCTTCAATAGTGTACAAGTCAGGTCCCAAACAACAGGATCCTGTACATATGCACAGCACAGTGATGGACATTCTGCTGCGCTACGCGCTCTCTCAGGAGCTGAACGTGGTCCTCCCCGATCACCCCAGCCCCACCGCCCTTTACTCGAAAAACAAGTTCAAGTGGTGGAGAGACTATGCCTACCCGCCCTGGCACGCGAAACTCAAGAACAGGGGTCTGTACGACATCTTCACGATGCACACCAGGTTCAGCGTGGAAGCGATGCAGTTGAGTACTAAGCATCCTTGGAAACAAGAACAGACCCTGTTCAGAAATCCAGGTGGGGATGCCCACCTGGAATGAAACTCTGTTTGAGGTAGGTGCACACCCTCTTCTCCCCCCCAAATTTCAACTTGGATGATGAACTCAAACAACAACTACCTACAACTCGCATTCTATGACCTGATCACGACATGCCTCTAACGAACATGCACTATAATGTGTACTGTCCTGGGTCTGCAACAGGCATCTGCTTGGCGTCGAAACCACTTTCTTCACTATCTTGCGAGAACCAGTCAGTGCCCTCGAAAGCTTCTTCAACTACAGCAATCAACTGAGGAGCCACTGGGGATTGAAGTCATTTAAAGAATTTGTAGAACAGTAAGTTTTTCCTAGTATATGAGAAAAGAACTAATTCAATTATGTAGACATCTCTGTGTGTGATGTTACAATATTTTAGATTGGACAAGAACAGCACTTTCCAAAGTGAGGCAGCTACCGACCACTACCTGAACCAGCAGTCCTATGACCTGGCCAGCGTCCACAACATCCACATGAGAGACCAGGATGAGGCTGCCGGCCTGACAATCAGGGAAGAAACACTTTTGTCATAGTAGTGGTTCCAGCCAGACAAGGCAAGTAGTACGCAATCTCTCTTGCTGCAGGATGCTTGAGGATCATTTCTCCCTGGTGATGATCACAGAGCGGATGGAGGAGTCGCTGGTGCTGCTGGCACATGAGCTCTGCCTGCCGCTCTACAGGATGGCTGCCTTTAAAAAGAACGCACGAAGGCAGGGAGCTAAGGTGGTCACAAGTTCTTAGAGCTCAGATGTCGTTAAGGAGAGAGAGAGCATGGTGCGCCCACATTTCTGTACTACATACTGTAGGTATACCTACCGTAGTAGCACAAATCCAAAGTTGGGAGCACATGTGTATTGCAGCATACTGTACATGTAGTTAGTAGGGTACATCTTTCTCTCTCAGGTCTATCTCACTGAGCGGCACCACCATATTCTCCTTCCCTTCCTGAAGCTGGACTCCGCCGTCTACGACCACTTTGCAAAGAAGTTCCAGGAGAGGGTGGAACACTTTGGGATCGCCAGGATGGAGAGTTCTGTGGCAGAGCTCAGGAGACTGAACAAACAGGTCATTGCACAATGGCTAAAAACAGAATTGTTTTTGGTCACATGGAAAAATCAGTTAGGAACTATATAAAATTTGAAACTGTTGGAAAACCTATGGTAGTGTTCTTTTTCTAGGCATAGCTGATTAATCAGTTGCAAAAGAAAATATTTTCTGCAGCTCTTGACAGCATGTGGTGGAGCGATGAAGTACCAGAGTGCCAAGCTGAACGAGAGCATCCTAGCGCTTGGCAAGGTGGTTGTGTACACGGTTAAAAGGTGAGAAGAAGTTGTCAAGTTTCTCAGGACGTGCACACCGCAACTCTCTCGAACTCCCACCGGTCAGGACTGATGTGGAGCAGTGCCTGGTGATGTCCATGAGCTCCAAGGCTCAGGTTAGCTACACCTGCCAGAGACAGGGGGAGAGGATCCATCGTTTACTCGAAGAAGAGAATAAAACTTCAAACAACACAGGATGACTACATAGTACGTACCGTACGTAGACAAGAGAGGGAGGAACTTTTATAGACTCCAATTTCTGGCCTCGCAAATAAATGTCTGAAAAATGGGATAAAATTTGATATGGTGACTCTTAACATGATTTAAAATGCATTAGGTGTCTGACTACGTAATGCAAAAGCAAGCGTTTTCCCTAAACATGACAAGTGTTATAACATCAAAATAATACCATGCACAGAAACAAATTACAAAGCAAGCAGCATCTTAAGATAGAAAAGTTTTCTTTCAAGCCAAGGTGGCCAAATACCATAACTTGAACCATTAGTCTTATAACCTGGGAAATCTCAGGCTCATTCATAGCATGGATCTAAGCAATGGTTCGTCCTTAGCAATCAGGGATGTAAAAATGTAAAAATGTTTGTCAGACAAGATGAAAAAAAAAACAGACTAACGTAATACTCTACAAGATACTACACCAGCTGTTTTGAGCAAACACTAGTGGTTTTTTTTTCTTTTAAGCTGGTGTTGGAAACACATGGGCAGGTATCAGTGATACCTTTTGCCTTTGCAGAGCAAAAAAAGAAATAGAAATAAACAATAAAGTGGAATTTAAAGAGTGTCTGTGCTGCTTTGCACCGTACGCAGTGGTATTTGTCCTATAAGAAATGTAAGAAAAGCCTTTCACATGCTACATAATAATGCAACACTTTTGAGGGGGAAAAAAAGTCATGGGAAGGCATCTGCAGCTCTCACGACTGCTGTTTTCAACCCTGGCAGTCTCCTGCCTATGCCTCATCGTGGGATCTTCCTGGTACCTGCAGGCCCAGAAATCGACGGCCCCCATCAAGTAAGCCTTACACATTGCCATGAACACCCAAATGTGCTTGGTAACTTTAAAATTGGGCCAACGCAAAACACACCTGATTACAGAACTTTTGGAAAAAGTTCCCAATTTCTAGGTTTTCTGGATAGCGAAAACGAGTCTGTCGTCTTGTTAAGGCACAACTCTTCAGGACAGGATAGGGGCAACAGCAGCAGCAGAAGAAGCCCGCTGACTCCTGTCATCCACCCGTCCTTCAGACATCTACATCTGGCCATGGACAACAGCCTAAACCCAAGGGGATGTGGCGAGCCAAAGATCAGACTGGCCTTTGCCAAGACCCACAAGACTGGGTCAAGGTAATCACCAGGCAACAAGTATTTTTTTTTTTAAATTATTCTGGACCCGGATGGACCGAAACAGTATGCATTCTTTTAAACAAAGTACAGTGATGGACATCCTGCTGCGCTACGCGCTATCAGAGGGGCTAAATGTGGTCCTGCCTGAGAATCCCACCCCAGGCGCGCTCTACTTTTCGAAGCCGTTTGAGGAGTCTGTGGACTACGGATACCCATCCTGGCACCAGGAACTTAAGGACAGCTCCTTGTACCACATCTTCATGATGCACACCAGGTTCAACGTGAAGGCAATCAAGTTGAGTAGCATCATATATGCCAGCACATGTCACATGGTACTTACGTACATTCTCTGTGATGCTACTACCTAGGAAGCTGCTTGGCAAACAAACGACTTTCTTTACAATCCTGAGAGAACCAGCTGAAGCTCTGGAAAGCTTCTATGACTACAACAGAAAGCTGAGGCATCGTTTTGGATGGAACTCATTTGCAGAGTTTGTCGATGAGTAAGACTAATTCAACAGTCATTATTTATGCATTTGAGCTAATTACCAAGTTTGGGCAACATAGATATACTCGTAGAAACTTTAATTACATGCAGTCCCTTTTTGTATGTATAATTCAGACTTGGTAGGAACAACAGTTTTCAAGCCAAGGTGTCCAAAGACCACTACTTGAATCACCAGTGGTATGACCTGGGATACCCCGGATTTCTCCACCCCACGGACCCAAGGAAGGTCATCAAACTGACCATCAGGGAAGAAACTTACATACCGTTTTTTTTGTGAAATGTCAAGGTATTGGGTATTGGGATCATAAGGGTTAGACTTTATGTGTTGCTCTTCAGTGTTGTGGCCTGAACAATGCCAGTGCTACTCAGCAGCGTCTGAAATCCTCTTTCAATGCATGCAGGATGCTGGAGAGAGATTTCTCTCTGGTGATGATCACAGAGCGGATGGAGGAGTCGCTGGTGCTGCTGGCACATGAGCTCTGCCTGCCGCTCTACAGGGTGGCGGCATTCAAGAAGAATGCGCGAAGCAAGGCCAGCAAGGTATGAGGCCAGGCCTACAATTGTAATTGCTTGAACCCGCACCAGAAGAGCGCCCAAGGGTGCATCTTATCATTGAAAGGTGCCCATCACCGACAAGGAGCGGGAGATCCTGCGCCCTTTTCAGAGGTTTGACTCCGCCATCTACGACCACTTTGCCGCGAGATTCCAAGAGAGGATAGAGCACTTCGGGGCCGACAGGATGTCCAGGTCGGTCAAGGAGCTCAGGAGGTTGAACGAGCAGGTGTCGCGGGCCTGCGGCATCAGACGGGAGAGTTCCAAGAGCAGGAGGGTGCCGCCGGTCAACAGGATCATGGGGAACGCCATAGCGCTCCGGGTTACAAGGTGAAGAGTAGCAGGTGACCGGGATAGTGGCAGTTGCAATACTAAATGCTCGTTTGTTTTTGAAGGACTGATGTGGAAGAGTGCCGTGTGATGGCCATGAGCTCCAGGCACCAGTTGGGTTACGTCCAGAAGACCCAGGCTGACAGATACCGAAGGGAAAAAGCAAGGCCGAGCTTCCAAACAAAATCATAGTTCTGGTCTGACACGAGCGTAACAGAAGAAACCACCATACAAATGCACTACACATTTAGGAAAGTCAAAATGGTCTCTGTGCCTCTCTCTCTCTCTCTCTCTCTCTCTCTCTCCTCTCTCTCTCTCTCTCTCTCTCTCTCTCCTCTCTCTCTCTCTCTCTCTCCTCTCTCTCTCTCTCTGCCTCACCTTGAGCTCCATCCCGTACTGCTCCCTGTTCCTCTTGACGGCCTCCAGGCTGTCGTCGCGGTAGCCAGAGATGCCCTCGTCGATGGAGAGCAGCACCTGGGAGGGGGAAGGCATTCATAGATTGATCTGAAGGCTTGAACTAAACAAAACCTTGACTTTCAGACAAAAGTCAGGACTTGACTGAGATATAGTCTTGTAACTACGTACAGTGCGTTAGACTGAACATTTCCGAATTCACAGACCTTAACCAAACTTTACATCAGTCTAACTTAAGTCTGACCTTTGTTTTAAAATATGGGCAAAAAAATATGTGCCAAAAAAACTGTGGCAACATGCCTGTACACCGAGTTCAGACTTGAGTCAAGACTTGAGAGGTTGCCTAAAGTCAAACTTATACTACTACGTCTTAAGGATGACGATCTCCCGTCAAATGCCACACACCAGGTTGAGCCCGTAGTCGTGTCTGTCGTTCAGGACGGAGAGTACGTGTGCCAGCACCGTGGAGTCCTTTCCCCCGGAGGCCCCGATGGCCACCCTCTCCCCGCGCCGGAACAGGCCGTGTCTCAGCACCGTGTGGTGCACCTCCGTCTCGAAGGCCAGGAAGAAGCACTCCTTGCACAGCGCGTCACCGGTCTTCGGGCGCTGAAAACGAGAGGAAATTAAATTAATTAGAGACATACGCTGATTGATTAGAAGTCACGCGTGTTTGCTCCTATTTCTGTTTGCTTGCTCAGAATAGGTTTTGTGGGAGGGAGCCGGATGTACTCTTTGCAGTGTATTTAAAAGCCTACAGGTTTTAGTCGGAATCGGACCATGAGAGACTTCCAATTTATTTCGCTTTTTTTCTGATAGCGTTACAGTATTCCTCCATTTACTAATTGTTGAATATGACAATTTTAAACACTTCCTTCCGCCACTTGGTCGTCATGTCTTGGCCAACCCGAGCAAGTCCCTGCATCTCTCTGTGAAGTGCCTTCCCTCCCTGATGTAGTGGTAGGACCCGGGCTTGTACGGCACCCGTGCGCCCTCCGCCTGCCTCGCCGTCCGCCCCACGTACTCCACCGCTCCCTGGTCGCACCCGCCGTCGGCGCGCGCGGACAGCTCCGTCAGCGACGCCGACGTCGCCGCCAACGTCGCCGCCGCCGGCAGCGGCCTAAACTTGGCCGTGGAGCGGTCGGAGGCCGCCTCCATCATCTCCTTGCGGTCGGAGAAGGTGGGCAGTGAGGACAGGGGCAGCAGGATCATGCCTCGGAACACCTAAGAAAATAGAGATCTTGTACTGCTAGTATGATGCAAAAATGTATCTCCTCCCTACCTTGTGCGTCTTCATGCCGGAGTGGTCGAAGAGCTCGAGGGACAGCCAGACGTCGTGAAGGTCCTCCTCGTCGCCGACGTCAAAGGAGAAGACGTGGCCGCCGTTGCCGGCCACGCAGCCGCTATCCTCGGTGAGCACGTCCTCGCCGAGCTCCCCGCCGTGACCGCAGACGCTGACCGCCAGGTCAAACAGCACGTTGATGGAGTCCTCGTGCACCGCCGTGACGCCCTTCCGCCCGGCCTCCCCCGGGACGAGCCTGGCGGTGACGCTCGGGTTGGCCTGCTGCTTGCCCCACCTCATCCGGACTCCCCTCAGGCTCCACAGGACCACCAGCAGCTCGGACTGGCCCTCCGGCAGCGCCCGGCCGCGCTCCAGGAAGCCGGCCTGGAAGGACAGCTCCCCCATCTCGTCCTGACGCTCCCGCCCCATCGCCTCCCGGACTTCGCTCTGGTGCTTGGCGATCAGGGTTCGAGTGTCCACGGACTGGAGCCACAGCGAATTGGCGATTTCTTCCAGCTTTGGCTTGCCCTCCCTGCCCTCCCCGTCCTCGCCCTCCTCTTCCAGGCCCATCGCCGCCTTAAACTTAATTATCTCCCCGATGGCGGCGCAGGCGCTCCTGGCCTTGTCGCGGTGCACCTCGTCCCTTGCCATCCCGGAGAGCACCCTGTGGTGGACACCCATCTTGTCGTCCAGCGACCGGAACAGGGTCTGCTGGATCAGGCGATTGAACTTGGCGGTCGCCTTGTCCGTGGCCAGCTTGAGGCGCTCGTCGAAAAACCCGAGCAACCCGTTGAGGTGCCCAAGCAGACACCCCTCCTCGTCGCACTCGTCGTAGATGTTGTCGGCGGCGATGAACCTGTCCATCAGGCATCCCTCGCCCTGGCAGAAGATCCGGACGAAATCCTCGGAGTACTTGTCGGCGAGCGACTTGGAGCTGCTGCAGACTGCGGAGAACATCCTGACCCTGCCCATGACGCCGTCGCTGACGTCTTCAGCCGTGCCGCGACCACCTTCGACGAAGATGAAAGACTGGAGATCTCCGAACATGTCCGCCAAGTAGGTCGAGGAGAAGGAGATGCTGTTAAGGATGATCACCAGCTCCGCCTTGTCGAACTCCCCGTCTCCGTCCACGATGTCGAAGAAGGACTGCATGTAGTGCTTGAAAACGTCCTGTACATGTACAACAGAGCAATAGATTTACATTAATCGGCCCACAATCACACACCTTTCCTCCTCACCTGCAAATTCACAACAAGGGTAATCCCAAAGTCCAGGTTCTCCTCCAAGTTCGGCCAGTTCAGCCTCTTCCAGGTCACCTCGCAGGACTTGAAGATGCCCCCGACATGCATGGCGGCGTTCTCCAGCATCCACTCCTCTTCCTCCTCGTCGCCCGTCGTTGCGTCAGAGAAGCTCTCCCAGCCCTGTCCAGCGTGACGCTCACGCTCCATCTCCAACACCTTTTCCACCTGCAATCGGGACGTCTCCTTCACCCTCTCCGTCCACAGCGGGAGGCACGGCTGGAAGACTGCAAAGTAGCTCTCCTCCCTTCCGGAGGGGACGTCGTCGAGGAGTCCTCGGAGGTTGCAGAAGAGGCCGAAAGTAAGGACGGGGTCAGCGCTGCCGCTGTTGGCCAGGATGACGTTGTGGACAACGGGGACGGCCTGGTCGAGGACGGCGTCGGCAAAGATGGAAGCCCAGGCGAGGTCGTCGCTGCCGGCACCGAACCTCTCGCGGATCAGGTCCAAGGTCGGGAGAACAAAGCGCTCCACTTCCTCCGTGACGCACTCGAGGTCCGGGGAGGTGAACCTCCCGGAGACGTTCCTCCTCAGAAGGTCGCGAAAGCGGGTGGTGAACGCCTCCGCGATGTACTCCTCCGCCGCGGCCTCTCGCACCTCCACAATGGCCTTCACTGCGTGGCTCATCTGGGCCAGTTGTGCCTGGTTAACCTTGCTGGCTTCCAAGGAGGCCAACGTCTCGGCCATCCCTCTCAGGAAGGACCTGACGCCCGCCACTTCCTCCAGCTTCTCCCCTGCGGAGGTGAGCTTGGCGACGGCCTCCTTCACCACCAGGTTGTTGAACGGCACCTTGCCGTAGACCTGCAGCGCCGCCCTCGCCTGCACCGCCTCCAGATCGAGACCGTCGCGCCGACCGTACAGGAAGGTCGCCAGTGCCCAAATCTCCTCCCTCGCGGGGTCGAGGCCTCCCTGCCAAGCCAGCCTCTCAGTCGCGGGCATCCCGCCGAGGCGGCTCTCCAGCAGGACCAGGTACAGGCTCCGGAGCTTGTCGGACTCCGTCTCCGCGCGGCCTCCGACCTGCCAGGAGAACCGCCACTGCAGGTCCTTGTTGGTCAGGGTCTTCCCCCCAGTCAGCGGGATCTCGCTCACCTCCACCTCCTCCGCGAAGGTGACCTTGGCCTCGAACGCGGGTTCCTCAGAGTCGCTGACGCTCTTCTTGCCATCGTTCGACACCGGACTCAACAGATTGGCGGTGGCCTTCTTCAGTCCTCCCGTCAGCGAAGCCTTCCTGGCCCTGGCCAATGCGGACCTGGCCTTCTCGGCGCCGACGGTGGACGCCGACGACAACCTCCTCACCACCAGAGGGGAGGTCCTCTTCATCTTCTTGCGGACTATGCGGAGCTTCTGCCCGCTGACATCGGTGACTTTTGCTGTGAATCGTGTCAGGTTGGCAATGCAGTCCTGTTCCTCCTCCTCAAGTTGTTGCCCGTTCAGAGTCACGGCCACGACCTCCTTCTCCTTCTGGTCTAATTCAAAGAGCCTCTCCTGCTCAACCAGGATAGTCATCTCCACCCAGGGGGTGTCCAGGATCTCCCCGCTCTCGTGCACCTCCTTCAAGGCGTCGATGATCTCGGGGTACTGAGAGAGGAGGTCGCACACGCTGGAGATCATCTGCCTAGCCACCAGCCTCCTGGCCACTTCCACGGCCGTGGGATTCTCCGCGTTCACCAAGTTGACCGACAAGGCGAGGCTGCCCACCTTGACCGGCCCTTGGGTCAGCCTAAGCGGCTTCTTGGCCCTTCCCTCTCCCAGCTTCGAGGACAGGACAAAGGTGGCTCTGCCCAGGCACCTCTCCCCGCCCTTCGTCACCTCCACCTCCACCGTGTCCTCCGGCGTCTCCACGAAGATCCTGGCCTCCCCTTCCGACGAGCCGTCGTCCCTGCAGCCCAGGGTGGCGCGCTGGCCTCCCAGCGCGCCCGACCTCACCACGAAGCTAAGCTTGGACTTCTTCTTGGTGGCGGCGTCGACGTCCCTGATGCGGACGACTGCGTGGGCGGCGACGGCGGCGACGGCGGACGGGGACAGGGCGGCGGACAAGGAGGGCGGGAGAAGTGAGGGGAACTCGCGGCCGAGGAAGGCGGAGAGGCGGTCGACGTTGGACGGGTAGGAGCGGAGGAGGCGGGATGGGCAGTTCTTCAGGGAGGAGGACAGGATCTCGGCGGAGCCGGCGGCGGCGGCGGCGGCGTCGTGGTCATCGGACTCCAAGATGTTCTCCGGCTTCGACTCCATCTCCAGCGAGGAATCCTTGCTCGCCAGCCTCCTCCTCCTCCTCCCCTGCCCGTCCTCCTTGTCCAAGCTCCTCCGCACCATCTCCCACTCGCCGAGGGACAGGGCGTCGGCGTTGTCGGCGTCGTCGTCGCCCGCGAACATCTTGATGCCGCCCTGCGGACACCTCGCTTATGCGGTTTTGTGGAAGTTGATTGTGATTTGTGAGGGATGCTACCTGTTGGTTCTGTCCATGAAACGAAATCCGGGAAACCACTGTGCTCGAGGCGATGGAAATTCATGTTTCTTTTTTTCTCGCATTCTTCATCGTGACACTCTTATCACGCCAGAAGTACGTACGTGGTATATGACGTTAGCTAGGACACAGAAGTCTCGGGATCTGGAAAGAAGCTGTTTTTCCTCTTTCTTTTTGCACGATCTTCGTGTAGCTTAAAGTGCATTCAA
>JAAUYM010067595.1_pt1 | contig 13866 bp, 13 predicted proteins | sample 7278001 | NCBI WGS metagenome assembly JAAUYM01 (sample SAMN14350224, study PRJNA611818) | marine sediment metagenome | isolation source: surface marine sediment (1.8m) | place: French Polynesia: Moorea | collected 2018-08
CCTGGAAGTGCGAAATCTGCGGGAAGGGACTAACCTCCAAGACAAAGCTGAACAGCCACATCAACGTCGTCCACCTCGGAAAGAAGGATTTCAGGTACGGACGGACGGATTCAAGGGGAAAAGAAATTGGTAAACTACACTGAAATGGTAAAATGTAAATAGTACGTAAATGGTAACGGTTACCCTTAAATGGTAAAATAGTCAACATTTGTAAATGGTACCACGGCAAACATTTATAAATGGTAACATGGCAAACATTTATAAATGGTAAAATGGTAAACATTTATAAATGGTAAAATAGTCAACATTTATAAATGGTAACATGGCAAACATTCATAAAATGGTAGAAAGAGCAACAGCATCTTTTGATTCATTTTTTCTTCCGTTCCAGTTGTCACTTGTGCGACCATCGCGCCAGCAGCGCCAGCAGCGTGGCCCGGCACGTCCGCACCGTCCACCTCCGCGAGAGGCCGCACGAGTGCCCGCAGCCGGACTGCTCCTTCTCCGCGGCGGCGCACCAGGACCTGCGCGTGCACGTCGAGTCGGTGCACCTGAAGAAGCGGGACGTGGTCTGCCCGCACTGCGGATACTGCGCCGCGCAGGTCAAGCTAGTGAACGCGCACATCCGGCGGAGGCACGGCGGGGTCGGGCTGGTCGGAAAGAGGGCGGAGGAGGAGAGGAAGCGGAAGAGAGCCGAGGAGGAGGAGGCAGGAGCAGGAGGAGGGAAAATGGCCACGGGGAAAGCGGAAAGTCATCGTTAGGAGTGGCCATTATTGTGAGACACTACGTTTGCTTGCTGTTCTTCAATAAAATTGCTTCACGGCAACTATTAATCACTTCATCCGGGTCGCGTCAAAGAGTCATCTAGTGGACAGGCAGTTTTGAAAGTTGCGACTTGCACATGACTGCATGTGCACCACTTTAGTTTTACTACACATGGATTATATTGGTGTTGGGGCAAAAAAAAGTTACGTACGTTTCATGATATTTTCTGCTCTTTTCATACTGTTTGCACTTTGACTTTAATGTGCAATGCAGTTACTCGTACAATTGCAAATAAAGAGTTTGGAAAAATTCTGCCGTCTCTGACTTATCCATTCGGTGTCGGCAAGGTGACAGTCTATATTTCGGGTGTCAATCAAGCCAGGTCGATTTTTAAACTTCCCGCGCCTTTTCTCCTCCAACGGTCGGCAGAGCATGAAAAGCGGCCGGAGTGGCAGGAAGGGAAAAGTGCAGAGAAGGAGAGAGAGAGGGGGATTTAAAAAAAAAACCCTTTTAAAAAACAAGAGAAGGAAGAGAAAAATTGGGAAATCGAAGGCAGCGAGTTTTCAGGATGTCGTTCCCGCGCGCCGTCGTGCGACGCTTCAACGAGTCCGTCTCTTCCACCCCGGCCCCGACCGCCTACGACCCCAAGGACGTGGCCAAGGGCAAGGGGTCCTACGCACCGGAGTTCAGGGCGCAAAGGTCGGTTTGTCCTACCTACCACGTTCTACCAGGACATGAGGTGGTCTTGCTCACTTTTTTTTTTCGTACTCCCACTCTATACTGCAGGTTTTCCGACCCCAAGGAGGTGACCCCGGGCCCCGGCCAGTATGACACCTCCGCCAAGGAGGAGTCCGGAGGCAAGAAGTGCCCTCAGAAGAAGAAGCTGTTGGCCACGGAGGTAGGGGGAGATGGCGGGGATGTCTTTCGGACTCCCTGCTGGAAAGGCCCGAGGCCGGGCCCCTCCTCCGCGCTCTCCTCTCGCCGTCCTCCCGCGCGCAGCTCGTCCACGTCCTCGCTCGGGTGCTCCTGCGACGCGGAGCAGCTGAGGAAGCGTTGCGCGCAGCTGGAGGAGCAGCTGTCGGCCGCGAGGGCGCAGCTAGCGAAGGCAGACAGCCAGGGGCGGGAGAGGCAGCAGGAGATGCTGAGGCTGCAGCGCGACTTGAGTGAGCAGCGTGCTGCCCTCGGGAGGAAGCGAGAGGAGCTGGAGGCAGCAGAGACGGAGAGGACCGACCTGGAGAAGAAGTAAGGGCGTCGCAAAGTCTTTGTGTGGAATTGCATACCTTCTACTTCCCCCCCCTCCTCTTCCAGGTTGAAGTCGGTGGAGGAGGAGCACGAGTCAAACGCGGCGAGGATCGACACCCTGAAGAGGGAGCTGGAGCTGCTGGCCCAGGACAACAGGACTCTGGAGGAGGCTGTGGAGGAAGACCGACGCAGGCTGGAGGAGGAGAGGCTCGGTCTGGAGGACAAGGCCACCTTCCTGCACTTTACACAGGAGCAGCTCAACCACCAATTGCAGGTCAGACATTCCTAATTTACTATTACTGTTACCGTTGTTACATTAAGAAAAGGGAAGTTCATCATTGGTTTTGCGTACTTAGGAGAAGGACGATGAGGTGAGTCGCCTCCGTTCCGAGGCCGACGTGCTGAAGGAGGAGGTGGCCTCCCTGCACGTGCAACTGGAGAGCGAGCGTGAGGGTACCAGGGAGGTACTGGGCGCATACGCCAGGGACAACCAGCTGGCGTTGGAGGAGTTCAACACACTCAGGGTTTGTCTTCTTCAGTGGAACTGTTTGTGTCAAGCTGTGATCCGGGTTTTTCCCTTCTTCAGGAGGAGAAGGAGAAGCTTCTCGCAGAGAAGTTTGCCCTGGTGGCTCAGACCAACGTGGCCGTGACAGAAAGCAACAGATTGCAAGATCAGGTAGCATAGCGAAGGAAATACGCTTTGTCTGGTAAACGAACATATAGACCACTTTGTATTATTTCTCCCTCGCAAGGTGTGCTCCTTACTAGGCGAGCAGAACAGTCTGCGTATCAAGAACGAGGATTTAGAAGAGACGGTGGCGAAGTTGAAGGACGAGGTGATTATTTGACCGTCCCGATTTGCAATTTCATTCGATGCCAAAACCTGGTTATTTTTATTTTTATTTTGTCAGATCAACACAATGAAGCAGGACGCAGAGATCTGGTCCAACGATCGTTCGGCGCTGGAGGAAGAGCTGTGCAGGGTGGAGAAAGGACGCACGGCGACGGAGCTGGACCTGGCGGAGGTCACCAGGGAAAAGATGAGACTGGAGCAGGAAGTGGAGGTTAGAACAAATAGTGATGTTGGAGGTATTGCGTCTATGCACAGTATGTGCTGTACAGTAGATAGTATAATTCTGTCTCGCTAGGATTGGGAAGAGGAAAAATCTCAAGCGGCAAGAAAGCTGGCGGAGGCCGCGGAGGCTGAACGAGACCTGAGACAGCAGTTGGCTGCTTTTGAGGCCGCGATCGAGTCCGCCGAGGCATCTGCCGAAGTTGTCCGAGCTGAGCGGGACGCAGACGCGGAGGAGGCTGACATGCGCGTGACCTCACTAGAGGGAGCGTTGGCGGCGGCGCGCGCGGAGGCCGCAGGGGCCGCGGAGACCCTGGAGGCTGTGGAAGAGAAGATGAGGGAGAGCGTCGAGGCCTGGCAGTCCGCGGTGGAGGAGGCGGAGACGTTGAAGGCTGACAAAGCAGACCTGAACGAGACCTGCGTCATTTTGGAGGAGAGGTGAAGACATGTAATATAAAAATTTTATGAGGCACGTAAGTTACAACCCATATGCTTCAGGATGAAAGTTGCTGAGGATGAGACAAAGGAGAAGCAAGATGCTGTAGACGCATGGCAAGAGGCCTACAACGAGATGGAGGTCAAGCTGAAGGACCAGGAGTCTGAGGCTGCGCGGCAGAATCGACGGGCGGAGGAGGCGGAGGCCGCGGCCAGGACGTCGTCGTCGGAGTGCGCGGTCGCCAAGGAAGAGGCCAGGGCAGCGGCGTCCGCCGCGGAGGAGGTGGACAGGGAAAGGACACAGCTGGTGGACATGAACAAGGACCTGTCCGAACAGGTAGGTGACTTCTTGGTGAGATGGGAAGAGTGTGCAACGCAACCGCCGTTTCTTGACCTTGCTCAGGTGACCGAGGGTCTTTGCACGATTCGGCGCCTCCAGGCGAGCGAAATAGAGCTCCGCGCGCGGACCACCAGGCTGGAGAAGGAGCTGGAGAACGAGAGGGAGGGGGCCCAGGTGGAACTGCACAACCACTGGGAGGCAGAGGACGACGTTCTGTCGCTGCAGGCCGCGCTGCGAGACGCCGAGTCCGCCATGGCCGCGGCCGCCTCCGACGCCGCTTCCGCCCGGGAGGCCAGGGACAACGCGGAGAACGAGCTGAGGGCAGCCAGGCAGGAGATGGGCTCCAAGGACGGGACCATTCTGAAGCTGGTGCGCAATTGCCAGGAGAACTCGGCGGCCGTCGCCAGGGCCTGCGCACAGGCGGAGGAGGCGGAGAGGAAAGCCAGGGAACTCAGGCAGGCCCTGTCCGATTCGTCTGGGAGGGAGAAAGAGGCCCGGGATGCCCTGTCCAGTCTGTCGAGCCGCGCCGCGGAGATGGAGTCATTCCTGGACCAGTACATGGCCGAGAACAAGGACTTGAGGGAAAAGGCAAAGGCGCTGGAGGATGAGAAGGAACATGTCGAGAAGAGGTAAGGTGGAAGGAAGGTTTTGGATTCAGTGGTTGTTCCAGAAGTATGTTATTTCTTTGTTTCTCTTTATTACAGAGTAATCTCTGAGGACGGGGAGGACTACCAGTCCAAGTACGAGTCGCTGCTGTCGGCCGTGGGTCCCTTCAAGGAGCAGCTGGAGGCGTACGAGGCGGAAAAGACGGCACTTGAAGATCAGAACAAGGCCACAGTGGAGAACCTGAAGCAGCTGGCGGTTCAGCACGGGAAGGTGCTTGGGCACCAGAACCACAAGCAGAAGATCAACCACCTGGTGAAGTTAAAGACGGACAACGTAAACCTCCAGCAGGAGAATGCCCGCTTGTTGACCGAGACGAGGCGCCAGGCCAAAGCCATCGCCAGGCTGGAGGCCAAGGTCCATGGCGGAGACAAGGAGAACGTCGGGGGAGGGCCGTTTGCCAGGATGGGAAGCAAGTCTGTGGCCAGCACCCCGGCCGTGCAGTCCAGCTCCGTCGCCACAGCCGCTGCCTCGTCCAAGGAACCTCGCAGGCAGGCCACGCTCAAGGGATCTCCCCTCGCAAGCAGAAACAGACTTTTTCACTGATTGACCTACCCTTTTAAACACGGGACGTTTTGTACACAGCCAGAAGAAAAAAAGATATATAGTATATGTTCATTCGTCGTCTTGTAGTATGTTCTGTTTCATTGTAATATCAAAAGGACAGAGATGTGTGTGTGTAGATTGCGTAGTCGAGAGGAGTTTCTTGACCTTGGAATGGTACTATAAAAAAACTACTATATTCTTTTTGAGCAATAAAACATTTCTTTTCATCACGTTTCGCGTATTTCTTCGTCGGTGGTGGTTTCGGAGGTCGAGGAGGAGGAGGCGTTGCCACTGCGATCTCCCCCTTTCAGCTCGAGTATTCCACCCCCACGACGGAGCTTCCGGTGCAGCATTATGTACCTCGCCGTCGACCTCATCCTGGGCGTGACGAATCGGCGGCAGAAATCCACCTTGTCCCCGTGCCTGGCAACCCTGGCCGCCTCTCCGAGCTCCGGCAGGGAGGAGAGGAAGGAGAGGCAAAAGTCGAGGCAGTTCCGCCTGGTCTCGTCGTAGGCCCTGGGGCCGGCGCTCCACGGGCTGCGCCCGCGCGCCAGGCGCAGGCGGGAGTCCCAGTACTCGGGGAAGTCCGGATCCGTGACCGCCGCCCGGTTGCACCCGGCCCCGACGTCGCCCCTGAGGTCCACGACGACGCACCGGCGCCACGCGCCGACTCCGCCCCCCACCACTCGGACCCCGTTCTTCCCGAACTCGTGCACCCGCCCGGCGGAGTCGGTTACCCCGACGTGAAGGTCCACCCCCAGGGAGAAGGAGGGAGACAGGAAGGAGGTGCCCGTCGGCCTACATGTGTTGGTGTGCGGCAACAAATAAAGTAGTTAAAACAGCAGCAACAGAAGGGTGTCTCACATTACAGTATCCCCAATGTACTATACTAACTTGATGACGAGACACATTGGCCTGTCCGCTGCGCTCTCAAACGGCTGCGGCATGGCGAACGGAGGCAGCCCGAACTGGCACCGTGAGAGGGCAGTGGAGCAGGTCGGGCAGGAGGCGGAGGCGACCAAGGAGGACAGCACGAAGAAGCGGCGCCCACAGTGCTCGTAGCAGACGATGCCGGAGTCCTCATTATCTTCTTGAACGGGGAGCTTGGGCCTATTCGACGTGGGAAGGGCGCTGGTGGTGAGTGCATCGCTCATTGCTGCATTTTTGGAATGAAAAGGAACCTGAATAAGCAGTTTCCAAAAATCTTTGTTGGCACATTTACCCTTCACAGGATGGGAAAGAAGTGACAAAGGAAGATCTGCTCTCTCTTTTTTTTACTGGCTTCTGTATTCTTTTCTTCAGGCTGCCAGCTGATCAGACCACGTCGTCAAGTCAAGGTGATTGTACCTGTCCCACCTGGGTGGGTGAAGGTTTAGTGCAGTGCATTTCGAAATTGGAGGAAGGGAGAAGAAGAAAGAGACCATGGCCTGATATACCCGCAGTTGAAATTGGCGCTCTTGGCCTCCTTGTGAAGGCTTTCCTTCAGACGTCAACAATGACGTTTAGTCTAACTACAGAGCCGGTTAAGTGACGGCCTTGTAAGACTATAGGGTGGATGTAACGAAACCATTGCTAAAAAAAAATGATCCTTCCTACGTTGCTGCTGGTGGCGTTCTCCTCCAGTCTGGTGGGCATCCAAGGGAGCAGGAATTTGGCACTCTCCACAGTTCAGGAGGTAAAAGTGCAGATCACACGTTTCCTGTCTGTCTGGAATTTTTGGGGTTCTTTTTGTACTAGGAGGACCATGAATCTGCTGAGGCCACCGTTGAGGACGCCTTCAACGAGGCTAGCCGACCAGTTGAGGACGTCTTTGTGCCTACCGACGAGTGGCAGGAGGTCCGACCGGGGCAGGTAGTGCCCGCCGGCCTGCACGTCAGGATCAACCTGCAGACGGGCAAGAAGGAAGCCAAGCTGCTGGAGAGGGAGGAGGAAGAGGAAGGGGGAGGAGGAGGAGGACAAAACAGGACTGAACAGCAGGCCAGCATCGGAGACATCGACGATGGGGGCAGCCTCGTCGAGTCCGGCCGGCACGGGAGCGGACTCAGGTCTTACCAGGAGCTGAGGAGGCAGCTCGAGCTGAAGGACGTCAAGTTCAACACGGAGTTCGAGGCCGTCCAGACGCTGACCGAGCTGTACGCCAACGCCTCATCTGCGGACAGGGTCGACATCTTGGACGACCTCGAGTTCTACCTGCACCAGTACGACAACGCCCGCGACTTCGTGACCGTCGGCGGGATGGAGAGCATCGTCAGGCCAGCTATGGTCATGGAGGCCAAGGACGAGGGGATGACGGAAGCAGTCGCCGAGGAGACCCGAGGCCGGGCCGCTCTGGTCTTCTGCGCATGCGTGCAGAGCCACCCGGCGGTGAAGGAGAGGGTGACGTCCGCGGGGTGGACGGGCTTTGTGCTGCAGAGGATAGACACTGAGAAGTCGTCCAAAGTGCGTCGGCGCTTGGTGTACGCCCTCTCCTGTCTCCTCAGGGGCCACAGCAGGAGCAGGCAGGAGTTTCTCAGCGTGGGAGGTGAGCGTCCGGAAAAAATAATGCTGTCGACTTGCAATTTCCCATATTATTTATTTTCTCTCTGCCAAAATGTTAATTCTGAAGGTCATGGAAAACTGCTGAACCTCATATCATCGGAAGGAAAGGAGAAGGACGAGGCCACTGTGAGGAAGATCCTGATCCTCCTGTCTGATTTGGTCGACGAGGAAGCGGCGAGGAGGACTACTGACAGAGGAGGGGGAGACGGCGGCCACGACGACACTGGTTCGGTCCTCCAGGCTCTCCGGGGTGGCGTCCGGTCGCTCTGTCCGGCGCTGGCAAATCAGGCGGAGAAGCTGACAAAGGGTGACAGCAAAGTTGTTGTTGCTGCTGCTGTCAGTGCTGCTGGTGCTTCTGCTTAATTGTACTCGTACGTACTACTGAACTGAACTGCTGTTGTTCCTACCACTCTATTTACAGTTGCTTGCCACTGGCCCACTGTAGGATTGCAACTAAAGTAAACTTTTCAGATGAGATTGATCTGGTGGAGAAGTTCTCCCTCGTCCTAAGGAGCTTTGCCGGCCTGTGTTCAGGATGGCTTCATCCGCAGGTGATTCGTGGCTCTGTCTAACGCCTGAAATGCCAATTGCCTCAGCAGACACTTTTGGTCCTCTCCCCTCCAGATCGACCACCTGACTCAGTTGGCGAGAGACCTGTCCAATGTGGACGATCCGGAAGGAGATTTGGGCCTGGACGAGACTGCCTCCGCTCTCAGAAGGACGTCCGAGGCGATCGCGGCGGCAGAGGACGCTGCCGCGGCTGCCAGTGACAGGGACGAGTTGTGATGGAATTTTCCTTTTATCCTAAAACCCCGGCTGTGATAAACCAAGGACGAGAACCTGCAGTGAGCAACAAGTGTGGCATGTTGTTTTCCGATTGTTAAAAGTTCTAGTGCAGGAAATAAGATCATGAATTTGTTTATTAGTTTTTTTTCTGCTTTCGTAGGTACCTTCCAATATGTTTTCGAGACATAACTAAACCGTACCATATGTACTTAACGTATGGTGGTAGTATATGTTAAGACTAGTAACTCCATCACGACCTGCATTGTCCTTGAGTGGAGGCAGAGCGGCAAGGCTTGCCCCTTTGTCCAGGTGGTAAAATGTGTTTAATACTACTAAATTAATTAGGACGAAACAATTCGACTTTCTGAACGGGAAAATACCGTAAATCTATATGATAAAGTACTGTACTTACTAATTTTTTGATGAACATGTAAAATCCAGTGATATTGGTTGGATCTTCTCGCGAACATAAAACAAGGTAGTTTCTACCAAAGGTAGCAAAGGAATTGTATGTAGACTTTTAGATACATGATAACATCCTGCTGCTCTTCTTTCCCTCATTATCTCTGTGGTTTATATTACCTCTCTTTTCGTCGTCCACTTTTGCATCGGCCAGTCAGAAATGCAACTATGTGCTTGCGCACGAATTATATTACCAAATAAATATTCTTGCCAGTCCAAAATACTTGCTTTACTTCTTTAGTAGGATGATAACAGTTACATGTAGAGCGACAAACCAAAATAGGTATCAGTACGGAGCACGTCCACGCTATGCCAATCCAACCATGCTTCCTCCTCAGGCGATGAGGATCTTCTCGTCCCTCCTCTTCTTCTGCACCACTGTCCCAGGCTTGTTCTGTGCGTCCGGGTGGTTGGACAGCTCTGGCGGGCAGTGAGACACTGGCGAGTTCACCAGAATCTGCTTCAGTTCGTAGAAGCAGGCAGAATCCTCCTGGGTGAGGAAGGTGATCGCACATCCAGACTTGCCCGCACGCCCGGTGCGGCCGATGCGGTGTGTGTACTGCTCAACAGTCTTGGCCATGTCATAGTTGATGACGAGGGAGACATCCTTGATGTCAATGCCTCTGCCGGCAACATCGGTAGCCACCAGTATGTCCTTGGCACCCTGCTTCAGCCCAGACAGTGCGTGGTCCCTCTGCTCCTGCCCCTTCCCTCCGTGCAGGGTGGCAGCATTGTAACCCATCTTTTCAAGCCCCTTGGCAAGGACATCTGCTCCCTTCTTCTGGTTGACGAAGATGATAATGGGTGGCTCGATCCCCTCGTTCAGGATATTGATCAGCTTGTTGCGCTTGTCGTTCTCCTTCATTACGTAAACGATCTGCTCCACCTTTTCTGTGGGCTTGCCTGCACTGCCGATGTAGACGACTGCAGGCCTCCTCAGGTAGGTCCTGGCCAGTCTCTCCACTGCGGGGGGCATCGTGGCTGTGAACATGACCGTCGACCTGTATTTGTCCTTTAACTTGAAGTTTTCTGCCAGCCTCTGTCCGTCTTCTGCCTCCTCTGTGTCTGGCTTCGCGTTGGTGACTGGCATGTGGTCCAAGACGCGCTGCACGTCCGGCTCAAAACCCATGTCGATCATGCGGTCGGCCTCATCAAGGACAATGTACGTGCACCTCGACAGGACGAGGTACCTGTTCTCCAAGACATCGATTAGTCGACCGGGAGTGGCGATGACAATCTCACAGCCCATTCTCAACTTAAAGCCCTGTTCTTCTCGGGAGAGACCTCCAATGACCCCGACAGTCCTGATGCCAAGGGGAGTCCCAAACTTGTTCGTCTCCTCCTCGATCTGCTGTGCCAACTCACGGGTGGGGGCCAGAATGATGGCATAGGGTCCCTGGTCAGCCTCCTCAATCCTGGTGTCCCTGGGAAGTCCCTGGATCCAGACCAGCAGGGGCAAGAGAAAGGCTGCGGTCTTTCCTGACCCAGTCTCGGCCACGCCAATAATGTCCCTGTTCTGCAGTCCGATGGGGATGGCCTGGCGCTGGATGGGAGTGGGCTCGCGGTAGCCGATCTTGTCAATAATCTCGATGATCTCATCCGACAGGCCCGCCTCACTCCACTTCCTAACCGGGTGGGGGATGTTTCCGCCCTTGATGGCAATGCTGTAGTCCTCCCTGAAGATCCTCCAATCGCGCTCGGTCATGGCGCCAAGCTCCTTCTCCGTCCAGTGTCGGTCGTCCCACCTCTGTTTGTCCTCCCTCCGCTTGACCTTCTTCAGCCTCTCCTTCTCCTGCTCCTTCTCCGAGTCGGTGCGCCTCTTCTCCAGGAGGTCCCCGTAGAATTGGCCCTGCTCCTTCTTCTGCGCCTTGATGTCAATCCCGCCGATCCCTCCCCTCCCGAAGAACTGCACGGCGTGCCTCTCCGTGTAGATGGGGTTGTAGTCCCGGCTGGTGTCCTCGCCTGCGTCCCAGTCAAAGACAAACTTGCGATCATTGAGCCTGCGGACCCTCTTCTTCTTCTTGGCGGCGCCGAGGTACCGGTCCTTGACGGCCTCTCGCTCCTTCTCCGTGACCTCCCTCTCCCTGGCGTCCTCCCTCTCCGCCCTCTCCTTCTCCCTGTCCCTGCCGAGGTGGCCCGCCCTCTCCCTGTCCCTCCACCGCTCTCGCTCCCGCTCCCTCTCCCGCTCTCTGGCTCGGTCTCGTGGGTCTCGCTCGCGGTCCCTCATCTCCCTCTCGATCTCCCTGAGCTGGTGCCTGCCCTCCCTGTCGAACTGGTCCCTCTTCTTCCTTTCCTCGTCCTGTGTCGCCCGTAGGGCCTCTACCTGGGCCTGTCGCTTGCGGAGTGCCTCCTTCACCCGCTCCTCCTTCGTCAGGAACCTCGGCTTGGACTTCTCCTCCTCCTCCCTCTTCTTCTTCTCCAGCAGTTCCTCCAGCGAGAGCGGCTCTGCCTTTGCCCGTTGCTTCCGCTCTTCTTCTTCGACCTCATTCTTGATCTCCTCCTTGACCTTCACCTTCCCGGGTTCATCCTTCACCTCCTCTGACTTGTCCCTCCTGTCCTTGTCCTTCTTATAATGCCTGTCGCTCCTGTCCCCCCTGCCTCTGTCCCTGTCCCTGCTCTTACTTCTCCTCCTCTTGGATCGCTCCCTGTCTCGACTCCTGCTGCGACTCCTCTTGCTCCTGTCTCGGCTCCTGCTCCTGCTCCTCTTCTTGCCCCTTTCCTCCCCCATCCTGATCCTGAAGAAATGCGCTCTTGCTTGGATTGGAGTACGGACCCCAGGCCAGACTCGCCTTTGTACAACTCCTCCTGCCGGTCCAACGTTAGCGGTCCAGACGGACGGTGATGCACGCAGTTGCAGCTGCTGCAGTCCGCTTGCCCCCCTTGCGTGTTGATTTTGCATCGTCTAGCTTTGTCTGGCAGTAACGATAAAAAACCTCTCGCAACCTCTCTCGCTGCCATTTCAGCCTGAACGGGAATGTGTTTTGCATCCTAGTGTTTGTTTATTTTCAGGAGTGCAACGAGCTCGAAGTTTTCGGGCTCGAGTCGGTTGAGAAAAGTCGAGTCTGGGTCAAGCAAAGCTAGGCTTGACAAGCCAAGCGCGACACTTTGCATCTAAAGGTATTTTAACTTCAGGCTTCTATTTGCCATTTAAAATGCTTAAATATAGCTATTTTATACATGGTCAAAATTATACTACTACTACTACTTTACTAGTTATTAAACTATTTTGTTTAGTTTGTCAACCTATTTGTACTAAATTTTGCATCCATTTGTAAATTATGTCATTATGTTTGGCTTGCGAGCCTGGCTTAAATATTCAGACATAGTCGAACCCGAAAAGTGTCTTTAAGTCGTCGAGCTCACGAGCTCGGGCTCAGCTCGTATCCATTCCTATTCCCCTCTTCCTTTTCCTTTTCGAACGGTGGTCCTTGCCGCTCTTGTCCGACTCTGCAGTTCCGACAAGATGCAGATTTTTGTCAAGACCCTGACGGGCAAGACCATCACCCTCGAGGTGGAGCCCTCAGACACCATCGAGAATGTGAAGGCCAAGATCCAGGACAAGGAGGGAATTCCTCCGGACCAGCAGAGGCTCATCTTTGCCGGGAAGCAGCTGGAGGACGGGCGCACTCTCAGCGACTACAACATCCAGAAGGGTGAGTGCGAGACTGAAGAACTACTCGAGTTTTTGTCAAGGACGACTCCCTTATTTTCTGATTTTTCCCACGTCGGAAGTTGAGACAAAACTCGCCCTCCCTCTAAAAGTCTTTTTTTCCTCCTCCTTCAGAGTCCACCCTGCACCTTGTCCTTCGTCTCCGCGGTGGCGGCAAGAAGCGCAAGAAGAAGAACTACACCACCCCCAAAAAGATCAAGCACAAGCACCGCAAGGTCAAGCTGGCTGCCCTCAAGTACTACAGGGTGGACGACAACGGCAAGATCCATCGCCTTCGCCGTGAGTGCCCCTCGGAGGAGTGCGGAGCCGGCATCTTCATGGCTGCCCACTTTGACAGGCAGTACTGCGGAAAGTGTGGCCTCACCTACGTCTACACCCCCTCTGATGACAAGTAGAGCTCCGTTGTGATGGAATAAAAGTTCATCAATTCACTTTGTAACCATTCCATTTTATCGTCGTCACGTCATTGACTAAAAAGTAAGCACGACCACCACTTCATGGCCTGCTTATGCAACTTCCTCTCTTGGGTATCAATTTTTATTTCTGCCTCTTTTTTTTCTGTAATGCACAAATAACTTCATGGCACTTCCACGTTTAACACACAGAGGAGCAAATGAGATACAATTTTATTTTTTTAAACAATGTTTTTATATTTTGAGGTTTGGAGTACCTTTCAGAACTTCTTTGCAATATACCTATTTAAGGACATCAATTCACGTTTGCACATAACATGGTACTAAAGTGCAATCACGGAAGTCTGTCCTGGAAAGGAAACAAAAAGTTTTTGGATGATCTCTATAACTTAAAGGATACATTCTAAGAAAGTTTCCTATTATTAAATTGAGAGCCATATAATTTATACAAATGTTATTTACACTTTAATGCACTCCTAAAACATTTTAAAAAGTCTTTTGTACCTACTATGCAAAATTAGGCCAATTCTCACATTTACTCCAATGATGACACTTGCTCACACATAACTTTTGAATATGTATACTGTGCATAGAGATACTGTGCATAGAGTAAGCTTGATCATGGAAGACTATAGTACAGTATTACTGTACCTCCAAAACTCCCAAGCTAATAAGAACTACACTGCTTGATACCACATGTGAGCACCGGATCAACAACCGTAAGAAGCCTACGGAGTTGTTTGTTTGACTCCCGGACCTACTCTCGGATTTTGTCCTGGAGGGTCCCTAGCCCATTCCCACCATGGGGATTTGGGAGGAGTAGCTGGATTTCTCCCTCCAAAGCCTGTAGAGGAGGTCACAAGGAACTTGGCAATGCTATGCACAAGTAACTTGCAGTTCGCAGCCCACTCACCTATTTCAGATCTGGATACTC
>JAAUYM010007362.1_pt1 | contig 13862 bp, 21 predicted proteins | sample 7278001 | NCBI WGS metagenome assembly JAAUYM01 (sample SAMN14350224, study PRJNA611818) | marine sediment metagenome | isolation source: surface marine sediment (1.8m) | place: French Polynesia: Moorea | collected 2018-08
AGCTTACAGTTAGCTGAATTTATACAGTTGACATCATAACACAACAAATCTCAGGCAGAGCAGGCAGTGTCAGCTAATCAGCCCTACCTCTATATATTTAACCTCGTTGAGCGAGCGTCTAAGCAGGGACTTTCTGGAATATAAGGACTGGAAGGCTGTGCTCAAAAAATATTCTGTCAAAGCAAAAAATATGGACTATTACTTATTAAATATAGATTGACATAAATTGTGTCAATAGTTTGCATATAAAATTTTATGGACTTAGCATGCAACTAAGCTGAGCTCTAATATACACCCGAAAAGCTAGCAATCGTCAAACGCTTCTGGGACTTTACCGAAGATAACTTTTCCATAACTTGGGTAAGATGCATTATATCTCTACAAAAAAAATTGTGTCCGTTATTGGCATTATAGACAACAATTTTTATTTAGGAAGTGATATACTATCTCCTTTACTTTTTGAAATCCAAAATTTGGGTGACAACCTTCCAGTCCTTATATTCAGAACGTCCCTGGTCTAGGCTACTACACAAGCAAAGCAAACTTGCTGTCTTGGCTGGGACTCAAATATTCTATACTTACTCTGACTCCTAATTATTGAAACCATAGCCAACCCAGACGCCTAGACAGCCATTCTGACCCAGCACAATTTAGTAGAATAACAACCTTGCAAAAAATAAGCACTCGTGGTAGTTGTAGTGCCAGAATGCGCAATAATTATTGCACATTTTTGTTTTTTTCAAATAAGAGTGGCAACGCTTGCTTTCCCGGTAGAACAAAAGTCAACAAACTTCTCATCAACACAACAACTAAGAAGGGAGAGAGGCTTACCTTGTCCCGTCCCGTCCCGTCCCGGCTCGGCCCGGCCCTCCCTCTCTCGCTCTGGCTGGAACTGGGAGGGACGCTGCTTGCCTTCTCTCTCTCTCTCTCTCTCTCTCTCTCTCTCTCTCTCTCTCTCTCTCCTCTGCTGACCTGGCCATGTGAATGGGGACGGGGAGACACCAGCGTGCTAACAGGCAACAGAGCACCATGTGGACGCCGGACGAGGTGTGCAGACAGGAGTAGAGCCATAGAGGGCGGCCAGGGGCCACTCCACGGGCAACGGGAGCATCGCCATGGGGGGCAACAACGACGACGACGAGGAGGAGGAGGAAGGCAAGTCGAGAAAGCGGGGGAGAAGCGACGGCGGAGAAGATGAGTGGAAAAAAGACGCAAAGATGCGAAAGGTGGAGAAAGAAGGTGAGGGGTCGGAGGAGGACAAGGGACACCTCTTTTTTTTTTTTTAAGACGACATTTTGTTGCCCTTCCCTTGTCAGCCCAAGATCGCGTCTGCGATCGCGTCCGCCAGATCCTCCAGCGCGAGTTCGGCCGCTCTCTCAGGGAGAAGGAGGAGGAGGCGGAGGAGATCGAGAGGAGGCTCGTCCAGGTGCGGAAGGCGCTCCAGATGGTCAGATACGGCGTCGTCGCCAACTACTACTCGGGAGGAACTCTTCCGAAGGTGCGACACTACTTTTACGCGTTGACAGACTTGAACGCGTTGTTATTGTTAATTTTGTAACAACATGCCGTTTTTCAGCAAACTCGTTCTCGCCCCGAGGAGGTGTTTGTCCACCCGGCAGTGAGGCCCCTCCTGGCAGGGAAGAGACCCGCAGGTGGTGGTTCTGCGGCCGCCGGAGAAGCCTCTCCCTCTTCCTCTTGCCCGCCTTCCTCGACCGCCGCGGCCACTCCGACGGCGGCCGCCTCCAGTGCTCGATCCGGTGCAGAAGCTGAGACGGAGGATGGAGACAGGGAAGAGAATAGGCCGGGCTACGTCCCCGCCAACCCGCGGTCCAACGTGCCGGAGGTGTCCGCCGGGGTGCGGAACCTGTCCCACCGGGTGAAGAGACGCTTCGTGGTGGGCAACGTCTCCAAGTGGATCCAGTGCGACCAGCGCGAGGACCTGTCCACCCACAAGTGGATGATGTACGTGCGCGGCGGCGACCGCGACTCGCCCGACGTGTCCGACGTGGTGCGCAAGGTGCGCTTCCTCATCCACCCGAGCTACCACCCCCACGACCTGGTGGACGTGGACCGACCACCCTTCCACCTCACCCGCAGGGGGTGGGGCGAGTTCCCGGCAAGGGTGCAGATCCACTTCAGGGACGCCGGGGACAAGCCCGTCGACATCATCCACCACCTCAAGCTGGATCGCACTTACACCGGGCTGCAGACGTTGGGCGCAGAGACGGTGGTGGACGTGTGGCTGCACGACTCAAGGGCGGTCAGCAGGGCCAGGGAGAGGGACGAGAAGGTGACCAAGTCCGAGGCCATCATCGACAAGTTCGAGAACGCCCCGGAGGGCCTGGTCATACCGCACGACGACGTGTCCGACATCATGCAGCCGTCCATGCTCCCGGACTTTCATGCAGACAGTTTCCCCCAGGTGAAGGTGGAAAGGTCTGACGGTGAACAGCACGCCCCTTCCGCCGAAGGCAGCGCGTTGGAGGCCGCCAGGCAGCAGAAGACAAAGATGGTGGTGTTCAAGACCGAGTCCGGACAGCTCCAGCAGCAGCCTCTCTCCTCTCAGATGACGGCGCGCCGGCTGCCGAACAACAACTGCCCCTCCAGCAACTGCAACGGGGCGGCCTCGCCGGGAAAGACGACCTACATCCGGTACAAGGACAAGAAGGGGAAGAAGTACCTCCTTCCGGTGACCGTGCTTCCCAACAACCACCGGAAGTTTGTTTCCGACGCCACGGCGAATGAGACGTCTCAGGTGGGGCAGAAGGCACCCTCCGGTGCAAACGTGATATGTGCGAAGCCGCTTCTGGCGTCCTCCAACAACAAGAAGGCGTGCAACGGCGTTGACGGCGACAGCGCTTCAGTGTTGCAGTCGGGCCCCACCGAGGTCGTGTCGGAGCAGAAGGTGGTAGCCCGGGCCAACGGCATTTCTCTGGTGAAGGAACGCCACTTTGTCAGGCAGAAGAACAGGGGCAGTCCCGCCAGGGCTGGGACCACGGGAGGCGGCGGTGGAGGAGGAGGAGGAGCGGTGAGTCTGCTGAGGAGCTCCTCTCCGGTGTCGTCATCGGCACTCCGCCAGCGCGGGGGAGGAGTTAGCCTTCTCAGGAAGAACAATAGCCCGGTCGCGGCGTCGCTGACCAGCAGCGCGGGAATCACCCACGTCTTGAGCACGACATCGGCGAAGGCGATTACACCCTCCACTGCTAAGATGGCCAACAAGACTCTCTTGGAGAGCGCAATTCCCAGCGTGAGTCTGGACCAGTGGAGCGCCATCTTGGGCAAGGGGAACGACCAGGAGGACGGCCAGCAGGAGGTCGAGGAAAGACTGCTCGGTCGATCGTGGGAATTGCTCAAGAGGCAGATTGGGTACTACAAGCTGCTCAGGTGCTGCTACTTTATCAGAGCTCTGATTTAGCATATTTTAAAACTTCTCCTAACAAATTACTTTTTTGTACAGCGAGGTTTTCAACCTGAGGTCGTCCGATTTTCCCTCGAGGGAGTCTTGCGTCTTCCGCCTAGCCCGATACCTCCCCCTCGTCTCCCCGCTGGCCAAGGACCCACTGTACAGGGCGCTGCATCCTTACGCGGCTCCCAGCGAGAAGGTGTTCTGCAGTTGGAACCTGGCGAAGCAGCTGTGTTCGGAGGTGAGTCTGGAATCGGTCCTGTTGTACTGGTGCTGTCGTAGTACTGTAGTACAATGTTTTTCATTCACTTTTCCCCCCACAGTGGACGAGGGCAAAGACCATCTCGAGGATCTTGCATAATGTGAAGTCGCTCCAGCCGTATGCCACGTCGACGTGGGAGGTCTCCACACTTCTTCGGGAGCACGGCTTCTCACACTTCCTTTACAGTAACTGCACAAGGATACGCACTGTACAGTATTTGTTCTTACTCATGCTTCAGGTTCACTCTACTCACTCGCAATGTAGGTGTCGGCGAAACGACGGAGGTTGAAGATATCCCCGCGGCAGACCGCGAGTTGGACTGGTGCTCGGTGGAGAGGCTGCTGGAGACCCACAAGCATCTGGACGAGGGCGGGACGGTGGATGTGGAGGGAGACCGCCGGGGAGAAGGGGAAGTGCGACAGCGTGGAAGGGGAAGCACCTTCACGTTAAAGGAAGGAGTGACAATGGCGAAGAAGCCCCCGGCCACCACCTGCATGATGCTAGCGGAGGACAGCGTGGGCGGGCTTGCCTTCGTCAGGGAGGCGGCGGCCGAGATCGGCGTCCACTTCGACGCGGACGAGATTGTTAAAGGAGTGTTTTATCCCACCACGGAAAGGCTCATTTACCACGTGAGAATCGTCTATGTTATTATTTGCAAAATATCCTCCTCCCTCTCCCTCTCTCTTTTTAAAAAAACAATACTTTATTTTTTCCAGGCTTGCAAGAATGTCTGCGAAATGTTGGTCAGGAAGGCCTACAAGGCTGTCCGGAGACGCCGCTTCGAGGGACCGTCCTCGTCGAAAGCGTCGAAGGCGGAAGTGACGACGGACGACGTCAGAAGGGCGATCAGAGAGAACGGACAGCTGTTTGACGTCTTCAGCTCGGAGGTCTTGGCGGCAGCGGTCAGAAGATGAGAGCCGAGCCCAGGGCTATTTTTTTTAAATCAACATATTCTTGTAACACCTGATCTGTCTATGACTAATACAGAAGAAGAGTTTAATTTATGACCGGTCTGTCATGCGCACAGTATTCAGAATAAATGTTGGTATAGTGTACATCACATCACGACGCAAGGCACGTCGCAAGCTCTCTTTCCATTTTTTTCACCTTTTAGTCCTGTGTTTATTTCGCCAAGTTCTGCAAACCTATACTACGTTAACTTACCACGTACTCGGGGCCAGAGAAACATTTCTTTCTTTTTTTGTCTACATGTGTAGAGTCCGTCACTCCCGAGAATTATTCTCGCTGTTATTGCTATTGCTGCTGCTGCTTCTCCGGCTGTCGTACATTTTCAAAAACTCCTCTTGCAACTGGCCGACGTTGTAACCGTCCAACATCTGAGAGCGAAAGACCGACTTTATTAAAACCAGAACCGGAACAACTCTTTCGCAGCGAACGCCTGACCTGGAAGAAGGAGACGGGGCACCTACGCTGGTAGTTGGCGCAGTCCCCGTGCACCCCTCCATCCACCTGGGCCTGGATGTACTCGTTAGACCTGTATGCGGGCGGCAGCTTGAGCAGGACGTCTTTCGGGGTCAGCAGCAGGTGCAGCAGCTCCCCGATCAGGCCCTCGCTGTTAGGAACCTGGACAATTGACATTTGGTTGGCTACTGAACAGGATACAGGGTGTTTTATCAACATTTTTCTTACCATGGCCACCTCGCAGACGACTCTGAGCGCGCACGTGTGCACGTCGAGGTCCTCCCTACCGAAGCGACCCATCCCGTGGAGCTCGTGCAGCCAGTCCTCCAGCCCGGAGACCAGGGACAGGCGCTGCTCCTCGCGACGGAGAATGGGGGAAAGAGGCGGGGAAGAGGGAAGCCCGACCGACCGGGGGAGGCGACCCATGCGGCGACCGCCGCTCACGCTAGGGACAAGGATTTTGGAGACTCAAAGAGAAAAAAAGACTTTGTTGAGACTTTGCGGAAACTCACACTCCGGTGTCGACGGTGTAGGTGAAGGGAAAGGTGAGGAGCATGGTGCCGGTGACGTCGCTGTCGATGGGCACCGACAGCACAAACGTGGCAGAGATTACCCAGCCGGTTGAGGAGGGAAAGAGAAACCTGTCCAGATCAAAAGCAAATTTGACTTGCTTGACTTGCGGTATAGTAAAGCCTACACTGTAGTAGTAAGTATTACGTATGTACGTAGTACCTTCTGTGTCTTGAGAGCACCCTGTTGTCATCTCCCGACTTGAGAGTCTTTGAGCCCGAGGTCTTTGCGGGTCCCAGCAGGAGCGCGCTGGAGGTCGTGAAGAGGCACAGGACAAACGCCAGCTGGAACTGGAACCGGAAGGAGGAGGCCTTCGCCGTCCGCAGCGGCAGAGTGAACGGCCGCCGTGTTTGGCGGCGGTTGCGGCGGCCGCGGCCATTGCAGTCGGGGGGAGGTGGAGGAGGAGGAGGAGAGAGAGGAGGCATCTCCACCGCCGCACATTACCCACCCTCCCGACTGAAGCAGAGAGACCTCTCCTCTTAGTTATACCATGAAGACGCTCTTTAGTTCCCTCTGCTCCTGACCACCACTAGAGAGTTGAGATTCGATCGGCCACTGATCGTCAAGATGAGGTTGGCCTGCCCTTAAATAACTTGATGGGGGAATTGCCATCGGCGAAAGAAAAAAAAAGGAAGAACTTTCACCACTTCCTTCTCTCCCCTCTTTTCAAATTTGAGGCTTCTTTTGCCATTTTAAGGAGAGGAAGAGGAAGGAGATTACGATTTCGCTCCTCTTATTAAAATACGCAAATTTCCCAATAAACTGTATAGCTGCGTCTGCACGCAAACCATGCTGATGAATGGAGTGTACCTACTTACGTACTAGGTAGTTCTCGTTTTCTCCAATCCCCATACCGGGGGAGGGGGGAAGGGAATTAAGGAGAAGCACATCTCCGACTTAATTTTTGTACTTGGCATACTATTTATATGCCCCTTTCTTACTACTGTACTGTACTGTATGTGTAGGTAGTATGCACATGTCAATATAGACAATACGTATGGCGTAACTCCATTTTTGTTCTTTTTTATGGAAACATATCGCCATGCTAGCAATGTGCTGGACCACTGGGCTCCACATAGGCCGTTCATACAGTAATATGTTGTCCTACAATGTTCGGTCTACACGGCACATCAAAATTTCTATACTATATGTACTGATCGGAGATGCTCACTGCTGGATCCAAATATGTAGGTATTTTTTTCACCTTTCCACTCCAGTTACAGCCAAACCCACTTGAGTGGAAATTGGATAAGTGAGAATCTTGCTTCAACGGGACGTTTCTAGTAATGTTCCTTTTAAGTGGGTTCGACTGTGCCTGTGTCCAATCTTTGGAGAAACTGCTTTTTTTTTTCGGAGATTACATACGCCATGTGTGCATTTATTTTTTCGTACACGAGATTTGCACTTTTCTGAATTTCACAGATGTGCCAACATGAGATTCATTCTTCCATTTCGGAGATGTGCAGGAGAACCTCTCCATTTCTTATCTAAACGGCAGGTACGTACGTACGATGATATTTATGTTTGGCATACGGTATATCGAGACAGCTTTGAAAATTAGCGTAATTGAAGAAGGGAACACAACGATTGGGAGCTTCTTCTTCTGCTGTTGGTGGTGGGTGGCCTCTTAAAAGTAGGCGTAGCTCTGTTTGACGCTCGTCCTCTTCTTCCTGCCAACGGAGATTCTTCTATGTCACTTGTAACTGCTCAAGTCATTTCGCTGAAAGTTGTACCTGGCCTTCTTGCCACCGTCGACTTCGTGTCTGCCGCCGCCGCCGGCGCCGGCGCCGCCACCGGTGGAAGTAGAGGCGACAGCGACGGCCGCGTCGTCGTCGGTCACGATGAGGTCCACCTTGTGCTGGATCTCCCTCCCGCCGCCGCTGTCGCCGCCGCCATTGTCAGGAGCCGCCAGCTTCCGCTCCAGCTGTCTCCGCAGCTGCCTCTCCACCCTCAGCTCCTGCTCTCGGCTCTTCAGCTGCGCGTGAAGGTGCTGAACTCCCATCTCGGTCTCTGCAACGAAACAAGCTTAAGTCAAAACACCTGTGTGATGCTGACCTGCGAACCATCACCTTTCATCTGCGTCTTTATTGCGTCGAGTTCCTCCTTTGACTGGTGGAGCCTCTCTCCAAGGTCCTTTTGGATCTTGTTCATGACTTCATCTCGACCTCTGCAATTTTTCCAAATAGATACGTAAAAATCGCCAACTATAGAGAAACGATTTTCCCCCTTTCCCCTCCTGACTTGTCCTGCTCCGCCTGCTCCTTGGCCCTCCTCTCCAAGAATGCGTTGATCTCGCTGAGCTTGGCGTTGAGCTCGTTCCTGGCCAGAATCTCGTACTTGAGCTTGCACCTCCTCAGCTCCCTCCGGTGAGACTGAACCTCCGAGGCGCGGACGTTGCTAAGGCGCTCCTCAAGGTCCTCGATAATCTGCGCGGAGAAGGAATCGGATTGCCCGACGGGACTACTCGCTACTAAGAAACATATCTTGGTGAAGCTACCCAACCACCAAGTGACTGTTAATAAAGCTTCCATTTTTGCTCCGATAAATGTCCGATTTCTAATGCTCCAAAAATTATACAAGAAAAGCTTCATTTCCCACCGATTTTTCACTTTTTTTATTACTTATTAACCATTTTTTGGAACGATTTGTTGGCAAAATCTTGGCAAAATCTTGGAATTTTGGAAGTTTCAAAATTTTGTTAATAAAGTAAATAAGATTGAAAGTTTTCGGTGGGAAAAGGTGCCATTCATGTAGAAATCTCGGAGTTCCTGAATGACTCCTGAACGGATCCGAAATTGTACCAAACGCTTGGTGGTTGGGTACGTATAATATGTTTCTTATCGTTGAAGCGCGTCTTTGATGTGCCTAATAACAGGTTTCTTAAAAATTGAAGACCTTTTAAGATCAACATTTGCTCTTTTTTAGTGAATGCAAACAAAGACCCAGTTTTTGCCAGAAAATGAACAATTGTACCGTCGGGTTTTCGACCTCGACCTGAATCTCCGGCTTCTCTCCTCACCCTGTCCTTCTTCTCGCTTTCCTCGCTGAACTCCTGCGACCTCTTCAGGCTGGCCTGCATCGACCGCAACTTTCCCGAGGATTCAGACAGCTTCCTGTTCAACTCCGCATTCTGAAAAAGCGCAACACTAATTTGTGTGATCATTTACTGTAATTCTCGCATTAAAATGCTGAAAAACACTCGCCTCCTTGTGCAGCTTCCTGACCCTCTCCTCAAGCTCCCTGGGAACATATCGCTTTGTTAGATCAATTTTTAAGCATGCAATCCCAATCATGATCTCACCTGATGGCCGGCACGTTCTCCTCCTGCTCTGCCTTCCTCCTCTCCGCCTCCCTCTGCGCGGTCAGCCTCCTCTCCTCCTCCCTGGCCAGCTCCTCCTGCGTGGCCGCCTTCAACCTTTCCGCCTGGAGTCGCCTGCTTCTCTCCTCGGCTAGGCGCTCCTCCAGGTGCGACACCTGCCCGCTCTGCCTGCTCAGCTCCCTCCGCTCTCCGTCCAGGCTGGACTGAGCCTCGCTCAGCCTCTCGGCCGCTGCCCTCGACTCCCTCTTCAGCTCGGTTCTCTCGGCCTCCCATCTGGCCACGTCCTTCCGCGCCTCTTCCAGGTCCTTGGACACCCTGGCTAGTTGTCGGTCGGACTCCCGCCTCTTCTGCTGGGCCTTCTCGACGCTGTCTTGCTCCTTAAGGGGGGCAGGGGGGAAGAAAGGTCACGGTTGCACAGGTTTCCAGTCCTTTTTAGAGTGAGTACCTTTTCCACTTTCTGCTTCTCTTTCTTGAGCTGCGTTTTCAAGTCGCTGATGACCTTGATGTGGACGCTGTCCAACTCAGCCTCCTTCTTCTGCAACTTGGACAGCAAGTCTCGCTTCTCCTTTCTAGCCTCCTCGCTCTCCGCCTCCAGCTGAGCCACCCTGGCCTCCAGCTCGGCCGTCCGAGACACGTAGTTGTTGTTACGCTGTTCCGACAGCTGGAGCTGCATTCTGTCGAAATAAAGCACATACATGTACTATTTACGTAGTACCTACATACAAGCATAGGTACACGTACATGTACAATTTTTTTTTCAATTACATCCAGTATTCTCACATCCGAACAAAATCACCACAGTTCCTAAACTATTTCTTAAAAAATCAGGTCCGACTGTATCATCAACTATCACGATCAATATTTGGTTTTGTCAGGTTGTCCGTCGCACAAGAAAACTTGACAAAATCAAATGTCTTTCCAAACTCGAACATAACTTTTCTTATGTTTTTTAACATGTGGTTTAATTTTAAAAAAAGTTTACAAAATGAAATAATTTTCCAGAAACCGAGCTTCCTGAAAATGGACCCACCTTGCCTCCAGCGCCTCCCCCTCCCTCTCCACCAGTTGCCTGCTCTTCTCCCCCGCCTGCGCCGCCCGCCTCTCTGCCTGCTGTTGCTGCTGGCGGCCGGCGTCCTTCAGCGCCTCCTCCGCCCTCGACAGCGCCGCCCTCAGCCGCTTCTGCTCCTTCGGCGCGGACACCGCCAGCTTCTCCGCATTCCTATACCGTAGGAGGTCGCAAGGAGCTAGCATACAAGCTTAGCTTAACTCGTTTGCATTTTGGCAGCTCTGTCACCTCTTTCAGATCTGGATACTCTGCCTAGCACAACACTGACCGGTTAGTACTTTTCAGAGCAACCCCACAATAGATAAGGGAAAGGATGGAAAAATTATGGTTCCTTTCCTTTCCTCTCATGAGGTCACCCATCCAAGCACTAACCAGTCCCAATGTTGCCTAACTTCAGTGATCTCACAGGAACTGGTGTGTCAACGTGGCTAGAGCATTGCGCCTGGCAAGATGTTTGTCATGCAGATTAAAAAAAGTTGCTCAAATCAAATAGTACTTGTCATAACTGAATAATTTCTTTGGGTACAAAAAGTGGTCTCAAACTTCCCAAAATCGAATATTTTTCCTTAACTAAACTTTCCATAACTAAAGATCAAATGTCGTACAACGAGCATTTTTCGGGGAAAAAAGAACAAGTCAAACGAGGTTAGAAACCCGTCCCACCTGGCCTCCAGTTCCGCCTGCCTGGCTCTGTCCGCCGCCTGGTCCCTCTCCTCTCTGGTGAGGCGAAGCTCCTCCTCCAGCCTGTCGTTCTCCTCCCTCAGGCGGGAGATGTCGTCGCCCTGCGGCAGCCTGGAGGCCAACTGCTGCTTCAGCTCCTCGTTCAGCTGATCCAGCTTCTCCTTGGCCTTCTGCAGCTGATCCAGCTCCTCCGACAACTCTCCCACCCTCCTGCCCTTGCTGCTCAGCTCTCTGGCCATCCTGTGACCCATAGCAATGAAGTTAGACAGTTGCCAAACACCGACCAAACTCTAAAGGTTGACCTGGACTCTGCCTCCTGCTTCTCCTTGGCGATCCTCCTCCTCTCCGCCTCCATCTCCTCCAGCCTCCTCCTCAGCTCTTTCTCCCCAGACTCGTTTGCCCCCCTCAACGACTCCAGTTCCTTCCTCAACCCATCGGTCTCCCGCCCGGCCTCCTTTGCCTCCTCCACCTCCTTGGACAGGTCCTTCCTCTCCTCTAGCAGCGCCCTCCTCTCGCGGTCGCTCTCCTCCAACAACTTTGTCAGTTGCTCGGTCTCCTCCAGCGCCCCTTTCTCCTTCTCCTTGCCCTCCTCCCTGACCCTGCTGAGCTCCGCCGCCAAGCGGTCCCTCTCCCCGGCGATCTCCTCCTTGTCCCGGATGAGCTTCTCCTTTACCGACCTGTTGAGGTGGTCGTGGCGCGCCGTAGACTCCTTCAGGTCGAGCAGCTCCCGATTCGCCACCTGCGGCAATAGGAAGGAGGGCCGGTCCGAATAGTAGTACCAGTACCTACTACTACGTATGGGAGTAGCTCATAGAGACGGAAGCACGTCCCAGAGAGAGAGAGAGAGAAACACGCAGGGCATCATAACCTTGACTCAACTCTCTCCTTTTCTGTGCTACGAGAAAGCTGCATTAAACACCTGTGAATCACAGCTCCCCTCTCCTACCCACCCGGTGGCAGCCTTATAGCTTAATATAAAGTTCTCTTCCCCCTGTTGTCGTGCTTCTTTTATGGGTCTGACTTGCCTTTGCCTCGATGGCCAGGTCGTCGTACTCCCTCTCCTTGTCTTTCAGCTCCCGTCTCAGTCTCTCCCGATCCTCTTCCAGCGAGCGAAGCAGCTGGTGGTCTCCGTCGTCGTCTCCGTCTCCGTCGCCGTCGCCGTCGCCGTCGCCGTCGATCTCCTCTTTCGCATCTCGACTATTGTTGCTACAAAAAAAATATGTGTGTCAAAAAATGCTCTCCCCAATTATAGCGCAACGAAAGCCGACGACAAACAAGTGTGCATTTGACGCGCCTTTTGCGCTGCCTAGCAGCTTCGAACTTGTTTTCCGACGTTATACTGTATTATAAATTACCGCTGTGTTTATTTATGAAAGTCGGAAAGACCAAAGACGGTAATGATAAACAATGGCATGTTAGCACGAGCAGCAACAAGCAGATTACCTTAAAACGTACTGCAACAACAGTTGCAATTGCAGTAGCAACAACAGCAGCAAAAATAAAAGCAAAATCTTCTTCTCCTGACCTTTCCAACTGCTTTTCCTTCTCCGCCGCCTCAGCCAGCTTCGCCTCCAACTCCTCCTTGGTCCTCTCCAGCGCCTCCGCCCGGGACTCTAGTTTCCTTCTGGCCGCCTCCGCCTCCGCCGCCTCCCGATCGCGCTCCGCCTTGACCAGCTCCAGCTTGGACACTTTCTCCGATAGCTTCAGAACTCTGCTTGCAAGAGAGGCATTTGTACGTACGTAAAAGGAAGCTATCCCTCCCGTCTTTGCAATGGTGCTTGTCACTCCACCTCTCCGCCTCCTCCTTGAGGTCCCTCTTTGTCGCGGTCGCCTCCTCCTCCGCCTCCTCCCTCTCCCGCTCCTTAGAGCTGAGCAACTCCTCGTTCTTCCTGCTCATCTCGGCCAACCTGGCCTCCAGAGACTTGACCGTTTCATTGGAGGTAGACTCCAGCTCCTTCAGTCTCCTGGAAGACTCGGCCTCATTCCTTGTCGTCAAATCCTACAATGTACAGTATGTACAATGGGAACCAAGAACCGGTGGATCAATTTGAAATTTTCTGTTTTGTTCCGATCTTCCTCACCTCCTTCTCTTCTCTCAATGCATTTGCTTCTTCCTCAGCTTTCTCCTTTCCTCTTTTCATCTCTTCCAAAAGTTTCTCCAACCTCTTCCTCTCCAGAGTCTTTTCCTTCTCCGTGGCCTGCTCAACTTCATGCAACTTGGCAGTGGTTTCCTCCACTTTTCTGGGAAAAATGGTCATAAGAATAAATGCGTTGCTCACATTTTGAGTCGCAACTGTTTATTATTATTATTGTTGTTATTATTATTATTATTGTTATTATTATTATTATTATTATTATTATTATTATTATCATCATCATCGTAGCAGTATTTACTTGTTTGCATGTTGCAGTGAGATTGACGAGTGCACCAGTTCTTCCTTGAACTTTCTCACGTCGTCCTCCATCGTCTTCATCCGCGCGGTGGCGACCTTGGCATCGTCCTGGATGGAGAACAAAGCTTGCAGGCAGAATTCTTACATGTGCTGAAAACGTTACCTTTGTTGGCAGACTAGACCTCCTGGACTTGTGCTTCTCCTGCTCAAGACAAATCTGGAGCTTCTGCACGTAGACCAGCAAGTCCGCCTTCTCCATTTCTAGATTTTGAGCGGGAGCAAACGACTTTCAACTATACCAACCACGCTTAATATTAATCTTTTGATTTTTTTTTCTCACCCATGACCTCGTCGGTCAACATCCCCGGCGTGGGCTCCACCGCCACGGACGCCGCCCTGGACATGGTGGCAACGCTCCTCTTCCTCCTCTCCTCCTGGTCCAGGCGGTTGATGAAGACCTCCTTCGCCCTGTCCACCACCTCTTTTGGAGTCTTGGGAGTTGACGAGACCGTGTCCTGCTTCTTCAGACTCCTCACCGCCTCCTCTCTGCTCCTTGGGGAGTCCGCTGATGATTGCCGCTTTGGAGTCGCAGATGCAGTGACGACTCCTTTCTTTGCCTCATCTTGGCCTTTCGGACTCTTTTCTTCCTGCTTCTTTGACGGCGTCGGTGTCGTTGGAGCCTTTTTCTTCTTCCTCAGCGTGGAACTTGATCTTGCCGCCGCCTTCCTCCTGTCATCTTCCTCCTC
>JAAUYM010070950.1_pt1 | contig 13861 bp, 9 predicted proteins | sample 7278001 | NCBI WGS metagenome assembly JAAUYM01 (sample SAMN14350224, study PRJNA611818) | marine sediment metagenome | isolation source: surface marine sediment (1.8m) | place: French Polynesia: Moorea | collected 2018-08
CGACGACGACGACGACGACGACGATAACGGTCTGACCACCCTCGTTTCCCGCACCCACCTGAAGGACTTTCCCTTCTGCGGGGAGAGGAAGAGCCCGACGCGCGTGGTCGGAGGGGCCATCTTCAGCCCGCACGAGTACCCGGGCATGTGCTCCCTGCAGTTCAGGGGAAACGCACTGTGCGTCGACGTCCACGCGATGGAAAAAGACCCGACGAGACTTTTAAACTTACGAGCGTAACAAATTCAGCTTTAAACGTGTAATGGAATACTACATATGTCAGTAGAGTACCACATAAGTGTCACAATTTTTTTCAGAAATTTTGCTACGCAATTGTAAGCTTAAAAGTCCCGTCGGGGAATGTACATTGAAAACTTGCAACCCCCGCCCCCCCAATTTTTTTCTCCCGTCTCCCCCTCAACTCGCAATGAAATGTAGGTTCGGCAGCTTCAAGCACATCTGCGGCATCAACCTGCTATCCGCTCCTCCCGGGAAGACGATTCTGGTGGGGGCTGCGCATTGCTATCAACCCGGTATGACATCCTTGTTTAAATAACTTTTTTTTTTCGAAATTGAAGTTGATGATGTTGATTGACCCCAGAGGGTCACGAGACCCGGAGAGCCTAGGGCTCTTCTTACAAGGAGGGTCAGTTTTCTTTCTCCCCCCCTGGCAATGTTGCCACATATGCAAGACTCAAGAGATAAAACATCCTGGATGGCCCTGACTTGCATCGCTATTTACCTCTTGTGAAACACGTTGAAGGCGACCGCCCCTCCCAGTACCGCGTGGTCTGCGGCGAGCACGACCTGGACAGCACGGAGGGCGAGGAGGTGGTCATGCCGGTGACGGAGGTCAGGGTGCACAAGGACTACAGGGGCGCCTCGCAGGGGAGGGACATCGCCGTCTACAAGGTGGACGACAGGGCGCTCCGCGGGAAGGTGCGCAGGGGAAGCAAGATCTACCCGATCTGCCTCCCCAGGGTGGACGAAGGGTACCCGGAGGAGCACCTCAACGTTGCCGGATGGGGAATCACCACGGAGAGAAACATAAGGGTTAAGAAAAAAAATAGATCTTAATTTGTATTCATAATTTAAAACGTACGTAACTTTTAAGGGCAACTACGTGACAGTCCGCGGCCTGTCCAAGATCCCCCAGCACGTGACGGTGACTTCTGGCAAGTGCGACGACCCGACGAGCCGGGTCTACCCGGAGGGGCTGGTCTGCGCGTCGGCCCTGGGCAAGGATTCCTGCCAGGGCGACTCCGGCGGCCCGCTCATGTTCGGCGACCGCGGGGGCAGGAAGGCCAGGCTGGTGGGGATCGTCAGCTTCGGCGTCGGGTGCGCCAGGCCGGGCTATCCGGGGGCATACACCAGGGTCTCCTGCTTCCTCGGGTGGATCGCCAAGCAGGTCGGGCTCGAGTTCGAGCCGGGATCGGCCACGGACGCCAGGAGGAAGAAGAGGAGGAGGGGGAACAACAGGGACGAGGACGCGGACTGGCAGACCAAGTGTCCAGCGGGGTCGACCACGCCGGACAGCATACAGGACAGCAGTGACAACAACAACGACGACAACAACAGCAACAACAGCGACAACAGTAGTGACGACAACAACAGTGTCGACAGCGACGGCAGCAACAGCGGCGATGATGATGACGAAGACGCGCAGTTGTGAGTGAGTCGTCGTAAAGTTTGAAGTTGCAACTTCTTAAGCAAGTTTCCACCTGTCTAAACGTGGTTTTTTTTTTAACCTGCCTTCAGCACCGAGGACGACGACGCAATCGTCGTGGGCGGGAAGAGGAAGCAGCAGGACATTCTCATCCGCGGCAGGGCTGCCGCCGCCGCCGCCGCCGCCGCCGGCCACCGCCGACGTCGACGCCGACGCCGCTACCCTGCTCACACGTTCCTCCTCCACCCCCTCCGCGCTCATCCAGTCTGGGCTCCCCTTCGTCGGGTCCCACATCACCAGTTGTACAACGCGTTTTTGCACGGAAGGAGATAGACGATGTACGAGGATTTTATTCGTCAGTAATAAATATTTTATTTAAAAAAAGCATCTTACTTACAAATATGAAAAAACTGTACACCTCCAGCCTTGCCTTGTCCAGCAGAGTAACCAAAACTTTTAGAGCAAAGTGGCAAAGTCCTTCCCAAGAAAATGCAAAAAGTTGTATGGCCAAAAATGTAAAAAAATATTGCACTTTTAAGCTTTTTACATGAGTAACCAAATGAAGAGGAAAAAAATCCACTTTGTTTATGAAAAGATCAGATAAGTGCGTCTGCAAAAAAAAAACACACATGTTTGGAAACACAGCGAGGGCGCCATCTAGCGATAGTTTCATATCCAGATCTGAAATAGGTAAGGAACGCCAACGGCGTGGTCAATAAATTAAAATCCAAATTAGTTTTTGAAGCATTTCTAAAACTTTGGGTAACTTCTGGAAGACTCCTGTGGTCTTAAAAGTGACTTTTATTTAATATTTTTTCTGAGAAATTGACAGGCTCCAAGTTTCTGTAGGTAACCTCTCCAAGGTGCACCTATACCTAGCACACAACCCCAAAATCTGATGTAAAGATGCAAATTTTGTAATTTTTGAGTGCTAGTCACCTCCCAAAAATCAAAATTTTAATTGGTTTTTTGAAGCCTTTGTAAGACTTGGGTGACTCCTGGGACGTTCCTGTGGTCTTAAAAGTAATTTTTACTTAGAAAAAATATGAGAAATTGACGTGCTCTAAATTTTTTTTAAGTGGTGACCCTGGTTTCCTCAGACTCAGAGCTGTCAGATTTGTCAATATTTGCTTCTGTCTCTTTATTTTGGTGAATGAAAATATGGATCTTTTGTACTGTTGTACTGGGCTGGGGTTGACGACAAAAAAATGGAGGTAAAAATAATTTTTGAAGTTTGAAAAACCAAACATATTTATACGTGTAGACTTGTAGAGTCTTTCGATTGGTTTTAAACTGGGTTTTTTCTGCTTCACCACAGAGGATCAATTGATCATGATCGGCTGCGACGGTGTAGGCAGCAGTTGATTGCTGGCAAAGCAATTGTTGCGGAAGCAGTTGGCAACCCTGCTCACAATGACAGTTAGCTTTCGTTTTCAATCCTGGAAGTTTAACTATAAGATTTTAAAAAATATTTACTTTCGTGATTCGTGAACATCACGTTAAGAAAAACAGAAGTGGTTAAAAAAAATCTGCATTAAACCCCCATTAGGACTTGGCCATGACGGCAGAGCTGCCAAAGGACGTCGGCAAGGCGGTCAAGTTCCTGGACGATGTCATCAGGTCTAAGATCACTGATGAGATCAGCCTGCGCTCCCTACGCGACGAGGTCCGGTCCTGCCAGGCCGAGACCAGGAGGGCCAGGCACAAAAAGGAGCGTGCAGAGGCCGACAGGAGGGATCTCCAGGGCACGCTGTCCAAGCTCGGGGAGTCCCTGGGCAGCAATTGCAACCTGAGGGAGTGCGCAGCCCAGCTGAGGAGCAGGTTGGATGCTGCCAGGATGGAGCTGAAGGAGGCGGAGGCCAAGCACAGTGAGAGGGAGGCCAGGATGCAGGAGGAGCATCGTATAGAGAGGGAGGCACTCAGGGAGATATCTGAGGCCAAGGAGAGGGAGGCAGAGACCAGGAGGTCTGAGGAGAGGGAGCGGGAGCAAGCGGCCAAGAATGTAGAGGTGCAGGCGACTAGGAAGACTTATGCGAAAATCCTGGATGACCTGAAGGGCAGGTTGCTGGAGGTGGAGCAGGATCGAGACCGTCTCCAGAGGCTACTTCAGGGGCAGCAGCAGCAGCAGCAACACCACAAGGAGCGTCACTCTCCTGCGTCCTCCCTCAACAGGAGTGCCGCTCCCGCTCCGGCTCCAGCTCCCTTGCAGCAGAACAGCTTTCATCCCGCCTTTGCCGTCCTCCCGCCATCCGGTCCGAACGCCAAGGCCACCCCGAGGACGGGCGGGACCCGCTTCAGCTTTGAGCTGGCCGCCGACGGCGGATCCTCCAGGAGGAAGAAGAAGAGGGTCACCTTTGACCCCAACCTGCCATCCGGCGGCCCCGGGTCCTGGACCTCCGCCCCTAGCCCGGCCGTCAGGGGCACTACCAGCGACCTCTTTGGCCTCCCGGCTGACCCCCAGTTGGCGGTGGGGGCCGACCCCCACCCGGCCGTGAAGAGGCCCGTCTTCACGCCGGGGAAGCTCCTCGCCAACAAGATCCAAACCGGCCAGAAAAGGAAGAAGCCCTTCAACTGGAAGGGCGGGGAAAAGTAGCAATATTTTTTTAACGACCGGTGGTAACTGGGTCCGTTAGGTATTATTAACTACTGTAACTAAATCATTTCGTGTCCCAAGGGCCTACAGGTACATACCAACTACTAAGTGAAGAAAATTGGCGGAGGGAGAAGAAGAAAGAAGATGCCACTTTTTTTTCCTTGAAACCATTAAATTTAATCCTGATGCTTTTTTTTTCTTCCCTTTTGTGAAGACCGTTACTCGCAAGATGCACTTGTGTGTCTGCATGGCGCATAGACACGCACACACACACACACACACGACGGGCGAAATTGACCTTCCTAAGTGATTATTCTGCATACACCCTTCAACTACCCGACACAGCTCTTTTTAAGACCAACCTATGTATATACGTGTGCTACCGGAGGGGGAAAGGGGGGAGGGATTCCTCAATTAGCAAGGCAAGCAGGCGGTGGTTCCTGCGACATGGCCACTGAGCGTGAGGAGGAGCGCTACAAAGGTCTCGTATACATCGTAGTACTATGTGCCTAGTATAAAACAATCGCCGTCTCATCAATATCATCACACGTACCCGTCTATTAGCAGGCAGAATTAAAAAAAAAAGGTCCTCAACAGTGACGCGCGTAATTGTAGGTATTGTTTTTCTCTTTGAGAAATGGATATCCCTCCCACTCCTGAGAGTCACCGTCACGTTATTGCTCTGACCCAACAGAGGCTTGTTTGTCCTAGCAGCACTTCTACACAGATTACTTGTGCTATCTTGCTGCCGTTCGCGGTCTTCTCCCGCTGTGATTCCGTCTGGGCACTTCCACTATGGTCTCCACCACCTGGATGACGCCGTTGCTGGTCGAGATGTCCATGTTGACGACGTTGGCGCCCTCCAGTTTCAGGCGATCTGCCGAGAGAGTGAGAAAAAAGGAGGGGGGCGAAATGTTACGTCCGTCTTGCACTTTCTCCTCCCCCCCCCCTTCCCAATCATTTGCCTCATGCGGATTTTGTCACAAAGTACACACAGGTGAGAAAGCGAGATAATTTTTTTTTGCCTTCCGTTGAGCAATGGCAATAACTACGGTCATACAAGAGCATCGGGGGGGGGGGCGGAGGAAGACGGGCGGTGGAAGGGAGGGGAGCAGGCGAGAGAACCAAGTCACGGTGGCTGCCTCCACAAAGTGATCTTGCAATCCGAGCTGCTGAGAGAGAGAGAGAGAGAGAGAGAGAGAAAGAAGGGAGAAAAAATAGGACAATAACCCGATTAAACCATGCCCTGGCTCGTAGCAGCAGAATTCCTTTTCCACAGTAAGCCACTTTTGCGGCCAGCAATTACTGACATAATTCACCTCCTGTGTGTGAATTGTCTTAGTTATACTACTACAATACTTTGCGTACGCAAATATTCTATTACATAGTTATTTTTTTACTTAATTAAACCCTGTGGAAAGCCGTCACCTGTTCGCCTGAAGAGGTTGAGGTGTCTTCCGCTGGCCATCTTGACGACCTGGTGCGACCTGAGGCCGGCGCTGTACAGCGTCTTCCCAGCCACGTGGTTGAGCAGGAGCTCCCTCAGCCTCCCGGTGTTCCTGATCAGGTCCTCCAGCTCGCTCATCGGGAGATTCATGAAGGCGTCGTTGACGGGGGCGAACACCGTCCAGGGCCCGGTCGAGTAGTCCGCCAGCTCCCTGTCCAGCTTGGTGGCGCGGAGGGCCTTGAGAAAGGTGGTGAACCTCTGGAGCGGGTCGGAACTGAGCGCGCGGATGATGTCTCGGTCGTTGGTAATGGGGGCCAGGACGCGGTCGACGACGTGGACGACCCCGACGGGGATGGGCAGATCCACCTGGGAGACCACGGCGCCGTTCACCGTCGTCACCTTGATCCCAGGTAGAGAAGAAAAGGCAAAAAAACGAATAGGCAAATTGTTCCCGTCTAAAATTTCAGGAAGAAAGTAAATTAAGCCCTAATTAAAACTTCAGAATGGCAAGCTCCGTTTCGCAAGTCTGACGTTGACAACATGCCAAGTGTCCTGTGATAATTTCTGCCATCAGAGAAAGGGGTTTAGAGGAAGAAGAAGAGATTCGCGTGTGTCACGATGCGCAATGATGATGATGCTTGGAACGAGATCGCACAAGTCATGAGGGGGGGGGCGGCGGTGGGGAAGAAAAGGCAATTGTGCAGCCCTCAACAAAAGCTATCCTTTTCCTCCTCTTCCACACACCTGCCTGTCCGTTCTCTTCCCCCTTCCCACTTTCCCCCCCCCTCAGAGCGCGCGCTGGACATCAGTTGCGTAAGTCGTCTTCTTATTTGCTGACTCACCGTGATCTCCTTCCAATCCTGGTCCTCTGTGCGATACACGTTGGACCTGAGCTTCCCCCCGCCCATGGCCGTGCCCACCAGATCGTCCTCCAGATCCTGGGCGTACACGATGCCCTCCACAATGTGATTCCTCAAGATCTGGCGCACAGAAACGACACACGCAGTGATACATATGGTACGTAGTCCTGCAGTTGTAATAGTACATTTTAGGAACCTTGGCAAAAACTACACCTTTGAGAGCTTTTCCGGTTTCTCCATCCGTCCCTCCTCCTGCTTGATGTACTCCTCTATGGCGCTGTCGGTGGGGGCGAACAGGGTAAAAGACTGACCCTCCGTCTCCGCCCTTCGAGCAAGCTCCTCCGCCAGCCCGGACCTCGCCAGCAGACCGGAGAACGACCGCAGTCCGTGGCGGGAGGACAGCAAACGGAGGAAGAGAGCGGAGGAGGACTGAGACGCTGCCTCCTTGGGGGTGGTGGACGGGTGCTCCTTTGTCAAGTGGTTGGGCAAAGATGAGGCGATTTCATCTTTTCGCCTCAGAGGCTGTTGTTGTTGATGGCTCTGCCGATGGTGCCCACGAGGGTGAGCACGCTGGTGATGCTTTTGCTTCTCCCCTCTGGGTTGCTGGTGTTTCTTCCTCTGTCCCTTTTTGTTTGCTCGCCTCCTCCCCTGATGTGGCCCACTCAACGAGGCTAGAGGAGGAGGAGGAGGGGGAGAAAGGGAGAAGGGAAAGCTGCCGGTGGAGAGGGTTGGACGGAGGAGATGTTGCTGGTGCTGGTGGTCCTCCTCCCCCTGCCTGACCTCCTTGGTGTTGCTCTTCTTGACTCCGTTCAGGGGAACCGTCGGGAGGCGTTTTCTCTGCCGGTGTCTCGACGGCGACGGCGGCGGCAGGGACGGCTGCTTCTGCACCTGCAGCCTAGGCCCAGCCAGCGGCGGAACAGGAATCACCTGCTGAACGTCGTTTCCCACATAGTAGTAGCCCCCCTTCGGGAAGTCGTCCCTGGTTCCCGGCTGGTGCGCCGTGGGGGTGGGGGTGGTGGAGTCCACGACGGCGGCGCCGGAGGAGTCGCTGCCCGGCTTGTCCGGCAGTGGGCTGGTCAACTGGTCCAGCTCGACAAAGTCTCCCCCTCCGAGGTGGTGGTGGACGAGAGGAGGAGGGGGAGGAGGCGTCGCCAGCTTCTCGATGTTTCCGGGCACCACCCTCACCTCTTTCGCAACATATTTTGGCATCATTTTTTCCCTGTGCTTTTTCTGGTTTCCTCTTTGCCCTTGGTGGCGTCGGATTTCAGTCTCGTCTCCCTTTTCCGTGCGAAACTGAAAGTGAGCCAAATGGTGACCTCCTCCTCCTCCTCCTCCTCCCTTATTCGCCTGCTGGCGGTAGCGATGGCGGGAATGGGAATGTTCCCACGGGTCCTGTTGGTGACGAAGATGACTTGGAAGAAGTACATCATCCTTGGGCGTGGTAAAATACGGTGGGAAGAGCGAATTCTCCACGGGCCTGGCGGTAGTCCTACTGGGAGCACCTCGCTCCCGGGTGGTCGGGGTCGGGGTCGGGGTGATGATCCGGTAGGTGTACGGGGTGGTCGGTCTCCTCTTCCCTCCTCGAGGCGAGGCATTGTCGTCGTCTTTCCCATATTTCCCATATTTTCTTTTCTCTTTCCTTCGCAACCCTGAAGCTGCTTCCTCCTCCTCTTCCTTGTTTTGCCCGAACGGCCCGTCGCGTCGCGATTCGCCCTTTGAAGAGGAGGTGGAGTCCTTTCTCCTCACGGCGTCTTTGGCGTCGCCGTCTTCCTCCTCCCTGAAGGGGTTGTGCCGGTTGTAGCCCCTCATGATCTCAAAGCCGCGCGTGGCGACCTTGTTGCCGCTGCCGCCGCTGCCGCCGCCGCCCGCAACATTGTTTGCCTGGAAGTCGAAGGCCCCGAAAGTCCCGGGTCGACTAAGGTTGAAACCGTTGCTGGCCTGTTTACTAGTAGAATTGGATCTCCGCTTGGTCTTCTTCGGTGCCGCTTCTTTCTCCTGTAGTTTCCTCCGCCTCCTCCTGGAGAGGTCCTTCAACTGCGAGTTGTCTCTCTGGGCTGATCTGTCGCGGGAGGAGAACTTGGTCGAACCCCGTTGCCTTCTGGTGTAGTAACTCGACCTGTCCCCTTGCCCTTCCCTCTCTCCCACCTCCTCCTCCTTCTCCCCCTTCTTCTTTGCCCCGACGCCCCTCGGCAGGGGCAGCGGGAAGGGCGGTCGGAATTCCCCCGGCTCCGGCCTCAGACCGGGCAGCCTGGAGAGCGGTCGGGGCGCCGGGGGAGAGCCGTAGAGACTGGTGCTGACGGCGGAGGCGCCCCCGCCTCTGCTGCTCCTTCGCGGCGGCAGCGTCCTCACCTCTGGCCTCCCGAAGAGGTCATCCCTCACTCCATCCCTTGAAGATGTGACCGCTGCTGTCGACGCCGCCGTCGGCGTCGTGGTCGGCGGCTTGGTCGTCGTCGTCGTTGTCGGCGTCATTTTCTCCCTCGCGGTCGTCGAAGTCCGGTCCTTGTACTTGCTGGTAGGACCTTCATACGCGGCTTCTTCGAAGCCAAAGTGTCTGGGGTTGAACGCTGGCCTGTAGGTGGTGATCTCCAGCGGCTCCTTCCTGGTCCTCTCCCTCGTCACCGTCTTTTGCCACTGGACTCGGCTTCCGTACCTTTCCCCACGACCTGCCTCGTCGGCCTTTGTCCCGGTGGTGCGCAGCACCTCGTCCAGGGACGTCGCCTGCTCCGGGTGGTAGAGCACGCCTTCATTGCCTTCCTTGGCGACGCTTACCGTGACGAGTGGACTGACCGTCCTCTCCTGGTGCTGGTGCTGGTGCCGCTGCCGTTGCCTCTCCCTGTACGGGTGCCTCACCCTCCTGAAGTTCCTGCTCTGGTGGACGGAGAAGGCTCCGGAAAGATCACCCCCCAGGCTGTTGGGAACGCTGGCGACGCTTTTCTTTTCATCCTCGGCTTTGTTCTCGATCAAGTCAGACTTATTTTTGCTCCGTAGTTTTGAGTCCCTGCCCCTCCCTGGCTGGTGCTCCTCACCCCCAGCTCCGCCTCCACGCTTCGCCGCGTCCCACCTCTTCTCCCCTGCAATCTCCTCCTCCTCTTCTCCATTGTTTTCCGGCACGAAACCGCCATCAACGCCCCCTACCACTAGCATCGTTCTCTCTTCCTCTTCCTCCTCCCGCTTTGACCCGCTACCTCCTCTCCTCAGACTTTCTCTGAAATCATTGCCTCGTCCTGCCAAGAGCTTTTCTCTTCCTCCTCCTCTTCTCGGCGGCTGCTGCTGGACCACTTCCTCCTTCTCCTCCTCCTCTTTCCGGTCCGCCGGGTGCCTAATTGCCTTAGCGGATGCGTCTCGCTCCTGCACATAGATGCTCGTGGCCACCTGCCTGGGCCCCAGCATGTCCGTGAAGGAGAGCCTCTTCTTGTCGCCCCACTTGACGTCCGTCAGGGGAGGAACGGACAGACCCTTCTCGCGGATGTCAAGCAGCAGTTGCAGTTCTCTTTTCTCCTCCTCAGCTTCGTCCGCGGCGACCGCGGCGATCGGGGAGAACTCCAGGCTGGAGTCGTAGACCGCCTCCAGGAAGTCGAGCTTCTTCTCTCCGCCCTTCAGGGGAATGGTCGTGGGTCTGGTGGCCGGAGGGGTTTCGGCCGATCGCCTCGTCGCCGCCTCGGTGCGGAGAAAGCTGCCAAAATAAACCGACTCCTCCTCACCTCGTCCCGCCGCTGTCGTCGCCGCAATGGTGGTGCCGGGGAAGACGGAGCGGAGGGTGGCGGTGGCGGTGGCGGTGGCGGTGTCGGCGTCAGCGGCAGCCTCGCTCCTCTTCATGGACTCGAAGCGCTGGAGCTGCGCGAAGTCGCCGAAGTCCAGCGACTGAAAGAATCCGCCGAACCCTTGTCCGGTGGGACTGGGCAGCACCACGTGGGGGGAGGCGTAGGGACCTTCCTCGGTGGTGGTGCTCGTGGCGGACGCCGGAAGCACGGTGAAGACGGAAGTGGGGGTCTCCGTGGTCGGCGACGTTGTCATGCTAGTGGTGGTACTCCTCGGCCGGGGGCGGAATCGATGCCTCCTCCTCCACTTGTCCGTCGTCGTCGCCTCCTTCTTCCTCTTCTCCGCCGGCGGATGATGCCACCGCTTGACGGTTTCCTTGACGTCCTTCTTGGCGTCCTTGTGCCTAAGTATCAAGGCCGTAGGTTTCATCTGAAAGAGGAATAAGCGGAAGGAAAAGCGACATTCGACATTAACACCTTTCTGCAAAATTATTTGCCACAACCTCACTGAGTACGAAAGGTTCCATAGCAGCAACCTGACCTTAATTTTGGGAGTGGTGGTCGGAATGCCTTTAAGGATGCTGTTGGGTTTCTCAACGCGAGTTTCGACGTCGCCATCGCCGCTGTCGTCGTTGTCACCGTCGCTACCGTCGTCGGCCGGCAGTTTGGGCCTGATGATGTCCTTGGGCTGGACCACCAGCGTCAGCGCCTCCGCCTTCGCCTTTGTCGAGTCGGCCTCCGGTTCCAGGACGCCTCCCTCCGCCACCAGGAGAAGTTGTAGCACCAAGCAACACCACACCAGCATTTTATTGGGGAGGTGGGCAGGGGAAAGGAGAGAGGAGGGGGAGGGGGCACGCGTTTCGAGCGATTGATGTGGACAACTGTCAGCAGCACCGCACACTTTTCCACACTTTTCGCATTTTTCCCCTCCCCACAATTGACGCACTTGGATGTACCATAAAGATCAGCAACATCCCTTCGTCGCCCTCTTTTTTTTGACGTTTGGAACGCTACTGGACCTTCTCCGTGACGAAGGAGAAAGAATGTGATCCTTCCCTCTCTCCCATGACGCAAGGGGTAGGAGGGGGGGGAGGAAAAGGCAGGCAGACGGACCGGCAAACGCGCGTGCGTATGTTGGAGCCGGCGGGTGCGTCAGAAAAAAAAGGAGTTTCCACTTGGTCGCATTTAAGCAACAACTTCCATAGCAGTAGTACTACATAAATAAAATGCGATATATTAGGTAGGTCGCGGTGGTCGGACAAAAGAACAAATGTGACATGTGGTGGTGGTGGTGGCATTGACATTCAGGGGGAGAGGGGAAAAACTATTAGAATAAAAACCGGTGGACAAAAGGAATCCACGAAGGTGTAAAAAGAGGAGAATAACCAACGAAACATTTTTTGTGTGTGAAAATGCGGTCGCTTGTTGAGTGAGAAAGCGATTTTTGGTTACTTTCGTATTATCCTCAACCTCTCCCTACAGATCCAGCACTATTTATTATTTTTGATATTGTGCTGACAATGCTGTCCAAAAGTAGCACCATTTTTAGGAGGTTAAGACCGTAACGTAACGGTCTTATCAAGAAAGAGTAGATATGCAGAGTACTTGACCCAAATAACTTCTCCCGGCCATCAAGTCTGAAGTGGTTCTAGATCTAGATATATTGGGAAAAACGACGAAAGCTGGCGTTAAGAAAAGTGCATTAACTTTTGCCGTGAAGCAATTTTTTTCTTGCACTAACGCTTAACTTTTGGTCAGTTCTCGTGAGACACCCTGTACCCTACCTACATGTACCCTAGGTAACTAGAAAGGAACATTTTTCTTGAATAGGTTTCGTGATGTGATCCAGAACTCTTTTTCCGCTACGTCTCTGTCTGTGGTCTTAGCAGCTGCTGGAGGAGCTCTACCTACAACAGCAACAACAACGTCTTCGGTCTCTCCCCGACCGGGGGAGGCGACGATGTCCCCGCCGATCGACTGTCTGACAGACGACGCCCTGGAGCGGATCTTCTCCCTGCTGGACTTCCGCTCTCTGCTGCACAGCGAGATGACCTGCCGCCGATGGAGGAGGGTCATCGCGGAGCGCAGGCTCTTCCGGACCCTGTCCAGGACGCTCCTGGCGCGCCCGCCGCCATTCCCCGGGTTCGCGCACCCGGAGAAGAAGAAGAAGGAGAAGGCGGAGAGGATCAGGCTGGAGCCGATCAGGACCACTAGGCCCATCAAGCTGTGGGGACATCGAGGGAGGAGAAGAAGGCGGACGCGGTAGCACAGGGTGAAAAAAAAGATGGAAAAAGATGCCGTTATTCATGTTGATACATCCAGTCAAAGAAGCTGTGTCTTTTTGTACGAAGTTGTGTACGTAGTACGAATAGGATCGATGTGAGGAAATACCTTTTTTTAATTGTTCTTGCCTATTCACTCGACTCGACAGTCACAATGTACCGCCCGGTTGAGAAATCCTTTCTGGTTCAAAAATCATCCAATAGAGGCCAACTGAGGTCCACCCTGCACTCACACAGAGTTGGGCAGGACCCACGAGACCCCACCAGGACTTAGCAGACTGTACAATTAGAGTAATTACAGTAAATAGTATCTTAATGATACTATTGGCATCTTGAAAAAGATATTATTGGACTGTCAGGAACTGGTGAGAAAGGACTTCCCGACCGGAGGGTAGTAGTACACTACATCAACCGAAAGCAAAAAAAAAAAGCTTAAGTTGTGTCTTTTTTTCCTGTGTGAATATCAACGTTTGGGGTGGGTTGGGGGTTTGGGGAAGAGTTCCTCCCGAGTTGCACGTTTACAAATGTGCCAAATGTCCTCAGATGTCGTCGTCGTGGTACCACCACCGAGTCTTCTTCGGGTTCTTGTGGCACGTCTTTACGTAGAACGAGTTGTCCGGAGGTCGCTTCTGGAATTTAGCGAGACATCACGACATTCAAGACCGCATTCATTAAGTATACACCCAACCAATATCGCTTGCGTGAATTTTTTAGTGATGTTTTTTTTTTTCGATACTATAAAACCTGCCCTGGCGTTCCTTATATGACGCCATGTATGTGAAATGAAAACCTTAGAGCATCCCAGATTGCAATCCCATCGCTAACTACCACTAGTGTCATGACTAAGGCTCGGAAAAAAAGGTAAAAAAATAATTACCTATTTTTTTAACTTTTTGGCGAAAACCAACCTTTTTACCTTTTTGGCCTCCAAAATAACCTTTTTTGGGCTTTTTGGCTTTTTTGCTCTTTTTGAGGAGCAAGGCATGCAGCTGACCCAGGCAGTGAAGCTGATGGAGAAGGTGAGGAACAAGCTGGGAGAGATTTCTGGCAGGAATGGAGAGGAGCTCAAGACCAAGCTGGACAGCGTGCTGCAGAGGAACCCTGGGTACGACCGCATCAAGACCATCTCTAGTGTGCTCTCAGGGACTGCCAGCACCATTCCAGAGGGCATGGGCCCTGGAGATGTCGCCATGTTCAAGTACTGTCCCACAGCAAGCGTGGACGTTGAGCGTTCCTTCTCCATGTACAAGAACATCC
>JAAUYM010012571.1_pt1 | contig 13845 bp, 9 predicted proteins | sample 7278001 | NCBI WGS metagenome assembly JAAUYM01 (sample SAMN14350224, study PRJNA611818) | marine sediment metagenome | isolation source: surface marine sediment (1.8m) | place: French Polynesia: Moorea | collected 2018-08
GCCAGAGAGACGTTTAAACCACTCTACCGGAACTTTTTAGTGCATCAAATCTTCTTCTCGCATTTTATCAATCGATACCCTCTCCTCTCTCCCTCCCACACAACACACACACACACACACACACACATGGATATACGTATATAAATGTAGTAAACAATCGAGCTGGTTTCTCGTACCTACCATTAAAACTAAGGACAATCTGTACTACAATCCGTTGGGCTTCGGCAAGCGAGACGCACGATTACAATTACAACTTATTGCAACTCAAAAACTAGGAATGATTCTCGCAGTTCGAGTTCTTCTCGACTTTCTGCCTTTTTCGCCATTTCTCCCTAGGAAAGCATCGACAAGTGCCTTTTTGAATCTTCGTTGCTTAATCGGACTTCATTATCACATGAAAACATGGTAATTGGCCTTTGCTATTTTGCTTCCCTCATGGCAACGATCTTGTTAACGACTCCTGCATGACAGCCATGCGTTTCCCTTCCTTTCCCTCCTCCCCCCTCCCCCGCACAGAATGCGTGGTGATGACAAAAACTCCAAAACGTTGTGACAATCCGCGAGTTTTTGAACCGTCTTCTTTCTTTGTTATTTGAATTCACACCGATCAATTATCTTGAGAGCATCAAAGCCTTTCTTCCATCCTTCGCGTCAACAGCTTTTGGAAAGATATGAAATAAAAGACTATCTGGTACGTATACTAACATACGACAAGCTTTCTTGAGCACGAATTATTGCGCGATGAACCCACAATGGCCCAAGACTGGAAGCCTCGCTAATGCCTCGTACATCTTCTCTGTCGGATGGAGAAAAAAATCCCTTCAGCAGCAAGGCTTCGTAATTAATGGTTCTTTTTTCTCCTCGTCGCCTCCTCCTCCTTCTCTGAGTCTCTCTCCTACAGCCGCCCTAAGCCACCAAAAAAAGAGAGGAGTGAGTTGGGAACAGAGCAGCGTGTCGCGGGAGAAAGATGCACCGGGGCAAAAAAGTAACCTCTTTGCGCGACATATACACCCTCGACCTAATTACTCAAGTTGGGCCCTCCCAAGAGCACAAGGGCACCTCTCCACCCTTCTCTTCTTCCTTGGTGTCCTGAGCAACTTGCTACTTTTCCCCGGGAATATCAGAAGCTTCTTTCCTTCCTCCTGTGCCCCATTCTTTTCCCCACTGTAGCACCCGCCTTCCCCCTTTTTTCCCCGGGAAGGGATCCTCGCGTGGTAGAGAGGAGGAGGAAGAGGAGAAAGCGAAGGGAAGGCAGGAAAAGAAAGTGAGGGAAGGAGGAGGACTCCAAAGAAAGTGATAAAGTCGAGAGAGGAGAAGGAGGGGAGGAAGGGGGAGCCGACCAAAGTTTTCTCTCCTTCCTTTCTTTCCTTCCTCTCCGGACCCTTCCTTCCGTGCTGCAGCTACCAAGGCCCCTTTTTTCTCTGCCTGCCCTCTCTTGTTCCTTTTCTCCTTGTCCTGCCCTCCTTTCTGCCGGAGATCCTCCCTTCCCCACCAACAACACAAACAAGGTTATAAATTTGCACGCTTATCTGGGAAGAGGGGAAAAAAATGCAATCTTAAATCCGCCAAGAAAAAGACCGTCCCGAGTGCTGCTGGCTTATTTGGTACAAGCGAGCGACTTGCGTATTCGTAGTTAGGAGGGTGCAATGAAGTTAACTTTGCGAAATTTTTAGTTCAACCAGCAAAGCCACAAGGTTCCCTTTCTCGTCCTCCTCTTCCCTTTTCTTCTTATCGATCACATCTTTCCTTGTCGGGAGCAGAAATGTTCCAACGTCTGAGAGAGATGATGGATCTGTTTCCGTTTCTTCCCCCTTTCATTCTTCATGAGGAGAGGAGCCCAAAAAAGCGTTCCAAAAGCGGTCCTGGTCCTCCTTTGGCATTTAATAAAGAACAATGCTATTCAGGATAGGTAGGAAGCACAAGCTTAAAGCTGCGAAAATTTCTGTGATTGCCTCATGGATCATGCGTAAAGCATCAAATTCTCGAGGAAAACTTTTGCGCATTGAAGCCTTTTTGTCAGGGCATACGGTGTCACGGAAGCTCTGAATATTTAACGTCCTGAGGCGCGATGATGACAACAGGTTAAGGGGGTGAACGACGGCAATTGCAAGCACCAACCTCATGTGAGCGTCTGTGTTAAAAAATTTACTCGTCCTTGGAGAGGGAAAGAGAGAGAAGGAAACAAGCCTGAAGTGGGAGAAAGGGCATTTCTTTCCCCTCCTCCTCTTTTCCCCATCCATGAATTGCGTGTCTCCCTCCCCCTCCCCTCCCTCCTTGGGACATTTGTCGGCCGCCTGCCTCAGCTTTCTTCCCCTGCCACACTCGCCCTCAAGGTTACGGCGAAAGGCATGAAGGGAGCTAAGTCAGTCGCGGCCTCTCCTCTGCGGGAAAAAGAAATTAAAGCAAGTCCACGGCAGAAGAGCAGACGCCAAGAGACTCCAAGTAACCCAATTTAATTGCGCCAGAATCCACCTTTCTATCTATCGTAGTAGTCTACGTACCTATTAGTAGGTACGTAGTACAATGAAGCCTCGTTGCCTCACTCAACCTGTGGGAAGTTGTTCTTGCCATCTCTCTCCTTTTTATCAGCTCCTCTCCTGTTCTCGAGAATAAATTCCCAGCACGAATATCGACTGGCAAAAAAAAGTCTGTGTGGCTCTGGGCTCACCACCCAAACAGCGCCTCTTATTTCTTCCCCCCTTCTCTTCCTCTTAGAAGCGCTTTCTTCGTGCCTAAAATACGGGAAACGAACAACTTTTTTTGTCAATTCTTTTAACGGCAAAAGGAAAAATATTTTGCCCACGAGAACAGACCGGTTTTCTTTCATTTTTCTCCTCGAGATGTAATATTTCAAAAAAAAGAAGAAGGAAGGGGGATCTTTTTCTTTCACATTTTTTTCTCCTGGGAATGGCCCATCTTCATGCCTACTTTGTTTTTCTTTTTCTCGGGTCGATAGAGACGATGGTGGGACGAGATACGAAAAGTCCTTGGGGGAGAGAGTGGGAGGGGGGCCTCGCTGCTGCACAACGGGGGGGCGGGGGACGGGGAGCGCGGGGTAGGAAATTTACACACCGCAATACACCATCTTCCGCCGTTCTGCGGACTGGAGACAGAGACGGAGAGAGAGAGAGAGAGAGGGGGAGAAGGGAAAATGGGAAGTCGCCATCTGGGACAGAGAAAGGGAGATGGAGCGTTTCTCGGCGGTCCCGAAGGAGAAGTGGGCGGGAATCAAATCTCCAATTCCTGTGCCCTGGTGCATTTCCGTCAAGCTCTCAAAGTTTGGCTTCTCCGATGCACCGTACCGGGGTACAGTACTAGCTAGCACAGTGCCGTACATAGTACCGTACATATAAGCTCTCCCACCTCTCTGCCTTTTTCGGTTGGTTTGCCGTCGCCTCTGGCCATGTGTGACTTGAGTCTGTCCGTGCGTGTCCTTGGCTTGAGGCTTGCTCTGTGTGTGGGTGGGTGAGTGTGCGCATGCCAGAAGGTGCCTCTTCCACATTTCTTATTCAGACTCCCTCCGTCTCTCCCTCCCTGCAGCCAGCGCCAGGCAGCACCCGAGGGAGGAGGAGGAGGAGGAGGAAAAAAGAAGGTTTGCTTTTGCTGATGCCGCAAAGAAGAGAAAACAAGAAAACAAGTGCGGCGATAGAAAAACCCTGGATATACTGGTAGTACTGTACTAGGTAGTGAAGTTATCGTTGCTGTGGTCAGCCTGCTGTGTGAGGCCAGTCTCCATACATCCCCCGGGGTGCGCGCAACCAGATGCATTTTTGCCGTCCTTCATGCAGTTGCGGGCACAATTTCTGCATCAGTTCATCTAATTTTTTGTTCTCATTATCTCTTAAACTTGAGCTAAAGGGGTCGGCTTTAAAAATCTTTCCAGGCTGAATCATCGCCTCGCCTTTGCGGAGGCACTTGCGAGAAGGTCCCGAAGAGAAAGCTCTTTTCCTTCCAACTTCCTCTCGGGATTTCACGGTGGCTCCTGCTGCCCCCTTTTCTGCAACGAAGGAGGAAAATCCTGACAGCTCGAAAAAAAAGTGGAGTGGAAGAAGGCAGAAGAGGGGTCACGGGAGAATGTTGAGAGTGGTTGCTGGTTGAGAGAGTTGGAAGAGGGCACTCATCTCGCGTAAAAGCCCGCCAGAAGAAACAACATTGCTCAGAAGGAGATTAGACGGCCACCTGCTGCAATCAGACGCAATGAGGGAGAAAAAAAGGAGACATTAGGCACTGGCGCAGGCATATTAAGAGGATTGGGGTGGTGGAAAGGGTTCCAAGGCCACCAAGAAGACCGAGGGTACAGGGCTTAGAGAGAGCTGGTAGAAACTGCAGAAGTCATGAATGGCCATTACGGAGAGAGGGGAGGGCGGGACGAAAACTATGTGTAGTACAAGGAAGAAAGCGACACAGCTGAAATATCGAGAGAGTGCTTTGGGGGCCTTTACCGTATCCAGGGAGGCCTCTGTCGCCGCCACGGGCCGTATTCGGCCCTCAGATCCGCGCAAATGGTGCCCCCGGCCGCAGTGCATGATCTGATAAATACTGCGTCAGAACGCCCCCCCTTCGCCCCTTCCTTCCCCTGGCCAGCCTCTGCCTTCCTCTCTGCGCCTGTCCTGATGGTGAGAGAGAGCGAGTGAGTGAGAGAGGCGCCTGCACCATCTACCAGCCCACGACCACGATCAGGCGAGGAAGAAGGGGCGCCAACGGGAGGAGGAGGAGGAAGAGGAAAAAAAGAGCGGTTTTTTCCCTTTTTCACTTTGCCAGCACGATGGTCGTGGTGGCCTGGAAATGGAAGAAAAGAAGAAGGGAGGAGAATGGGGAAGTTGTAATATGGGAGTTACAGTGTACGTACCGTACTACGTAGTAAGAACGTCAGAAAAGTTTTCCTGGGGAACAGCACACAAGAAGTTTTCCCTTACTGTTCTTGAGAGAAGAAATGCTTTTTCTTCTTCAGGCTCGAGAGGTCATTCCGCTAAATGGATGGAGAAGAGGTCGTTTGTATCCGTCCGTTCCCATCAACAAGAGTGTTTCTACTTAGTATGTTGTACTAGTACGTACTTTCCCCCTTTTCCCAAATAAAGAGAGGTTCTTCTATGAAACCCTCCCTCCCTCTTCCCTCCCTGTTACTTACAAACATTTTAAAGCAAATAAAGTAGCAACAATTGTACTGTATGCACGCGTCGTAACTTTACTACCCTAGTAGTAGTAGTAGTATCAATCCTTTAATCCATACTAGTAAGTACGTACATCGGAACGAGAGTTCTTTTATCGTAGCAGCACCCTTTCTTTCCCCTGCTTGCTCCCGCCTCCTCCCTGAATCACGCCCCGGGGACTGGAAGAGGTGCTCCCGAGCTCCAGTGCGAGGATGGAGAGGGAGTGGGGCAAGACCCCGAGGGGAATCAAGGGAGGAGAGAAGGAGAGAGGGAAGCAATTAATGGCTTCTTCTTCGGCTTCTCAAGCGTGGGAAAAGTTTTGGAAGAAATGGCCGAACACGAGTGGTATCAGTAGTGGCTTTGGGAAAAGCGATATGTCTCGCGGAAAGTCAACTTTATTTTGCTCTTTAAAAAAGCAACAATTTGTTCCACTGCACGTCCGTTTGACAAGAAACAAGGCCTTTCTGTGCTATGCTCAAGTTTTATCCCCTCGATTCCTTTTTCCAACTCGATCTGCACTATTTTTCCTCTTCCCCTGTTGGTCATTAAGCCGAGGCCCCTTTGTGATCGAGGCGGACTTCACCGTCTCCTTTCCCTTTCTCCCCCTCCACGCCTCCCATTCCTCCCTCTTCCATCCAGGCAGTAACTTTCTATGAGCCATAAAGGAGTAGGGGATGGGAATGGGATGGCAGGAAGGAAAGGAGAAGGGGGAGAAAGAAAAAAGTGCAATCCCTTCGGGAAGGGAGAGGACACAATCTGGAAGAGAAAGTGACGTATATAGTATTACGTATGCCTGTTGACAGTGAAACAGTTGAAAGTGCGGTTGTATTTGAACCAAGGATATAATAGCAGCATTTGGGTTTTGATTTTCTGCTCTTATATCCGTATTACTCTTATAAACCGTCGGTACTACAGTATGTACATATAGGTGCCAGTAGCTAATGCTGCGTAACAATTGTCATTGGCAAGTTCACAAAAAGTACATTAACTTTAAAGTTATGTTAGACTCTCTACGGTACTACGTACATGCTCGAATTGTAGCACAGCGTGTTCAAACTTTTTTTCCCAAGAAGTTGTACATAAGATAGTACAACAGTAGTACAGACTTAGAGGTCCCCCTCTTGCTTTGCCCACTGTGAGAAGACTCCGTCGGAGGTGGTTTCAGAAACGGGTAGGAGAGCTGGCTTCTCCATTTCGTCGGCATCTTGGTCGGTCTGTATTTCTGACAAGTGAGAAAGCAAGACGAGTCGAGCAAGAGTCATCGTCGGCCTTCGCCTTCCCCATCGCCCGCTCCCCTTCCTCTTCTCCGCCTCGGCTACTCTCCCTTTCTAACATCCTTTCATCTCAAGGACGTCCTTTTTTGAAGGCCTCTTTTGCTCATTTTTTGTGCGGGAGAGGAGAGGAGAGCGAGGGCCTCTGCAGACTTTTTTTCTCCCCCTCCCAACCCTCCACACACAACAAAAAAAATCTTGGTCTTCCCTTCGTCTTGATCTCCGCATTGCTGACTTCTCAATGCAAATGTAACAATATTGCATTTTTTTTTACGGGAAGAAGCATTGAATTTCTTTAGTGTCATTAGATTGTAAAATACTCCAGGGACGTTCTTAAGATGATAATGTCTCTGAATGCTCTTATGTATAGTACAGAAATGCTTTTAAAGTCGGGGAGTACCTTTTTTTCGCCTTTACATCAAATAAAATACTTCTAAAATTGTGCTTATCGAATACTACTGTACAGTACAGCACAAAAGTAAATATGCAGGTACAGTACGTAAAGTAAAAATCCTTTGTTGCAAAAGTTTTCTTTCTACGGTATTACATTTTGATAGCACCGCCGCAAACAAAGACACCTAACTTAAATTGCTTGTTTGTTTGACTCCCGGACCTACTCTCGGATTTTGTCCCGGAGGGTCCCTAGCCCATTTCCACCGTGGGGATTTGGGAGGAGTAGCTGGATTTCTCCCTCCAAAGCCTGCAGAGGAGGTCACAAGGAACTTGGCAATGCTAAGTACAAGTAACTTGCAGTTCACAGCCCACTCACCTATTTCAGATCTGGATACTCTGCTGGCCAACAGCACCTGGCAGCCCTGAACGGTCGGTCACCCATCCAAGTACTAACTAATGGCTTAACTTCAGTGATCTAACGGGAACTGGTATTTCAACGCCGTTGGCTTCCTAACTTAAATTATGGGAAATTCCATGCAGTTACGCTAAAAACGTTTTTCGCGACGCGTGATTGTTTAGCGCTTCTCCCAACGACCAAAAATTACCCACGATTTTAATGAGAATGAAGAGCAGCAAGGTGAAGGGTGCGCAGACCAGCAAGCGCCGCCGGAGTCGGCGCTATGGAGGGACCTTCCGACGGAGCTACACGGAGGACACGAACAGCGGCGGCGGCTTCCGATCGTCTTCTCTCCTCGGCAAGGAGGACCACCCGCTGCGGGACAACCACATGGGCTTCACCAGCACGGACGTCCGGCACGGGTTCATCCGGAAGGTCTACGCGATCGTCTTCCTGCAGCTGGCGCTGACCTTCGGACTCATCCTGCCCTTCGCCTTCAGCAAGACCCTGAGGAGGATCTCGCACAAGATGTCCTACCTGATGCTCGTCTTCTGGTGCCTGTCGCTGGTCATCCTGATCGCGCTGGCGTGCGGGCCGCAGTCGCTCCGGAGGAAGTTCCCGCTCAACATCGGCCTCCTGCTCTGCTTCACTGTCCTCTTCGCTCTGAGCATCGCCTTCACCATCGGGGCCGCCTACGAGAGGTACAGCGGCTGGATCGTGGTGTTCGCCATGGTCACCACCCTGGCCATCTCGGCACTCTTCACCGTGTTTGCCATGCAGACCAGGATCGACATGACCCGGTGGGGAGGGATCCTCTTCCTGCTCTTCATCGCCTTCTACGTCCTGGCCGTCGGCTGGGCCATCATGGCGGTCGTCTTCGTCAGGGACAAGGAGACCTTCAACATCATGGAGATCGTCGTGGCCTCCCTCGGCGTACTCGTCTTCATAGGGTTGCTCATGTACGACACTCAGCTGCTGCTGGGAGGCAACCACAAGTACGCCATCTCGCCCGAGGACTACGTCATGGGGGCGATTGCCATCTACCTCGACATCATTAACATTTTCCTTCTCCTCTTGAGGATATTTGCAGCAGCCAAAGGACTGTCAGATTCTTGATTGGAGCGTCGGTTTCCAAAACTTGCCTTTGCTGACGCTACGTGGCATCAGCCACTGATCTAATAATGTACTATACAGGTCTTTGAGCGACTAGTACGTAGTCCGTACTGTGGCGTGGGGACACCAAGTGGCGCTACAATTTATCATGCAGACAAAAAGAACATTTTCAAAGGACATTTTTCTTGTCGTTCAATAAAGATAAAAATCCTTCTAGCCAAAGCCTTAAAAAAAAATAAGGGGATGTAAGAGGTTACTTCTAATTGGCACCCTATCCATCATCATTCCTCCCGAGTTCTCAGACCGGACAGCAAAAATTAAGACCAGCTGATAATGAAGACAGTCATGTGCGGAATGCTGTCGTACCTATAAAAAGAGACAGGCAGGCAGAGCCTCTTGAATTTCCCCCTTTCCCTTCTCCCAACAACTCAGGTTCGCCTCCTGCGTTTCTTTGTCGCATGACTCACTTTTTTTTTCTTCCTTTTTTTGGCATCTCCACCTGGATTTTACCTGTTACCGCGGAATGATGACGTCAAGCTTCGGAATGAAACTGCGAGTTAGGAGGTGCTTTTCCGGAGAAAACGCATCACGCCAGAGACAAAAACTGTCTGAGCTCTGGAGTGCTGCTACACGCGCGAATTAAGTTAGCTCTTTTTTGGTTTGCATTATTACGGGATCTCCCAGCCAAGACGTGAGTTCCACTCAGACCGTAATAAAACGGTACAGTCTCCCCTTCCCTCTCTGCCTTCTCCCCCTCTCTCGCTCGCACAGGCACTGCGCCTGCCCCTGACAATCTGCAAGTCCCGTTCCAATGCTGTGTCAGTTCTTACTACTACTAGTAGTAGTTCATTATTACTATGACGAGATGAACAAATGTTTGCATGAAGCAATCTCGCGGTCAATTATTCTCCCCGGCCTCCTTTTGTCGGCACCTGGTACTTTCATTTATTGCTACGCTATTGCGTCGTTTTAGTGGATTTGCGATGCAAGCACGGGGAGCATGAGGATTGGGGATGGGAGGGAGGAGCGCAGGGAGCAACCTGTGCCTGCCTGCATCGCTCTCTCGCTCGCCCACCCAGTGCACCCACCCGCATCCACCCTGGGCCACGGGACGGGGACGGGACGGGAGTCGGGTAGGGAGTCGGGAGTGCGAATGCGGTGCGCAACAACAACAACCCAGCAGTAGCGCACGCCCAGTCACCAGAAGTGGAAGGAAGGAAAGATCGAGGAAGAAAGGGCCCACCTACAGGCTACAGTGTACATACATACGTACACAGAGGTACTTTACATGGTGATATATGTACTACGTACGCAGTATAGCGTACTAGTATACAAGCAATCGTCCAAACCACATAAAGGACATTAGGAGAAGAAGCAGTCGCACATTAAGTCTGCCATTGTTAATTGGTACGATCGCCATTCACTCCACTGTACCACGTAACTAGTTAGATACAACCTAACCTAAGTAGCTGCTTCAATCAAGGTTAGCTTCCTGTAAATGTAAACTCCCCCCCCCTCCCGGCCAGACTGGCGAGTAAACGAAGGTGGCTCCGAAACACTTCCGGAGTTGGGCTGGCCCGGACCCACACGCAGGAGAGGAGAGGAGAGTGAGAAGAGATAGATAGAAGACACTACCTACCTACGTACATACTAGTAGTGCTACAATATCCTGGAGCTGGAGGCAAGCAAAAACCTTTTCTTCCCGACGACTGAGAGACGTGACGCGCGGGCTGACGGTGACTCGATCTTTCTCCTTCCATTCGGAATCAAGAAGCAAAAGGAGCGGACGAACTTCCCTTCCCTCTCCCCCCCCCTTAACGAGATTGAAGCCAGGCTCGCCCAGAGCTTTTGTATCTCGTTAAGGGAGCCTGTTTGATTTCACTTCGAGACGAATAAGGCCATCGCAAAAAAGTGGATGAGGGCGAGGAAGAGAGAGAGAGAGAGAGTGACGCAAATATTATTGTGACTGCCCCTTCCTCCTCCTCTTCCCCTTCTTTCTTCTTTGCCGTCAATCTTGCTTGCTGCTTCGTTATCATCGAGCAAAATGTCAAGCGGCGGCGGCGGTGACGACGGCAATGGGCGGCCCATTCTCAGGCGGGTTTCTCCTCCGCCGCCGCCACGACGACGAGTGACCCGAAAAAAAGGACTGCACTTGCTCGAATCGCCCTTTATCGAGCAGTTGAGGAGGGGCAACCTCCTGGAGAGAGGAGAAGGAGAGTACGAAAAGAAGGCGGAGGAGGAGAAGGACGTGTCGCCAAGCATGGACGGGGACACGTCCACTGAGAAGGTGACGGACCGGGAGGCGGTGGAGACGTTTCTGGACGACCACAGCGACTTCCTGGAGGACTACGTCAGGAGGAAAGTGCACAGGTCCAAGCTGGAGAGGTGGCTCTTCAAGCCGAGCGTAGAATGTGCGTCGTCCAAGTCCTCTCAGAGCGCCAGTGACCCTCAGCATCGCAAGAACACTGTCCCGTCCCTCGGCGCGGCCGCGCCTTCGGGCACCGGGACTAGCGCCGCTGGTGGTGGCTCCGGAGGTGGCACCTCCGCGTCAGCCGCCCAGCGCCGCGCTTGGCGCCAGCGGTCGCGATCCTTCACCCCTCTCCGACGCCTCTCCGCCACCAAGTTCGAGGAGAGCGGACTCTCCACCCCGATCCTGGTCACCGACGTCGACGGACAGCCAACCTTCCTCCGCACTTCGCCCAAGACCAGCTGCGCATCCGGATTTGCGGGAAAAATCAGCAGCTCCACTTCTTCTTCTTCTTCTTCTTCTTCTTCGTCTTCTTCCTCGTCTGCATCGTATTCCTCCCGCGACCACGGTCAATCCCTCCAGTCGCTGTTGGAGGACATCTTCCAGGAGACGGACGTCTCTGGCGTGGTTGCCAAGGCGGGCTATGCGGTCCGCGCCATGACCGCCTGCGACCGCGTGCGCGTCCTCCTAACCCACCCGGACCACCCGTTCTCCGGGGACCTGCACGTGCTGGACGAGCGCGGGGAGCACTCAGTGGGCAAGTGCTCGGCGGGCAGGCTGATGACCGGGGTCATCACTTCCAAGCAGATGATCGGCAGTCGAGGTCCCGCCGACGAAGGGGAGGAGGCGGAGGAGGTGCCCTCGAAGGGCGGATCAGTCAGGGCGTGCCTCACGGCCCCCTTGTTTGGGCCGCCGACCCCTCCTCCGGGAGAGGCCAGCAACATCCAGCAGCAGCAGCAACACCAGCGCCAGGTGATCGGAGCAGTCCAACTGTGCGCACTGGAGGGGTCGTTGAAGGCAGGAGGCTTCACTGTGGAGGACGAGGCTGCTCTTTCGGCCGCGTCTCGGTTTCTTGCGCTGTCGCTCGGGTGGGCTACCGAGCGGCGCGGGATGCGGTTGGAGCTAGCCAGAAGCGAGGTCTTTCTGGAGCTGGCGCACACGGTCTTCGGCGAGCAGGGGCGCATCGAACCCACCATCAGGGCGATCCTCTCCAGCTTCCTGACCGTCATCGATTGCGAGCGTTGCCAGATCCTGCTGACCGAGGAGGAGGATGCGGCGGAGAGAGGAGCGAGTTTGCGAGGTCGTCCGAACAAGGTGCTCTTCAAGAAGGTGTTCGACCTGCAGCGGAGTGACCTGGACGAGGAGGGCAACATTCGCGGGGGCAGTGGCGGCCGCGGCGAAGGCGACGGCGATGGTGGCTTCGAGGGGAGGTTTCCGATTAATGTCATCATCACTGGAGAGGTGGCGGCGACGGGAAAAAAAATCAACATTAGGGAGGCTCTGACGGATGAAAGGCAAGAATCAACTCTCCTACTTGATTCTGTTTGGCGAATTGTTGCTGTCGTATGCTGCTCTTGTTGTTGCTGCTGCCCATAATGTGACTTTCCATCAATTCAGATTCGATTTAAACGTGAACGGCGACTCCGTCGGCCTCACCTACCGCACCATGCTCTGCCTGCCCATCCGCGGCGGCGGCGACGGCCGCGGCGGCTCCGACGTGCTCGGCGTCATTTCGCTGGTGAACAAGGAGCCCGTCGGCGACCCGTGCGCCCACTTCACTGAGAACGACGAGCGTTTCGCGGAGGCTTTCGCCATCTTTTGCGGGATGGCTATCAGGAACGCACAGGAGTACGAGAGAGCAGTGCTCTCGGAGGCGAGGTCAGTATTCTAAGCAGTATTGTACAGTATTTGCATTGAGGAAGTTATTATTGGATTTTGCAGCAGACTAACTGTTAATTCCTTCTTATCTTTTCCCCATAAAAGCTTTTCGTTGTTTCATAATTGTAAGTACCATTACTCGCATTTTCTCTCCAGGTTGTCCGTGGCTTTTGACGTAATGAACTTCAGCGCCTCCGCCCCGGAGGAGGACGCACGCGCTTTGGCCGCGGAGGAGGTCGTTCCCTCGGCGGCCGCGCTCGGACTCAGGGACCTGGCCTTCAGCTACCTTGGCATGACGGACTCTGCCACCTACAGGGCCACCGTGCGCATGTTCGTCGACCTCGGGCTGCTGTCCCACTTCCGCGTCGACTACGGCACCTTCTGCCGCTGGGTCCTGACCGTCAAGCGAAACTACCGCAACGAGACGGTGCCCTACCACAACTGGTGGCACGCATTCAACGTGGCGCAGATGATGTTCGCCATGCTCAGGGCCACGGGGTGGGACGAACGATTCTCGAAGGTGAGGGAGAGGAAAAGGAGAAACGTGTAGCTGAAGGTGCACCGTGTCTTGATTACTTGGTTTTAGATTGAAGTGTTGGGTCTGATGGTGGCCTGCTTGAGTCATGATCTGGACCACAGGGGAACGACGAACTCATATCAGGTAAGACTAAGAGGAACGCAGTTGTCATTTTTAAAAGCACAATTACTCGTACAATTTTTCACAATTACTTCTTTACTACTAGGTGAAGACAAAGAATCCGCTTGCCACCCTGTATGCCAGCTCCACCCTGGAGCGCCATCATCTCAATCAGTGCTTGCTACTGCTCAACATGCCAGGAAACAGGATCTTAGAGAACCTGAACGAGGTAAACACGCAGGAGAGAGGGGTTGACGCCTCGTATACTGTAGCAAATAATGTTTTTCATTTTCCTTCTACGTAGGATGACTACGCGCCCGTCTTGTCAGTGATCGAGAGGAGCATCCTGGCCACGGACCTGGCCCAGCATTTCAAGATCCTGCCCGACATCTCTGACCTGGCAGGCAGGTGTAGGAGCACTCTGAAGCAGGCGGACCTGGGGAGCCCGCGGGACAGGTTCACCCTCCAGGCGCTCATGATGACAGGGGCGGATCTGGGAGCGGTCACGAAGCCGTGGAAGGTAATAACTTGGGGGGAAAACTTCCTAATCTGCTCCGTACGAGTGCCAGCTGTTTGCCGTATTGTGTCCAGATTCACCTCCACGTGAGCCACTTGATCGCCGAAGAGTTTTGGGCGCAGGGCGACCTCGAGCGCGCGCGCTTCGGGGAACGCCCGGCGCCTATGATGGACAGGGAGGCGTCGCTGGCCGCAGTGCAGATCGACTTCATCGACGGCATCTGCGCCGGCGTGTACGGCGC
>JAAUYM010078427.1_pt1 | contig 13843 bp, 14 predicted proteins | sample 7278001 | NCBI WGS metagenome assembly JAAUYM01 (sample SAMN14350224, study PRJNA611818) | marine sediment metagenome | isolation source: surface marine sediment (1.8m) | place: French Polynesia: Moorea | collected 2018-08
CAAGCAAGCAAGCAAGCAAGCAAGCAAGCAAGCAAGCAAGCAGACAGAACGACAAATATATATAAGATACATACCGTATATGTGAGTTAATCACCAGATTCGATTTTACGTATTTTCCCCCGCTGACGGAAAAATACGTAAAATCGAGTTTCGACTGTAGTATGGTACAGTAGAGATGGCTGTATGTATGTATGTACGGCTGTATGTGCGGTACGAATATGCGAGTTTTTAAAAACAATCCATATTTATTAAAAATATTTGCAAGTTTTTTTTTAGCACATTCTACATATATTCAAAGAGACACTTTTTTAACTTATTGCAAATTTTGCGATTTTTTTAAAAACTCCCTTGCAAGATTTGTAGCTAACCCTGTGGTAGCATTGAGTGCAGTTTATTTAAAAATATAATTTTTTTTTGCTTGAGGTTTCGACGCTGTCCTGGCACGACCTGGCGTGGTTTGGACTTTGGTTGGTCCCTTCCTTCCTCTGCATCTCTGCATGCCGTGATAACCATGGCCACCCTCTTCTCTCCGATCCTGTACTGGGTGCCCGAGGGCCCCTACCCTGCCAACACCCTCGAGTTCCTCAGCCAGAGCTTCCTGGACGCCACCGCCTTCAGCGTCTGGTGCACCCTGTACCTCCTTGCGCCGGTGGCCCTCGTCTGGGCGGCCGCGTCCGGGGCCGGACAGGAGCGCACCTGGCGCGCCTCCGACCTGGACAAGTACAAGTCGGAGGCGATGACCTTCCTGGCCGCCCTGCTGCCCCTGGTGATCGTCGCCTTCGCCATGAGGGGCGTGGGGAGGAGCGCCAACCCGCACTACAGGACGTTCCAGGCCACCTACAACGCGGCCATGGCCAACCTGAGCAGGGAGAACAAGCTCCGGCTGAGCGCCTTCGACTTCAGCTTCATCTCCTGGCCGCTCGAGTTCAACGCTGCCAAGGAGTCCAAGTCGTGAGTTGCTACCCAACGAAACATTTGGAGACTCTAAAGTAGTCTGTCTAGACACGTAATAATGTTTCGTTGGGCAACAGCTGAGATGAAGACATCACGCACTGTTGAGCGTCGCTTGCCACCTCCTGTCCTCCCCAAGGTCCAACTTGTACATCACCTACCCCAACAAGCTGGTGGTGGACCTGCTCATGGCCCTCTTCATCATCTTCTGGCTGATCGTCAGCTTCGGAGTCAGCGACGACGACACGGACTCCTTCTTTTACTGGCATGGGCATGGGCTGAATGGATGTTTTATAGGCTCCTTACGTTGAAATTGAACCTCTCTCTCTCTCTCTCTCTCTTTCCTTTTTTTTCCAGGGCCACGTACCCTCTCGCGCGCATGTCCATGGCCTTCATCGTCCTCGTGTACTACCTGATCTACCAGTGGGGCATCAAGTTCATCTACTACGGGAGCTTCAACGGGGGCCAGCACCAGATGGGGCACTTCTACTCTCACCAGCGGTGCGACCTCATCTTCGGGAGGGGCGGGGAGCGGTTCAGACTCCTGACGAGAGACTCCAACTCGGTCGACGCCATGTTCTTCGACCGGAGAGGGTACGGACCATTTTTTTCGTTTGTTTGTTTGTTTGGCTCTCCAGTGCAACATGAGCATTAGGCTGTGTCAAGGTTCGAAATCCCGACGGGACTTTTAAACTAACGAGCGTAGCAAATTCAGCTTTAAATATGTAATGTTATTATAGAATAGCACATAAATGTCACAATTATTTTATCGTCAATTTGTTACGCTTGTAAGTTTAAAAGTCCCGTCGGGATGTCCTGTGTTAGGCGGAGCGTGAACGGCGACGTCCTCGTCATCTGCTGCGAGGGGAACTGTGGCTTCTACGAGTGCGGGATGAACCACACCCCGCTCAGTCTGGGGTACTCCGTGCTGGTGTGGAACCACCCAGGGTTCTGCTGCAGCAGCGGAGAGCCGTATCCCTCGCAGGTAGTAACTTCCAGGGGGGGGAGGGGGAAGAGGACCCCACAACAGTGGAGCTGACAATTACTGTTGTACACACACACGCCCCGCAGGAAGCCAATGCGATCGACTGCGTGATGCTCTTTGCCCTGCGCTTCCTCGGCTTCCCGGAGTCGAACGTGGCCATTTACGGTTGGAGCATAGGCGGATTCACTGCCACTTGGATAGGTGAGCCGACACATTTAAGCTGCAATGAAATATTTTTGAACTTTTTGTTCTTAGAACGGTCTAAAACTAGTAATATGCGGCAGTAATCTGAATAATATGATTTTTTTCATCTTTTCCTAGAAATAATTTTGTCTTAATGAACATATGATCCGTTCAAAAAAATATTTAACCGTTTTAATATGAAACCAAACTGATTGGACAATACTGAACCTTCTCCTATAGTCACGCGGCAGATTATTGAGCATACCTGTTCTTGTCTTTATTATTTTATTATTATTGTTATATTTAAAGGCATGAATTACCCCCGAATAAACGGTCTGCTGCTGGACGCGACCTTCGACACGTTGGAAGGCATTGTTTCGTACCACCAACCGTTTCCCTGCTTCGGAGTCTTTATGCCCTTCTTAAACAGCATTGGGTACATGAACATTTCCAAGCAGGCAAGCACAGGGACTTGACATACACATGCATGTGTCATCAATGGGTTCAAATTATTATTTTTTTTCCAGCTCAGATTTTACTCTGGACCGGTCCGGTTGATTCGTCGGACAAAAGATGATATCATGTCATACAGGCGAATGCTTAAGACGAACAGGACCAACTTCATTCTCCAAGATCTGGTGAGGAACCATTGATTTTATGGCTAAAAGTTTGATTCTCAATAACTAAATAAATAAAAATTACTTGGCTTCTTATTGCAGCTTGTGCACCGGTACCCGCTTCTCCTGGGGAACTATCGCGCCTACAACGTGTTCTTCAGGTTCATCGAGACGAAGGGAGAGGCGAGGGAAGCCCTTTTCAGACAGTACGGGGTAAGGGACGTGCCATAAGTGGTTTGCATCGCGCAATGGCAAATGCGCAATGGCAAATGCGCATTGGCAAATGCGTATTGGCAAATGCTGACACCGCGTCCCTGTCCGTTAAAAGGCGAACCTTTCCGACCTGTCTCAATATCCTGTGAGTGCGGCCTACCCGAACCGGTTGGGTGTGGGGATGGGCGACGCCGATTGCGACCGACTGGTGCTGCTGCTGGCCGCCGCTTACATGGTGGACCTCCACTCCTCGCACTGCACTCCCATGCCAGAGAACCTCTTCTCATGGGGAGGACCATTGCCATAAGTACTATTGTAGCACTAGAGAAAGCTTTCTCTATTTCTTCTCTAGATGGAATAAAAAATTAGTTTTTTTTGCACATTCCTGCATCCATTCAAAATGTCTATATATCTAATACGAGTACTATAAGCAAGCTCTCATCTGCTTGAGAATCTGGTGTGGTCAAGCATCCCCATGGTGCTTGATCAGGAGTGACTTCTCCTGCTCCCAAGTAGGTGACAACTGTGCTTTTTTTCCCACCTCCTACTATTGCCTCATTCATTTCTCCTGCAATGAACGGTAGTTTTTTTTTGCCAAAAAAAAATGTGGGAAAGTCAGTGTCTTAATACTATTTATTTAAAATACAGTGTGCGTGCATGGACAGTGCTTGGAAATCAAGATGAGTGCAACTGTGACGGTCGCTACCACAACATCCCGCCCCCTTGCACTTATTCTTCCACCACCTCCAGTGACGATACCACCGAGAAAGTTTGACGAGAAGGAATACCGCCACTATAGGCACCTCTCCGGGATGCCGAAGATCCCACAGGTCACAATGTTGCATTACATGAGCGTCCTAGTTCCAATCGCCCTCCTCCTGATCCTGTTCATCTACCACAAGGAGCAAGCCGCAAAGGACCTTGCTGATGAGCACTCAAAGACTAAGCGGATCAGGTTGCTTCTCTTGCTTGGGACAATGTTTGCCGCCATCGTGGTCATGGTCCACTTGCAGATCATCCCGCCGCGCTATGTAAGGATTCTGTTCCCCAGGTGGAGGCAGCCGCCGACGATGCCCAAGTTACTGAAGATTGCCTTGGTCTTCTGCTTCCTGGCCTTCATTGTCTACCCGACCATAAAGTTTATTCGGAGGATGAACATGAGTCGGAGAAACCCGCTAGTGCACCGGCCTGTCAGCAGCAGCAGTTACAGTAAAAAGAGAGAATGACCAACATCGTTTCTTCCTCATTCCTCCTGTGATTATTAACGTTCAGGTCAAGTTTGCATACCGTCAAAAAAAAAATTCTAACCCGCCAGAGAGCCATCAAACTAAAACGCTTTTGAAGTTGCTAGAAAGTCTTAACTCAGCACACGCTTCTCCTCCACATACTGTACACCCCTCACACACGTCTCATGTATGTGGTGCCAACAGCCATTTTTGACAACATGCACAACCTTTTGCTTTAAAATTTCTTATCAAATAATCGCCGACATTACTAAATGATTGGTTGACTGTACTTACTATGTGGTACTTTTTATTTTGCTCTCTTGAGAGGTTGCTTATATACTCAAAGTTTCCTTTGCGCAGAAGCGGGAAAAAGCATAACAGCGGTGGGTGGGATGGACCACAGAGATGTATGGGATGGACCAAGACAGCTGATCTTGTGTACAGTACTACATACATACGCGTAGCAAAGCCAAAATATTCTTTGAGACGTTGATGGAGGTCTCCGAGGAGACCATGGGGGAGGAGTCCGCCACCGACGGAGGAGGAGGAGGAGGGCGGAAAGATTCCGAGATGCTGGACTTTTTGTACGACAACCTACTGACGGAGAAGGAGGAGGAAGACAAGGAGGACAGAACGAGGAAGGAGGAGAAGAACGGCGAAGAGCAACTCCAGAAGATCTGTCGCCTCGAGCGGGAGAAGAAGGAGCTGGAGGCAAAGGTGGGATGGAACAGAAAGCAGAGACTTTACTCCTCTAGAATGTCCCTAATTAAGGTTTTGTTGAACTTGACGCATCTAGTAGGGGAGGAGAACTGATATCTCTCTTTGTTGCACCTTATGTCCATAGGTTGAGTCTGCCCGTCGCAACTTTCACTCCTTGCTGAAGACGGCCAGGGGGGAGATCGCCAGGAAGGACGCCCGCATTGCAGAGCTGAGGAGACAGGTGGACGACCTGGCATTCAGGAGGGCGCTCAGGACAGGCAGGGAGGAGGAGTTTAGGAGGGTCTTCGGGGTAGCGCACAGAGAGAAGGAGGAGGAGGAGGACAGGCTGGCCGGCAGGCTTATCAGGGAGTACCTCAGGGGGTCCAGAGGAAAGAGAAAGAGGGAAAAGACGGAGGAGAAGGAGAATGAAGATTCTGATCCTCCCCCGGCCAAGGCTGCTAAGAGGGATGAGGCTAAGGACGAGATGAATCCTCAAGAAAGGACTGCCAAGAAGGACAATGTCAAGGACGAGAAGAATACTCAAGAGAAAGCAAAGGATCCTCTGATGGAGAAATCATCATCATCCCGGAAGGTGGCGGCTTCGGGTGAACGCTCGGGCAGACGAGAGAGCGGTGACATCGCAAAGAAGGAGGCAGAGGAGGTGGAGGAGGAGGAGGAGGTGGTGCTGGTGAAGCCGACCAACAAAGTCCCAGAGGCCTCCACAGGGGCCGCGTTGAAGAGTGAGTCCGGGTCCCTCCTGAAGAGCCTCTTCGGGTCAGACAGTCCGCGCAAGAAGAAGGTAGAGGAGGAGAAGGGTGCGACAACGAGGAGGAACAAGAGCGGCGTCCGCTCAGAGACGAGGTCTTCTTCCAGGACGAATGAAGTCGACAATGAGGAGAGGACGAGGAGGCGGAGGACGAGCGACCGGCAGCGGCGGAGAGACCAGGCCATCAGAGACGACGCCAAGTCGGCCGAGCCTCCTGCCTTGAGCAGGATCCGAGATCGAAGTTCCAGGTCGGCTTCAGGGAAGGGATCTTCCTCCACTAGTAGTAGGAGCAGCAGCAGCAGCAGAGCAGAGGCCACCAGGGGTAGAAGAAGGGAGGGGGAGGTCAAAAGACATGCTGAAAAAGTAGAAGTTGCACGGCAGTGTTCTACTGACGCTACCACCGCTTCCAGGGCCATTTGTGAACCTCTGGCCAGGAAGTCCACCGAGGAGGGTGTGAAAAGCCCTGCCGAGAAAGTCAGAGAAGCTAGCCGACGGTCTGTCGGCGCCAAGGGTGTCTGCTCTAGTAGATCTGAAGCTCCGCCCAGGAAGTCAGCAACAGGGCAGGAGAAGGGCAAAAAAACTACTGAGAAGGTTAAAGAAGTTGCCCGAGAGTTCGCATCTTGTACCAAGGATGTCCGTTCAAGTCGATCTGACGCTCCGCCCAGAAAACACGGCAAGAAGGAGGGCGACGAAAGACCTACAGAGAAGGTCAAAGAAGTTGGCCGACAGTCCGCTTGTGCTACTGCGAGTGCTAGCAGCAAGAATCCCTGTTCAAGTCAATCTGAAGCTCATGCCGGGAAGTCCACTGAGGCAGAGCTGGAGGAGGGCGAACTTCTGGACTCGGAGGAGGATTCCAAGCAGCAGACTAGCATGGGGAGAGACAAAGTTTCTGACGCAAAGTCGTCGACATCCGAGAGATCCAGAAGGAGGCAGAGCAATCGAGTGGAGACAAAGGAGAACATTGAGAAAACCAAGTCGGTCGAAAACCGGCTTAGCAGAAGGAGAAGGAGCGATCGTACACTGTCCAAGAAACAGACTGGCAATCCGGACCAAGGCGAGGTCAAGGAAGAAAAGGAGGAAGCTGAGTCAACGCCCGACGGCGAAAGCATTGCCAAGAAACTGACGGAGCTGAGGACTCCAACCAAGAAGAAGCGGAAGGAGGAGATGAAAAAGAAGAGTTCTACCACGCCGGTGGAGTCGTTCGATGAGATCGACACGGCCGAACTGCAGGACCTGATCCAGCAGAAGCAGGAGGAGATGTCAGAACTTAGGAGGGTGGAGAGGGACTGCATAAGGAAGCTCAGCGGGTCTGCCGTGGTGGAGGCGGTGACACCGGACCAGAAGTTCGTGCGGCGGGTGAGTCCCAGGAAGCACCGTGGGACAAAGCCGCTGGAGTCATTGCCGGAAGAGCAGGAGCAGCAGCAGCAGCAGCAGCAGCAGCAGCAGCAGCAGCCGACGGTGTCGCCGCTCAAGATCAGACTTGGCAGGACCCCGCCGAATCCCAACGGCGGCAGCGGCAGCGGCGAATTTGACCCCGTGGAGGTCGGCGCTGGCCTCAGGGGAGCGGAGGTTGAAACCGCGGCGGTGGCTTCTGCCATCTCCTCCTCCTTCTGCCCTGACCCGTCCGACCTCAACTCCCCTGAGGCCATCGCCAACATGCTGAGGGGCAGGCTGACCCACGGCGCTGATATGAGCCCAGTCTCCGGGATCATCAAGACTCCCACGGCGACGGCTGCGACTGCGGCGGCTGGCGGCGGGTCCCAGGAGAAAGGCAGAGAAGGAGGACGAAGGCGATCCTCCAGGGTAAGTCAAAGAGATTGACAGTTACTAAATTCCCAAAACAACAGTGTTAAAAATCAGTACAAGGTTTGGACCTGAGTCATCTTGACTCAGGAATCATCCAGCTTATCAGGTAGTCTTAAAGAGACAGTGTTTTAATGTATTAATCGTGGCTTTCCAGCAGTCCAGCACGTCTGAGGACGGAGGCCCCGCCAACCTCGCCGGCAGCAGCAGCGTTAACAGCAGCCTTAAGATGCACGTCCGCTGTCGGAGCAAGGAGCTGTTTAAGGACTGTGATCACGATGGCAACAATGACGCAGGGGCGGCGGCGATGGCGGCGGCAGTCTCGGAGGTCGAGTCTGCCGTGGCCAGCATCTGCGTGGTCAGCCAGGACCTGTGCATGACCGATGACGATGGAGGGGAGAACAGCAACTCTCCCTGCAAGCAGGAGGGACAAGTTCGGCGGGAAGATGCAGCATCATTGTCATCCCTGAGCGGCAAGGAAAACAGCCGACGAGGTAGTGATGTTGTCAAAGGTGTCCCCAAAGACATCGCCAAGGACGTCTCCAAGGACGTTGCCAAGGCTATCGCCAAGGACGTCGCCAAGGACGTCGCCAAGGACGTCACCAAGGATGTCTTCAAGGACATCAAGGATGTCGACAAGGACGTTGTCAATAGTTTCAGCAAGGAAACGGTCAAGGCTCCTTTCTCTAACTGGGGTGGCCCCAGGGTGAAGGCAGCGGAGGCAGAGGAGGAAGAAGACAACAAAAGAAGGAGGAGGAACAAGTCCAAGAAGGAGAAGAAGGAGAAGAAGAAGAGCAAGAAGAAGGAGAAGCGGAGGTCCAAGGAGAACCAGGGCTTCTTCCATTTTGTCTATCAGGGAGAGTGACTGACTCACCGCTGTTTCTCCAGTTACGATAATTTTCTCAGAACTCATTGTAAGCAGCAAATAAGTACTTGTTTTACTTCTAGTAGTATATTTTACGTCAGTACTTATACATAGTACGCCATTCCCAAGTATAAAAATAAAAGATGTTAAGAAGTGCATTATACTTGGTCCCATTTTTCGTTGCTCTTTAAAGATATAGGAATAAGCTGTGTAACATAGTACAATGTATGGAAATTTGGACATGAGTTAAATAGATCAAGGACATTCTGGAGAATCTTAAGAACATCCCTGAATAGATTCAATGACGAGTATATTTTAATGTGGTGTAATTTATCGAAATTACACATGGAACCAATTTCGATACCATCCCTTTGATAGTATTAAAAATCTTTGAAATATGTTGCTAAGTGCATTACACAGAAGAATGTACGCCTGACTACGAGGTTCTGTACATTTCTGTCTCTTTACTGCCACAAGGTCAGCCCCAAATTTCGCCAATAAGGTGGCAAAAATTTGCTAAATCGCCAGGCACAAAAAACTTGCCGTGAAATGAAGGAAAAGGCACTTTTGGTGTATTTTATGTAGTTCTTTCTCAAAAATTGGCGCCAGTAGTCAGAGCACTTTTAAAAGTCGACAAGGAAGATTAATATTCGCCAATTTGGCGAACTTTTGCCAAGTACTCGTATGGTAGCACTGTTTGTGGCCGATTTTGAAGCAATCTGACGCACATACGCATTCATTCTTCTTCTTCCTGCTTGGTCGATGTCGATCACTGGAAAGGCACGGAAGTCTCGGACAAAAGGGCACTGCTACGCGCATGCGCACAGGCACAGCAGAGCAGAGCAGCCAGGGCAGCCGACACAGAACACGAAGTCTGCTGTGCCGCTCTTGTGCAAGGGAGGCGAAGGCTGAGGATACGAGAAGAGAAGGAAGGAGGCAATCCCGGCCATCATGATCTCAATTCTCAACCTCAGCCCTCCTCTTCTGGACACAGACCAATCTTGAGTCTTGAGAAAGAAAACGGAGTAGGAGACCTCCTCCCTTCCTGCCTGCCTGCCTTCCTTCCTTCCTTCTGGCGCGTCGATGACGTGATGTCTTCCTCAACCTCTTGGTTCCCCGGATCGTCGCCACCGCTGGGAAACGGCGCTCCATGAGGCTGATCAACACTCTACCCGGGAGGAGGAGGAAGCACTGACGGGCAAGACAGGAAAGAAAAGATGGAAATTATGCTTAATCTTCCCACGGCCATGGGTGACAACTCCTCCTCTGCCGCCGCCGCCGCCACCGCTGCCGCCAGTGCCGCGAACAACAATAGCGGGAGTGAAGAAGGCGATGAACACCACCCGTCCTTCCAGGTGGGAATAGACAATTCCTCCGAGCGACTGCACGAGCTGCAGTTCTCCCTGGTGCACCACGTGGCTGCCACCAACAGGTCCAACACCCCCGTGGTCTCTGCCATTGACCTTGAGGATGACCTGGTCCGGATTCCCATTGACTCTGAGGTGAAGAAGCCCCCAAGAAGGATGGACACCGACCTGATTGCTGCTGAGATCGAAGCCTTTGTCTTGCATGAACAGAAGCTTCTCCAGGAACAAGAGCTTGTTGGTGAGGACGAGGATGACTGTGGAGCCATTATCTCTGGGATCATCCCCATCCAGCGAATGGACTCCAGAGACGTCATCTTTGACAACAGGCAGAAAAAGGCCAAGGTACTGGCTGGCAAGTATGTCATGGGTGATGTTCTTGGAGAGGGTGCTTTTGCCAAAGTCAAGGAGGCAATTGACAAAGAGACGCTCTGCCGAAGAGCTGTCAAGATTATGAAGAGGAAGAAGCTGAAGAAAGTGCCACATGGGGAGGAGAATGTTAGAGGTGAGATCACTTTGATGCAGCGGCTACGGCACCACAATGTCATGCGCTTGGTGGAGGTACTGCACAATGATGAAAAGGGCAAGATCTACCTAGTCCTGGAATATTGTTGTGCGGTGCTAAAGGACATGCTGGATGACTCTCATGGGGGGAGATTCCCAGCCTGGCAGGCACATTTCTATTTTGCTCAATTGACAGATGGCTTAGAATACTTGCACAACACAGCACGGGTGGTCCACAAGGACATCAAACCTGCCAACCTGCTCTTGGACACAGCTGGCATGCTCAAGATTGCAGATTTTGGAACAGCAGAGCAGCTAGATCTCTTTGCTATTGACGATGCCTGTACGTCCAGTCAGGGCACCCCTGCCTTCCAGCCTCCTGAGGTGGCTGCACCCGACAGTACCTCAGACAGTGGTGCTGACTCTGCTTCCTCCTTCTCTGGGTTCAAGCTGGATGTTTGGTCATCAGGGGTAACACTGTTCAACTTTGTGACTGGTGACTATCCCTTCTCTGGTGACACCATCTTCAGGCTCTTTGAGGACATTGCCAGATGTGAATATGACATTCCCAAGGACCTAGTGGATCCAGTTCTGGAGTCATTAATCCACGGGATGCTGACAAAGAATCCCTGCGAGAGGCTGTCACTACTGGATGTCCGTTCCCATGACTGGATGAGAAAGAAGCATCCCTGCTCATCTCCCCCTGTCACCGTTCGGTTGAGGGATGGTGACCCCACACTCTCTACCACTGTTATTCCCTACCTCTGCGATTTGCACTATGGGTCACAGCTCTTGAATGAGGCCAACTCGCAGTTGGAGTTGGTCACTGAGCACCAGCTGCACAAGATGCAGCAACAGAGAGAAGAGAACAGGGAAGAAGAAGGGGAGGACTTTGAGAGCCGGGTGGAAAGAAAGGCGGAGAAAACCACTGGTTGCATCAAAGTGAGGAAGATTAGTGGCTGTGTCATTTCTTAACTGAAAGGAAGAAAAAGGACTTCTTATGCCATTTTTTTTTAAAGATACGTTAAAAAAGAAAGTGCACACATATAGAACCATACAGGATGGAGATAAGCCAAAAAATACAGAATAAAATCAGACCAGACGCAATGGGAGGGTATGAAAAACTGCTGCTTTGCAAACGTATTAGTTACCGATGTTGTACGGTTGTGATAAGTGGTACGAGTGCTGTGTAAAGTTTTTGTCTAGGTAGCATGTACAACGAGAGGAGGAACCACAGTTGAATCAACTGCCCGACGAGACTTTTAAACTTACGAGCGTAACAAATTTTACGAAAAAACTTGTAAAATGTACGTGGTATTCTAATGACATGTTGCATTACATGTTTAAAGCTGAATTTGTTACGCTCGTAAGTCTAAAAGTCCCGTCGGGTGCTGCGATGTTACCTCATCGCACATTTAATGTGCGATGAGGTAACATCGCACATTAACAAGAGGAAACTCTTGATAATCTCTTTTCTAATACTTTTTTCTAGTATACTATAAAAGAGTTTCCTCTCCATTTCCTCCTTTAATTTACTTCCAGGGCCCTAGGGAAGGGAGCTAGAAATTCCCTAATATTTTTGGGAGTTGATCCATTTTATCCGATTTCTGTCGTCTGATCATTTCTCGCATTACCGGACCTTGCACAGCATGAAAGGAAGAAAATGCAGCGTTGTGCCAGCATACGTATTACGTATAGTAGAAGAAGTTTATTTTCTGTTTTTTGTTGTCATTCCAACATGACACTGATTCTGCTTGCTCTTTTTTTTTCTAGGAAAAAACATGGGAATTTGCTATCTTTGTGAGTACGTGGATAGTGGGTAGAACAATGGTAGCTCAATAATATATTGTGTGGACAGGTAACTTCCTCCAAAACAAAGAGGAAATGGTGAAGAATAGATTATAAAAAATCTAATTAAAAAACATAGCTTTCAATAGACGTTTCTTTCTTTCTTAATTTTCTCAAAAAAAATCACAGCATGGTATGGAGACGCTCTCGGCTCGGTCTGATCTTGTTCTCGTGTCCCCAGCATCTCTTGGGAGGTGTGTTGAAGTTGTTGCCTTTTCGCGGGGAGTGGAGGGGGGGGGGTCGTCGCCACCTGTGCAAGAATACAAACGGAGATCAGGCCTATACGCATCACTTGTAGCTTGGAGTATTTGGCCAAACAGTCACCTAACTTAATGTTATACACTTTGTTCCAGTCTCCAGCGCCATGTCTCTACCTCAACTGCTCATACTTATGTGTAGTTCTCATCCCTGCTGATGTGAACAAGGCCAAGATCGGGTCTTCCCTCTCTCCCTCTCGAGCTTCTTCCACCCCCTTCCCTTCCTGCTATCCCGTTCTCACTCTCTCTCCCCCTCGTTTCCTCCTTCTCCTCTCCACCCATGACCATAACCTTCTACTGCTGAAATCCTCCAAGCGGGGCGATGCAGTGCAAGGCAAGGAGAGCGAGCGGAGAAACGAAGGAGGGAAGAATTCGTCCGTTCTTCCTTTAAGGAAGAGAAATTGCCACCACTCTCTCCCCTCTCTCTCTCTGACTCGTTTTTTTGCCATGTAGGTATGTACCTACTGTACTACTAGTACCACCACATACAGAATTCTCTTCTTTTTTTGACCTCCTCTTATCCTCCTACCTCACTGCATTAGAACCCATCGCTGCACTCCACCCAGTCCGCTAGCACTACATACATAGATGTGCTCCCCAGCTCACAGTTTGAACAACGTCATGCACCCGCCCACCCTTTACATACTGTAGCAGATATCTCCTCCCTCCTCCTCCACTTCTTCCCTGGTCTTGCGACATCATGAAAGAAGAAGGGAAGGCAGCCTCCCCCCTCCCCTCCTCTCTCCCCTTTCCTTCCTTCCTTCCTCCTTCTCCCTCACACCTTCATCGCACTCGGGTGAATGACACAAGAAGGGATCCCTGACCTAGTGGAAGGGAGAAGGGAGGTGAGGAGAGTGAGACGGACCCACCCCCCTCCTTCCCACCACTCGCCATACCTCCTCTCTCTCTCTCTCTCTCTCTCTTCCTCAACGTGTGTTGAAACCACCAAAGTCCTGATTCCTTCCTCCGGCATGCTAGGAAGCTAGGCAGGCATTCAGACCAGGCAGTTCAGGCCCCGATGACCTACTTTCCAACGGGAGGAGGAGGAGGAGGAGGAGGAGGAGGAAGAAGAAGAAGAAGAAGAAGAAGTCGGCGAAAAAAAGGAAGTATGCTCATGACTGGTGGCGGCGGCGGTCGGAAGGGGGAGGAGGAGGAGGGTGGCGCTCACTTAAGCTTCCAGGACCAAGATTGCACAGGAAGGAAGCTCTCTTTATATGCGTACTGTACTGTACCCAAAAAAAATACGCTTGAATGCATCATGACCATGTCGTGGTTTTGACTTGTCACTACGTGGTACTTGCCAATTACTTCCGGAGATGTGTCACTCGGAACGACTCGACCATCAAGACCAACCCGACAAGGACAATTTTGTCGGTGCGGATCGTCCTTATTCAGATTAGTAGTGGGACCGAGGGAGGATGGAGAGAGCCCGACAGTAGGGTTCGGGCGCTGGGGGGGGGGGGGGGGGGGGGGGGGGGGGGCATTGGGTACCGGGGTTGTGGCGTGCGTGCGAAATGTGTGGAGGACTTGCGTGAGGTCTGCGGTGGAGCGTAGCGCGTTGC
>JAAUYM010032774.1_pt1 | contig 13841 bp, 15 predicted proteins | sample 7278001 | NCBI WGS metagenome assembly JAAUYM01 (sample SAMN14350224, study PRJNA611818) | marine sediment metagenome | isolation source: surface marine sediment (1.8m) | place: French Polynesia: Moorea | collected 2018-08
ATAGCGTAATAGAGAAAAACCACGTTGAGCAAAGCAGAGCAAACCAGGTAAAAAACGCCCGACATATGCACCAGGTAAGGCAACAATGTCACGATGCACATGATTATCGTATATAACAAAATATGCAGTCGTGTGAACTCAACACCATGCGTTACCGGCAGCATGGGCACATCGACCGCCTTGTATTCCTCGCGTCGATAGATGGCCAACGCCCAGAAGTGTGGCGGCGTCCAGGCAAAAATGATGAGAAACAGTAATAGCGAATTTGGGTCCAGTGAGCCGGTCACTGCAGTCCAGCCCAGTACCGGCGGCGCCGCGCCCGCAGCGCCACCGATGACGATATTTTGCGGTGTCGCGCGCTTAAGGAACATGGAATAGATAAACCCGTAACCGATGAGCGATATGGCCGTTAGCCCAGCGGTGAGCGGATTTACTAGAAAAGCCAGTATGCCCATGGAAATAGTGCCAAGGAACCACGCAAATATAATGGCGTTTACAATGCTGACATTCCCTTTAGGCAGGGGGCGCCTCATGGTGCGAGCCATGATGGTATCGATGCGATGATCGACAACGTGGTTTACGGCAGCGGCTGAGGCAGAGGCGAGGCCGATACCAATGGTTCCCCAGATCAACGCATCCCAGCCAGGCATCGTAGGCGCAGCCAGGAACATGCCCACCACGGCAGTAAATACGATCAGCGCAACGACATTCGGCTTGCACAGCGCATAATAGTCTCGCCAGCTGATCGAAATAGTCTCTGTAATGGAGCGGTTTTGCACGACTGTCCTCTATTTATTATGGTCTTGCAACGGGCATGCTCTGGTGAAGCAGGGTCACAAGCGACAGCAATAATAACGCAGCTACCCCATTATGTGCCACCGCAATGTATAGCGGCAAATGCATGACAACATTGGCGATACCAAGCGATACCTGTAATGACAATACTGCCAGGATGGCCATACCAGTATATTTAACCATGCCGGAGCGATAGGTGATTGAGCGGAGCGCCACCGCGGCCAGTACCAGCAACGTGATGACGGCGCCGATTCGATGCGTCATATGTATCGCTGTACGCGCCGGACCATCAAGCACGCCACCCTCGTAGTCAATACCCAATCCACGCCAGAGCACGAAGGCCTCCTCAAAATTCATGTCCGGCCACGCAACACCATGACAGGTGGGAAAATCCGGGCAGGCCAAAGCGGCATAATTGGTGCTGGTCCAACCCCCCAGGCTTATCTGCAGCACAAGCACGATTAGACCGGCTAACGCCCACGGCCGTATTTCCGGCGCCGAGACCATTGCGGCAGCCTGTAACTGGCCTTGCTGCCTGAGGCTGAGCCAATATAACAGACTCAGGATTGTCATACCGCCAAGCAGATGGGACATGACCACAAGCGGTTTTAGCAGCAGTGTAACCGTCCACATTCCAAGCAGGGCCTGAAAAATGACCAGCGCGACAAGACCAGTGCTGAGCCAGCGTGTATTTGTATCGCGCTGCTTAAGCCACGCATACAGACAAATAAACAGGATTACGAGCCCAAGCGTACCAGCAACATAACGGTGCGCCATTTCAATCCAGGCCTTGTTAGCTTCAAGCGGTCTTTCAGGATAGGCCGCATTCGCTGCACGCACGGTATCCTCATCAGCCGGGACCAGCAGTTGCCCATAGCAGCCTGGCCAGTCAGGGCAGCCCAGACCAGCATGCGACAACCTGGTGTAAGCGCCTACGGTAATGACAATCAGCGCCAACACACAAGCAAACCTGGAAATATATAAAATCGTCTTATTCACTGAGCGTTAACCTATGCGTGACGCCTTAATCAATTTCTTTAAATCTTTCATGATGCCACGAGGGTTGATGTCCGGCGGATAGCTCATCATCAGATTGCCCAGTGGATCAATAATGTAAATGCGTTGAGCTTCTATAGGTTGGTCGCCGTTACCCAACACAAATTTTTTCAGCAATACAGATCTATCAAGAAGCGGCTCAACAATAACTCGCTGTCCGGCATAATCATTCAACATTGTCGTCAATGCCGATACTTCAGCCTCAGTCGCCAGCAATACACGCTGTACACGTAACGAGTGCTTATCCATGGCAATATGGATCTGGCGCATCCGATACAGGTTATTGGCACATGCTTCGTCACAGGTATCTGTCACATAAGCGAGATTCCACTTGCCATGTAACTGGTATTTTTCGTTGGCAACTGGATCCAGCAGTTCCAGGTTGTTAATCGGCCTCGGCGGCTGAATCAAATCACCCTTGTTTGATTGGCCGCGCGCTTCCAGCACTTCCTGTTGATTTAATAACCAATATGACAGGGCCATAGGGCTTAAAAAGGCAACAATAATAACTACCAGGGTTAGCGTGTTTTTTTGTTTACTGTTCATAGGTTTTCTTTTTTCTGGTGTTTAATACGACATAAAGAACCAGTAACGTCGTTGCAAAGGCAAACCATTGGAACGCATAGCCACGATGCTTTTGCTCATCTGAACCGGGTTGTAGCCACACGGTCTTGTAACCATGCTCAGCGTCCGGGCCCAGCCTTAGTATTAATGGCAACAGTTGCTCGCCCAAAAGCCCGGCAATTTCCTCTAGCTCAATCTTTTGCACGCGATAGATACCAGAGCCCATCTCTTCAGGAGCAACATCTGCGAGCATAATGCCGGTTCTTGGTTCTGCTTTTAATTCACCTGCCAGCTCGACAACCGCGGTGTCTGAAATTAAAGCAGGCAACTCATTTCTATTCGGCGGTGCTTCAACCCAACCTCGATTGACAAGCACGACCCTGTTTTCATCCTGTAACCGAAACGGGGTGTAAACGAAGTAACCAACGGCGCCTTTGATTACCCGATTATCCAGCAGTATTTGTCGGGTTTCATCAAATCGCCCCGTTGCCTTTGTTTTTCGCCATAGCATGTCTTCGACATTGTCCGTTGCCAATAACATGCCCAGATCAACCGGGGCCTGTTGTTGCCGCTCGGTAAAGTTAGCATGGCGCAAGGCCTTGTATTCGGCGCGTTCCAGCTGCCAGACACCCAACCTGACGAACAACGCCAGGAACAACAAGGTCAGTATGCTGGTGATTATTTTTGGCCTAAATGACCATTTTCCGCGCGTAATATTCATATGGTGCAATACATAGGTCAGCTAGCCCGTTATACTGCGTGCCAACTTCAGCACACTAAGACCTGATGACTACTATTTTATTTAAAGCATTTATCATCGTATTACTGCTAATGATTCTAGGCTCATTGGCAGCGGGTGTAATTTTCCTGGTAAAAGATGAGTCGGACTCAAAATCGACGCGACTTGTCACATCGCTAACGGTCAGGATTAGCCTCTCCATCCTGTTGTTTGTGTCCTTGCTTGTTGGCTCTTACTTCGGCCTGATTCAACCGCACGGCCTGGGTCAGTAATTTCTCACTGAAGTCGTAATAGAAAAAGGCGCTACCATGGCAGCGCCTTCTCCCATGATTTTCCAGGATGTCTAAATCCAGTAGACAAATATAAATAGTCCTAACCAGACAACATCCACAAAGTGCCAGTACCAGGCCACGCCTTCAAAGGCAAAATGATCTTTAGCAGTAAAGTGCCCCTTCATACAGCGCAGGGTGATGATCAGAATCATGGTAGCGCCCATGAAAACATGAAAGCCGTGAAACCCGGTCAGCATGAAAAAGGTTGAACCATAAATACCGGATGTCAGCTTCAGATCCAAATCTTTGTATGCATGAATATATTCTTCCGCCTGAAAGAACAGGAATATTGCGCCCAGTACCACGGTAGCGATCATCCAGAATATCAAGGCAGAACGTTTTTCTTTCTTCAATGCCCAGTGTGCAAAGGTAATCGTCGCACCAGAGGTCAGCAGGATAAGCGTGTTGATAGCCGGTATGCCCCAGGCTGGAATGACTTCCTTGATTTCGGTGAACTGCGATGACAGTGACAAGGTCATGTCAGGGGTCGTCAATAATGGCCATACCATCTGAAAGTCAGGCCACAGAAATTCATGAGTAGAAAGTTTGGCGCCTTCGCCAGACAGCCAGGGCACCGAGTAAACCCGGGCATAAAACAGCGCGCCGAAGAAGGCAGCAAAGAACATTACCTCTGAGAAAATAAACCAGCTCATTCCCCAGCGAAAGCTGACATCAACCTGGCTGTTGTAGTTTCCAGCCATACTTTCCTTAATGACATCAGAGAACCAGCCATAAAACATGTAAATGACTGCAGCCAACCCGATGTATAAAACAACCGGTGTTACCCCGTTTAAAAACAGGCCGGCACCGATAAATGTGACGAATAGAGCAATCGAGCCAACAATAGGCCAACGGCTTGGATCAGGAATGTAATAGGCACCATGTGAATCAGACATAATTAAACCCCATTTTGAATCTAGTCATTTTTTTTAAATTAAATGTTATCCACGTTTATACGCGGTTTATTGTTGTTAGCTACCTGTTTTGACTCCAACGTCTCAAAAAACGTGTAAGACAGTGTCATCATTTTGATCTTGTCAGGAAGATCGGAATCAACCACAAATCGCACAGGCATTTCCTTTCTCTCGCCAGGCGCTAATGTCTGCTCGGTAAAGCAGAAGCACTCTGTTTTATTGAAATAAAGAGATGCCGTTGTAGGCGCTACGCTAGGTACCGCGCGTCCGACTACTGTACGGTTCGATTTGTTTTCTGCGATGAACAAGACCTCGGCTACTTCACCGGGGTGGACACTGGTTTTGTGAGTAAGGGCTTCAAACTCCCACGGAATTTCGGCATTGATATTAGTATCGAATTCCACTGTCACGGTACGACTCATGTCTACAAATGCCGACTCGGCCTCTTCACTGGTAATCTGGCCGGTTTTACCGTTGATACCAACAACTTCACAAAAAACATCATAAAGTGGTACCAGCGCGTAGCCAAAACCAAACATGGCCACCGCAAAGACGGCTAGTTTTCCGGCAGTACGATTGGCTTTCTGTTGTTGCATTGCTGACTTACCAGTAAAGCAGGAAGATGCCCGCATAAAACCCTGCAGCTACAAGGCCGAGGATAATTCCCAGGCGCTTGTTCTTTGCTGCAAGGTCTTTCTGTGCCGTTTCCGCTTGTTCGCCGTTATGACTCATCATAGTCAACACTGATTATGAATGCGCAACTTCATCCGTCACTTTTGGTGGCGTGGTAAAGCTGTGGAATGGCGGTGGAGAAGACAGCGTCCACTCGAGTCCGTGTGCGCCTTCCCAAACCTGGTCGGTGGCTTTCTCACCGCCGCGGACACACTTAATAACAACCCAAACCAGGAGCAGCTGACTTAAGCCAAAGGCAAAGCCACCAATACTGATAATCTGGTTCCAGTCAGTAAATTGCGTGTTGTAATCCGGGATACGTCTTGGCATACCGGCCAGGCCAACAAAGTGCATAGGGAAGAACAGCACGTTGACAGAGATCGTTGAAGTCCAGAAGTGCCACTTACCGAGTGTCTCGTCATACATATGGCCAGTCCATTTCGGCAACCAGTAGTAAACGCCGGCTATCACACCATAAATAATGCCGGGCACAATTACATAGTGAAAGTGCGCAACGATGAAGTACGTATCATGATACTGGAAGTCAATTGGCGTGATACCCATCATCAGGCCAGAAAAGCCGCCGATAGAAAACATGAACAATACACCAATTGAAAACAGCATCGGTGTTTCAAAGGTCATGGAGCCTTTCCACATCGTAGCCATCCAGTTAAAGATTTTCACACCGGTTGGCACCGCGATGGACATGGTCGCATACATGAAAAACAATTCACCGGTTAACGGCATTCCCACCGTAAACATATGGTGGGCCCATACGAAGAACGATAGAAACGCGATTGATGCCGTTGCATAAACCATGGATGCATAGCCAAACAGCGGTTTGCGTGCAAACGTTGGAATAATCTGCGAAATGATACCGAACGAAGGCAGCACCAGGATATACACCTCGGGGTGCCCAAAGAACCAGAAGATATGCTGGAACAATACCGGGTCACCGCCGCCGGCGGCATTAAAGAAGGCGGTGCCGAAATATTTGTCGGTTAATAACATGGTAACCGCGCCGGCCAATACAGGCATCGATGCAATCAGCAGAAAAGCGGTAATAATCCAGGTCCAGACAAACAGCGGTAATCGCATGAAAGTCATACCTGGGGCACGCATGTTAAACACGGTAGCAATAATATTAATGGCGCCCATGATGGATGAGATACCGAGAAAGTGAACGGCAAATATCAGAAACGGGAAGCCATCGCCGAGCTGCAACACCAGCGGCGGGTACATCGTCCAACCACCTGCCGGCGCACCACCGGGCATAAAGAAAGTAGCCAACAACAAGGTAAAAGCAAATGGCAGAATCCAGAAGCTCATGTTATTCATGCGCGGCATCGCCATATCCGGCGCGCCAATCATCAGCGGTATCATCCAGTTGGCAAGCCCAACGCCCGCTGGCATCAAGGCACCAAAGATCATTACCAGCGCATGCACAGTAGTCATGGAGTTGAAGAATTGCGGATCAACAAATTGCAGGCCGGGAGAAAACAACTCAGCCCGGATCACCATCGCCATGGCGCCGCCAACAAAGAACATTATCAACGAGAACACCAGGTACATGGTGCCAATGTCCTTATGGTTAGTAGAAAATAACCAGCGGCCTATACCGGTTGGCTTGTGGTCATGATGATCGTCGTGGATGACTGCTTCACTCATAGGTCTATCCTCTTAATTACTAAACTTGTCTATATCCGTTTGTTAATTTATCGAATTGCGCCGACCGCCGTAGGCTGAATCGAGTCTTGTGCCGTGTTATTCCAGGAGTTGCGAACGAATGTCATAGCCGCAGCAATTTCAGCATCGTTCAATTGATCCTTGAAAGGAGGCATCAGGTTTTTGCCATTCAGTACCTGGGTAGCAAACTCTTCCGCAGGTCCATTGGCGATAACACTACCGGCAAGGGCAGGAAACATGCCGGGCACACCTTCACCGGCAGCCATATGGCAGGCGCCACAGTTTTTGTTATATACCTCTTGTCCCTTGGCCACGAGTTCATCTGTGCTCCACTCGCGAACCGCGTCTGCCGCGTCGGCTGCTGCTTCGCCTTTCATTTCCTGTACCCACGCTACGTACTCTTCCTGAGGCACTGCCTTGAGCACGATTGGCATAAACCCGTGATCCTTGCCGCAAAGCTCGGCGCACTGGCCGCGATACGTGCCGGCTTTCTCTATATAGGTCCAGTTGTCATTGATAAAACCGGGTATAGCATCACGCTTCCAGCCCAGGTCTGGCACCCACCAGGCATGGTTAACATCAGCAGCAGTAGTAAGAATTCTTATCTTGGTATTGATAGGTACTACCACAGGGTTGTCCACTTCCAACAGATAGTTATCAACTTCTTCTGGTCTCAGCGCTGCGTCACGCTGACGAGCCTCGTTGCTATTCTGAGCCAGCGTACTGAAGAAGCTGATATCTTCTTCCAGGTAGTCGTATTTCCATTTCCATTGATAGCCCGTCACCTTGATAGTCATATCAGAATCACCGGTCTGCTCCATGAAAATAAGCGTTTTGGTTGCGGGTACTGCCATCGCGACGAGAATTAAAATCGGAATGATGGTCCACGTAACTTCGGCGAACGTGCTGTGATGAAATTGCGCCGGCACTGCGCCTCTTGATTTGCGATGATGAAAAATAGACCAGCACATGACAGCAAACACCGCCACGCCAATTGCGGTAACGATGTACAAAATGGTCATGTGGAGATCGTAAACTTTCTTACTGGTAGGTGTGACGCCCTCCGTCAGGTTCAGGGGCATGCTTTCAGCAAGGGCAAATCCGCAAAAGAGAGAAAGAGAAACTGCGACAAAACTGAGCACAGCTGATTTGGCTACACGGAATGACATACTACTTTCCTCGATCTAATAGTTATAATTCACTGTTCAAGACTGCATTGCCTTACGCAGTGTGAACGCCAACGCCTGGCGCTCCTGTTCATTCAAAAAGCTACCTATTTCCAGTTGCCTGCCGTGCGATCTTAATAATAAACGGCTCGGATACCAGCTGCTCCAGGACTTCTGAAGAACTACCTGCATCCAGGTACGTTCAAATTCGAATTGCTGTTCGGGTTCATCGCGACCGATTTCAACGGTCACCATTTCACGCCCGATGGTGACAACCTCTTTTCTACCACCTCGCCAGGCACTAACGTATAAAGCTACACCCAGCGCGAGCAATTCCAGTCCTGCAAACGGCAGTATCAACGTTAACCCTTGCATAAAGAAGCCTATTGCAATCCCCAGGGAAAACGCCGCAAAAATACTGAAAAAAACCAGCTGTTGTCTCCAGGGCATGGCCCTGTTTGGCATAATCAGAAAACCTTTGGTGCTGTTATCAGAATTATCCAGGTTAACAATCATGACTGGTTTTTTTATTTACAAAATAGGGTACTACCTGCTTAAGCGAAGTATTATGCACAAATATATCCATGATGGCGACAGTTTGTCGCACAATATTGATGCACAGTATTAATAATGATTTGTGGTCAGGTGACGTCTTAAACAACACCTGCGGTGCCAATAATTCGATCATGCCCTGCCGACGTCATGTTTAAGACAGCTGCACCCAGGGTGTGCTCCTGACAATAGGGAATTTCTGCCAACATCGGCATTTGCAGCATTGCTTCAAGCGTTGCCAGCGTCTCATCACGATACAAATAGTCGTTTTCAAGGGTTGAAATAGCCCAGCCTGCGAACTCCAGACCATCGGCGCGGATGGCTTCCGCGGTCAGTAACGCATGATTAATACAGCCAAGTCGCAGGCCTACCACCATCACCACCGGCAGCTTCAGCTGCTTGGCCAAATAACCAAGCGTCTGCTGTTGGTTGATGGGGACACGCCAGCCGCCTACGCCCTCCACGATCGTACAATCACCTAATTCTTGCAGCGCAACATAAGCCTGCATAATTTGGTCTATGTCGATTGGCAGTTGTGCCTTGGCGGCTGCAATGTGGGGGGCCACTGGCGGTTCATATACTAGCGGGTTTACCTGTTCGTAGGCCAATTGGTCCGAGCATGACGCAAGAATAGCTGTGGCGTCTTCGTTCACCAGGCCCCCGAACTGCTGTTGCGCACCGGACGCTATCGGTTTCATCCCATTTACCCGCAGACCATGCTGCTGCAGGTAACGAATTAATAATACGGTGAACCAGGTCTTGCCTACCCCGGTATCCGTGCCCGTAATAAAGAAGCCCGGCTTCATGATGCTTTGCCTCCTGGCCGTTGTTGTAATTGTTGTCTGAGCTCAGCCAAGGAGACGGTTGACTCGCCCCCGGTCGCGCTTGCTTTCATCGAAGAAGCGCCTCTCCAGGCATGCCCGTAAATAGCCTCATACGTTGCGGGTAGCTTGCCATTGCTACGAAACGTTTCGTAGTGATTGATGACCGCCTGTAGCCGCTGTTTACCCGTCAGGCTTGTACGTCGTCCTGTGTTGGCATTCTGGGCGCCAATCGCCTTGATCTCTCGCATCAGGGTGCGCGCATCGTCATACAACATAGTAATATGCTCGACGCTTAACACCGGCTCGCCTAAACCGTAGCGCACCAGGGCATCACCAATGTCATGCATATCAATAAAGGTGTTTACATGCACGGCATCATCAACTTGTTGCCAGGACTCACGTAATTCTGTCAATGTGTCCGGCCCAAGACTGGCAAAAATAAACAGCCCCCCTGGCTTCACCAACTCAGCCACGCTGGCGAGGACCGCATCGAGATCGCTACACCACTGCAGCATCAGGCTGCTGAAAACGATATCAAACTGGCCCGGCGCAAAAGGCAGGTTTGCCGCATCGGCACAAACAAACTGATGACCGGAAAAAAACCTGGGACTATTTTGCCGCGATAATGACAGCATATTTTGCGATAGATCGACTTGCACAACGGTTGCGCGCTTGAAACGTTTCTTCAGTAAACGCGCGCCGTAACCGGTGCCGGCACCGAGGTCTAGAATCTTGCGCGGCTCGATATTAATCAGATCGAAGGACTCTATCAGTCTTTCCGTTATTGTTTTTTGCAGCACCGCGTAACGATCGTAGTCTTTCGCGGCGCGGGCAAATGAGCGCCTTACCTGGGCGATGCTAAGCTTGTTCGTTGTCGCGTTCATAGCACGTTAACTCCAAGTTGTTTTACCGTCTCGCTGACGATTGTGCTGTGGCTTATGAACGGGGCGTGTCCGCTATCATGCAGAGTGCGAATGTGTGTATTGTCTTGCTGTAGTGCGTTTGCGACGCCGGGGTTCAGCAATGCATCTTTTTCTCCAATACACACCTGTATCGGGATGCCAAGTTGCTTGAACTGCTGACGACAATCTCTTGTCTCCAGCTCATCAAGCAAAACCTCAAGCGTTTCTGCATGGCCTGTGTCAGCTTTATAACCCGACAAAGTATTGAGTGCCTGTTTATAATCGCTTTCCCCGAAGGCAGTTAAAGAACATATGTTGCTGATAGCAGCCGCAGGTTTTTTTGCAAAACTATCGCGCAGTTTTTCAAATGCAAGATTATCAATGCCATATTGCCAGTCATCTTTGTTTACCAGCACAGGGGCGCTGGCTAATAAAACAAGACCGCGCACCTTTTCTGTTTGTGCTGCTACCTCAATGGCTATCTGGCCGCCCATGGACCAGCCAATCAATACCGACTCGGTAGTTATCATATCAATGACTGCTTCAACAATGGCCGTGTAGCCGGACTTATTTGCCAGCGTATACAGACACGGTGCGTTATAAGTGTGAGCTTCATCTAGCAAAGCGACAACTTGCGAACTAAACCCCCAGCCGTGGAGAAATATCTTTTCTGCCGCAACTGTCATGATGCCTGTACCAGCTTGATAGACTCCGCGAGTTGCAACACGTGCGCGCTGGTATGAGCAGCTGACAGACTAATTCGAATCCTGGCTGAATTATTCGGCACCGTCGGCGGCCTGATAGCCATTGCCAACAGTCCTCTTTCCTCCAGCCTGGCGGCAAACGACAGGGCATCGGCTGCACTACCAACGATCAGGGGCTGTATGTGTGTATCCGACGTCAATAATGGCAGCGCCTGCTTTAGCTGCGAGACGTTGCTTTGTAGTTGCTGGCGCAGATGGCTTGCATCCTTCACCAGCGCGATTGTTTTCGACAATGTCGCTGCCATTGCCGGCAACATCGCCGTGGTATAGATATAGGTTCTTGCCTTTTGCAGCATTAGTTGAATTAAGCGTTCATCACCAGACACAAAAGCGCCTCCGGCCCCTAGAGATTTTCCAAATGTACCGATTAACAATGGCACCTGTTTCTGCGTCAGCTGTAAGCTTTCAAGCAGCCCGCCGCCGGTATTGCCGATAGCGCCGAGGCCATGGGCATCATCCACGATTAACATTGCGTCATGCTTGCTACAAAGGACGGCCATATCCTGTAGAAGCGCAACATCGCCATCCATACTGAAGACGCCATCTGTCATCACAACTTTCTTTTTGGTGTGACTGTCTTTGAGTATTTTTTCTAGCGCGCTTATATCAAGATGCGGGTAACGCATTAACCTGCCACGCGATAATACAGCCGCATCGATTAAAGAAGCATGGTTAAGCTTGTCCTGAATTACCAGCGTAGACTTGTCTATAAACGTTGAAGCAATGGCTAGATTGGCAAGGTAGCCCGATGAAAAGATAAGAGCGGCGTCTCGCTTTAACCAGTCACAGACGGACTGTTCTAGTTCGTCATGGGCGAGACTGTGGCCCACGATTAATTGTGAGGCGCCTGCGCCGATGCCATAAACATCGAGCGCTTCCTTGAACCAGCCTTTTATTGTGCTGTTGTTTGCCAGGCCAAGATAATCGTTACTGCTGAAGTTGATAAGGTGCTTATCGGCTACGTCTATTTCCGCACCCTGGGGTGTTTGCACGACACGCTGCAAACGCAACAGGTCGTCATCGTCCAGGTGCTGCAACTGATGCTCGGCTTCACTATAGAAAGACACGTTTACAGTTAGTGCTGTTGTGTTTGTATGCCCAATCTTTCGAGCAATGCCTGATCGCGCTCCAGTTGCGGGTTGTTGGTTGTTAACAACTTCTCGCCATAAAAAATTGAATTCGCCCCGGCCAGGAAACATAGCGCCTGGACCTCATCACTCATTTCATTCCTGCCAGCAGACAGGCGCACATATGACGTTGGCATCATGATTCTGGCAACAGCTATCGTTCTTACAAAGTCGATGCCGTCAATTTTATCTGCGTCATATAAGGGGGTGCCTTCAACCTGTACCAACATGTTTATGGGTACGCTTTGCGGATGTTCTGGTTGGTTGGCCAGGGTTTGCAACAGGCCTGCACGATCGGTGTCGCTTTCGCCCATGCCGATAATGCCGCCACTACAAACATTAATGCCCGCCTGACGAACATGATCCAGCGTGTCCAGTCTTTCCTGGTAATCACGCGTGCTAATAATTTCAGAATAGTAATCTGGAGATGTATCGAGATTATGATTGTAGAAATCCAGTCCGGCACGTTTGAGTTTTTCTGACTGATCCTGATTTAGCATGCCCAGTGTGACACAGGTCTCCATGCCAAGCGCTTTAACAGCGTGCACCATTTCCACGACTTTATCTAAATCCTTGTCTTTTGGCTGTCGCCATGCGGCGCCCATGCAAAACCGGGTTGCCCCCCTGGCTTTTGCTGCGCTTGCTTGTTCAACCACGTCGGAAATAGAGGCCATTTTTTCGGCGTTCACATCTGTCTGGTAGTGTGCACTTTGCGGACAATAGGCGCAGTCTTCGGGGCAGCCGCCCGTCTTGATATTCATTAACGTGCTAAGCTGAACAGAGTTCGCGCTAAAATAGTGACGGTGCACCTGTTGCGCAAGATACATCAGGTCGTTGAACGGCAGACGCAATAGATCAAGCACTTCTTCACGTTGCCAGTCATGTCGAATTTTGAAAACGGGCTGTTCGTTCATTTGTTTTTTGAAGTAATTGAAAAGCTTATTGTAAACTTTTTCAATCATACAAGGTTAACTAATCTGCATGGATGCCAGATGGATACCAAAGGGACAGTGTTTTTTCTGTCATGCTGACACACACGGGGTTGTTTGTGACGATTGCGGCCAGGATTTATTTGCTCGGACACAACAACGCTGCCCGGTTTGTGCAGCGTCGACTGTGGCGGAGAGGATCTGTGGTAAATGTCTACTAGAGCCGCCGATAATTGATAGCACGGTTGTATTAACCGATTACATATATCCATTCGACCGCTACGTTCACACGATCAAGTATCATCAACAGCCACAATTGCTGCGATCGGTTGCTGTTGAATTAACCAAGCGTATTCTGCTACACGGTACCGAGCTACCTGACATGATTATCCCGGTGCCGTTACATGTGTCACGAGTGCGGCAGCGCGGGTTCAATCAGGCAAGCCTGTTGGCAAGGCATATTGGACAATCACTTGATATCCCTGTTATTGAGGCTGCAGTTCGCAACCGCAAGACTCAACCGCAAAGCGGGCTCGACCATAAACAGCGTCGCAATAATGTTTATGGCGCCTTTTCGCTGAAGCAGGACGCCGAAGTTAAACGCATCGCCATTTGTGATGATGTCATCACAACCGGCGCCACGATTAACGAACTCGCGCGTTTAGTCAGGGACAACGGCTGTGAGGAAATCCAGGCGTGGGCATTAGCAAGGACCCCGCTTTACTAGGTATCGAGGGTCTCCACGGCTAGGGCGTTCTTTTCAATGAAATCCCTGCGTGGCTCAACCTGGTCTCCCATTAATGTTGTAAAGATCTCGTC
>JAAUYM010046615.1_pt1 | contig 13840 bp, 15 predicted proteins | sample 7278001 | NCBI WGS metagenome assembly JAAUYM01 (sample SAMN14350224, study PRJNA611818) | marine sediment metagenome | isolation source: surface marine sediment (1.8m) | place: French Polynesia: Moorea | collected 2018-08
AGGCCCTGCACAAGCCCTTGCCATAAATTGCAGAAGCAGCAGCGCGGCTTTTGCCCTTGTGCTGGCCCTGGCATGATTGGTGGGTGTGGTGCTTTTTGCACCGTACGTTGAACCTTGCTGCCACTGTTGGTAGGTTGGTGAGAAATTTAGTGGGCTTCCGCATGTGCACCCCAGCGCTGTCCTTCAGCCCGAACATGCATTGATCAAAGCAAACAACCTGTGCCCCATCAAGTGACTGGCACTCCATCAAAGCTGGGCGTTGCCAGCTGCTGGCAGAGGCAGGGTGCTCCAAGATGTAGAACCCCTTGAACGCAGCCTGCATCTGGATCAGGCGGCGTGCGAACTCCAAGCAAGCGTTGCCTCGGATTAAAGCAGCGGCGTGGAGCAAAGCAAGGCCCAGATTTCAGTCACAGTGTTGACCAGAGGGGCCATTAGCCCACTCTCTCTCCCTCTCTCTCTCTCTCCCCCTCTCCCCCCCCCCCCCTCTCTCTCTCCTGACCTCTGACAAGGTAGAAAAAAACACGCGGCAACGATGTCAAGCGAGATAAAAGCTATTCATTACTCTTCTTGCAGTAGGAAGAGGGGGCGTGGCGCTTCTCTGCAAACTTGCAGTTGTTGCTCGATGCATCTAAATAATACAGTAATACGAATTTATTGTGGAGGACTTCCTTCAGGGAACGAAAGACGGCTTACTGCTATACAGACGTACCTACTTGGTGTGTAGAAAGAGTGGCTAGAATTTTTTAGCTTTTGGGTGCGTGTTAGACTGCTACGTGTGTAAAGGCACCATATGTTTTAGCACAATTTTAATTATTATCCGCCTGCTGTGTAGTCTGAAACACTAAGTTCAAGACGAGACGAACACATCACATTCCAACGTCATTATCCACTGAGTTGGGAGGAGGAAAGGAGCGGGGGGGGGGGGGGGGGGAGAGAGAAGGCCGTATGGTTGGTCGGTCGGTCGGTCTGTTCGCACGCTTTTTCTTTCATTCACCCTTGTCGTCCTCTTTCGGCAAAAGAAGCGGAGGAGATCCTCTTCTCACGCTTCGCCCAGAGCCAACAAACAGATTTCTCTGGAGACGAGAGACAGAAGTTCCCCCTCCCACTTTCCACCGGCTGCACCAAAGTCCCTCTTTAGTGCAAACTTGCCGCCGGGTGCAGAAGAGGGAGGCAAGAGAGTGACAGAGAGAGTGAGTGACACTGTACTTATTCCTCATCACTTGGATATTGAGGAAAAATAGTATTGTACGTCATCCAAGTAGGGACGATGTGGTGGCGAGTCCTAAAGTGGCTCATCCTGGTCCACCTGTCATCAGGGGCCGCAGCCGCCGCAGCCGCAGCCCCAGCCGCCAGGGAGAAAAGGGACGCCCTCTCCGCACTGACGCAAATCACCAGAGGGATCACCAGGGACTTCAACATGAACATGGAATTCCAGCTCAGGAAGCTGGGGATCAAGCTGGACGACATCGGTGAGCGCTCGTCGGATTGATTTTTGATCGTGTTGCACACCCACATTCTTCTTTTAGTAGTAGAACGTAAACACCGATGCATGCGCATATAAGAAGTGTCCTTCTGCTCATCCCTGTCAAAAAGCTGTCTGCAGCACGTACTGTAGAAAAGTGGGGGACCGAGTCGCGCCTTGTGTGTGCCGTGTGTGACACTTCCGTCAACAGCGATCAAGAGCTCTTACATATTTTTTTTTCCCGCGTTATCGGTCAAACAGCTAGTAGATCTGGTTTTCTTTTCTGTTGCCCGTCAACTGTGTCTGCCTCCTAGTTCGGCGTTTGTCCTTCTCAACAACCTCTTTCGCACCAACATAAAAAGAAAAATAGGGTCATCATCTACTAAAATTCAATGCAAATTGTCACGTCCTTTTGGGTGACGCAAGACGTGGGAGAGCCGGATTGCGGATGACGCAGAACATTCAGAGCAGTGTCACCAGCAGAGGCAGTAGCAGTTTAGGTTACAAATACTATGCGCTTGTCGAACGCAACCGCCTCCTCCCCCTCCTCTCTACCCCGGCCTCCTCCTCCTCTTCCTCCTCCGCGTCCCCACCACTCCCCCGCCTTCTCCTCCACCACCACCCCCGTCCATTCGAACGTCCTCCTCGCATGGTGGACGGTCATGCAGGCGCTGAAAGGGGTCAACGGTGAGTTTCCAATCAGTGGCCTTCGCGATGCGCGTTAAGAAGAAAGTTGTATCCAGATGTTCTTCTATAGAATTCACTTGTTTCCTTCCCTGTAGGCGCCGGAAATAGCACCAAGTGCTACGGTCCCCTGGGCTGCCTACACCTGACCAAGGACTGGTTCGGCATCTCCAGGCCGGTCAACGTCATGCCGCAGGACAGGGAGGTCATCAACACGCAGTTCCATCTCAACACCAGAGAAACCAGAGAAGAGGTGACGTGAGTGAGGGGACTTCCAGCTGACAGTACAGTACATACAGTACGTATGTATGTACAGTACATGTACTTGCACCGCAAATTGAGACAAATCACGGGAGCCATGATGACTTTTCCAGCCTGAGTTGCTGCTGGCGTCGGAGCCGATGTCGATCGCCTCCTCCTCCTTCAACTCTAGCAGGGAAACCAAGGTCATAATCCACGGGTTCATCGACAGCGGATTTGTGCCGTGGTGTCGGGTATAACATCATCCATCATTGTCCCGGTGCTTCCCAGAACAATCCCACTCTCTCTCTCTCTCTCCTCCCTTGAAGGAAATGACCGAGTCTCTGCTGGACTACGGCGACTTCAACGTGCTGACCGTCGACTGGGGCGGCGGCTCCGACGTGCTGTACAGCCAGGCGGCGGCCAACACCCGCCTGGTGGCGCTGGAGGTGGCGGCGGTCTTAGAGGCCATCGTGGTGAGATAGCAGTAGTACGACAAGCACAAATGTCGAAGTACATGTTTTTTTTTCTCTTCTTGCAGAGGTCCAACGACTTCTACCCGCTGTCGTCTTTCCACATCATTGGCCACTCTCTGGGCTCGCACATCGCCGGATACGTTGGAGAAGCAGTTCAAGAAAGGTAGACAAGCTGCCCAACTATTGTAGGTACTACGATTTTCCTCCAGCGGATGTCACTGACGATGATGCAGGGGCCTCGGCAAGTTGGGTCGCATCACCGGGCTGGACCCGGCCGAGCCGCTCTTCCAGTCCATGCCGGAGTTTGTCAGGTTGGACGCTGGTGACGCCACCTTCGTGGACGCCATCCACACGGACGCCAAGAGCATCCTCATGTTCGGTATCATTGTCACACGAGAAGTGTTCGGCTCGCCTAAGTCCCATTTCCTCCTCCTCCTCCTCTTCGTGGCGTTGCAGGCTACGGTATGGAGCAGCCGGTGGGACACGTGGACTTCTACCCGAACGGTGGCACGGACCAGCCAGGCTGCTCCCTCATCGACCTTCCGGTCAGCCTGGACCTCATGGTGGACGACACAGACAGGTCCGTCGACTCGGTCAAGAGGCACCTCGTCGCCTGCAGTCACACAAGGTCGGTTGTAGGGATCGAGGACTGACTCTTCCTCGATGTTGGATGACTCAAGTTCCTTCCCCGTTTCAGAGCCATCCAGCTCTTCATTGAGTCTTTGACGCAGGAGAGAGGAGGAGACGGTTGCCTTATGATAGCAACAGAGTGCAACACTTACGAAGAATTTGAAAGGGTAAGAGAGCGAGACCAAACAGGTATTTACTATAACAATAGCAGCAATACCATCAACAGCAACACTACGTAGTACATACTGTATGTACTAATATGTATGAAGGGCCTCTGCTTCGGGTGCGGAGAGGACCAGCAGCATTGCGCCATCATGGGCTACAGGGCCATCGAGCATTTGCCCATCATTCAGAAGTACGGAGGGAGGAACAAGAAGTTCTACGTCAACACGGGCAGCTTCAAGGGACACTTCTGTCGTGAGGAGTGACAGAGAAGCGTCTATATTTCCCCAAATTTTGTTTATTTCCTCGACTTTCCCTTTTTTTTGTACCTAGAGCACCACTACCTTTTGGAACTGCAGCTGGCCAGTCCCAGTGAGGCCGAGCGGTGGGTGCAGGGATTCGTCGGCGCCGACTTCCACGGGAGCAGGAGGGAGGTCACCGGGACGGACCTCACATCCGGGTGAGAACGAGAACGAGATACGAAGGCTTTAAGCCATGACATCATCGTCATTATCATCATCATCCCCCTCCCTCTCGCTCTTTCCTCAGGGCGAGCATAAGGCTGACCCATGGTACGCGCGTGGGGTTTCTCTTCAACGCGGAGGAGAACCTCGGGACCATCAAGGCCGTCACCATCAGGTGGAAGTACGACCACGAGATCGACCCGCTCAACCTGACTAAGGCAAGGAGGGGAATGGGAGAGAAAAGATCTGAACCTGAACTCACTAATCACTACCAACCAAATGTAAACTAGGAGAAGAGTTTTTCTTGTGTTGTTGGGCAAATCTTCTGTACTAAATACGAAGCAAATTTACTGAACCCACCCTTTGCGATTAGATTCTCCTTCTCAAATGGTAACAACAGGTTGTCAAGCAATTGGTTTTCTGCCGGCCTATCCAAGCAAGAATGAGAGAGTATCTCAGACACTCTGTTCACTCACACTTTGAGTGAACAGAGTGAAGACATAAGAGATAAAAGTCCCTTGCGGACCAGCCATGGATGCGTGTGTCCAATGTCACTAGCTATCCCACTCCTCGACAACAACAGGAACAATAGCCTGAACTAATTTCAGGTTTGCGTGTTCGGCCTGTGCTCCGACCATCTCTACCTGCGAAACGTGACGGTCAGGAGCCTGCAGACGAGTGGAAGCAGCAGGCCGACATCACACAGCGGCAGGTGTGAAAATGTCATCAAAGCTGGCGCTTTAATCCATGGAGATATTTCTTTCTTTCTCCTTTTTTTCAGCCCCAAAGAGACCTACGTGGTGATGTGTGGGAGCTCTGAGGAGAGTTACGTCGACCTGCCCTCGGAGACGGCCAAGTTGTTCTACCTGAGTTGCTGAAATCCGACATGAATGGATGAAGCACATCCAGCTTTCTTCTTTTCTCCTCTAAAAGTACGTATTCTCATTGTCAAGCAATGTAGTGCTAAGTAAGTTTTATTTGTAAACGAACATTTCTCATGCCAATTGGAGGGTACGAATGTTTAGTAGTACAGTACATACCAATAAAAGAATTATGTACACGTTGTGGCAGCGAAATGTTGTTTTTGCTGCAGTTGTTGCTGTTGATGTACATCTGGATCACCACACAATTATGTACGTACTACATACCTATGCATACATACAAATGGGGAGGTGGGAAGGTATAAAAGTATACGAAAAGTGTTATGTACAGTACATGTACAGTATGCTGATGACGATGAGGAATGAAATCAAACTTGCGTTTTGGTCCGGGCAATTGTCGGTATATTGAAGCAGTAGGTCGCATTTGCGCCGTACTCTGACTGATCAGAAAGTCTGCATCTTCACCCCCTGCCTCATGGTCTTGCACTTTACTTCGTCGATGTAGATGCTGTTGGTCTTTACCCCGATCTGAGTCTCCAGCTCCAGGCGGGACTTCTGGAGCGACGCGTAGCAGTTTCGGGACTTGGTCAGCTGCGCCTCCTGCCGGTTGATACTGAGAGGATGGAAGTAATGAGAAACTTGTAGTAGTACGTACGCACTGTGTGCCCCCCTAAAGAAAACGGTTCTTTCTAATTAAGCATAAATTAATTTGGTTTTTTTTATCCACGTAAAATTTTTGCACTTTAAAAGCTAGTTTGAACTTAACATTTTGCTACAATATCATGTACACTGTATAACTAAGCACACTAAGGTCCAAAATAAGGTTTATTTAATATTTTGACCAGTGCTTTAAGTAGATCGCCCCATTTTCTCCCCCACTCAACTTACCTGTCGATAAGATTTTCCGCCTCGTGCTGCAGCCGCACGTCCACGTCGTCCAGCACCAGCTCGTAGTTGGGCCTCTGCTTCCTCTGTTGCATCCTGAGCTGGCAGGTGGCCAGGGGAGCCTGCTTGGCGGATATGGCCCTCTCCAGCGAGACGACGGCCGCCTCCATCTCCTGGACCTTGGCCACCGTTTCGGCCAGCTGCTCCTCCAGCACGCGCTTCGCCTCCTTGACCTCTTTCAGGCGCCTGCAACGACCGACGAAAGATAAATACGTACACTACCGTACAGTGAAGTTACTGGAAAATCGTTGGAACACTGATTTTTTTTTACCTGTCAAGTGCTCTGTCGGTGAGGTCCTTCTGCGATTTGAGGTGCGACGCCACGTGGGCAAGCACTCCATCGACCATGGCGTCAAGCTCGAGTGCAGATTTCATCTGTAAATACAGCAGTTCAAGTGTATGTAGAAGATGAAGATGCTTTATTGCCTATTCCGGTACACGACTTGCAGTTGCCTCCACCTGAGAGCTGGCGAGCTGCAGGTTCCTCTCCGAGTAGTCCTGCCAGTCTGCTGGGCTGAACAAGTTTGCTCCTTTCTCCGCCGGGTACCTCGTGACGGCTGCTCCCCCCGTCCTCAGCTTGTCCGGCCCCGGTCCGGAGACGTGGAGGACCGACGTCTGCTCGTCAATGTCCTGAGCGGCCTCCTTGTCCGCCAGGTCTTTCTCAATGGCGTACTTGCTCTTTTGAAGCTGGCGGACCTCTTCTGTAACCTGAGCACAAGCATGGTAGTACAGTATATACAATTTTTGTATACATACCCTTGACGAAAGTAACAACACACACCTGCATCTGCGTCTGCTTGAGCAAGATCTGAGAGTTCCTGAGCGTCTCCACCTCGAAACGGAGGTGCTTCTGGACGTTGTCCTCCACTCTGTCAACACCCTGTCGCTGAGCCCTGACGACAATTGCACTTTTTAACAGCAGCCCTAATTGAGAAACAGCTCCTTCTCCCTTGCCTGGTTGCCAAACACCTCTCAGCCACATCCAGCGGCTGCGCACACCCTTCCATGGCCTGTCCCACCCTGCCCATCTGGCTCTCGGCCTCCTCCAGTCTGGATTTCAGGTCCGCCAGCCTCGCTTCCAGCTCGGACCTCCAGAACGCAATGTCTCCGACGCGCTGCCGGAAGCGCTCCTCAACCTCATTGGCGTCGTGTTTGCTCTTCAACCTTGGAGTGAAACAAGGAAAATGTCCTTGTATCACTTTTGTATTGTTGTACTGTAACTAGTTGTTATAGTTATACCAAGTCCTCTACCTTGTGTCCGCTATAAGTTCCTTCGTCTCCTTGAGCAGCCTCTCTGCCGCGAGCCTCTCGGTCTCCGCCAACTGCAGATTGGCCAAAAATGAGTGCCCAAGTTTTAAACGGTGAGTGGGGGGGGAGGGGGGGGACGAGGGCCATTTCACCTCCTAACCTGATTGCTCTTGGTGTTCTCTCCGCTCCATCCCGTATAGTACCTCTCCGCTCCCGGCGGGGTTCTCGCGGCCAAAGCGGCGGGACCGGATCCGGACCTGTAGTCGCGCCCGGGAAGCGGCGGCCCGTGACCCGGGTAGCCCGGGTGGGGCTTGATCGGGACCGGCAGCTCCGCTAGCTGCTCCTCCCTGGAGGGAGCCTTGGCAGTTCGGCGAGCTGGAAAATTCTTGGGCCGACTTTGGGTCGCCATCGCACCTTTTTCCTGATATGTGGTATGTAGTATATTTGTTTTTATTTGCTTGCTTTATATGATTATACTTGACAGTAAACCGATTCGTGTCGTTCCCTTCCCTTGCCGCTTGATCAATGGAAGGATTCCAGGGGGGGGGGTTAGGACAACGCCAAACATGACTTTCTGCTCTGTTCTGTTCCTCCCTGTGAATAATTCTATACCAAGAATTTCTGTATGGGAAAGCAACCAAACAAGAAAGAGAGGAAGAAACAGTACACAGTATGTTGCGATTGGCGCGTTGCGTCACAGAACGCCCATCAGGGAAAGCGAATGCATTAGAGATAAATTATTGTCACAATTTCATTTTTGTCTACTAGATTTGTGAAAGATACTAGTGTATATTGAAGGAGGAGAAATTCCAACTGGCATGGGGAACCTAATTCGGAGGTGTCTAAATACCCTCTGATGTGGAGATGCATTCCTAGTATACTCTTGAGTTTGAAAAAGCTTTTCTTGCTTGTTCTGCGAGTGCTTTCAGGAATGGCACAAGATACAGGAGTTTTTCCCTTATAAATAATTAATGGTTAAAGACTGCACAAATACCCGACAAAGTGGTACGCATAGTGTTTATTCTCCAATGTCATTCCAAAACTCCTTGAAAGCAGAACCATCCATTATGACCGGTATAAAGATTCTTCTATTCAGCTACCAGTTGCTAGCTCTCCCGCAATGTCTCCTCCAGAACTTTTTTAATCCCCTCTTTAAACATTATTTAGGTTATTTTACACCTATGTGTAAAGCCTTCTGATAAGGACTTCCTTTAGTAATCCTGGCTCATGTACTATAGAATTAAAAAAGCTCTTGGCCGTAACATTAAATGCAAAATTTGGCGAACAACTGCGTACATCTAAAGAATGCAACCTCTCTTTTCTTTCATGTCTCTCTGGACTAAAGTCTGGGATCTGGAAAGGAAACTGTTTTTCCCCCCTCTTGTAAGGCCTTTGTGTAACTTACAGTGGATTCAGCAAGAAAATCTATTGACAAAGAAATTGAGAGCTATAGATTTGTAGCCAAGGGCATAACTTTAAAGATTTCTGACAAACCTTAAGTATACTATACAAAATAAGGCCAACTCATTAAACTTACTTAAATGACTGTATACTAGCAAATTTTAATGTGCTATAATTTTGATAACATCCATTTAATTTTAAAATCTTTAAAGCATGTTGCTAACTGCATTTATATTACTGTCAAAGGTTTCTGAGATGCCCATTTTTTTTTTAGAAATTTCTTTTCCAGTCCTGAGACTTCCGTGCTCTCTGCCGCCCCCATATGATCTCTATGGCCGCCCCCGACAGCGGCAGCGGCGAGGGCGGCCCGGCGGGACACTGGGCTTTGTTTATTTGTGTTTGGTGGGTGTGACCAGGACTGGCGGTTCCCGCAGGTTATGTGCGCTTGGCGCACGGTTTGAAGCCATCACCCAACTTTAATATGACGAATCCTAAAAATCTTGACATGCCCGAAAGCTGGACAGATGTTAGTCGGCATTTTGTTTGCTTGTTTGTTTGCAAGGAGTCAGAGTATTCTCTCTTTGGTCTATTGTGAACCTTTTCCTGATGGTTTTTAGAGTGGCCAGTGGCCACACCCAGTTTTAAAAGATAGAGGAAAACAAAGCAAAACAAAGACTCTCAGTCTCTCTCAAGTGTCTCGGGAATTCCTAAGGACGATGGAGAACAGGAACCGCGACGACCCTGCCGCCATCGGCGAGGAGATGGTCTTCGCAGCCGAGAAGATCACAAAGAGGAGGCTCAGGAAGGGGAAGACGGAATACCTCGTCAAGTGGAAAGACTGGAGCCCAAAATTCTCGACCTGGGAACCTGAAGGTGCAACTACGTCTGCTACTACATGCATGGCAACCCAACCAATATCGCTACCATGAATTTAGTGATGAGTTGTGCTAACTCCAGGGGAAGGTGTTAGAATAATGAGAAAAAAAAGTCCCTTACAGCAACCCAAATTTCGACCCCATTACTAATTACCACTCGTAGTGGCGTAGCCGTTGGTGTGGCTCGAGTGGTACCAGTATTAGTTCGGAAATGACGCAAAATTTGTTTACCTGGACCTTTGACGGTTTTATTTTCAGAGAACATTTTGGACTCTCGACTGATCGATCAGTTCATGGAGCGCCTGTCGGGGAACACCGAGGCAGAGGAGGCCGCCAAGAAGCAGAAATTAAAGAAGCGCAAGAGGGAGGAGGAAGAGGAGGACAAGAAGAAGAAGAAGAAGGCGCCTTCCTTCCTGATGCAGACCGCCAGTGGGAGGATGCCCAAGATGGCCGACCGCTTCGAGGCCTCCTCCAACAAGGCCACCGCAAACTCACAACAGAGCAAGAACTCCGTCCGGGTGAAGGAGGAGGAGCCGGAGGAGGAGGAGGAGCAGGAGGAAGAGGAGGAGGAAGAGAAGAGGAAGCGTGGCCTCCTGCCGAACACGCCGAGCTTCGAGAAGTCCGTCCGCGCCTTGGAGAGGGACCTGAGGATGTTGCCGGCGACCGCCGCGGGAACCATCCACCCGGCGTCGCTCACGGTGGCCAGCAGGAAGACCAAGAGTGAGGACGAGGTCAAGATCAAGGTGGAAGAGAGGGGTGGGGGAAACGAGGAGGAGGAGGAGGAGGAAGACGAGGAGGACTCCTACGAGCTGACAGAGTGGTTTCCCCCTTCAGACTCTTGGTCGTACCTGCAGAAGGTGATTGTGACGGACGTGACGGTGGACGACGTCACCGTCACCATGAGGGAGTGCAAGACCCCAGAGGGATTCTTCACCTCGCCAGTCGTATGAAATATTGAGATCCGAGCAATCAGTTGGTGTGGCATTTTTTTTTTAAATCTACGGTATTCTACTATACGTCAGGCTATGCGTTGAGAGTTAACATGAGTTAGCTTGAAAAATAAGACTGCATTTATACATTATGTACAGTACAGTATTTTAATATATCTAAAATGAATGCATCCAGCGACTTGTTTACACGTTTTATATACGTTTTATGACAGGCCGTTTAATTAAAGATAATTATACTGAGTAAAGGTTTTTGTGGGGGTCCAGTTTTCATTCTGATATGTGATTCAACAAGGTGACGCACAGAGCTCGACTAGAAGGGAAAGTAAGTGCTCGTGCCACAGACGGGGTGAGCGATCTATGACAATATTCAACTTCTTCGCATGTGAAAAGTCCGCATAAAATTGACACAGATCTGCAAATTTCACTTACGCGGTTTTACTTCAGATTATGGACGAAGCCCTGTTTGGGAACCTTCCTCTCCCGGTCCACCATTATTAAACCAATTGATAATTAAACAGTGGAGTATGAATATTCAAGTAAGCAGTAAACAAGTAGAAAAGAGAAATCTACTACAATATACAGGTGGCAACATTATTCAAGATCACATTTGAGACCGCAGGACGTTGAAATCTTCACAGCTCCGAGTGCCTGGCCGCGATCGTCCTCTCCAGGTGGCCCTGCAGCTTCTCCACGGTCTCCGCGTGCTTCCTCAGATTCTTGTTCATGATCCTCCTACCCTCCGAGTCCTCCCTAACCTCATGCTCGTGGTCGTCGTCCCCGGGGTCGTCCCTGCGGGCGTCTGCCATCCGCAGCTCCGCCTCAAGGTAGTGCATCTTGAGCACTCTCGTCTCGAAGTGGTGCAGCTCCTGGCGCAGGGAGTTCAGCTCCTCTGGACTGAAGTCGGCCTCCTGCGCCAGCTTCCACAGAGCTGCGTAAAGATGCAGAAATAACCGCGATGGTGGTAACAATCATAGTACCCTAGCATCACTGTAGGTATGCTACAACACCAAATGCTACACCAACAATAGACATTGTAGCCCTGAGAGCGTTCATTTAAAGCAATAGCAACAACAACTCTGCAGCAGCAATACCATCATGAACTTAAGGATCGGTGGGTGCAGCGTCTTAGCCATCAGGGAGAATACATGAGATTTCATAGGTGGTTCGGCGCTTTCTCTTGGTACCGACTTGCCCACCTTGCGCCTTCTCCTCCTCAAACTCCTTCGGCTGCGTGTTTGTGGCCATCCTGTGCAGCCTCCCATACTCGTCCTTGATCTCCTTGGCCTTCCCATCCAACTCGTTGTCGTGGCCCCTCGAGTCCTTCTCCGCCCCGACGTCGTCTTCGTCGTTCAGGCTGATGGCGTTGAAGCGAGGATCGTGCTTGTCCAGCGCCGCCCGCGCCTCCAGAAGATCGTTGTACTGCTCGACCTGACAACAGCAAGCACAGTTTGGGTTCACCATTTTGCCCGAACGAGAGCAATTCAAACTTGTGATTTCACTTTTTCCTGATGGTGTCTGAACTCGATCTTGAGCGCCATCATCTCCTCGTCGGTCAGTCCAGCCTTCTCCGCCTTCTCCCACAGCCTGTTCAGCCTCTTGTCCTTAAAGTACAGGTTCTTGCTGGCCCTTCCCTCCTCGTCCTCGGACTGCCCCTTTCCGAGGTCGCCTCTGTCGCCCTCTCCGTATCTCGACAGGCCGAACTTGTTGATGATCCCGTTTAGCCTCTTCCTGACGGCGGCCTCGAAGGAGCCGTCCTTGTCGCCCTTCTCCGCCCTCAGCCGCTTCAGCGTCGACTCCTCCTTGTCCTGCAGCTTCAGCTCGGAGTACAGCTGCTGCAGTTTCCCCTCTGACAGGCTTCTGCGGGCCTTCTCCCACAACAGATTCACCTGCACGGAGAGTGAGCTGTAGTACGTAGCAGTACTACAATTATGTCTAAAGTGGGTGTATCTGCCAAAGTTTACCTTCTTCATCCTGAACGGAGTCTCCAGGACAGTGTAGCTGAGGATGTCGCTCTTGTCGCTGGACTGCTCCTCCGTGGAGAGGGACGGAACCAACAGCAACGACAGGAACAAGAAGAACATGGACATTGTGGTGGGTCTATCCTGTCAAGAGTCAGGCCTGGGACTTCCGTTGACATCAACAACAATTTTTTTCCTACCTGGCAGAACCAGGGTAGCTTGAGGGGAGAACCATGGCAATGCTGTATTTTTGGTTGAATGCACTGACCTATGTTGGGGAGAAAACACCCAACAACTGAACAAGTACTTGTATTTGATCCTTTTAACTAACCTTGGCAAATTATTTTCTGCCCAAGCGGCAAAAAGCCTTACAAAAAAGAGGTACTATTAGAAATTGGCAAGATCCTCTAAACTCGTTACAAATAAATTATTTTTAAAACTGCACGCGCAAACTTCCAAAGTCAAATCTGGAAGTTTCGTTTAAACCTTTCTGGTCACGCCGCATGTCGTAAATAAAGGCAACATATACCGTACACAACGAATTCGTCGAGGGGAGGGGGTCACCACTCACGCACGCGGTCACGGCAACTACCACAACGACGAGGACGACGACGAGGACGACGACGACCACGTTGCGTGTCCCTCCGACCGAGTAGAGGAGGCACCCTCCCTCCCCACAGACTGGGTATATTGTGTCAGAAGCCATGGCGGCGCAGCTATTCACCCGACTGGGCCAGATCGGCGTGGGCCTGGCCGTGGCCGGAGGGGTCGTCAACTCGGCACTCTTCAACGTGGACGGTGGACACAGGGCGGTCATCTTCGACAGGTCAGGGAGTGGGGGCCTGGGCTCCGGGGAGGGTGAAAAATCTTCTCAGATCAGCTGATGTAACTTTTCTTCTTATCCTCACTAGATTCTCCGGAGTGAAGCAGTCGGTGGTGGGAGAGGGCACCCACTTCATGATCCCCTGGGTGCAGAGACCAATCATTTTCGATATTAGAGCCAGGTGAGAGCAGCAGTCGGCATCCACTGTGTATACAGCACTATGCTGTGCATGTTCGTCCTTTTCCCCCCAGGCCAAAGAACGTCCCCACCATCACCGGCTCGAAGGATCTTCAGAACGTGAACATCACCCTCAGGGTGCTGTTCAGGCCGCGGCCGGACGCGCTGCCAGGTAACAAAAACGTTTCAGTCGGGTTTAAGATTGTACCATGAAACATTTGGAGTCTTAGTCTACAACCCCTCTACCCAACCACCAAGGGAGAGATGCAACAGGGATGCTCAAAAAGCACATACACAAACCATACCTGTTTGATGGGTTTAGGTGTCAACTTGTATGCTCAAAAAGTGCTTATTAACAGAATTATGCAGAATCCTAGGATACCTAAACCCATCAAACAGGTATGGTTTGTGTATGTGCTTTTTGAGCATCCCTGTTGCATCTCTCCCTTGGTGGTTGGGTAGAG
>JAAUYM010107324.1_pt1 | contig 13833 bp, 22 predicted proteins | sample 7278001 | NCBI WGS metagenome assembly JAAUYM01 (sample SAMN14350224, study PRJNA611818) | marine sediment metagenome | isolation source: surface marine sediment (1.8m) | place: French Polynesia: Moorea | collected 2018-08
CACACTGGGAGGCCGAAGGCCTCCCAGTGTGGCGAGTCGTAATTTGGTCTTTGGCCATTGCGAAATTTTACCCAGCAAGGCGGGTAGCTTTAGGCTAGTGATTCTATAAAGGCGTATCTGCACTCAACGATCTGCTGGCGCCCCTTGCTCAAAGGAGGAGGAAAAGAAATAGGTAGTTTTTGGAATAGGGATGGAAAAAGAGAGAGAGGGAACAGAGGTGCCGAATCGTAATGATTATTTTTTGAGTAGGTTTTTTTTAACGTTGACACGTAGCAATAACCAACTTTGTATGTGATGCAGTTGTCCCAACTTGGTGGGCTCCCAAAAGGGACTTTTGGGAAAGGGAACTTGTGTCAAAACTCCCGCTACACAAAGAGAGAGAGCTATGTAGAAAGGAGGGCCAAAGGATGTGAGTGAGAGGAGGAGGAGGGCAGATGTTGAACAAGCTTTCCACCTTAGAATGATATCGATTTTTCTTCCGCCTTTCTCCCTCGGCCGCGGCATTATTGCATCTTAGACCGCAGCAGCAGCAACAAAAAAAAAGACGGGACGAACATGTCCAACCGCCACCACCACCACCACGGCGGCGGCCACGTCGGCCACGTCGGCCACGCCGGCCATGGCGGCGGAGGCGGCCACGGCGAACTGAGCACCGGCAAATCCATCCTGGTCTGCGCCGTCGTCCTGGGATGCTTTGCCGTCCTCTGGCCGAAGATCTTCTACCCGATGCTCTTCGGGTCCTCCTCCTCCTCCTCGTCGGCCAGATCTTTCGAGGGTACGGGTCGGGCAAGGGACTTTCTGGAGACTTCACCAGTTTTTTTTATGTTTTATTACTGGGCCAGGAAAAGTACCGTTTCTAATTGCCGCATTTTATTTTCATTAAAAAAAAAAGTGTCTCTCCTGTCCAGACCAGTACTCTGACCGGCCTCCACCGCACCTGGGCCACCCGCCGCACCACCATCACCCTGGGATGCGCCCGGGCGACCCGAGGATGCAGAACCCGAACATCGAGTACGACGAGAACGGGGTCCCCAGGAGGACCATAGAGAAGGAACTCAGAGTGAGAGGAACTGTGGAAGAATTGGCTTTTTAACAAAAAAAAAAAGTACATTTTTCTGTGTTAACCACTGTCTTACTAAATCAAAGTTTTATTGTAGAGAAAAATGAGAGTTGCCAAATTTAACTTCGGGAATCTTTCCTCCAGCCCGGCCCGGTGCCCGGAATGCGCCCGTCGATGGGCGGCCCCGGGATCCACCCGCAGTCGCAGAGGCAGTCCTCGCAGCAGGGGGCCATGAGCATACTCATGCCGCTCTACACGGTCGGAATAGTCATATTCTTCGTGTACACCATCATGAAGGTGCGGAAATTGATGCAGTCCAACTAGGGAATTTTTTTCAGATATCCGAGTTTTTTCCCGTTTGACCAAGTTGCTTTATGTAGCAAGTTAAACAAGCCGAGATTTATGTTTAAAATCCTTTTTTCCTCATCCCTCACCCCACCTCCCTCCCAACTGGCGACCAGTTGTTGTTCAAGAGGGACGATCCCATCCGCGAATCGGACGCGGACAGGGACGACCCGATCAACAGCTACTACGACGAGCAACAGCAGCAACAACAACAGGAACAGGAAGAGCACCGCCGCGCCTACCAGAACTACCACTACCAGCAGCAGCACTACCAACACCGCCATGAGCAGCAACAGCGATTCTCTCCACCACCACCTCCGGAGCAACCAGAGAAGGAACGTCAACAACAACCAGGAGAGGAGGAAGGGGACGGCGGAGTCGAACCTGCCGCCGATGCAGCAGCCGAAGCCGCCGCCATCCCGAAGGAGAACAAGGAGGAGGGCAAGGAGGAGGAGGGCAAGAAGTCTGCCGAAAAGAAGGTCGAGGAGGACGAAGAGGACGACGCCAAGGACGAGGAGATCCGACTGTTGAGGGAGCGACTGCAGACCACGGAGAAGACGCTCAGCCTGATCATGGCCAAGCTGGAGACCATCCAGCCCGTGCAGACAGCGGCAGCGCCGGCGGTGGCGACGGAGAAGGAGGACGAGGAGAAACAGTGTCAAGAGAACGGTGGCGGCAGTGATGAGGACGCGGACAATGCTGAAGAAGAAGGCAGTGACAAGGAAGAGGAGGAGGAGGAGGAGGAGGAAAATAAGAAGTACGAGCCGGTAGAGGACTGATCTCAACACGCATCGGAGTCTTCTGTTCCTCCTCCCCCAAATTTTTATGTCAAAAGTTGGAAAGAAATGAATGGCAAGCTTATTTGCATCTAAAAGAAACCAGAATTGTGCCAATAACAACCTACGTCTTGTTTCCGTAGCCAAAAAGTGAGTCTCCATGAATTATTTCCAAGTGACTAGTGTCTCATGGTCATGAGTAATAAACAACCTTGAGTATTAACCATCCTCACCTTTGCCCCGATCTGGTTGCCGCACTGGCCAGCCTGGACGTGCACGATTTCCCTCATTTTCTTTCAGATATATATTTTTTCTCTTTATTTCGTGGGTGTTGGGAAGGGATCCTCTCTCTCTTTCTCTCTTCTTGTCTTGTGAAGCGCCGCACTCCGACTATCACACCCTTCACCTAACCAAAGAAGAGGAGAAGGAGGAGGAAGGAGAAGGAGGAGGGAGCCCGCTCAAGTCATGCAGACTTTAAAGCCCCATTGAGAGCTCCATAGAGAGACCCCGCCAGCAAAAAAAACCCCTCATTTTTTAAACTTTTATGAGCGAAAAAACCGGTGACAATGCGTTCCGTTCTCCTGCATGGTTGTACAAAAATGGTCCCCGATTTATTTCCATCTTCGTCTTCTAGAACATACCACTGAGGCAGTCTATGATTATTTTCGAGCGCAGGAAGGGGGGAAGAGAAGGGAAGACTTTTGTGCATGTGTTTGACTCCCCTCCTTTGAGAGAGAAGTGACACACACACACATGGGTGCAGGCACACATCTGGAGGATGTTGATGGGCGGTGAAACTCGAGAGCGGGTCCGCCAGGACCTGGATCCGCCAATAAAGTCAGCTTTTTTTACAGCAGAATTGAACATTAAATCGCAGTATTGGAAGTGTAGTGGATACGTGCCACAGCCACCTTTCCAGCTCCTGAGAGTGGCACACAGCTATCCAGCTAACCGCTATCCTTATCTCTCTGTCTCTGTCTCTGTTTCGTGCAACCACCCAAGCCATGCAAACAGCCTGCCCTCCCCCCCCTCCTTCCTCCCTCTAGGTACTCCGGTCCGAATTTGAGCAAATTGAGGAATGTCGCCATCGCATCTGGGTTGGTGGAGCCTTTGGAAGATGGAGAAGGAGAAGAGTGATCGGTGAAACCCAACCATCCTGCCTCCCATCACATGATCTGGAGGAAGGTGGCGGATATTAACGAATCGAGAAAGAAGAAAGTCTCTTCCTCTTCCTCTCCTCTCCTTTGTCTCTGTCTGTGCCGCCGCCCACGCTCCGTAACACATACTCTCAACAACCCAGTGGGTGGATGGACAAACTTCCTTTCCTCCTTCCCTCCCTCCCTCCCTCCGTGCCTCCTCAAACCGGTCACCCGGTCTCCCCTCGCCGCCAACTGGGTTGGTTGCTTTTGGTTAATGGGGGGAAAGAATGGAGGGGAAAGACGCACACACACATGGTTTTCAGATCGTCCCAACTTCTAAGAATACTGTATTATCAGTTCACCACCCTCGTAGGTTATAGCGTGATACCTCATCCTAGCATGCAAAAATGCGAGCAAATGCAGTCCACATTCAGTTAAAGCAGGATGTCCGTCTTGAGGAAAAAACTGTAAAAAGTGTCAAGCTACAAAACTATCAAAACTGACTACCTTGCCATAACTTAACATCGACTGTAGTAACAAGAATGTCACAGCTTTTGTTACCTGTTCAAACACACGTATATTTTGTATTCCTGAGTGTCCTTCAGAATCTTCTCCTTCCTCCTCCTCCTCCGCTGCCATCCCTCTGTCTTCCACCTCCCCTCCCCCTGCTTCCAAAAGCCCCTCTCTGCCCTCTGGCCCCTCCTCCAACCCTCGTTCCCCCCTTGACCCCGACATCCTCTTTGACCATGTTGATCACCTCGTCTGGGATGCGCAGGTACCGGTACTTGATGTGGTGCCTCTGATGTAGCACTCGGGCATCTGCCAGAAGCGGTCCCCATCCCTGGACGTGCAGATGATCTAGCGCAGGTTGATGTTCATCCAGTTGTCGCAGGAGACCAGGTGGCCGTTGCACGTCTCTTCGTTCTTCAGCTCCACCAGCATCGGGTGGTTCTGCGCAGTCTGCAACAGGGACAGCGGTAGCGTGGCGGATGAGGAGGAGGAGGAGAAGAAGAGCAAGTGGTGGTCCCTATGGCCACTGCGGAGGTGGTGGTCGTGATGCGGCCGCCTGGCGTTGTCAGTGTGTTGTCTTCTTCCACCGACAGACGTCGGCGTTTTCTTGCCGTCAGCGTTAATTGTACAGTAATTACATACTTGGTGACGCAACTTCTCTGCTGTGCGTCTGCGTTGCCTGCTGGCTGCTGCTGCCTTTCCCCAACTGGTACAATAAAGCACAGTCATCCTCAACACCACTGACCACGGGTCCACGGTCCCGCCCACGGAGCACCGGATCGACAGACCCAGGGGCGGAGAGTTTTATACCTTGAAGGTTGACCATGAGCGGCGGTGGCGGCGGTGGCGTTCAGCCCGAGCTGATGGAGGAGGTGAAGCTGTACTGCAACCCATGCGAGCGCGAGAAGTATGACAACCAGGTCGAGCTGTTCGCGGTCATCAACAGCCTTCAGTGCCTGGAGGACGCCTACATCAAGGACTGTCTCGCCCAAGAAGTATCTACACGGCACACTGCTACAAGCTGCTGGTGCAGTACAAGGCCGCCTTCAAGCAGGGCAGAGCGAGGAGCTCCCCACCATCGAGACCTTCATGTCCAGGTACTGACTGAACTGCCCTGTGGCCCTGGCGAGTATCAAGGCCAAATGGCCTATCACCATCAAGGATGACAAGGGCAACACCAGCAAGCTCATCGCCGAGATCGTGCGATGTGGTCCTCTTCATCACCATCATAAACAAGCTCCGCCTGGAGATCCGCTCCATGGACGAGCTCCACCTGGACCTAAAGGATCTCTCTGACGGGCTGAACCTGCTGAGCCTGCTGCCCTTCGACTTTGAGGGGTAGGCCAAGGTTTGGTCGTGGCTGGACCTGCTGGGCGGGATGGGGGCCTTGGACGAGCTGACCGACACGCAGGCCAGGCAGATGCTCTTCGACCTGGAGTCCTCATACGGGTCATTCAACAAGGTCCTGCACAAGTCATGAGGAGCTACAGGAGTCTTTTTTTCCTTAATATGGTATTTCTTCACTCGTACATTTACGCATTGATTTAATAATTAGGATTTATAATACGCCATACATTTACTAGTATGTGTGCCAATTACTTTGTGGAACGTTGAGATAAAGGATTAAAAAATGTTTTCCTATATTAGATGCTTGTGGTACGTTGTCGATTCTTCACATGTCGGAAAGAAATTTCTCGGTTTCTGGGTGGCATCAAGGCCATTATATCAGGCGCTATTCTATACTTAATAGAATAAATTAAAAGTTTAAAGTACAATAAATAAATTGTTAAAGGTGTTTTGAGGACCGAAATATTTCGAACGGCCAATTTGGGAAAGGCGTCGTCGGATGCGTAGTACTTCTGTGCCACCTTTTACATAGTAAACTGGACTGGCCGTGGCACCCGCTTAACGCTAATCTAGCTGTCAAGGTGAACAGCCTCCCCCTCCCCCCTCTCTCCTCTTCCAAAAATTTCTCCATACACACCACTTGAAGTAATGCACTAAACTAAATAATTAATGCCTGTGGTGTATTATTTCACCAGAAGCAAGCACAGCTATCTACACTGTGCAGATCATTTAAAGATGTGGTACTACACATGGAAGGGAGTGCCGATTGTCTATGGGGTTTCTCTACTTTTTTGTGGATGCATTCTACTACCACTTTTGGGCTCTGAGCCATTTGGCTGCCTGTGGGGGAATCCTGTTGTTGCATTGCCAAGGAGAAGCAGATTGCGATGGCCCCGACCAACTGTCCCGTCGTCGTCCTCATCTTGTGCGGCCTCTCCTCGGGACAGAGGAGTCACGTCCGACAGGTAGGTCCCGATAAACCATACTCTTTTTATGTGCGAAACCGAGGGTTGTTTCTCGCAGCTGGTGCTCCCTCAAGGGCTCTACCGAGGCGAGACCGTGCAGGACCTCCCGCACGGGCAGGGCAGCATCGTGTTCCGCTCGGACGACCCGAGCGGGCGGGCCAACTACACCGGCGGGTGGGACGCCGGCCGGCTGGCCGGCAGGGGGGTCATGCGATGGAGGAACGGGGCCAGGTAGGAGGAGACTAGCACGTGTAGTATGTATAATACAGTTAATGTCCGTTAGATGTGGGGTGAATTAAAGTCTTGAAATGCGTATTCGTGAGGCTTGATACCATGTTTCTTCCATTCTTCCAGCTACGTCGGCGACATCCACTCGGGCCAGTTCGAGGGCAGGGGCGAGTACCGGTGGCCCAACGGCGACGTGTACGTCGGCCAGTACTCGGGCGGGCTGCGCAACGGGGACGGGGACATGAGCTACGCGGACGGGGACTCCTACAGGGGAGGGTGGAGGGACGGGAAGTACCACGGACAGGGGGACTACAGGTCAGGCAGTAATCAAGAACGCGGTCTACTGTATATGTGATGACTGGTACTTTAACTATAGGGGCAGTTCAAACTGATCCCGATATGGGAAAAAACTTAGGTCCATACTCTCACGTTCTGTTACCTCCTATTAATGTTTCTGCAAACTGCAGTTGGAAATGCAGTGGTACGTACTGCTGTATACGTACTAGTCTCCCACACCAGTCACCACCATGGCACTTGTTCTCCCCCTTCTTCCCCTGCCAGATGGCGCAACGGCAACAGCTACGTGGGGGACTGGTCGTCCGGCCGGGCGCACGGCCGGGGAGTCTTCAGGTACGGGTCCGGCGCCCGGAGGAGCGGGGAGCGGTACGAGGGGCAGTTCGTCGACGGGGCCAAGCACGGATTCGGCTCCTACTACTACCCGGACGGGCGGTACTTCCGTGGGGAGTACAGGGTGACGCATATACAGCAGTTTCTATACCACTAAATCACAAACTTCAGTGAGTGTTCCTGATGTGGAACACTTAAGGACAGTTTTCTTGGGCCCCCAAGATGTGTCTCTCTCTCTCCTTGACCAGGACGGTCGCCGTCACGGTAGCGGCACCCTCTTCCTCTCGCCCGGCGGAGGGGAGAGACTGGACGGCGTCTGGGTCAACGGCAGGCTGAGGGACGACAGCCAGAGGCTCACGGTGCTGACTCCTAGGGACAACGATGTGGCAAACGGCAACGGCGGCAATCGCGGCAGCGGAGGGGGCAACGGAGGTGCCTCTCCCTCCCTGCAGTCCGTCTCCTCGGGCTCTTCAGTGTTCTCTTCTCTTTCTACCTCCTTCGGGGCCAACGGGCTCGCCAGCGTTCCCGTCCAACAGCAGCAGCAGCAGCAGCAACAGCAGCAGCAGCAACAGCAGCAACAGCAGCAACAGCAGCAACAGCAGCAACAACAGCAACAACAGCAACAACAACAGCAGAATTTGCCCTCGTTGCAGCTTCCGGCCGCACTGGCGATCGCCATGACTGCGCAGGAGGACGCAGCACCCGACGTGACAACCCAGGAGGGCGATGTCAACGGCGTCATTCTTGATGTGGATCGCCTGCAGGGGTTGCCTCAGTTCCAACAGGGCAGTGGGAGTGTGGACACTGGAGGAGTGAGGGGGGGAGGTTCGCAGCAGACCTCCTCCTCCTCTTCGTCCTCCTTCACGGCTGCGGCAGCCGCTCAGGTGAGACCAGCACCGCTGTAGGTACGTACGTGTGATACGAGTACTACTAGGTACCACCTTGTGAGCACCGCTATCTCCTCCAAAGCAGATCATGTCCGAGCTCCGTGCGCGCGGGGCCTACCGCGGGCAGAGAGAGAACGGCGTCCCGCACGGCCGAGGGGTCTTCGTCTACCGCGACGGGCTCCCCATGCTCAACTACACGGGCGAGTGGAGCTTCGGGCGCAAGAGCGGGACCGGGGCCATGTTCTGGAGGTCCGGCGACAGCTACCGGGGGGACTTCTTCGACGACGTCCCGCACGGGCGCGGGGAGTATGTCTGGGCGGCCGGGCACAGATACGTCGGGAATTACAGGTGTGACACAAACACCTTATCTTAATCTTTGATTTCTCAACTAATATTGGTAGCACTAGAGCCACACCGACGGCTACGCCACTAGTGGTACATAGTGATGAGTTCAAAATTTGGTTTTATTAGGTTGCTCTAAGGGTTTTTTGTTTTCTCACTATTTTAACACTTGCTCTGGGGTTAGGACAACCCATCACTAATTGCACACTAGCGATATTGGTTGTCTTGGTAAATGTCAAGTAAGTAAATAATCTGGATTTATAACATCAATTTTTTAAGATATGGATATTCTAGCCTTCGATTTAGTAAAGAACCTCGATTTAGTAAACTTTTTCCAGAATACCGCTGACTTTACCAAATATAAGTTACTATATCCGCACTTAAATTTCAGGTTCGGTGCGCCCGACGGGACCGGAGTGTTGGTGACGGCCAGCAGGGACCGCTACGAGGGCCAGTTCGAGCGGGGACTGCCGAATGGAAGGGGGGAGTTCACTTACGGTGAGAAATTGAGATTCAGTAGCGCAATGAGGATGGGGAGAGCTGCGCATTGGCAAAAATATTGTGTCTTTAATTAAAAAAAAATTAGCAAATCATTTCCCCCAGTGGGGAGAGCTGCGCATTGGCAAAAATATTGTGTCTTCAATAAAAAAAAAATTAGCAAATCATTTCCCCCAGGTTCTGGATCCAAAGCGGGGGAGAAGTATGACGGAGAGTTTCTGGACGGACAGGTCGTATTGTACCTAACATGCATATTTTGTAGTAACATCGTCAGTGACCACCACCAGAACGGGCATTTCCCTCCCCGTCCTCCTTCCAGTTCGAAGGTGAGGGCAAGTACTTCTTCTCCAATGGCGACCGCTACGAGGGCGGCTTTTCTGGCGGCGCCCGCGACGGTGGCGGGGTCATGTTCTTCACCAACGGCGGCTTCAGGGAGGGCGTCTGGCGGGACGACCGGCTGGAGGGGCAGGCGCAGTACCACCGACCGGACGGCACCGTCGAGGTAGAGATCTTCAACTCGGAGTCGAGGTCGCGCTCCAAGGTCGCGCTCGCGTCCCCTCCGCCTTCCCCCTTCGTGGTGGTGCGACTCGGGGGCGGCAACGTCCTGGTGCCCACCGCCACGGTGGCCGCCAGGGGCAGAAAGTGGACGACGACGTGGAGGGGGAGCGTCGCCGACGACGATGAGGGAGCACTGGACAGGATAGGGACACATTCGAGAGAATGACGCAATGAGCATCATTTATGTTGTGAATTTGATATATGGCAAAGGTCCGCAGACGGTATACACCAAGTGCCCGACGAGAAACTGGGCACGAAGGACTGGAACAGGTTCTAAATTTATACCATATCGATGTACTCGTACGCACTACGTCGTGAATCACATGGCATTTTGAAGAAATTTACGTTGGAACTATAAATGCGCAACCAAAAAAAAAACAATTTCATGAACGAGACGTCACACGTTCTTTTTTCAATGAACCTCCTCCTTCGTGGAGTGTTTGGCCATCCTCCGGTGAAGCCATAGGTTTGCCTCCGAGGCCACCACCACGTCGCAGTCGCCGCAGGACAGCAGGAGCTTCCCCGCCCCCGCCTCCGCCTCCGCCATCCTCCTCACCCTGTCCCTGTGCGCTGGCCCGGCAAGGTGGCGCTCCAGGTCGGCGCGCGTCTCGGCGCACGCCTCGCACCACGAGAGGCTCTTCTGCGCCACCCGGCTGCGCACCCGGGAGGAGGAGCCCTGGCAGCTCTTGAAGGAGGCGGCGAAGTGCGAGTCCCACAGCATGACGGTAGGGGGCCTGAAGGACGGGCAGGCCGCGCACCCGAACTCCACTTTCTCCTCGAAGTTATTCCTCGTCGTCAGCACGTCCACAGAGTGCGCGGACTGCAAATAAGAAAAGTTAGTGCACTCAATCTCTAAGAGAAATGTTTATTAATAAATTTGTTCAATGTATGCATCCGTGAGTGCAATAGACCTATTTTTAACGTGGTACATTAATTTCTTTGTCCATGTAGGTACCTCGTACGTGGACTCGTGTCATCCTAATAAACAAGAAATACGTAGGTATTAAAAAAACTTCTGAGATGTCTTTTTTCGTCTTAAGCTGGCAAGACTGAATAAATTGCTGCTAGACAGCCATTTGTCCTCGTAAGCCTGCTTTAGATGCTTTGGTTTGTATTCCAGTTTTAGGAAATTATTCATTTCCTAAATGAGTTGAGCGGTATCCCAATGTGCATCTTAAAACTCAAATGAACTTGCCTTTCCTATAAAACTAATTATTAAAATAATAATTGATTACGATTAGTAACAACTGTCTCCATGTACATTACCATATTTCAACTACAGCCCTCGCAGTTTCTTGTTTCGCAAATCTCTGTAGGTACTATTCACCTTGAGGTGTTCTCCCATCTTGCCGAATCCAACTCCTGCCAATTCCTCTCCGCAGAGCAGACACGTTAGCCTCCTCAGGTCATCGGAGCTGAAGTCTTCCTCCTCCCCTTCCTCCTTACGATCTTCCTTCCTTTGTTCTTCTATTTCCTTCCTGTGAAACAATTTCCTTACAATTTCAATCTTACCGTACTGTGTACAATACAACATATTGCACGTTCTCAGTAAAACTGAATGCCGACCTGTACGTCTCCTTGCAATTCTCGTAGTTCCTGTAGAAGTGGCCATCCCACTCGTGGAGCGAAGTCGGGGCAAAGTCCGGGCATTTGGAGCACCCGAATCTCACGAAAGAGTCCAGGACGAGCGACGAGATGGTCTCGGCAGGGTGTGACATACGCAGGTGCTCCTAAAAAGAAAACAAGAAAAAAAATTATGTTTTCCTAAATATACATACCAAAGTCAATTTACCTGCATGGGCAGAAACTTGGCCTTGTCCTCCGCGTGATCGCAGATCTTGCACCTCATCGTCCTGACGTCTTTCGGGTTGGGGATCAGCACTCCCGAGCCGTCCTCCTCCCTCTTCTCCGCGTCCGCCGCCTCCTGCTTCCTCCTCTGCTCCATCGCTGCCTCCGCGGCGCTCTGCTTGGCGGCGGAGGGGTAGGCGCAGGTGGCGCAGGCGCCGTCCTCGCCGGGCGCAGCGAAGTGCGCGTCCCAGCTGTGCACGTCGGCGGGCTTGAAGGCCGCGCAGCGAGCGCAGCCGAAATGGACAAAGTCGTCAAGCCGGTAGAAACGGGAGACCTGGGCCGGGAGAGAACAGTAAATGGAGAGTGGGTGGGTTAATCCGGTGTGCTCGTACCTGGAACTTGTGGTGTTTCTTCTCAAGATGTTCCACCATCTTAAAGAAGCGCTGGCCATTCGCCTGAAACATGCACAACCTGCACAAAAAAAAGTGAAAAAAGGTTTTCGTTTCATTATTACCTTATTACTGCAGTTATATCGCAATTAAACCATTTCTAAACAACTACTATATTTAAACTACTACTATAGTCTTGCCTGCAAACCAATCTCCTAAGATCTCCCTCCTTAGCCGGATCCTCCCACTGAATGTCCGCAAGGTCCAAAAGCATCACTTCGTCCTCGTCTCGCTCAGTCTCGGCGGCGACTTCCTCCTTCAAATTAAAAAAAAAGATAATGTCTTGCTTTAACTTCTTTTCTGCGAAACCACCTGTCGCCTCCGCACCTTATTCTTCTTCCATCCTTTCTGCTGCCAGGCGAAGAGGTCCTTTGAACAGGGGTGCTCGTAGAGGGCCTCGGACGAGGAGAAGCCGGCCTGGCCACAGTATCTGTTTCAAAAGGTTAAAAAAGAAGAGTCCTGGTTTCATTTTTCTGCGCTGCAGGTTTGCATCTGATCGCCAGCAACACCACCTGCACTTGTAGTTCACGGACGTCCTGTCGAAGTCCGCGTCCCCGTGCTCGTGCCTTACATGCTTCTTGAGCGCCTGCCTGTCCTGGGCCAGCAGGACACTCCTGCTTTCGCCAGGGCCCGCCGGCACCTGGTGATGGCACAGCGGGCACTCCAGGCAGCGCAGGTCCGCAGGGAGGATGACCTTGATCTCTCTGGCCATCTGGATGTGGTCGATTTCGTCTTCCTCCTCTTCCTCATTGTCGTGGTCCTTCCTGATGTGCCGCCACAGGTCATCCACAAAGGCGAAGGACCTGAAAAAGACGAGATTGGTCCCCAAAGGGGCATCAGCATTTACCCAAATCCGAAAAATATATACTAGTCAAAATGGCAAAAGAGGCATTTGCTCAACACTATCAAGAAAGGGACAATTTTAAGTGAAAAAGAAGTAATCACAAAAATATTAATCTAACCTTTGGTAAGAATGTTTTCTTAAACCTGTCTAAGAAAAAAGCCAAGAAATTGGAATGTGTAATTACGAGTAAGTAAGCCTTGTTTTTTACTAGATTGTAATTATTATTCCTTTACTGTCGGCACGATTACTAATATCTGCTCATTCAATGTGGGCTAAATGACTGGTGTGACATTTCGGTTCGTGTTTCTGCTAAATGACGAGACCCCATTCGGAAAATTATCTCTTTAAAGAAAAAATAGAAATAAAAATTACCTTGGGCATCCGTCGGCTCCGCAGACAAACTCCATGTCCCAGTGGAAGGCCTTGTGGGTGGCCCTGATGCCGGGAGGGACCTTGAAATCGCAGTACAGGCACTGCTCGTCCGGCTGCGGAGTCAACGTCGGCTGCTTCTCCTCCGTCTCAGACGCCGCTGCGAGGGGATCGAACACTGAGTTGTCTCCCGTGTCCGTCTTCAAACGCTTGTGGCCACCGCCGCCACCGTCGCCACCGTCGCCACCACCGTCGCCACCGCCGCCGCCACCGCCGCCACCATCGCCGGTGTCTGGCGGCATCAATGGTCGTGGCAGGATTCTTCGGGAAGAAAATTTACTTATTGGTCGGTCGAGGTTTCATCCTGGGACCTGCGAACCTGTTCTGTCCGTTTGCCTCGCAGCACGGGTGCGCCAGGAACTCCTCCGTCCGTGCGAACTCGCCCGAGCAGATCCTGCACTCGTACTTGAGCGCCCTGAGCCCGATCCTGAGCCCGCCGTGGGACCGCTCCACGTGGGAGCGCAGGGCCACCCTGTCCTGCGCCGCCAGGATCCTGTCGCCGCGGCCCTCGGAGGCACACAGGCGGCACCGCAGGCAGCGCAGGTCGGCCGGCAGCCTGGCCAGGCCTCGCGCCGCCAGCGCCGCGATCCCATCCCCGCCGGATAGGGCGGCGGCGTCCTCCACCTGGTGGGCCAGGACCAGGTGCCGCGCCAGCTGCTCGGCGAAGGGCGTGGTGAAGGCGCAGCTGCGGCACCCGAAGTCCATGAGGGCGTGCGCCTCCTGTCGGTGCAGCAGGTGCCTCTGCTCGCCGCGCAGGCGCACAGGGCAGTACAGGCATGGGATGGACCTGGAGAAAGTTGTTAATACTACCATGACTAGAGCACCTCGTATCCGATATGTCGACTACCCAACCAATATCGTGAATTAAGTGATGGGTTGTCCTAACACTAGAGCAGGTGCTCAAATAGCGGGAAAAAAAACCTTTATAGCTGTACAGCGACTTGACCGGATGAAGAGAAGGAGAGAACTGCTTCCCTCCCCTTTTTTTCCCCTTTTTGATCCCTATGTGAAGGAAAAAACAACAGTACTGAGTCAGTCAGA
>JAAUYM010034829.1_pt1 | contig 13827 bp, 21 predicted proteins | sample 7278001 | NCBI WGS metagenome assembly JAAUYM01 (sample SAMN14350224, study PRJNA611818) | marine sediment metagenome | isolation source: surface marine sediment (1.8m) | place: French Polynesia: Moorea | collected 2018-08
GATTAAAATCAGTGGGATTCTTGGATTAGGGGGATATTTTCTTGGAACAATATTACCAATTTATAGAAATAACAACTTCGTTTTAGTGGGATTTTCGGATTAGTGGGACGCCTTGGGAGCCAAGAAAAAATCCCTCTAATCCGAAAATCCCACTAAAACGAAGTTGTTATTTCTATAAATTGGTAATATTGTTCCAAGAAAATATCCCCCTAATCCAAGAATCCCACTGATTTTAATCCCGCTAATGGGAAGTCGACTGCATAACCAATCATAGTAGATGGAAAGTGGTAACATAACGAAGGGCACTAATGTAGCTTGGTGGTCGTGCTGTGTGATAAAAGTAAAGGTTTGCCAGATAGCATCAGGTTCAAAAGGGATTTTTTTAAAGGTGTGCAAATGGTTTGACAAAGTGTCTCAAATTTTGTCCAGACGCTTTCCACACACCGTTTTAAGCTAAGAAAGATTGTTAAATTGTTCAAGAACCTTTAAAGCCACTTTTGGCTAATGTCAAATTAACAAGTAGATTAGGTTAGCTTAAATTTTAGAACAGCACTGGTACAGTAAGTTACATAGTACCTACCTAGCAATCTGCTAAAGCGATATTTAGCTCTACTAATCGATCTTATCAGGATTTGATGTTGCAACAAAATGACATAAAAAAGTTCCGTGATTATAACTGTATTGTAATTTGAAAGAAAGGACTAGTTGTTCTCTACTCATAATGGGTTACCATTCCTCCCCCCTCCCCTCTTTTTCTTCTTTCGATCACCAAAATCAACGATGATGTTTAGAAAGGAGGACAAAGTTGCTCCAGATTCCACTGGCACCCCACCCCCCACCCCCCCTCGCCCTTGCTGCTGCTACTGCTGCCGCTGCTGCCGCCTGCCGCTCCAAGTTCTTGGTGATGGGCCTTTCCCATCCATGCAGGGCCTCTCTATTTCTGCCAAAGATCTTCCACTCTCCTCACGTTTCCGGGGTCTCTCTTTCGAGGTCCACTGCCGCCAGCAGCAGTGTCCGGAATGAAGAAGTCTGATGTCTGCGTCATCTACACCATCACCGCCTTCGTCCTCCTCCTCGTCGTCACCATCATCAACATGGCCAGGGCCGGAGATGGCCCGGGCAAGGCCAGGATCAAGCTGTTCCAGCCGGAGAACGCCGCCGCAGCAAAGAAGGAGGAAGATGAACCGGTGCTCGACTACCTCCCAAAGGACAGCTCGGACTGCAGGAACGAGACGCTCACAGCCAGGATGCCAATTCCAAGCAACACAGGTGAGAAAAACCACGGAAAAGGAGGGCAAAAAAAGTAAAAAAAAACTGTTTAAGATTTTTTTGTCCCCCAGGAAAAGGGATTAGTTTCTTGGGGGCGACCTACGAGTGCATAGTGCTCTGGAACAAGGAGAGGCAGGTGGAGAGGAGCGCCAGGCCGGCGATTTACAGGAAGAAGAGCGCGTTCGGCTTCGCCGTGGTCCTCCTCCTGGTGTTGAGCTGCGCCTGCTTCGTGCGGACGGCCGCTGAGGCCCAGAGGAGGAGGGACATGGAGATGGTGGCCAGCATTCTTGGGAGTGGCGGAGGCGTTGGATGCGGCGCGCACTGCGCTGGCGGCGTCGGTGGCCTTGCAGTAGCATCCAGGGTTGCTGGCGAGGAGGAGCGATACGTAGTACGCCTGTCACCTCGCCAGGAAGGGCAGAGGTGAGGAGTGGGCAAAGGCAAACTCAGCAGCAGTTGGCAAGAAACAAATGCCCCATGATCCAATTCTTTTTCCAGACAGCAGCAGCCGCAGCAACCGGAGCTCCGAGTCAACCTCGATCCACCAGCGCCCCTGATGAGAGCACCCCGTGCTGCCACAGCCGTTGCCGCCGAAGCCATCCCCACCTACGAGGAGGCCGTGAGGCTGACTTCTCCTCCTCCGAGTTACGAGAGGGCCGTGGGGACAGTGGCGGACAAGTGCTTCGTCGTCTTGTGATCACTATTGTGGTGATCACTGGTGCTGGTGGTAGTCTCCACATATAGCATATCAAGTCTCTTTTTTGGGCCACTGCCAATTAAAAATGTGTCCTCAAGAAACTTGTAAGATGCATCTGGTACGTTGTCATCAGTTTGACGTTCGTGTTGACTAGTATAGTAACGTTTGCCGTAATTCAGGATTCCTCTCTCTCTCTCCCTCCCTCCACAGCTTTACGAAAAGCTATCATGGGAACCAGCAAGGGTAGGAGTGTCGGAGAGGAAGATAGAGGCCCAGCCCATGCAGGCCAGCCCCGCCTTTTCGAAGCTCAACTGCTGCTGCTACCTCCAGCTCTGGACATGCTCTCTCGTCCTCTCTGTGGTGGGAAAGCCAAGAAGCAGTTGCAAAGGAGGAGGAGGAGGAGGGAAATCACTCTTACTCTACCCTCGTAGTATAGGATGCCCGTAACGATGAGGCCGCACCTCGTCGTCCAGATGGACGTTCTCTTCCTCCTCCTCCTCCCCTTTGTGGTCAAGGAGGTGGCCAAGGAGGTCCTGGCGGCGGACGAGGAAGCCGCCGCCGACGTCACCACAGCAGAGGCGGAGAGGGAAGAGGCCGAGACGTTCGGCTACTATCCCGAGTCCATGGGAGACTGCAGCGACGAGTCGCTCAGGAGCAGGATGCCCATTTTTACCAACACGGGTAAGTACAAGTTGTACATTGAAACAAGAATAAACGGAGATCATGGTCAAGGGCCCACAATGATATGTACCACATGTAGTACTACAGTATAGGTGGAAAAGGCAAGAGACCTGCTTGAACACGAGTGTTGGGTCTGTGCAGGAATGGGCCTCCAACATCCCCTGGGGGCATACTTCGAGTGCCTCGAGCTCTGGTCGTCCAGAGAGAAGGAGCGCTTGGACGAGATGAGGCTGGAGCGAGAGAAGTGGAGCTCCAACACCACCACCATGGGGCCATACCTACTTCTCACCCACGAAGACGAGACTGCTATATTCAGTAGGGGAGACACGGGAATCACCTTCAGTGAGTTTGCTGATCCAGCCGCCGGTCAAAAATTATGGGCCACGGGCTCATTTCTCCCCCCCCCCCCACTCCTCCTGACTTTGCTAGACAACGTCGTGGTGTCCTTCCTCGGCCTGGCGCTACTGGGGATCGCCGTCTCCTCCTGCTTCCTGACCGCCAGAGCCAAGAGGAGGAGCGACGCGGAGACGGAGGCCATCAGCAGGAACCTGGCGCCGGCGGGGGAGGGCGGGGCCGGGGCCGGGGGCGGGGGCGGCGGAGGGCGGAGGGGCGACCGCGACGACGGCGTCGGCGTCATCATCGTCGGCCGAGAGTCGGTGCCTCAGCCGCCACCCTCGCCGCAGCCGCAGCCGCCGTCGCCGCCGCCGCCGTTTCAGCCGCCGCCGCAGTGGCCGCCTCCGCCCACGTACGAGGAGGCCATGATGCAGTCGCGGAAGGAGTAGACCGACTGGCGAATCCCTATACTAGTATACGAAAGGCTGTGGTTCTTCCTTTAAAGAGAGTATACAATGTGCATGCTACGTAATGTGCGCTTACACATAATGATAATAATATATCTGATAATAATAAAAAATAATTACGCGTATGAGAACAAAACAACAAGTCAAGCGTTGAGAGGGGTAGTGGGCATACTGTAGTACACTATTTCTCCACCCTCCACTGGACAATTCTTACATTATTAGGAAAAGCTTTGGAAGAATCGAGAGCAAAGCTTTCCTTAGCTGCTTTCTACCAATTCACGAAAAGGAGAGAAGGAGGTCCCTTGGTAGCACCAGAGCACTCACTACGTAGTAGGGATATGGAGAGAGGAGAGTGAGGGTTGCTTCCACGCGACAGCAGCACACTTCTGGCACTACTACCTCCTAGTGGGACAGCCGTCCTTTCCTCATGTCAGGATGAGGTCTCACCTCATCGTCCGCTTGGACGGCGGCGCCTTCCTCCTCCTGGTCATCGCCAGGTGCGTCCTCGGCGACGGGGTGTCCAGAGGGTTGGAGACCACCGCAGCGGCGGAGGAGACGACGTCGAAGGAGGGGGCGGCGAGGTCGTTTGACTACTACCCGAAGGGGCTGCTCGACTGCAACGACGTGTCGCTCAGAAGCAGGATGCCCATTCATAGCAACACGGGTACGAGACGATAACCCGACCAGACATAGTACTAAGTGCAGTACACCTTGTCTCTGACATAATTTTCAAGTATAATAACTTGTTTAATATGTATGATGGGTTTAATATAAAGCTGAACTTGTATATAAAACATTAATTAAAACGCACAACTCCCGTTCATGTGGGGAGAAAAACAAAGATGTTACGTGCGGGCAAAATAGGCATACGAGCTTAGGTTATAGTAGTAGGGTAACTAGGTCAAAACGGTAACAAATTTATCGTGGCGGCTGTCTGGTGGGGAAAGGGGACGAGAGTCAAACAAACTTTTGGAAAGCCAAGGAGAGGATTTTGCTAATAACTCCAAAAAATAAAAATTTCAGGAAAGGGCAAAAGCAACCCCGGCGGAGCGTACCTCGAGTGCCTGGAGCTCTGGTCGGAGAAGCAGCAGGAGGAGCGTGTCAGGTTCACCACCCGTGCGCCCACCAGGAAGACGCCATTGTGGCACACGTGTGTACAGCAAGTCACACACACACACACAAAAAAAAAATAACTCAACACTTTGCTGATCTACTTTTATCTTAACAAGCATGAATTTAGTAAAAAAGATTGTATTCTGAAAGGCGATTTCAAATTTATTTATGCACTTCAAAAGGTCAAACACTGTATACTTTAAGAGGTACAAAACAATTCCATACCACATGCAGGTACCCACCTTTCACCACCTGGGAGCCGGAGGTGCACAGACATGAAGAAGAAGAAAGCTTCTTGACGGAGTTTTTGGCTAAGGGTAAGGCGACAAGGAGGTTCTTCTTGCAAGACGGCATAAACCATCCGTCAAGTACTGTAATGTAGTACGTGTCTCCAAACAACGTAGGCAAGAACGTGAGGTGGGCCTTGCTCGGGCTGTTCTGGTTCCTCGTGTTCTGCTACGTCTGCTACGCCAGGTCCAAGCGCAGGGGGGGAGGTGTCGGGGACCAGGAGGACGGCGACCAGGAGGACGAGTAAGTATGCAATGACCTTGCCCGGCCAGACAATCCCGACGGGGTTTTTCAACTTACGAGCGTAACAAATTCAGCTTTAAACATGTCATTAGAATACCACATAAAGGTCACAATTTTTTTTCATCAATTTGTTACCCTTGTAAGTTTAAAAGTCCCGTCGGGGACGCGTGCTCTTTCGTCAGGTCGACCCGTGGGAACGTCGTCGCCGCCGCCGTCGAGGAGGGTCCCCCGATAGTGCCGCCGCCGGACTTCGAGGTCGTGCAGACCAAGCACCGGGCGCTCTTCTTCAGGGGATCCTCTTAGATGGGGAGGGGAAGGGGGGGGGTGAATCTAAAAGTCTTGTGGGAAAGATGCTCATGCTCATGCTAACGCGAGATACCATAAGCAAGGCTGTGACTTTTTTTTCCGCAGACTGTTTGCTTTCCGCAAAAAAATGCTTGGACGAGTATGTTACTGTACATACCTCTAATAGTTTGTTATGAAACGCAAGGCCTTCAAATAAACATTAGAAATGAAACATCACATGTTATACCAATATTGCCGAGGTATCAACAAGGTAGCATCCAGGTATCTGTCCTTCCCCACACAGTCAGGTAAAATACATAGAGCAACTATTTTACCTCAAAATACTTCAGAGGGACGTACTCTTCTTCTTTCTCTGGCCTCTCTCCCTCCTCTCCTCCTCCCCTTCCCTCTCCAAAAAAAAAACTGGCCTGGGCATGCGCAGCTCAGTGGAGAAACAGCGGGAATCCCACCCTTTCTGTTCTCTCTCTCCCCGTTCCTATGCATGTTGCTAACTGGCAAAATGGAACATTTTTGGCGACAATACATGCGTTCATCCGTATATTTAATTTTAGTTTTTAGAGTGAAGCCAAATGTGGGCAGATTAGCACGCCATTCTTCAGTCAACGATTACTACGTACAGTGCTACTGTTCACCCCTTCCCACCCCCTTTCCTTCAGGTGATGACGCATGTTGACGGGGATTCCTAGATTGTTCCATGTATACGTACGTAGTACGAGGAGGAAGAGAGGCGAGGGAAAGCCCCGCCCAGTGCAACAGAGAAGAAGGGAAGGAGGAAATTTCCTCCTCGGTCTCAGTCTATCCCAAAATCTCAATGATGACGGTGATGTCCGCGGTGGCCATCTGCATCTTGGTGGCCGTGGCAGTGTGCCAGGAGGCGGAGGCCGAGGTGGAGGGCAAAAAGGGGGCGAGGAGGACAAGTGACGAAGAGTGGGACTGCCAGGACTCGAGCGACGGACGCGACAAGAGGAGGCGAATCTTGTGTCTCTTGCTGACGAGGAGGGACGTGGAGGGACATGGGCGGACATCAGCAGAGACAACGACGACGACGACGACAGAAAATGACCTTCCTGAGATCATTGGAATCCACATTGCCACTTCTCCTGGGTTGACCACAGAGGGCAGCAATCTCCTCGAGAAGGAGAAGGAGACGTCGGTAGAGAAGGAGGAGAAGGAGGAGGAGGAGGAGGAGGAGAAGAAGGAGGAGAAGAAGAAAGAGGAGAAGGAGGGTTGGTACGTCCCCAAGTGGAGGATGGACTGCTACAATTCCTCCCTGGTGGACCGGATGAGGTACCAGGGGAGCAGCTTGGGCGAGATGCCAAATGATCACGAGAGGCTCCTCACGTGCTTCCACCTGGTGTCGAGGGAGCAACTGGAGGACTTGTACGTCCCGACGAGCAGGCTGGACTGCTGGAACGACTCCCTGGTCGACAGGATGAGGTACCGCGGGCACCGGCTGGCCGACATCCAGGGCCGGTACCGCCGGCGCGTGAAGTGCTTCGCCCTGGTCAGGGAGAAGGCCATCACCACGCCGAGACCATGGTGAGTGCCCCTACCAATATCGCTAGTGTGCATTTAGTGATGGGTTGTCAGCAGCAACCCAAATTTCGACCCCAACACTAATTACCACTAGTGGCGTAGCCGTTGGTGTAGCTCTAGTGATCCAATATTGGTTGGGTGGATATAATGTACTTTTTGCCACCACAGGACAGAGGATATTAACTCTTTTTTTTTTCTTTTTTTTGAACTTCTCCAGGACCTTCCCTACCCAAAGGCCTCCACGGACGACGACGACTAGTAGGTACTCCAAGCCGACGGCGACTTCCCCGCGCGGCACCGTCTTGTACTCCTTTCTGACGGTGGCCACCGTGTTCCTGATCGTCGCCGGCATGTGCGCGGCCAAGGCAAAGAGGTGGTCGCGCGCGGAGGCGGAGGCGGTGGCCACCGCGGTGAGCGTCGAGGCCGGTGACGGGACCAGGAGGAGGGAAAACCAGGCCAGGATCCTTCTGGACAGGAGGCAACAGACCAATCGCAGGTAGGAGTACTAACAGTGACTTGATTTTAGTGTATGCTATGTTGATTGCAACCCGTTTTTTTTTCAGGTGGACCCGTCCTGAGTACGCCTATCCCGACCTGGGGTGGTTCGGCGGCCACAACCTCCGCGTCCCCGAGCGCGAGTCGGACATCCCCTCGTACGAGGAGGCGGTCAAGCAGCCCCCGACGCCGACGGCGTCGTCGCTGGGGCCGCCGCCGCCGGGATACGAGGAGGCAGTCTCGGACGACACTCACCGACAGGACTAGAACTACAAATGTACCTCATATGTTTCAATATTCCTTTTTTTTAAAATCAATCTTCTTGTAATTGTCAGACTCGCTATGAGGGCTGTGACTACTGTACACATTCCCAATGAGCCCCGGACTATCCCCCTGTCTATCCATGCTTCTTTCCAAAGCATTGTTTCATGGCAGCTGTGATAATTTTAGGCACTACCGTTGTTACTTTGCGCTTATGTACTATATTAATCGTTGTAGTACAGCATGTCCACCAAAATTCTGAACACTTCATGTTTTCCATATAATCGAACATAAATTTATTTGAATGTTTTTTTGACAATTTAAATGTTTTTGTACTTTTAAAGACTAAATTTTCAAAATTTATTTTGCACTTCAGGATGTCAATAATTTGGCCATATTAATTACTAAAAAAACTTTATGAAGCACGGCATGGCAGCTAATGAGGTATTCAGTATTTCATGGACATGATGCTACATGGCCTTCCAACGGTGTTTTTAGCATTGTACTCAGTCCAAAGCAAGATATACCTACATGTGCCACAAAACTTAAACGACTGTTAGTTATCATCATCAACCATCATCTATCCCAGCAGCTAACCGATTTTTTCAAGTGGCGAACTTGGGTCTCCCCAAGTTCCAAATTAACATGCGTGAAGCAAAAGCGGGTATATATTGGAGCAACACTGCGATTCCAATAAATCGAAAAACTAAAATTAACCTCATTGCGAGAGAGCCGCGCTTTCTTCTTTCTCATTTCTAGCTTCACGATTTCAAAGCCACGTTCATGGATGATGAAGAGATGGGCGGGTTTGAGAAATCCTCTTGGCAACAGTTTGCAAACGATGCTCCTTCCCACGCCGTCGCCAAAGAAACCAAAAGGAAGAGGTGGAAGGAGGGAAAAAGAGGAGAGCGATATGCTGCTGCTGCTGCTGCTTGGTGGTTGTGCGTAGATAGTACCAACTAGTAGGTACACGTTGTAGGTACTGGAGAGTCTCTAGGTGGGAGGACATGGCGACGTACTACACCGTCAGAGCGCTCGTCGCTATTGCCGCCCTGGCGGCTGGTACCGCGACAGCAACAACAACGACGACAACAACGACGACGGCAACAGCAACAGCAACATCAACAACAGGAGCAACCCTTGCAACGAAGGGAGGCGAAAACGGCGGCGACGACGACGGCGACGACGTCATGGTGGCGTACCACCCCATGCTCAACGTCTGGAAGATGGCGAGGGACTGCCGAGAAGGCAATCCGTCCGTCTCCAACATCCACTTCCTCAACCACAGATTGGGTAGGGGAGAGAGGGGAGGGAGTGGAAGCAAGTTAATAGAGTCAGAGATTCTCTTCAAGGGGAGGTCAGCAGTCGGTCCCTGAGGATCCGCCTCTGCCTCCGCGTGGCCACCGGGCTGACCCGGAAGGTGGAGGAGTACGTCAGGGCCAAGGCGAGGCTGCCGCAAGACGAGGCAGACTGGTCGTGAGTCCGCACACGCTGATCAAGACCATCTTGAAACGTTTTGCCATATAACGAAAACATATAAATGTCCCTGTCTGACAGGAGATTCATTTTTGGGGAGAGGCACGCGAATGTAAGGCAACACAGTGAGTAAAAGGACGAGGAAGAGTTCTCTTTGTCATGCTCGTAGAGTATACGTTGCCTTTCTCTCCCCCCCCCGCCCCCCTGTCAGGTAGAAAGATGGACGCCTACCTCTTGTTGATGTTCTTCCTGGTGCTGACGGTGCTGACCATCTCGATCGGCCTGGCCATAAAGATGGAGCAGAAGAAAAGTAGGAGGAACCAGGAGAGGTAACACGCCGAAGCTAAAACGAAGCAACACAGCATTAAAAAAAAGATCCTTTTTGCCTTCCCTTTTCCCCTTGCCAGCTTGAACGATTCGACCTCTCCTCCGCCCAGCTACGAGTCTGCCACCGCGCAAGTCCCTCCGCCGCCCAAGTACGAGGACTCCGTCCTTACGAACATAAACTCGCCGTGAGTCGAGGGTGCTCATTTACTCATTGTCGCGGATGTGACGCTCTGTGACTTGCCAAGCTCAGTTGAAGAAGAAAAATACGATACGTTGAACAGTCTGAAACGACAATGACTTAATCAATGGATCTCCTTGGCACGCCAAACCTGTACACCTAATAGATCTACTACGACATAATGCGTAACTCTGTCCAGTCAGTTGACTGTCTGCAGGGCGGGTGCATGCAGCAGGTAGAAGTTGCGCAGGAGAGAAGGATTCTCTACCTCATGTCTCGGGCAGCACCAGGAAGAAATCTGAGCAGTTTGTGGAACGTTTGTCCAAGCAAGAAGTTAAAAAAATTCCCGATTTTTTTTCTCCATTTTAACTTTATGTTTCACAGCAAAGTTGCTGCTAAGTCTTAAGATAAAATACCCCAATTCAGGTCCAACAGTGACTATTTTAAGTTCTAAAATGGCCACAAACCCTAAGGTGTACTACATGTATATTAATGCATGTTTAATGACAAATTCTATAACCCATAAGGCCCAAATATAGCAATTAATAGCAAAAATGGCTAAAAAAAACCCACCTGGCGGCAACCCCGTCTTAACCATAGGGTAACATTTAGAGAAATTGCGCTTGAGATCGGTAACACCAGACAACGCTGCCTTGGTAAAAATGAGTGTCTGCCGATGACGCATCGCCCCGGAGGGCAGGAGAAAGAGGACCTGAAGCTATATAGGTATGGTGGAGAAGGAAGGCAGTGTGTAGGTAGGCACTATGTACTGTATAGGCAGGAAGGAGAGAAGAAGAGAGTGTGCTTCTTTGCGCTACAGGTGGAAGGGAGGGGGGGAGGGGAAGTCCCCACTTTATCCGAAAAAAGAAAAAGCTACAGTACGTACGTTGCAACCCAAATCACCGCTTCAGTCTGGTTGAGGCGCAATGGGAAGAAACAGGTACGATAAGTATCTTTAAAATATGCGAAATTGCTGGTTGCTGTCGCTGGCGGCCACCTTGGCCCTCGCCCCGCGGCACGCCGGCGCCGAGGAGCGGGTCGCCGCCGCCGCCTCCTCCTCCTTCGCCCCTCGCGACAGGATGGACTGCTGGCACGACGACCTGGTCGAACGGATGAGCTACAGGGGTCTCAGGCTGGCCGACGTCCCGGACGGCTCCCTCAGGCTGGCCCTGTGCGTCCGCATGTGGGAGGGGTCGGAGCTGCTGAGGTCCTACGTGGACGCCAGGAGGGCGCTGCCCGCAGATCGAAAGAACTGGGAGGACTGGTGCGTAAGAGGAACGCTTCCTTTTTGCCAGCGTTGGGGAAATCACAATTGCCTTTTTCTTTTTCTTTTTTTAAGGAAACTCCGGAGGAAGGAAGCAGAAATGGAAGCAGAAAAAGAGGCGAGGATGTTGCAGTCACAACGACAAGAGTTGAAGATCGTGGAGAAGACCTACCGCAGTGAGACCAGTGCAAGCAAAATGACTCATTAGATTTCTCATTTTAATCTCTCTTCCCCTCCCCCTCAACCCAGCTGAATTCATCCTGCTGGTGGTGGCCGTGCTCACGTTCCTGCTGGTCGGGTCGGCCCTGTTCTTCGTGCTGCGGTCCAGGTGGAAGGGGAATCCCGCGAGGTCGGCCGCGAGAAGAGACTGGTGGAGGCTGTCGACGTCGTCGTCGGACGCCGGCGGCGGAGAGGCAGGCTGGCGACAGAGTCTCAGGTGACATATTTAATACATATTGTTGGTGCCCAACCAATATCGCTAGCGTAAATTTAGTGATGGGTTGCTCTAAGGCTTTTTTCACTATTTTAGCACCTGCCCTGGCGTTCCTAAAACTTTGTTAGTGACATGAAAACCTTAGAGCAACCAAAATTTTGACCCTATGACTAACTAACACTAGTGTCGCCACCGATGGTGTGCGCCTACTGATACCAAAATTGGTTGGGTGGACATACCTACGTGCGTGACTTCCTTAAAGTCATGTCCAACAACAGCTCCACGTACTACATGGACTTGGAGTTCCCCTGGAACGACGAGCGAGGCACCAACAGCGCCACCAACACCCACGTCGCCTCCGCCTCCGCCTCCGCCATCCCCAGCTACGAGGACGCCGTTAAGCAGAAGGCGCTGTTCCCTCCCCCGCCGCCCTACGAGGAGGTCGTCCTGGCCGTGGAAGACGTGGGAAGAAGATAGCGAATCAGCTGTTGGGCAGTCGAAGGCTGTGATGCTTCAACATTATTTTTTGTCTGTGTTGAAATTGACTTAATATTCAATTAATTTATTGGACAGCTGCTCGCTCGTCCATCACGATTAATCAAGTCTGCGAAACTGTTGTGTTTTGGCGGTCGGGTCGAGGAGCGTCGAGCAGCACCTCCTCCGAGTCGGCGTCCAGGTCCAGAGGGGCCGCCCTCCGGTAGGCGTACACGTTCTTGCGCAGGTGGGGCAGCCTGGCACGGGATTGCAACTTCCTGCGAAAGAGAAAGGAGAGGTCATCAGTTGTCGGAAAGACGTCGTCGTCGTCACATGTCACCTGCTCATCTCCGGGTCGACGTGGAATCCCTTGCGCCCCATGAGCTTCTTGACGTGGCTGAAGGGCCTTGGGTTGGTGTGTCCGGTGCCCGGCTGCCCGGGCGTCGCCCAGCTGAGGACGATGCCGCTCCTGGCGTGCCTGGCCAGGTTGTCGGCGAAGGCTGGCTCGAACTGCCTGGGGATGTGCTCGGCCACCTCCACGCTCACCACCCAGTCATAGACCGGCAACCCGAACTGTGGGACGGACAGGTCCAGGTGGTGCACAGAGCCGTGGCTCGCCTCCTCCACGTCGGGGGCGCCGTCGTAGGCATCGTAGGTGGCGAAGGCCTTCCTGTCGTCGAAGTAGCTCTTGTAGAGGCCCACGCTGTCGCCGAAGCTGGCCACGTAGGACCCGGCACCCAGCGCGTCCGCCAGGGCTGAGGCCAGGTCGTAGTCTGTGAAGGGCCTCCGTTTCTTAGCGCTGGTCAGGCCCTGGCACCAGCCGCCAGATTCCGAGACCTTCTTCTTGCGTTTGCCCTGGAGGGAGCATGAGATGAGGATGCCCATGAGGGAAGCTTAATGTTAAAGTGTGGTGGCCCTTGCCTGCGAGGTCTGGTGGCACTGCAGTCTTGCAATCTCCCGTTTAGCTCCGTTTAGAAGCCTGGACGTTGTTACAGTAATTGATAAATGAGAGTGGATCCCCCCCAAAAAAACCCAAACCAGACAGCCGTCGCCCTAAATTATTAAGCAAGTTGTTATGCTTGAAATGTGTCACCATGAGAAAAGGTATGTGTCTGCTGTAATTGGATGTCATAGAATTAATTTGCTACAGCATGTTCTTGCTGAAACCAAGGTACACAATAATGCACAACATTTTCATTCCATCAGACAAGGTGTACGTAAGTAGGTACATACTATGTTTGGTCGGGGACTGAAGAAAAAAGTAGGATTTTTTTTCCCGACTGCAAGCAAAAAATAGCAATAATTTACAACATGCAAACACAAGTTTGATTTTGTCACTGCTTATTTTTGGCCAATTGGCAGTCGCACCTAGATAGCTGATTCCTCTGCTGTATGAGGATCCTGCGGTGGGTCTCCGCGCCGTCCGCCTTCAGCATCGACGTCATCGCGGACCTCCAGAGGGGCCAGTGGGGCATGAGGAGGAAGGAGAGGAGGAGGGGGAGGGGGAGACACGCCAAGACTTTGTAGCAGTGGTAGCAGTTGCCGGACATCTCTGGTGGAGTGGAAGTAGCTATATGGACACACTTGCTTGCACCATATGTCCACCCCCCCCTTTTTTTTTGAAAAGGAGCCGCCACGCACGTAAATACCCAATTTCACAACTGATCGATAAATCGATCTTATGGTGGGTACAAGTACAATGCTAGGGCGTAGGAAAAAGTTTAGTTATAATACCCAGTTCAGAATCTTTCCGGGAAACGGTAAGTTGGCTCAGTTAGTTTCCCGGCATCCTAAATTGCATAAATTTGAACATGACTCTTCAAATTCGGTTGTTGAGTGCTTCAACCGCGTTACTTTCACGGTTTCACGGTACAGTAACGGGTGCGCCACGAATTTCTGTACACTTTGGAGATTTGCGCTGGAGTTTTTTTGGATCATTTTTTTTGCTCATTTTATAAATAAAAAATGTGGGATAGAGTCCCTCCTACC
>JAAUYM010084239.1_pt1 | contig 13817 bp, 10 predicted proteins | sample 7278001 | NCBI WGS metagenome assembly JAAUYM01 (sample SAMN14350224, study PRJNA611818) | marine sediment metagenome | isolation source: surface marine sediment (1.8m) | place: French Polynesia: Moorea | collected 2018-08
CCCCACCCCACACAATCCGCTTATTTACCTTTATATTAATAAAACATTATCCTCTGCTGCTGGGTTGGGGGGGGGGGGGGGCGCAGAGGAAAAGACGATATGTCACTCGCCATTCCGCTTCCCATCATTCAGACCGCAACCAAATTGGGTCAGACATTTAGAAGGGAGTTCTGGAGAGAGAGAATGTAAAGGCTAGTTTCTCTCCTTCCCACGCTATTATTGGGGGGGGGGGGAGAGCCGATATATTCGACACTGTACCTACATACGTTCTCGACATTGTTTAAGAATGTTTCTTGTCCTGATTTCCTGTCTTCCTCTCTTAGCGCAAGGAAAGATTTGATAATACATGCTGATCAATCAATGCTTGGGACTTTTGATTTAAAAAGTGGTCGGGATCTCGGCAAACGAGGTGCTGATTCAAAATTCTCTCAGACGGTTTTCTTTTTCCCGTGGAGAGGTGTGACTGCTATAAAAATCTTGAGTGCTCATCCGTGTCCCTTGTTTAAGAGCCGCTAGGACTTAGTTACACGTCTGCCGCCATCGACAGACCTTTTTTAAGCCGTTTGTCTGAGCGCTTGTATTCGGTGGGAGGAACCCACTAGACCCGTGGAGGAAAGGAGGGACAAGGACAGAAGAGGAAAATTGTTCGCATTCTGGAATGTAGTACGTTTGTACGTACATAAGAATACGGCTGCAGTTTGTCGCATTCGCTTTCCCTTTCCTGGATGGTGACAAGTAGATATTTGGTAGATATTTTAAGGCAGCCGTTTGAATATGAATGCCATGTGTGTACCACAGCACATGTCTTACTACTGTAAATGTCTGCCGCGATGCTCGCGTTGGAAAGGGGCAAGAAGGGGGGGAAGGTACACAAACACGGATGGCATTTCGGTTATCTTCCACCTCCCTCTCTTCCACCGGCGGCCAGGCAAGAACTCTGGTACTCAGAGAGGAGAGACGGGACGAGAGGAGTGGAGAGGAGAGACCGCATTCCTTTCTTTCCTCGGTGTTTGCTGCAGACGTTAGCCTAGTCTCGGATAATGCAATATTGTTGTGTGAAAAAAATGGTGGCTGTCGGTGACTAGGAACTTCTCTCCTTTACTCTGCACAAAGCAAAATCAGAGGGTATCCCTCTACAGTACTCAGGGACATTCTGAATCGTATCTGCTATACCTAGGAGGAATAGCAGACTACATAGTTAGTGCGCACAGTATGTAGTACTATTTACTACGGTATAGGTAGTACTAGAGTATTTTTATTGCTCTAACTAACCAATTGAAATTTGATATATTGTCCGTTTGGGTGCTCCCCCTCGCAGTTAAGACAAATTCTACCTAGAGAGAATTTAGCCTTGAAGATGTCTGGTGATGGGACCAACCCTGAGGCTGACCGAGTTGGAACAACCCATATACTGTATCACTGTATTAAAATCTCGTTCACATTCACCTTGCCAGCAAAGACCACCGACACATCGTCCACCGACACTTTGTCCACCGACACAAGTACTGTACAGTTCTCTGACGACCTCGAGCAGGACTTCTGGAGTTGCTCGTTCCACGGCTGTGTGGGGAAAAAAAGAGGAAGAGGGAATAGAATGTTCGCCTCTAATAGTAGGTACAACGTTCGATAGAAAAAGGCCAGCATTGTTGGTAGGAAAAGAAAAAATGACACACCCGTTAAATTCGTGTTAAAATCCAAATGTCTCCCGAGCAAAAGCGGAAGTGAAGTTCATCCCGCACGAAGAAGAAGAAGACAGAGAGAAAAAAATTAGAGATGGCATCTCACTTGCTGTTTCCTCTCTCCCTCCCTTCCGTGAATCTGCCGCTGGCCCTAGTAGTACTAGTAGTGTGCCAAGCGGGAGTCTCCAATTCACCCCATGCTGCGAATGAGGGGAAGTTGGAATGGATTGATGGATGGAAGCCACAGATTTAGCGCCCCCCCCGGAGAAAATATGGAACCAGTCTCTTTCGCCCCCCCTTCTCCTCAGTCCCTGTCTCCTCCATTTGTAATATCAGTCACGCTACCAGTCCTTCGCCCTCTCCCCTCCCCTCCCCTCCCCCTTCCCATCGCCATTTTCGGCTGCGGTGTGAAAAAGAGGACAGACAGCACAGCAGCATCGCTTGACTGGCTGTTTGTGATGTAGTTGGCCTAGTACCCAATTTGAGACCGACCGGGCGGACTGCGGCCGTGCGTTAGATGTCCCTTCTCTCCCCCTCCTCTCCCAATCTCGAAAAAGCACGTGCGCGCACAGCCTCCCAAATCTCTCTCTCTCTCTGTCTCTCTCTCTCTCTCTCCCTCAGCACATGTGAGCCACCCGCTCCTCACTTATTCCTTTTTCCCACATCTTTCGCCCCTTCCCCTTCCCCTCTCCCGCTTCCCCCACTCCAGCACGGCCTCGGAGTCGCGACGATCTTTTAGGATCGTCCGCAAGCCGGTCGGTACGGACGCGTCTATGTTCCCCTCCCCCTAACGCTCTCCTCTCCCCTAGTAGTAGTATAGTACAAGAGAGCAAGCAAGCAAGCGAGGAAGCTCAAGCTGCAACAATAACGACTATCTCGGTTAGAAAAGGAGGAGGAGGAGGAGGAGGAGCAGCAGCGACGAGGGCGGCAGCGGCGACGGCGACGGCGGCAAAAACAACAACGCGGAGAAAGTGTTTGTTGCACGGTAAACGGTGCCCGCCTCCGGAGCAGGAAGAGGAGGAAAGAGGCGAGACTCAATCCCAAGAGAGGAAGGGGGAGAGAGGAAGAGATGCCGCTGCTTTTTCTTCGCGACTAGCTATCTCTCGCACCCGGGGCGAAGGAAGAGAGAGAGAGAGAGAGAGACGATCTCTGTCGCTTCCTTCTCCTCCTCCTCGTCCTACTGAGAAGCCGGGTGGTGCGGTGTGGTGAGGAGCGGGTGCTTCCTTCTTTGATTTTTCTGCGCGTCCTCCTTCCTCCACCCACGTGTTCGCACGAGGAGGGAATAAGACTAAGAGAGAGAGACGGGGGAGGGGAGAGCCAGCACTCGAGATAAAGTCGGCGGTTGACTAAGGACTTGCTCACGTCGCCGGCCGCGGCAACCATGAGAGAGAGACACGAAGTGATAATAATGGCAGGACGCGTTCATTTCGCACAACGAACGGAAACGGATCATCTGAAGGAGAGAGAGAGAGAGAGAGACGGCGGCTCCGACTGCTTCTGACCATTTTTACTATTAAATTGGAAGAAGGGAGAGAGGATACGTGAGCATTTTGGGGATACAAAGTAGTAGGTACAGCGAGCAAAAGCGCCTGGCGTCAGGACTGTGACACGGACATCGCTACCATGATCTCCACCACCACATCCAGCACGTGAGTGCCCATAGAAAACGCACGAAATGAAAGCTCTTGTTAATTACGGGAAAGCTTTGTGTACTACCACGGTATGTACGTCTCACTTGCGTTTTTTCCCCTCGCTACTCACACACGACACCTGTTACTTTTCTGCTCTATTCTCGCTCTCGCTCTCTTCCTCCTTTTTTCCCTTCCTTTCTTCCTACACCAGATTTGGCCCCATATTGTTCAAGCAGCCGCCCACGCTTAGTACAACTACAACGTCTGTTCCCTTCCTGCCTCCCTCCCCTCCCTCTTCGCAACAGAGTTCTTTCCCCCCTTCCTTCTGGTTACAACACCTGCTGAGAATCATGTGGGGAGGAGGAAGGACCTCCTCCCTCCGAATTAATTCCGTTCACACACAAGCACCTCCCTTCTCCTATCGTCGCACCTAGTAGTACTACTACAACTTGCCTTTTCTCAGCTCTGAGAGGATTGCTTCAGAGATTGCCGAACCGTAAAGCTATGATTTTTTGATTGTCGCGACCCACTTCATTCTTAGAGATATCTCTCCAGAAATGTTTGAGCAACTCACTCGTTCGCATCTTCGTAAGGTCACTGTTGTTATCGCCTCCTGCGTTATCCCACGGTTCTCATGACAAAGCAGTACATGATCCTTCGAGGTCGTGATGATACCTCAAGACGAAAGGTATCGATGCCTCTTTACTTCACTGGGCGTTTAAAAGCCTGACAGGGAAATTCTCTCTCCTCTTTTTTCTCGACTGGTTTTTTTCCTTTTCTCTTCAGCACTACGAAAAGGTGATAAGGATGCAAATTGCCTTTTTTTCCTTTCCCTGCTCTTTTTTTTACACTGTTGGAAATGAAGAAATGGAAAGAGACCAGCTAGCTTCAAAGAATTCCTATTCACCTACTTATAGTCAACAATATTACTTTCGACTTGCACATCCGGAATCTTCTTTCCCTAAGGCTTTAGACTCAAAATTGTCACCAGCAGTATCAAGTGTGCAATTCTCGTCTCGCGCGGATGGAAAGTCGAGTATAAAAAAAAGAGAAGGCTGGCATAAATGGTGGTACGATATCAAGTGCCGGATGTGCATTATAACGTAGTGAGTGCTGTTGGTGTCAAACGTCGACATATTTACTGTACTACGTATACGAGTAGTAGTTGAACAAGCATGTCTCTCCTTTGTCGACGTTGCTAAAGGAACCTGATATAGATAATTTTATACTCCGTTCCTTTGCAGGTTTTTTTTCGCTTTGTTCCACCGAAGCAATGAAAGAATGAAACCTGTTTGCACGTTATCAGGAACCACCTCATGAGCTCCCCTCTCCTCAGTTCCTCCTATTTTTTTTTTTTTGAGCGACAAAGTTGTGCAACTCAATCAGGGGGAAGGGGGCCAAAGAGGCCCTAAGGACGAGAGCATTGTTTTACTTATTTTTTAAGGTCTTGTTGGGCCTTCTCTGTTGTGTTGTTGAATCAGTTTGACAGTCTACCGTTCCTTTTGGGGGCAGACAGGACTTGGGAGGGGTGAGCTGTCAGGTGATCCCGTCCGCAGTGCAGGGCAGCCCACCACCTCCTTCCCCCTTTCCTCTCTCCCACACCGTCCAAACTCCTACTTAGTCACTTTACATCAGGGTGGAGGAGTTTGGGAAAGAGGTGGAGGGGGGCAGTGGAAGCAGTTGTGGGAGTAGCAGAGGGCTTAGGCTGAGGGCATTTCGGGACCAGACTGAGAGGGAAGAGGGGGCGGGCAGCTTTTTTTGGAGTGAGGGAGAGGCAACAACTACAGCTCTGCCGGCGTTTGACGAGGTGATTTTTGTGGGACATGCAGCAGCAGCAGCAACATGAGGGAGGAGAGCCCACTCACTCATTCGCGCGCGCGCAAAGCTGTGGATCCCTCGTTCACTCCCGGTTTCTCCCTCTTCTTTCTCTCTCACTCTTCTTTCCTCCTGCGCAGACTGTGACGGTGATGGGAGAACCAAGATATCAAGATGAAACACTTGTTGTGCGTTCCTCCGTCTCCGTCCCTTCGTTCGTCCCTCCTCCTCCTCCTCCTCCGCCTCATGCATTCGCCCGCACACCGCACACCACAGTCCCTACCTACCTTTCTGGTCCTCCCTTTTTTCTGCTGTCCATCAGTCAGTGAGCAGTGTTAGCAGCGTGGACCTGCCAATCGCCAATGGCTGGTCGCTCCGTTGGTGCCATTTCGGACTGCGGAGGAGAGCAAACGGACAAGAAGGAGGAGCAGGAGGGGGGAGAGACACACACACACACTGCAGAGTTTGAGTGTGGATCATTGGACAGGGCCGCAGTCGCTGGCGCATGCAGATCGACGAGCGAGGCGGCGGTGGCAGCGGAGACGGCGTGAATTTTTGCGTGTTGTCCTCCTCTCCTCCTCCCGTTGACTCGTCGTCTTTCCGATTGCGCAGGCTCGCGGCGAGAGAGAAAAAGAAGTCGCAAAAATTCGTGTTCTTTTGCTAGGTGAAGTTAGTTGTTGTTGTGTTTGGAAGCCTCATCCAGAATCACGACCCCAGAAGAGCAAGCCACCGCTCTGATGCCTGTGGCATCGGCGTAGGGGATTAAGTGGCAAATCACAAGAAAGCTTTTCCTCCTCCCTCACCACCACCAAATCGGAAGGGGGCATCAATCTTCCTTTTTTGCCTTCTCTACTAGTGCTACTGCTGCTCCCTCAGACTGACCCTCTCCGCCCCTCCCCCTCGTGTTCAGTATTTTCCAGGGGGCAAAAATCTGGATGCGGGAAAGGACGGGAGGTTAAGAAGACGTGAACGTGATCATGGCCTCCGGGGGGCAGAAAGGGGCGCTCTGGTGCTGAGCGATCAAGCCGAGGAACGAGAAAGAAGAGGAGAGAGTGTGTGCTTTAGTGGTGTTTTTGGACTCCTGGCTGCTGCTGCTGCCGGTTTCCAACGTCTCAAATAAAAGGCTAACAAGCAAAAAAAAAGTTGAAAAGGAGGAGGGGGAGAGGGAAAAAATATTTGCCTAAGAGCAATCCTCCTCCTCTTCTTCCTTCATTGGTGACGCGGAGGGAAAGAAGGCATCGAACGAAGGAAGAAGCAACGAATCGAGCAGCAAGGCTCGAATACTCAAGAGAAAGAAAAAAGAAGAAGAAAATACTTGGGCCTCATTTGACTGACTTTCGACTCCTTCCCTTTGTTCCTTTTCAACAGCCTCCCCTCTCTTTCTCCCTCTCCCTCGTCTTCTTTCTTCTCATTCTCTTGCTTCTATTTCTCCCTCTTTTATGTGAGCTGATGAGAGAAGCTTCTTGGTGTTGTGGGGGACGAGGAAGAACAAGAAGTCTCTTCACACGTTTGACTTGACCGAGGCATAAAAGAGAGGGGGAGAAAGGGAGAAGAGAGGGAAAAGTCGTTCTTCGTCGTCGTCGTTCCCCTCCCCCAAGTCCAAACCTCTTCCACGTCTTCGTAGCCGGTGCTTCTTTGCCTTGCTGCCTCCCCCTCCCTCCCTCCCCCTTCTTCCTTTTTGCCCCGGACATTCTCTGGGAAAGAGAGGTCTTGTGTGGGGGGAGGAAAGAGAGTGACCAGAGCTAAGTCACGCACGCAGGCACGCACGCGCGCCGCACACACACCCACACACACACACACTTCAGTTTCCCGAATGTGGGGCGGAGAGGAGACGAGAAGTGAAGACTGAAGGCTCGGTGATAATACTCATCCTCCCCCCTTTCCCTTCCTCAGCCGCCGTCCTTTCTTTCTCTGTGTCTAACACACTGCAGTACTACTACAAACACGAACACATGAACAGAAGGAAGGATGATGCCTCGCCCTAGCTCTTGGATTATTGTGCTATAAATACCGCGTTGTGTTCACGTGGCTGTTCCTCCTCCGCCTTCACCACCGTCGGCAGCGACGTTTTGGCGACCGCGGACGTGTCGACCGGCACACCAAGAAATTATGAGGGTGGAAGAGGAGGTTCTTCGAAGGCGGGCGTGGTGAGTCACCTTCGGTCATTCCGCCTGATTTGGCTCGTGCGTTGTTGCCCTATCCCCACGCTGACAAAATACGAAAAACATAATTGTGTTTCCGTCGCATATTTTCCCATATGACGACAAGTGGTTAATTTGTTTCGTGTGCGTTTCAGGTGCGCCTGCAGACGATGCCCAAGCCTGCGCCGGGAGAGGCCCCGCTGTACAAGGGCACCGTCGACTGCGTCCTCAAGACTGTCAGGGGAGAGGGCGTCAGGGGACTCTACAAAGGTAAGATGGCAAGAAAAATACCGCTGTCATCTGCTGCTTTTTTGTGATTTTGTGTAGGAGAAAAATCCCAGAGCTCAAAAATAGTTCCAAAGAAGGGCGTGCTTAGCTTGCTTACCTTACGTATCCTTCGAATTCTCTCGGTGGAAGTGCGGCGCGCAAATATTATTTTGCCAATTCCAGAAAAACCTTTAAAAAAATTTCTCGTGATGAAATTCAATAAGGGATTTTTTTTTCTCTCCTCTGTCGCCTTTGTGCGCCACGATCCTTGGCTGCTTCTGCGTTTGCATTCTGCGTGGGCCTGTTGCAAGAAAAAGAGGTGGAGAAAGACAATCTTTTTTCTCCCCTTTTTCGTCTTCTTTAATGCCTACCTAGCTGGAGAGGGAGGCTACACAATGCGAGCGAGCGAAAGGAACATAAGGGAATCCCTCCCATTACCCCGTCGCATTCCACTCGCACGTAGTCTCGGCAAAGTTTGCAGCTATGGGGGCCCCACCCAGGTAGTGTCCCTTCCCGGTCTCCCTAACTAAATTTCGAATGGCCAAAAACAGGTCTCATGAGGCCCAAATGAGACCCCCAGAACGGAAAGAGGATCTCGCTCTGTCCTCTCTATCCCTCCTCCTCCTCCTCCTCGTCCCAGTCTTGGCGAACATTTCTTCTGACGTACCTACTACGCACTAGTGCATAGCTACGTCCTTCCCGTGCCAGGTTGCACGGAGAGGCGTGGTGACTGCAACTGCATGCTGCAACAGCGTGCAACTTTGTGCACAGTCGCCCTCTCCTTCCCCTGCTTCTTTGGCATAAAATTTGCCTAAGCGCTGTTACTAGTGTTTTCATCAAAGGCTTAGCTTTTGAAGAAGGTTGAGGTTTTGGTAGTTAGTACTGCAGATCAGTCTTTCTGGCATCATCACACATTACTTGTTTGCAAACACCTTGAGCTCTGCTCTCCTCTTCATGTAATGGATTGCTTTTAGAATCACCGGACGGAGAGAGTGGAGATGATAACCGCATTGTAAATGCTCCTGAAAAAAGCAACGAAAACAAGTTTTGATGCAACAGACGTTGACAGACACAAAAGACCCGACATAAATTTTTGCCACAATGCCTCGTTTCTTGACGAGGGCTTCGAATCGAAGCTTGGTCGACGTTGACAGATAAATTATCCTTTCGCAGAAACTGATTTTAGTCACGGGTCGCTTTTGAATCTCTTCTTGGGACAGTGTAATAGAAGCATAACAGTATTGCGCATGTCTGCCTCGTTGCTGATTTTGCGGCTTTTTTGACCCTCGACAGGAAATCATTCTCAGTTTCTAACAAATAACAGTCCCCTGTTCCTCCCTCTTTACCCCTTTCTTTCCCTCTCTTTTTTTACTCCCACTAAGGCCGACGGGGAGAGTCGACCCACGTTTTGTACAGCCCCGCCACCGCCCAAGCCCAGCACGATTAGGTAGTGAAAAAAAGCCTCTTTTTTCCCTTCTCCCTCGAGATTTTATGCAAGCTCATACAACATGGGCTTGCGGTAACAAGAGATCCGCCCGCTCACCCGCTCGATAGAGGGAGGAAGAAGTCTCTTTCGTTCTCCCCTTCTGGAAGCATTTCAAACGTGCAGAATGTGGGTCACGTTTGGCCCACTACCCTCTTTCGATGCATCCTCAACTTCAATAGTGTTACATTTTTGTTTGAAACTAATGGAGCTTGTAGAAGTTGTACTAGTAGGATTCACAGAGCATGTTGGGATTTGGCTCGAGGGTGGAGATGTTTCCCAAGTCCCTTCCTCAGAGAAGGGAAAGAGGAAGGGGAGGTTGACTGTGCTGTGTGGAAGAGACTCTCCTCCCCTTCCCCCTTCAAATGCAAGCCCGGGCAAATCAGTCGGAAGCTCAAATTGAATTAGTGGCCCTCTCTTTCCCTTTCCGCCTTCCCGCTCCCCTCCTCCCTCTCAAGCTGTCGCATTTATGCGAAAACAGCAGCTCAGTAGTAATTTTACTCTCCGTTTCCCTCTCCTGCCGCCGCCGCTTTTGATTCGAAGCATACCTAGTAGTACGTACGTACGTAGTGTCGTACATCTTTTTTTTCCCAAAGCAAAATCCTAGCCTTTCTAGTGGCGCACGTGCTATCTTGTTACAGGGTGTTTTCCACCTTCCACTAAGTAAGGGGGAAAAGCTCCAGTTTATACGTACGGGCGTGTACGTAACATCACCTAGGTATAGTATCTGCACTTGTGGTTAACCGTACTGAACATACTGCTGTACCCACCTGTGCGATTTGAATTGATCTCATCGTGAAACAGCAAGAGTAGATGTGAATTTTCGAAAAAACGTCAGAAAGTGTCGAGCTGTTTTTTCGCCGACATTTGTGCTAGTAGTTGTCATATCGAATAATGGTTCGTATACCAAATTTTGCCTTGTAGGTAGAGAATTGAAGCTGGAGGGGGAGACGGCCCTCCTTCCGTTTTCCTCTCCTTTTTTTCCGGTGCATTATTAATACTCCAAGCGAGGAAGAGGACGGAAGAAGGACTTAGAGGAAGCTCAGGAGAGCACACAGCGCACGGGAATAAAGGAGGAGGGAGGAGGGGATGAATAGGAGAATCGATTCATGAAGCCATGTTGTAGGCTGCATGCAAGACAGACAACGCTGCTCCCTTCCCTTTCCTCCTGCTGTAGAGAGGTGGAGGAGATCGGTACGAGTAGGTAGGAAGAGGGGGATGGAGGATGTTGTCGCTTTCAATCCCTTTCAATCACGGAGAGGGGGGGAGGCGCAATGGCCCAGGAAGACCGTTAGAAGTAACTAACTAGGAACAATCGGAGTAGAAGCAATTTTTTGACAGACCTAGTAAACCTTCATATTTGGCCCCTGATTGGCAGATTTCAAACACTTTTGGCCTTCCCTGTTTGTGCCTGCATGTGTGCAAGGTATTTTTTTTTCGTGGTTCATCGTAGCAGAGAGAGAGCACAAGAACGAGGAGGAGGCGGAGGCGGAGGGACAGCTATATCAGGAATCGGGATCAGAGCAACACACACACGCAAGCACAGTGCACAGATGACGATGGTCCGCGCCGTAAAAAGAGACACCTCGACCCCTTTCTTCGTCATCAGAATTTGTCTTGATCAGTTCTCTCTCTCTTTCTCTTCACCTTCCTTTTTCCTCAAGCCACTTAGCTCACTTAACCCATTGCATAAATTTCTCTCTCCTTTCCTCCCCCGTCTTCTTTTTTCCTTCTTTTTTTTACTTCTGCCGAACAAACACTCTTGACGGGAGAGAAGAGAGTAGAATTGTCCAGGAAAAAAAAAGCAAGAACCCGTATGTGCAGCAGAATGTGAGCACAATGAGGAGCTGATGTGCGTAAAGGTCTCGTGAATCACGCACAAAATTTTTTTTGCTGTTTGTCCCTGCTGCTAGCGGTCAGCTTCATTATTCACTTGCTGACTGTACGTACAGTCCGCAGAAAAAAGAGGCTCGGCAAGAGCAACGACATGACCCCGTTGTTTGGACCGCGATGCCGATCGTATAAAAGAAGCTGTGAAAGGGGGGTAGATCGAGGGAATTAGTGAGGACGGCGGCGGGGCGGCACATCTGTGTCCCACTTGCTACAACACTTCATTCACTCTGTCTCCTCTTCCCTCTCCTCCTCCCACGCCGTCGAAATGAGGTTTTTTTCTGGAATTTCGTCTCCTCTGGTCGCTTCATTCAACTCCTCGTCCTCATCCGCCCTCAGTTTATTTATCTGCGAGAGACCAGAAATAAATGCAGAGCGGGATGGATCAGCCCAGCTCTCTTAGTTTCAATACTTCGGAGCCTCATGACGGAGGGAGAGAGAAAGAGAGACAGAAATAGACAGACTAGCACTAAAAAAGAGCTGTAATATGTGAAATTTCACCCCCACTCAAGTTTTTCCTCCCTCTTGCCCTGCTATCTTGCTCGCTTGTGTATAGTCCGCCCGCTGACTTGCTGCTAGCCCGGCGAAAGACGACACTCTCTCGCTAAGTAGAAAGTATCTGGCGAAATCTAAGAAGACTCGGCCGGGCATTACACGCATGCACTTTCGTGTACACACATGTGTGTGTGGAAGAGATACTAAAGTAGGTGACAAAACGTTGGGGCGAAAAGGGGGGTAAGAACAGGCTGTGCAGGTAGCGGGTTTTCTCTTTTTCACAAACCGCGCAAAGGACGATAGGCACGTTGATGACAAGCACCCAGGTAGACGCAATGCCCAGGCAACAAGAGGAGGGCAGGTTGGACTCCGCAGAGCTTTGCTCTGTGAACGAGCAGGTCAAAAGCTGCATTTTTTGCTGACAAAAAAAAATTGAGAAACGTTTGAAGCATAGCTGAAAAGTTCGCGATTCCCAGAAACGATTTTTAAGGATCGACATACTACTAGTAGCAAGAAAAGTTTAAGTCAGATTTTTATTCTTCGCCTTCTAGGTATGGGAGCCCCCATAGTGGGCGTGGCTCCCATCTTCGCTCTCAGCTTCATGGGTTTCGGCATCGGCAAGAAGTTGCAGCAGAAGGACCCGGAGCAAAAGCTGAACCTGGGTCAGCTGGCGTTAGCAGGAGGGATTTCTGGCATACTCACCACCGTCATCATGGCACCTGGAGAGAGGATTAAGTGCCTGCTTCAGGTGAGCAAGATGCACAACAGGATATTCAGCAGTCCTAAGAGGAAAAAGGTTTGTCGCGCTGGTGAACGGTGCAACCGGCAGGAAATTTTTTATCTTTTTATCTCCACTCCTTCCTGCGAAAAAGCCTTGGACTATGATTCATGCTCCAACCTCTCCACATAAGCAACAAAGGCCCTTATACTGTACACTGTACAGTATAAGGGCCTTTGGGTATGGGTAGACAACTTGAAATGCTTTAGTGTCTTTTTGCTTAATTTGATGTAATTTCGCGCTTGGCTTGAGTAAATTATTTGCCCCTCGAACTTGTCAAGCAATCATTCGTGCTCCTTCTCTGACCGACATTCCTGATGCCTTTCTTTCTTCCTCTTTCTGTCACGTTTCCTCTGCCCCCGAAGAAAGGAGTGAAGTAGGGGGATGGACAGATGCTGAATGAGGTTTGACTGACCGTCGTCGTCCGCCCCCTCTCCCTTCCTCGGTGTTTTTCTGCTTTGGGATGAGAGTGAGGAGGGAGAGAGAGAGAGAGAGAGAGAGAGAGAGAGAGAGAGAGAGAGAAGCTAGAAGCTTCTCTTCTTCCCTTGGAGAAACTTGCGAGAGCTCCCGTCCCACTCCTCCAACAACTAACAATGCGCTGTGCGACTGGAGATGTTGGGGAGGGGAAAAGAAGGGAGAGAGAGAAGGAGGGAGGGGTTTCGTTCGTCCGCAGTCCGGACTTATCGCGGGAAGCGATCTGAATTCCCTTCCCTCCCTCCCTCCTCTCCTCTCCTCCTCCTTCCCCCCTCCCCTTCGCTCCAGCTAGCTGTCCCCCCTCCCTTCTCGACCGCATTAGTAGCTTCTTCTCCATCTTCTCCATTTCTGAATCACGTCAGCTTGACAGGACAGGGAAAAAATTGTTGCTGGAAGTCCAGTTCTCGTTTCTCTCTCCTTCTCCTCTTTCTTTCCCCCCCTCACTCTCTCTGCTCTTGCGAGTCGATGGGTCAATTAATCTCTATCGCCTTTTGTCGCCCAATTAATATCCGTGGAGGGTTCTTTGACTTTAAACAGCCGGTTTTCCGGACGTGTGCGGAAAAAAACTTGTGCTCTTATTTTGGACAAGTGGGTACTTAGTTTGGCAACAAAATGAGGCTTGTTCAAACTCGGGCAGTTTCTTTTTGCGTGTCTTGATGACGAGATAAAGACGAAGATTGAGTCGTGTCGGGAGCCATCCGCAACTTCTCGAGTTTAAATGCCCCCTTCTTTTCCCCTCTCCTCCCTTCTCTTCGTCCAAACCTTCCCCCCCTCCTCTTCCTCCTCCTCCTTCCCTCTTCTCCTTCGTTCGATGTCGTCTTCTCTCCGCCGATGCATTATTGCAACCGGTTTTTCGTCAAAAAAGGTGGAAGAGGAGAGAAGAGAAGAGAGGAGAAAGAGAAAAGAAAGAAGCTTTGAGGTGACGACGACGACGCATCAAATAAACTTTGTACTAAGGCTGTGCGATATCCAAATTTTCTTGCCGAGTCGATACACGAGTCGATACGGCAAAAGTGTCGCGATACACGAGTCGATACACGATACAAAATGGCACCAAAAGTATCACGATACACGAGTCGATACACGATACAGGGAATTTCGGAGGGAGACGGAGGAAGAGAGAGAGAGAGAGAGGGAGAGAGAAAGAGAGGGAGGGAGGGAGAG
>JAAUYM010031047.1_pt1 | contig 13815 bp, 7 predicted proteins | sample 7278001 | NCBI WGS metagenome assembly JAAUYM01 (sample SAMN14350224, study PRJNA611818) | marine sediment metagenome | isolation source: surface marine sediment (1.8m) | place: French Polynesia: Moorea | collected 2018-08
CCTGTCCATGCTACAGAGCTACTCGGGCTATAACGCGGGGTACCAACTAGGACAACTGCTAAAGGCCTTGGCCAACGGGGCAAGGGATGCCCAGCCCGACCTGTTCTCCTTCAATACCGCATCCGGCCACAGTGGCCGCTTCTTCTTCAACGAGGACCGACAACCCCTGATGTTCACCGAGGGCGACTATAAGATAGAGGAATACTTCGACATCACCAGAAGTGGCCAGCTACAGAGCCGCTTCTACAAATGGGAGGTCACCGCCCCCAATGGTGTGAAGATGACCTTTGGGGAGGGGGACCTCACGGAGAGCAGCTACTCTGCACCCCATTCCTACATCCCCTCGCAGGCCTACGCCACCAACACCTGGTTCCTCAATAGGATGCACAATCCCCTGACCAACCGGAGCATCACCTTCGAGTACGAGCAGGAGAGCTATACAGAGGTGTCATATGGGAACTACCCAAAGGCCGGCTGTTATAAGTTCCCAAACTTTGGGTCGGGCCATCTGATGAACACGGGGTGTGTTGACGATTCCTTTGGATACACCAACACCCTCACCCAAGGTGGGAGCGACGGCAACATCAGCACCCCTCAGGGCATCGCGAACCCCTCTGGCCCCAACTCCGCCAGACTGAGCGATGCGACGGTCTTCACCCAACGGCTGAGAAGGATCGTGGCGGGCAATACCACCATAGAGTTCATCGGCTCTGCGAGGGAGGACCTGTCCTCCGGGACCAACCCCTCCAATGCCAAGCGCATAGACGAGGTGGTCGTGAAGTACAATGGCCAGTGCGTAAAGCGCATCAGGCTGCTCTACGACTATTTTGTCGCCGACGAGAACAGCTGGCTCATCTACCCCAAGCACAGCAGCTCCGACCTTTGGGAGAGGGCCAACCTGAAGCGCCTGAAGCTCACGGGGCTGCACGAGGTCTCCTGCGAGGACGGGGCCGCATCGGCCCATTACGCATTCTCCTAACAGGAAAGCCCCAAGCTGCCGCACCGCGCCTCCTTCGCACAGGACAAATGGGGGTACTACAACGGCAAGCTGGGCAACAGGAGCCTCTTTCCAAGATACAAGGACGCTACCGTCTACGACTGGATGGGCGACCGGTCGGTGAGCCCCTCCCATACCCTGGCAGGGACACTGACCTCCATACGGTATCCCACATCCGGAACGGTGGAGTTCGAGTACGAGAACCATGTGCACGACGAGTCCGTGAACGAGGAGCGCGAGGACGTGTACGACTGGGTGGGCGACAACTCCCTGACCACCGGAGGCTTCGCCTACGGGGTGAGCCATGGGAACGTGCCCTATGTCGAGCGCACCATATCGCAGCCCGACCGCTACAAGATAGACATCACCCTCTACCTGGGCCATACCTACCCAGGGGACAACATGACGCAGGACTCCCAGTGCAGGAACGATGAGGTGGAGCGGGCCGTGGAGATCCTGGACATGAGCAACAACGTGATATGGTACACCACCTTCACCGACCTGGTGGCCAACAGCACGGTCAGGGGCCAGGTGTCGCTTCCCCCCATCATCAGGGAGGTGTACCCCTCCTTCAAGATACGCTGCTACTTCACCTACCGCAGCGATGGCAGACAGTGCATGTCCAGCCAGGCGAGGCTGTCCACCTGGGAGTACATCCCACCCTCCACCTCGGACTACCTGGTCGGTGGGCTCAGGGTGAACAGGGTGACCCATCGCGACCACGACGGCACCGCAGCCAAGAGTGCCACCTATGAGTACCTGCACCCCAAGCTGGTGGACAACCCGGGGTTCCTCTACAACTTCGACTACAACATGGACCTGACCTTCAATGGCATGTACTCCACCGACAACACACCTGACTTCATGCTAACGACCAACCTGAACCTCAAGGACGGGTCCTTCAAGTACGTCACCCCCGGGCAGACCCCCTACGTGATGAACTTCCAGGGACCCCACATGGCCTATCAGCGGGTCACCGAGCGCAGCTCCGAGGGCAGGACCGAATATTTCTATCACACCCCCAAGACCTATCAGGAACTCTCGTCCTACAACATCTCCTATCCGATCAGGCCCCTGGACCAGAGCAGCTTGGCAGGCAAGGTCATGTCCATGGAGGTCTATGACAAGGCAGGCAACAAGTTGCGCAGGGAGGAGAGCACCTACGAGGTCACCTACCTCACCCCACCGGTGGAGGCGGTCACGGTCTCCAGGATAGGGGACGAGTACACCCTGCTGCCAGCGACCTTCTATGAGATGCGGCCAGAGACCGCCCTGTTGAAGCAGAGGGTGGTGAGGAACTTCCTCGAGGGCCAGGAGGTGGCCACCACCACGGAGTACTTCCATCAGGGCAACGGACACCATCAGGCGACCAGGACCCGCACCACCAACAGCAAGGGGGAGCAGATGGAGACCCGCACCAGATATGCGGGTGACGTTGGCAATGCCACACTGCTGTCCCAGCACCGCTTGGCCGAGCCCGTGGAGAGCGAGCAGTACAAGGGAAGCACACGCCTTGCCCGGCAGCGAACTGGCTATGGCAGCTTCTCCGGCCGCTACCTCCCCCTCAAGGTGGAGGTGTCCAAGGGTAGTGGCGGCCTGGAGGAGCGGGTACGCTACGAGCGCTACGACGCCAACGGCAACCTCCTGCAGTACCGTCAGACCAACGGCACACAGGTGGCCTTCCTATGGGGCTATGGGGGACGCTACCCCGTGGCCAAGGTAGAGAATGCTGCCTACGACCAGATGGTCGGCACCGGCGTAAACCTTTCCATCATAAACGGCACAGACCCCTCGGACGCCTCCATGCGCACCGAGCTGGACAAGGTACGTCAGGGACTGCCCAACGCCATGGTCACCACCTACACCTATGACCCCTTGGTGGGGGTGACCAGTGTCACCGACCCCAAGGGCTACACCTCCCACTACGAGTACGATGCCTTCCAACGTCTGGAGTGCGTGCGCGACGCCGAGGGAAACATCCTATCGCAGAACCAGTATCACTATAAAGGACAATAGACCATGAGAACGATATCCACACACAGGACACAGAAGATGAGAGCACTGACAACATACCTGATCCTCCTACTGACATCCATCGGGGCCCAGGCACAGATAACCGCCCGTCCCACCACCAACGACTGTGAGGACCATTCCCCGGGGGCGGTACGCTGGTACAAGGACGCCGACGGGGACGGCTATGGAGACCCCCTACAGTCCCTCTGCTCTGTGAACCAGCCCATAGGCTACGTACGCAACAACAGTGATTGTGATGACCGGGACCGCAATATCGGTTCCTCCCGCTACTGGTACCCCGACAATGACGGGGACGGCTATGGTGCCAACACCCTCCTCGCAATCACCTCCTGCAGCCAGCCCAGTGGCTATGTGAGCAACAACAGCGACTGCAACGACAGCAACGCCAGTGTCACCACGGGCGGTCCCTGGTATGCCGATGCCGATGGGGACGGCTTCGGGGAGGGTTCCCCCGCATACTCATGCATATCCCCCCATGGCTACGTGTCCAACAACGACGACCAGTGCCCGGGCGTGAGTGGCCCCAACAACGGTTGCCCCGCCTCCACCCCCAACGGGCTGGACCCCCAGCTCAGCGATGAGAACTACATCTACACCGTGGTGCCCCAGGAGGCCTATCAGGACCTGGACGGGGCCGTGAACCGCAACGAGGTGGTGGAGAGCGTCACCTACTTCGACGGGCTGGGAAGGCCCATGCAGTCCGTCGCCATCCGCGGCGGGGGGCAGCAGCAGGACGTCGTCACCCCGGTGGTCTATGACCAGTACGGGCGTCAGACCCGGGAGTACCTGCCCTATGCGGGCCAGAGCCTCGAGGGCGCCCTCCACAGCGACCCCATAGGCAAGGTGGAGGCCTTCTACCGCACCACCAAGTACGACAACACCACCAACCCCTACTCGGAGCGGGTGCTGGACGGCTCCCCCCTGTCCAGGGTGATGGAGACCGGGGCCCCCGGCGACCCATGGAGGGCCGACCCCAACAGTGACAGTGACCACACCATAAAGTTCCGCTACCAGACCAATACCAGCAGCAGTGAGGTGCGGCACTACAACGTCGCCTTCAGCGGGGGCAACACCGCCCTGCCACAGCTGCAGGCAGATGGCCACTATGGGGTGCGCACCCTCTATAAGAACGTGACCAGGGACGAGAACTGGAGGGCCAGCGACGGCAATGACCGCTCCACCGTGGAGTACACCGACAGGCAGGGAAGGGTGGTGCTGAAACGTACATTCAATGGAGGTGTGGCCCATGACACCCACTACGTCTATGATGGGTATGGCAACCTCACCTTTGTGATCCCACCCAAGGTGGACACCGCAGATGGGGTCTCGGCCACCGAGCTGGCCGAGCTGTGCTACCAATACCGCTATGACCACCGCAACAGACTCATAGAGAAGAAGCTGCCCGGCAAGGGATGGGAGTACATCGCCTACAACAGGCTGGACATGCCCATCGCCACACAGGACGCCAACCTAAGGGCAAAGGGCCAATGGCTCTTTACCAAGTACGATGCCTTTGGGCGCGTGGCCTACACAGGCCTGATGAACGGGGGCAGCCGCTCCTCGGTGCAGTCCTCCGCAGACACCTACAATGCCCAGTACGAGACCAAGCGCAGCTTTGGCTCCACCTATGCGGGGACCCAGGTGTACTACACCAAGAAGGCATACCCCAACTCCTTCCAACAGGTGCACACCATAAACTACTACGACGACTACACCTTTAACAGGAGTGTCTCCGCGCCCATGCCCACTACGGTCCTAGGACGGACGGTGGCCACAGGTGTCGCCACCCAAGGGCTGCCCACGGGCAGCAAGGTGCGGGTGCTGGACACCGACCGATGGACGCACTCCACCACCCACTACGATGAGAGGGGGCGCACCATCTATGTCCGCAGCAAGAACGAGTACCTCAACACCACGGACGAAGTGAGAACCCTCTATGACTTTGTGGGCAGGGTGCTGGAGACCGAGAGCTATCACCAGAAGAGTGATGCCCAGAGCAGCGCACCCGTCACCGTAAGGGAACGCTTTACCTACGACGGTGTGGGACGCATGCTCACCCATACCCATCAGATAGACGGGCAGTCGGAGGAGCTGTTGGCCAGCAACCACTACGATGCCTTGGGGCAGCTCGTGCAGAAGGAGGTGGGAGGCCGCATGGGACAGGACAGCGAGCCCTACCAGGACATCACCTACCTCAACGTCAGCGGCACCGACATCACCAAGACCCACAACTCCACCTCTTGGAACGCAGGGCTGGCCACCAAGGCGCAGATCTCCCACGACGGGTACGTGGAGTTCGAGGCCCTGCACAACCAGCGCCTCATGGTTGGGCTCTCCTCCGACAACAGCAGCGCCAGCTACACCACCATAGACTATGCCATCTACCTCACCGAAGCCACTGTGAACAGCACCACCGACAAGGCCTATGTCTATGAGAGTGGCAGCAACAGGGGCCACAAGACCGACTATAAGGCAGGGGACATCTTCAGGGTGGAGCGTCAGGGCAGCACCATCCTCTACAAGAAGAACGGGGAGACCTTCTACACCTCCACGGTGGCCTCCCATGGCTCCCTGATGGGCGACATCTCCATCTGCAACTACAACCATACGGTGCGCAACCTCAGGATGAGCAGCAGCTACAGGGACGTCACCTCGGGGCTGCTGGTGGACGACGGCGTCATACAGAAGACCATTGGCAACGGTTGGAACGCCGGGCTGGCCACCGCCAACACCATCACCGGGGACGGCTATGTGGAGTACACCCCCCTGCAGAAGGACAAGGCCCTGATGGTGGGCCTCTCCCCCAGCAATGCCAACGCCTCCTACACCAGTATCCGCTATGCCATCTACAATTTGAGCAATGGCAGTGTGCGGGTCTATGAGAACGGCAGCAACAAGGGCGACAGGACCACCTATGTGGCCGGGGACGTCTTCAGGGTGGAGCGCAAGGGCAGCACGGTGCGATACCTCAAGAACGGGGAGGTGTTCTATACCTCCGGGCTCTCCTCCAGCGGCTCCCTGCTGGGCGACACCTCCTTCTACCACCAGGATGGCGCCATCGCGGGATTGCGCCTGCAGGGCAGGGCCCTGCAGACCGTGGACTACACCTATAACGTGCGTGGATGGCTCAGGGGCATCAACGACGTGGACGTGCTGGGCGACGACCTCTTTGCCTTTGGCATACAGTACGACACCCCCGAACAGGGGACACAGGCCCTCTACAACGGCAACATCGCCGAGACAAGCTGGAGGACCGCCAACGACAACACCCTCAGATGGTACCGCTATGGCTATGATGCCCTGAACCGCATCACCAGTGCCGTGGACAACTCGGACCGCTATAGCCTCAGCACGGTGGACTATGACAGGAATGGCAACATCACCTATCTAAAGCGAAAGGGGCACACCAACAGCGGGGCCACCACCTTTGGCACCATGGACGACCTGTACTATACCTACGATGCGGGCAACAGGCTCATCGGGGTACAGGACGTGACAGGCAACAACCAGGGCTTCGCCGATGGCAATGTCAGCGGAAATTACTACCTTTATGATGCCAATGGCAATATGACACAGGACCTGAACAAGGTGATCATCAACATGGCATACAATCATCTCAACCTGCCCACCACGGTGTCCATGAACAACAATGGGGACCAGATAGGGTACTCTTACGATGCCCTGGGCGTTAAGTTGGCCAAGGAGGTACGCCCGGGGGGCTTCTCCAACACCAACACGGTGACCCACTATGCGGGCAACTACATCTATGAGCGTCTTCCGGGCTCCCCCGGATGCAGGGGCTGCCCCCTCCCGACCTTCAAGATGGGGTTCATGCACCATGCCGAGGGCTATGCAGAGCCCGATGGCGAGGGGGGCTACGACTACGTGTACCAGTACAGGGACCATCTGGGGAACAACCGGCTGAGCTACAGGAACGTGTCCGAGCAGACCACCTATGATTTCGAGTCGGGCATCGCCCCCTGGTACGGCTGGTCGGTGACGGTCTCCCCCAGCGGCGGCAGGCTCAAGGTGGACGCCACTACGACCGACAACGGCGCCTATACCCAGTTCAACTTCACGGCCAACAAGGAGACCACCCTGCGGGTCGTGCTGGACCAGGGAAATACCGACAAGGTGCAGGCCTGGTGGTACTTTCAGGGCACGAGGTGGACCTTGCAGCCCGGTGTGAACGAGCTGACCTTCACTCCCACGGACGACTCGGACTTCTTGATCATTGGCAAGGACCCCAGCAGTGGGGACCTGGGCACGACCACCACCTTCTACGTGGAGGAGGTGCAGGTGTCGCAGGGAGGGCTGCTTGTCGTTGAGGAGCACAACTACTACCCGTTCGGGCTTGAGCACAAGGGCTATAATAATGTCGTGAATGGCAATGAGAACAACTATCAGACGTACCTTGGGAAAGAAATGTCGAAAGAGCTTGGTTTAAACTGGTTGTCTTTTAGGCATCGAAATTATATGCCTGAAATTGGACGTTTCTTTGGGGTGGACCCAGTTGCAGGGGATTATGTAACTATATCGCCTTATCAGTTTGCACACAACAATCCTATTTGGAAGATTGAACTCGAAGGGCTTGAAGGGCAAGAACTAAACGGTTTTGATGTTGTAAACGCACCACCATCAGGACAAAGTGGCAAAAATCCAGCAGCTCATTTACCGTTACCTATCGGAGACCGTTCAAGTGGCTCATCTTCTGGAAACAAAACTACACGACAACTTGTAGCTATACAAAAGAACCAAATGGTTACAGGTTATCCAGGACAAGCATTGGATGAAGCTGTTACCGCAGGTATTCAATGGGTAGGAAGTAAACTTTCAGGAAGTAATGTCTCTAAGAGCACTTCTGAAAACATACAGCTTGGGACAAACCTTTTAATATTAATTACATCAAAGGGTAAGAATCTTAAAGCGGGAGGCGAAGCATTAGAGCAATTAACCAAAACTGCAAGCACTAAATCTTTAGCTAAAATATCACTAAACACTTCTAAATTAAGTGGAACTGGCGGAGATGTTTTAGATGCTGTTATTAAAAAGACTAATAATATTGGAACGCATTTAAGTCCAAGTGACTTAAAAGGAGCCGTAAAAGATATACTTGGTAGTCCTGTAACTATAAATGGCAAGACTTTTGACCATTTAGGGGAAGTAACAGATGCTTTAAAGGGATTAGGGAAACAAATCAGCAAATTAAATAAGAGTATAGACGCTGGCACTTTTTCTGATGAAGTTTTGGATGCGGCTAAAAGTTTACGCACACAATTACAAAATCAAAAAGACCAAATACAAAATGTTTTAAATAATGCAAGAGAAACTGGAGGATTTTAATATTAACATAGACAAAACAATAAATCAATTACAGGATAAGCCAATACCAAGACCGCCTGAATATGAGTCTCATTTGGTAAAAAGATGTTTTGACTTGGCAAACAAAAAGTTGAAATACTTCTCGCCAGAAGATTTAAGAATTATGATAGGGCAGAATATTGGTTTAGAATATTTAGTTCCTATGGCTATTGAGGTATTAAAAAAAGAGCCGTTTATAGAAGCTGATTTTTACGAAGGCGATTTATTTTTGAATGTTTTAAAAGTTGATGAAGTATTTTGGAAAGAAGCACCTGAATTGAAAGAAAGTATTCTTAAAATATTTAAAGACAATTTGGATGATTTTAAACAGTTGGATTTAGATACGCAAGAAGACCTCTATGCGGCTTATGAAAAGCTTTAAATAAATATAGACCACTCTTCGGAGTGGTTTTTTTATGACTTAAAGCGAAGCCATATTTTTATTGAAGAAATCCTTGAACTTGGATTTAGTGAGCATACCGTCAATGATGCGGAACAGGGCCTGTCTATCCTCGTCCTCAAGCTGTTGTATAAGGTTGATACGCTCGGAAACAGATTTATCCACTATAGTAACTTCTTTGGGTACTTGTTCGCTCATATGTACAAGCTCGTCAAGAGTAATCCCGAAATATTTGGCAAGTCTATCGGCAACCTCGATAGAGACATCACGCTCGCCCTTTTCCATCTTGGAATAGTTGGAAGGATGCACGCCAACAGCGTTGGCCACTTCCTTTTGTAGTACGCCTTTTTGTTCTCTATATATTTTTAGGTTCTCTGCAATGTTCATACTGCAAATGTAGTCAAATCGGATATTTTAATCAATTTTATTATCAATACGTAAATTTATAGTTGTCAATACGGAATGAAATATTTAGATTTGCAATAGTCAAATTGTCTAAAAATAGTTTTACTATGCTCAATACTTCCAATCCAAACAACTACGAATACACTACCAAATATCTTGAAATCCACATTTTAGGCGGACTAAAGACCAATAAATTAGAAAGTCTGCGAGTAACTATAAGCGTACAGAAACTAAAGGCACACAGTATTCTACACCATAATATTGACCTGTACAATGACAATCAAGTAGAGAAGTTTACCCGAAAAATTGCGGAACGCTTGGAGATTGGAACAAGCGTGGCACGTAGAACATTACAGGGACTGACCAAAGAGTTAGAGAACTATAGGTTCTTGCTCATTGAACAATACGAAGCATCAATGAAACCCTATAAAAAGGAACTCACAGGAACAGAGGAAAAACAAGCGATCGCCTTTTTGAAGAGACCCAATCTGCTAAAGCGAACCAATGAACTTATTGGGAGGTCTGGAGTCATTGGCGAAGAGAACAACAGGCAAACAATGTACCTGATCCTCACAAGCCGTAAAACAAACAACCCTTTGCATTGCATCAGCCTGGGAAGTTCCGGGGTTGGTAAGACACATCTGCAATCCTCAATAGCTGCATTGATGCCCGAAGAAGATGTGATCGAGGTGACCAACCTATCGGCCAATGCACTCTACTACTTTGCACGGACCGAATTGAGCCACAAGGTGATCGTCATCGAGGACCTGGACGGGGCAGCTTCGGTATTGTATGTGCTTCGGGAGCTTGCCAGTAAAAGGACCATCAAGAAACGTGTAGTCCATAAGGACAAGAACGGGAACACCAGGACCATAGAACTCATAGTTGAAGGACCGGTCTGCATTGCGGGAGCGACCACACAGGAATATATCTACGAGGACAATGCAAACCGTAGCTTCCTTTTATACATCGATGAAAGCGAAGCACAAGACCAGAAGATAATGGATTATCAAAGGTTGATCAGCGCAGGGAAGGTAAACGAAGAACAGGAACACAAAGCCAAAGAATCACTGAAGAATGTGCAACGGGTCCTAAAGCCCATAAAGGTGATCAACCCCTTTGCCGAATATCTGCAACTGCCCAGATCGGTCTTCAAACCACGAAGGACCAACAGCCATTATCTAAAGTTCATTGAGGCGATCACCTTTTACAAGCAATACCAACGAGAAAGGCAGTACGACAAGGAAACAGGCGAGGAATATATCGAAACCACAATTGAAGATATACAGGAAGCTAACGAACTGATTATTGAAGTGTTATTGCGAAAATCCGACACCATAAACGGAGCAACACGAAATTACTTGGAAGCCTTAAAAAACTATCTGAACACAGAGAACCAAACCACATTTACAGCATTGGAAATACGCAGGCGATTAAAGGTCAAGAAGACCACACAATGGCGTTACCACCAACAATTAATGGATAACCACTACATCAAGAAAGTAAAGAAAAAAGGCGAGAACCTGAACCGTTACGAAGTAACCGATCCCAATGAATACAAGGAGTTGGAAGAAGCTATTGCACAAGCATTGCAAAACTGTATTACCAAAATCAACCGTTCCAATGTTCCAAGGTGTTCCACTACCAAAGTGGAACGGCTAACCACAACAGAAACAGAAAGTTAAACAAGGTGTCCCACAGATCCCGAAAAATGCAACCGAGCAATGAAAAAACTAAAGCTACAGAATGACGTATTTAAAATGCTCGTTACCAATTATAAAGAATGGTTGGACATACTCGGTTATGCAGAAAGTACAGTTTACCAATTACCAATCCATTTACAAGAGTTCTTTTATTACGCAGAACAACAGAACATTAGAACACTGACCGAGATCACACCAAGAACGATAAAGGAGTATTACAACGAACTCAAAGAAAGAGCCAACGAGCGTAGAAATGGAGCATTGAGCAAAAGTTACTTGAACAAGCACCAACAAGCCTTAAAAAAGTTCAAGGAATATCTGCAGAACCACAATTACAACGACTTCAATATCCATTTGAAAAGCGAGGCCAATCCAACAGAAGAAAAGTTAAATATCCTCACTCAAGAAGAAGCAAAGCAATTATTTAAAGCAACAGAATATAGTCATAGTGAAAGCAGGTTCAGATCAAGGGACAAGGCCATTTTAACGATTTTATATAGTTGTGGATTACGAAGAAATGAAGCGGTACACCTTGACATTGGTGACATCCTCTTTGATAAGGAACGAGTGTTTGTAAGAAAGGGCAAGAACTACAAGGAACGGTTCGTGCCCATCAACCGAAGGAATGCAGAGATACTGGAGGACTATATCTACGAGGCCCGACCAGAGTTCTACCAGAGTCATTTGAGCGAGGCCTTGTTCATCAACAAGAACGGAACACGAATGCAGGGAATGAGCTTCGCCAACCGATTGAAGGTTATAGTTGAAGCTACAGAGAACAAAACTATCATTGACAAGAAGATCACACTTCACATTTTAAGGCACTCGATCGCAACGCATCTACTACAAAAAGAAGTGCCATTAGAAAGTATCAAAACCTTTTTAGGACACAGTAGTCTGGAATCGACCCAGATCTACACGCATCTACTAAAAACCATTGAGAATGAAACCGTTTAAAGACTATTTAGAGCAACAGAACTATAGCGAATCAACTGTGAACCTGCATACAAAGGAAACACAGAACTTTATAAAATGGTGCAACAGGAACAGCACCACACCCATCGAGATCGATTATAAAAAATGCTTGAAGTACATCAAATATCTTACCCGAAAGGGCACAACCAAAAAGACCATCAACCACAGATTGCGAAGCGTTAAGATCTATTTTGATTACTTGACCGATGAAGCTTTTAGAGTTGATAATCCAATAGAGAACACAACCATAAAAGGCGTAAAGAGAAACATCAATTACAACTTACTCGAAGCCGAAGAACTGGAAGATTTATATTATAGTTTTGAAACTGAAAATTACCATGAAGAATACCACAAATACACCTTAAAAAGAGCAAAAGTTATCATTGGACTGATCGTCTATCAAGGCTTGAATACAACAGATTTAGGCAATCTTAAAATCGAACATTTACAGCTATCAAAGGGTAAGATCTATGTTCCAAGTACCAAACGAAGCAATGCAAGGTCATTGGAGTTGAGACCGTGGCAAATAATGGAGCTCATGGAATATGCAAACGAAGTTCGGCCAACCATCCAAAACAAGATCGGAAACCACAGCGAACAGCTTTTTAATACGAATGCTCGTTTTAATGCCATCGTCCATCAAATCTTTAAAAAGCTGAAGAGATACAACCAAAAAGCTGAAAACATAAAGCAGATCAGAGCATCAGTAATTACAAACTGGTTAGGACAATACAACTTAAGAAAAGTTCAATATCTAGCAGGACATCGTTACATAAGTTCAACTGAAAGGTACCTGCAGGACGACCTGGAGAACCTGCACGAGATCGTCAACAGCTGCCACCCGATAAGCTGAAGGGTCCCCACCACGCCAAAGCTAAATTATTGCCAGGGCAACAAGCCCTTATCTTTGGCGTGGTTCCCCGCGCCACCACCCCTGTACGTCCCTGTGCGCCCACCCTCCCGTAGCACATTGCGGCCTCCCACCATGCAACACCCAACGCATACGGCCACAAAGAGCTACCCCGACAGGATAACCTGTGCACAGGGACGCACCCAAAGCTATGTTACATAATGTGGCCTTATAGAGACAGCCGCTGCCCCAACCGCACCCCACGCCGTTGGCGTGGCAGGCCAAAGCTGTTCTATAAGCACACTATGTAAAATAGCCGCCACGCCGACCGCTTGCCCTGAAGCTGTGAACAGGCCCTGCAACTCCAGAGGAGGGATGCGGAGGGTTGCGCGCTCAGTCGCCGCTCGGGCTAGCGTCCCCGAGGCTGCCGAAGCCCCATGCGCCACTCCCCACACCCTTCGGCAGCCTCGGGGACGTCTGGACGCTCACCTGCCCTGACCACCAAGGAGATCCCGATACGGCATACGACCACCAGGGGGGCGTGCGGCCAGGGTCAGGGACAGGCCCCTGCCGGGAGCCCCTACCCTGTGAGCGTTCCAAAGGGGTGTGGGAGTGTTGCGGAGGGCGAAGGGCTGGCCCTTCCACACCCCTTTGGAATGATAGGCAAGCGCCGATTGAGCGTCAGGTAATGAGTGGGAAGCGCAGAGGCCGGGGCGGCTATTTTACATAGTTGTATTATGGGACAGCCCACGTGCACCGAAGCCTTGGCGTAGGTGCGGGCGGAGCGTGGGAGGGGCTGCTACCATAATACAACTATGTAAAGATAGCTTGGGAGGTGCGCAGGCAGGGCGGGGGTGTTGAAAGAATCACTATCTTAGTATCATATAACGTTCCTTGAAAAATTTTAACACCCTGTTCTCTGAGGGGGTGCCGTGCGAAAGGGTGCAAATGCTCAAAAAAACGCATGAACTACTACCCGTTTGGACTCCAACACAAAGGCTACAACAGTGTCGTGAATGGCACTGAACATCAATGGAAGTATCAAGGTAAAGAGCATCAGCAAGAATTAGGGTTAGATTGGTATGACTTC